>Ga0302326_10000493_pt1 | contig 110725 bp, 81 predicted proteins | sample Palsa_T0_3_FD_202264 | JGI IMG/M metagenome (GOLD analysis project Ga0302326, IMG submission 202264) | Peat permafrost microbial communities from Stordalen Mire near Abisko, Sweden - Palsa_T0_3 | ecosystem: Environmental > Terrestrial > Soil > Palsa > Peat permafrost | place: Sweden: Abisko... | reverse complement strand
CGCCCTACCTGCCCGATGAATACATGGTGACGCTGTCGCTCCCCGGAAAGTTCCCCCTGAGCAGCCGCCAGCGGGAGCAGCTCGTCACCAGCCTGATCGGAGCCTATCGGGACAAGTTCCAGCGGACCTACGCTAACGTTCCGCTCGGGATCGGAAATGCATTCGAGACCCTGAAGGGCGCGGATTTTTTCGAGTATGAGCTGGTCCTGAACGAGGAGGTCGGGACCATCATCAACTATCTCAATGAGCAGATCGATGCCACGAAGTCCTTCCGCTCACAGACGACCAACCTTTCGTTCGGGGACCTATTGAGGGAGACAGAGCTGTTCGCGCAGATCCGCCTGAACGAGACCTTGGGACTCATCCGCGTCAACGGCCTCTCAAAGGACCGCAAGACGGCGATGGTCAAGATGGGCTATTATCTGCAGACGCTTGAGGATCAAGAGGCGAAGGCGACCGAGGATGAAGCGGTGGTGCTGGACCTGCTTGGAAAGACCGACCAGCACTCCCAAAACTACGTCCTTGGCGTGAAGTCCCAGGCGGTGCAGACGCGCCCGGAGACGCCGATCCTTGACCAGGGACTGATCGACTCGCTGCTGGCCAACGACGCGTACAATTTTCTCGTCCGGCAGGCGCTTACCGCCGGGCTGACGGTGAAGCGAATCCATTCCGAGAAGGCCATCCTGCTCGAGCGCGAGAAGAGCATGCAGGATTTCATCCAGAGCGACAATACCGATCATACAGCCATCATGGAGGAAGTGCAGAAATCGCTCGGGACCCTTCAGTCGTCGTATTCGGCCCTTGTGGAGGACATCCGCAAGACGAACGACGATTTTGAAAGGCAGAGATTTGCGGACGCGGTGACGCTCAGCATGGAGCCGAGGACCGACAGCACCTCCAGGCGCTCGATGCTCATCGCCATCGTTGGCGGCATGCTTGGCGTGATCACGGGCGCGGGCCTGAGCCTCCTCGGGATCTACGTTGCCAAGAAGTGAGCGCACCCGCGGGCGGCCGGGTCTCCTTCTAGGTCGCCAGTCTGGGATTTGAGGAGGCGCTCGGTTTGCCTGTAGTGTCCCCGACCGCACGCAGCCGGAAGACCAAGATCGCCGCAAGAGACCAGAAGAAGAATTGCTGGTCGGCGTACACGTTTAGCGAGTTGGAGGACATCTGGGTAATCATGTAGGCGATCATGCCGTAGAAGGCTCCGCTCGCTAGCGCGTCCGCCCTGACGCTGCCCCAGCGAGCCAGCGCAAGAGCGAGTGGCAGCAGGAGGAGTCCGGCGTACAGGACTCCGGCAGGCACGCCCTGCTCCACCGTGGTCTGCAGGACAGTGTTGTGCATGAAATCCGGCCCCCACGTGTCGCCGGGAGCCATAAAGGCGGCGCTCGCTACGCGTGACGACCCGGGGCCGTGCCCAAGCAGCGGATGGGCGGCGATCATGGCCGGCGCCCGGCGATAGATTTCAACGCGTGCATCGCGGTAGTCGACCGCGCGGTCGGGACGCACTAGGTAGACGAGACGGGCAAGGTAGCGATGATCCAACGTCAGGAGCCCGTCAGCCTTCCATGCGACGAGGCCCAGGAGAATGAATATGGCCCCGGCAAAGCCTACGGCCAGTGACGGGCGCCAGGAATGGAGAAGCAGGCCCAATGTCACTATCGACGCGAGCCACGCGGCCCGTGAATAACAAAGACACACGAGGACCAATAGAGAGATTGCGAGGCAAACGGCGCCGATCCTGGCCGATCCGGCCCGCAGTCCGCGATATCCCAGCAGGCTGAGCGCAAGCGCCGCGGCGACGCTCCCGAGCGAATGGGGGTCGCTGAACATCGAGGTGGGGGCGCCAAAATTCCCAACGTATCCAAATCCCTCTGGCAGGCCCAGCACGACCTGAACTAGGAAAAACGTGAGCGTGCATGCCGCCCAACTGGACATGGACATAAGCATGAAGCGGTCGGTGGGTCCCCCGCTTTGGGCACTGTCCGTTCCCGGCGCCGCGCTGGAGCGGCGCAGCATGCCGTTTCCGTCACCCGCCAGCAGGAGCCGAAGAAAAAACCAACCCGTGAGCCAGATCAGCGTGTCCGTCACGGGAAACATGGGGTCACTGAATCCAAAGATGGCCTGCCCCCACAGGGCGCCGCGATGCGCGGGTTCCCGAAGGATTTCTGGAAGCGGTCGGATGAGGGAGAACAGCGTCCAGGCGGCGAGCAGGTCCGCCAGCAGGACCAAGCGGCGCTCCCACAGGGGCCGGGAGATGGTGTCCCGCGCCAGGCGCCCATTGCGCGATATCCGCAGGCACATCCAGTGGACCATCAGGACGACGCTCATCGACGCAAAGACCACCATCTCCGGCGCGCCAAATGCGAGGATCCCCAGCCTGCCCAAGGCAAACACTAGGGGAAGGAGGAGCAGGAATCCCTCAAACGCGGCCCGGGGGTTCCACCATGAGAGGACCGCGGCGGCCCCCGCCACCAGAGCAAACGCCGCCGGGCAATCGCATGTGCGACCCGTGACGATCAGAAACCGGCAGCAAAGGGCGAAATATCCCAGACAGGCCGCCCATCGGGCGATCCCTTGGATAATCTGGAGCAGGCGGTTCATTAGGTGGGCCGCTGAGGCGTCGTCGAATGCCGGTCAGGCGACTTCCTCGCCAAAGAGCGAGATGACGCGGCCCTTGAAGCCGGGTCTGGCGCGGATCGCCTCTGCGATCTCCTTCTCAAAGGCGACCGAGCAGATGAGCACATTTTGATTTTCACCCGTTATCGCGTCCCATCGGACGATGGGCCTCCCCGCCAGAAGCCCACCCTGCAGATGGGGGTCGGAATCCACGAACGCCTGGATGTTCGCCTCGGCGAACCGTGTCGTCGCCAGGAGCCTCCGGGCGAGGGTCCCCGCCCCCCAGACGACGATCGGCTCCTGCCTCAGCCTCAGGGACTCGATGGCAGAAAGGATCTTGAGGTCTCCCTTCGCGGAGGCGGCAACGTAGCGTTTCAGTGCGGGGCCTGTTGCCGTGTCGAAAGGCATCACGCTGGCCGGGGCAGGCCGGTAAACGCCGCTGGCGACCGGTTCCGTGACCCCTTCGCGCCATTCAACCGTCCAGCGCCATGCGCGGGCGGCAGCCATCGCGTGCGCGGCAAAGAGCCTGTTCATGGAGTGGATTGAAAAGAAATTCACGTGCTCCGTGCTGAACTGCTGGAACGGCGCATTCACGCTCTCGGCCAGGCCCTCGACGTCCGGAACCGCGCAGTAGATGAGGCCGCCCGGCTTCAGGAGGCCCGCCGCTATCTCGACGGCGCGGCCGGCCTCCCGCACATGCTCGAGGACCCCGACGAGGAGGATAAGGTCAAATCGCCTGTCCCAGCCGGCCAGCTGGGCAAGGGTCGCCGTCCTCACGCTTACTCCGTGCAGCCGCTTGGCCGCCGCCGCGCATTCCGGTGAGGGATCAACCCCGGTCACATCCTGGAATCCGAGCCTTGTGAAGGCCGCCAGCAGCCCCCCCGTGGCGCAACCGATGTCGAGGATCGAGGCTTCCCGACACCTTACGTGCTCGGCTGCCTGCCGGGCAGTCACCTCGAATCGTCGGGTTTCCCAGGGCGACTCTGCTCCGCCGGCAAAGGCGCGGGAGTACTTTGACTGCTCCGAGTAATACCGATCCATCTCGTCCTGGGCGGGTATCCCGTCGGCAAATCCTGCCCCGCACTGCGCGCAGACCACGACGTCATAGCTGTCGCCCATAGGCCCCTCCATGAAGCTCTGCCGGTAGATTAGCCGCCTCTCGCGGCCACCGCAGACCGGACAGGGGCGCAGGTTCGGATCGCTCATTTCGGTTGCCGGCAACGGTCCGCCGGAACGGCGTAGGCGACGAGTTCAAACCCGTCCCAGGCGTGAACCCTCAGGTACATACGGTGAGTGGGAAGGGCCTCCTGCAGGAAAAGCGGAATGGTCCATAGGTCCTCTGGCCTGTGGTAGACGCAGACGGCCATCACGGGCCGCATGTCGGCCAACGTCTTCCTCGCGCCCTTGAGGGCCTCGAGCTCGTCGCCCTCGACGTCGAGCTTGATGAATGTCGGCCGCTCGCCGGCGGCGATCTCGTCGAGCGTGGCCACAGGGACATCCAGCGTCCCCGATTCGGACCTCGCCGACGCCATCGTCCCGGTCCCGTTGAAGCGGGCTGAGCCCGCGGCGCGGCCGAGAAGCGCCTCGCGAACCGTGAGTTGATGGCCGCCAAACGCCCGCAGGCGCGCGGCGTTGGCCGGGTCTGGCTCGACCGCCAGGACCCGTTCCAGGTGCCACGGCGCGTTGCGCAGGGTATCGCCGTCAAAGGCTCCCCCATCCAGGAATGTCTCGTTCGAGTTTGGGCGCAGGATGTCCTCCGGGAAATATTGGTTGGGAGCGGGCGGCTCCGAATCGTCAAAATCCGCCCGAAGGCGCCAGGCGAGCTCCCTTCTGAACGTCTCGCGGGACGGCGCGTCGCTCCAGAGCCCCGCAACGCGCGCCAGGTCCCCGGCGTTCGTCAGGAGGCGCGACGGCCTGTCGGCTCCGAAGTGAGGAAGGACCCCGTCGTGCCTCCAGCCAATGGGCAGAAAGCTCGCCGCGCGCGCGCACCCAAGGAGGGCCAATTCCCGAAGCCGGGCACGGACGCCGCCATTCGTCGGACGGAAGGTCGAGACAACGAAAAGCGCCTCCTCGCCGAAACGGCCGGCAGCCTCCGCGGGCGCCATTGCCGGCACGCCGTCCACCAGGGTGCCCCCGAGCGCGATGTTGTTGTCCGCGAAGGCCAAGGGCTCGATGCCGTGGCGCCTCAGTGCGGCTGCGACCTTGCGCCCGAGGCTGCCGGCGCCGAAAAGGACGACTTTCCCGGCCGCTCCTTCAAGCTGCTCGTCGAATACCGCCGCCTCCCGAAGGCGCGCCGCGCCCTCGGTTTCAGCCAGAAGTTCGGTCGTCGTCATCAATGGATGCCGTCACTCGGCCATGATCGCCTCGAACTCCGCGCGGTCCAGAAAGGGCCAGAGGTCCTCCATCGGCATCGTGACCATCTGGCCGTCCGGCATTTGCTTCGAGGACACCTTGGGCTGCGTGAACTGGTCGGGGGCCATGAGGACGTCGCAGAGCACGGGGCCCTTCATGGAGAGGATGGCGCCGACCTCTTCGCCCAGGTTTTCCTGGGAGGAGATCCTTCGGTAGGGAATCCCGCAGGCCTGCACGGTCTTCTCGAGATCCGGAAAGGTCAGCCCGGACGCTGCGTCGCAGGCCACGAAACGGCTGCTGAAATAGTTGACCTGGGTGGCTCGGATGGAGGCGTAACCCCCGTTGTTAAGGATGAAGAACTTTATCGGCAGGCCGAGACGGGAGACAGTCGACAGCTCCTGGGCGTTCATCGGAAACCCGCCGTCGCCGTCGATGCAAACAGTCCGCAGGCCGCCCGAGGCGAGGCAGGCCCCGAGCGCCGCCGGGACGCCGAAGCCCATCGCCCCCAGGCCGTGGCTGTTGATGAATCTCATTCCCTTCGACACGGGAACGGCCTGGGCCGTCACCTCGCTGCAGGCCCCCGAGCTTCCCGGGACTAGGATGTCCCCGCGTCCAAGGAGGCGGCCGATGGTGTCCACGAGGACATAGTTGTGGACGCCGGAGGGCACCGTCCGGTACGCGGGCAGCAAGACCGGATACTTCACCTTCCAGGAGGCGCAGAGCGCCCGCCACCCGCCCCAGTCCGGGGTCTTGAGGCCGTGGGTGCATGCGGCGAGCTCCGTTAGGAAAGCCCCGGCGTCAGCCACAAGGCCCACCGAAAGCTCCATCTGCAGCTTGGCTATCTCGTTCGGGTCGATGTCGACGACGACGCGCGTGGCCTCCGGGGCGAAGTGGGCATGGCTGTAGGCCGTCTGCCCGAAGTCCAGCCTGGCCCCTATGCAGACCAGGGCGTCGCATTTCTGCTGAGCAAAGTTAGCGGCGCGCTGGCCCACCGCGCCGGGCCGGCCAACGTACAGCGGGTGGTCCTCGGGCAGGAAATCCAGGGCCTTCCATGTCGTGAGGACGGGTATTCCGACGCTTTCCACCCATTGGAGGAAGAGCGGGACGGCGCCTGAGTGTCGGACGCCGTTTCCCACAAGGACAACCGGGCGTTTCGATTGGGACAGGATTTCAATCGTCTTGAGCGCGGCTGACCTGACCTCCCCGGGGGTCGATAGCGCCTCGGCCTGCGGAACGTAGGACTCAAGCGTCGCGGGCTCGATGTCGGCCGCCTGGACATCAAGCGGAATGTCGACCCAGACGGGGCCCTTTCGCCCGTGCGTCGCCTTCCAGACAGCCTCTTCAAGGTGACGGCGAATCTGCCTCGGATCCGTGACTGTCGCCGCGAACTTTGTGATCGGCCTCACCACGCTCACGATATCGATTTCCTGAAAACCGATCTGCCGTACTCCCCTGCCCCCGACGAGATCAGCCCGCTTCACCTGGCCAGAGACAATCAATACCGGCGTCGATTCGAGCCAGGCACCGGCTACGCCCGTGATCGCGTTGGTGCCCCCGGGCCCCGTTGTGACCATGGCCACGCCCAGCGCCGAATACTGGCCGTAGGCTTCCGCGGCGACGGCGCTCGCCTGCTCGTGCAGGTTGCAGACGTACTTGAGCGTCGGGTGCCTGCCCAGGGAGTCATTGAGGTGCATGGCCCCGCCGCCCGGCACCATGAAGACGTGGCGCACGCCCTGGCGCGCGATGAAGTCGACGACGTAGTCGGAAAGCTTCATACGGTTCTAGCGCTGCTCGGCCTTCTTTACCGACTCGAGAGCGGCCTGCGCCAATCTCAGAGCTTCCAGGTTCTGGGAAAGCGCCACGGACGTCCCATGAAGAAGGCCCTCATGCGCGGCCACAGCAGTCCTGGCACCGGCGAGCGCGAGCGAATCGGCTCTTCCGAACACGGAGAAAAACACTGCCAACGCGATGACAAGCGCCAGGATCATGCAGGCCAGCGCTCGGTCCCGCTGAAGTTGAATCTCGGAGAGTTTCATTTGGCCTGCCGTTTTCTGATCTCATCCTGAACCCCGACGATCTGATTCTCCGCCACCCGGATCTGCCGCTGAATCTCGACTATTTCTGCCTGCAGCTCGACCAGGTGGGCGTTCAAGGCCTTCATCTCGCCGTGGCTGGCAACCCTCCTTGGCACGGCCAGTGCGATCGAGCCCAGCAGGACCGCCGTGACCGTCGTGAACAGATTTCGCTGCTTCCTCAGGCGACCGACCTCCAGCTCGTCCTGCGCTGTGCTCTCCATTTTTCGGTTGGGCAAGGGTCTCGCGCCGGTGCTTCTAGTCCATCCAGTTTGTCACGTAGGTCTTGCGCTCGCCATTGCGGCCGATTGTCGGCTCCGAATACTCCGAGTCGTCGCTGGAATGCGTCGAGGATATCTCCTCGATCACCGCGCCCGTGGCGCTCCGGAACTCGTGCTTAACGCCCCGGGAAATCACGATGACGTCATTCTTTACGCAGCGGCGGCGCTCGCCGCCGAGGACCAGCTCGATCTCACCATGCAACAGGTGGAACGTCTCGTCCTTCTGCGTGTGCCAATGCTCGGGGTGGCGCTGACCGGGAAGCATGATGACGAGGCGCTTGCAGTACTCCCGGTTGATGACGGTGATCATTCCCGAGCCCACGGACCTGAAGTTCTCGATGCCATGGTGATGGGATATCTCGAGCTCTAGCTGGGTGGGCACCACCGCGTTGGACACCTTCAGGAGGGCCTTCACATCGCGCACGATGCCATGGACCAAACTGCGCGTGTCAGTTGCGGTCACACCGGCGTGCCAGATGGCCTCCTTTGGGGCGTAGGCCCGCGCGGCGCTGTACTGGGTGTATTTTGAAAAGTCATTGGCGACCAGCTGTCCAGGGCTGGCCGGCAGGGCAAAGAAAACGTCCGCCTCCCCGACCACGGATCCTGCGGCGAGGGAACCCACGGCAAAGGCCCCCCGCTGCAGTTCGCTCAGGGTCGCCCGCTCGGCCTTGGAAAAGTCGTGACGCCTCTCTTCGACTCCGGCCATGGCGATGGCGGTGCTGGCGGCATCCAACCATTGCCGCACCTGCGACGGGTTTGCCGAATAGGCGTTCAGGGGGTGGCCCTGGATGGGCACCCCGGCATGCTTTTCAAAGAGCGTGGCTCCCTTTGCTATGGCCATCTTGACTGCATCGAGCTGGCCAGGGGGCTCATGCGTGGAATAGCCCACCTCGACGTTGGCATAGCGCCTCTGCAGGAGGCCGATCTGGTTCAACTGCAGGTTGGCCTCTGTGGTCGGGTATTCGCCGACGCAGTGCATGAGGGCGATTCGCTTCTGGCGGTGCTGGTAGAAGCTGACGATGCGGTCGATCTCCTCGAAGGGCTCGCCGGCCGTCGACAGGATGAGGGGCAGCTCCGTCGTGGCTATCTTCTCGGCCAGCGGCCAGTCGGTGAGGCTGCAGCTGGCGACCTTCAGGTAGTCGAATCCATGCTCCACGACCTTGTCGACCGAGGCCTCGTCGAAGGGCGTGCAGATGGAGAGGAAGCCCTCCGCGACAATAGCCTCCTTGAGGCGGCGGAAGTCATCCCAGGAGAGCGCCGTCTCCGTGAAACGCTTGATGAACCTGTGGTCGGCACGGCCCCGGTGGTCCGGGTGGATAAGCTCCGGCAGGCTCCGATACTGGAGCTTTACCGCGAAGCGAAAGTCGAAGCCCGCGCACGCTTCCCGAAGCTCGCGCACGATGCGGGTCCCCTGGGCCACGTCCCCCATGTGGTTGTTCGCCATCTCAAAGATGAACAGGTGCTTCGACGACATGGAGGTAGCCTTGGCGAGACGTGAAAGGCGTCAATGCTGCACCTCGGCCCGGTGCCAGGCGGCCGTCCGCCGGATGATTTCCTGCAGGCTGAATTTCTCCCCAAGTCCCAGTTCCTCCCTCGCGCGCAGGGTCGACGGGACATAGCGATCGGGACCGGCCCCCGGCCCGGCATGGCCCCGCACCTCGATCTCGCGGACTCCGAGCTCTGCCGCGACGGCCCCGGCGAGCGAGCGCAGGCTGACGGCAGCCTCGGAGCCGACGTTGTAGGCTCGCCCGGATCTCCCCCGAAGGAGCAGCGTCCAGAGCCAGACGGCGAGGTCCGCGCCGTAGAGGTAGGAGCGAACAGTCGTACCGTCTCCCTTGATGACGATCGGGCCGCCGGCCAGCGCATCCCCCATGAAGTTCCCGAAGGCGAACTTGCCGCCGGTCGGAAGGACCGGCCCGGCAAAGCTGAAGCCGCGGGCGATGACCGTCTCCATTTCGCGGCGCCCGGCATGCTCGGCACACAGAAGCTCGGCCTTCCGCTTGGCTTCCGCCGGAAGCGCGTAGGGGGACTTGCGGTCAAAGGAATCGGTAGCGCCCAGGTAGTCCTCCGGGATGCGCTCCATTCCCGCCGGCTGGGGGCCGTACACGGCCCCGGAGCTCGTGAAAAGGAACCGGCGGGCGCCGGTGCGCGCCGCAACCCCAAGGGCGTTCTGTGTTCCCCCCGTGATCACCTCGGCCGCGGCCCTCGGATCGGATGCTGATGCCTGCATGTCCGCCTCGGTCGCCAAGTGGATGACCATGTCGAATGTCTCCCCGTCAAGGCCGTCCGGCCGCAGGGTCGCAACCGAGCCCGTCATCCAGCCCAGCCCCGGGATTGCCAGATGGGGCACCGCGTCCAGGAACCGGCCCGGGTCGCGCGAAAGGCCGACAACACGGACGCCGAGGTTGTGGCGCTCATCGGCCGCGAAAAGGCTTTCCAGGAGCCACCGCCCGAAAAAACCGGTGGCTCCGGTTATGAAGAGCCGCGCACCCTTGAGCTGCGGCCACAGCGCCGCGCCCTCCCGCATGATGAATTCCAGGTCGGCGGCAGGGAGCGGCCGTCCGGGGTTCATTCCGCCCATGGGGCCGTGCCGGCGTCCCAGAGACGGTTCAGGAGCGCGAACTCCTGGTAGGTGTCCATGGGCTGCCAGAATCCCTCGTGCCGGTAGGCGCCGAGCTTCCCCTCCGCGGCCAGCCGCCGCAGCGGCGCCTCCTCGAGCATGGTGGCCGGGTCGTCGGGCAGGTAGTCGAAGATCCCGGACTCGCATACCATGAACCCTCCGTTGATGTAGCCCGCCTGCGTCTGGGGCTTCTCGTTGAACGACTCCACGCGCCCGTCAGGCCGAAGTCGCACCTCGCCGAAACGACCGGGCGGGTGGACCGCCGTCAGCGTGCAGACGGCGCGCGACTTGCGGTGGGACGCGAGGAGCTTTTTCAGGTCGATGTCACCCACGCCGTCCCCGTAGGTCAGGAAGAAGGTCCCCTTGCCCACGTGCCCGCGCACGGCGCGCACCCGCCAGCCCGTGAGCGAGTCGAGGCCCGTGTCGACAAGCGACACCCTCCAGTCCTCGGCGCTCTCCGGGGCGTGGAACTTCGGTGCCTGCGGGTTCCCGAGCGAGACGGTCACGTCGTGTGAGTTCCAGCGGTAGTTCCTGAAATAGTCCTTTATGACATCCCCCTTGTACCCGAGGCAGAGGACGAAGTCCCTGTGCCCATACTTGGCGTAGCGGCGCATGATGTGCCAGAGGATGGGGCGGCTGCCTATCGGAACCATCGGCTTCGGACGGTATTCCGTCTCCTCGCGAAGGCGGGTTCCCTTGCCGCCGCATAGAATGACTGTCTTCATTTGGATTTGCGGCAGAAGGCGCCGATCACCTCGATGACATAGTCGAGCATCGCGCCGGTCAAACCGGGATATACCCCGACGAACAGGGCCGACTCCATTAGGCGATCGGCGCCCACGAGGTCCCCCGCCAGCCGGAACGCCGCGGGATCGTCCTTCTTCAGCTGCACGAACGCGGGCTGGCGCACCAGGTTGCCGCCAAAGAGGCGCCGGTTGCCTATCTTTCGCTCGTCGAGGTGGCGGGACAGGTCGACGGCGGTGAACGGGGCCCCCTCCCTGACGAGCATCATGAACCCGAACCATGAGGGCTCGCTCCCAGGGGTCGCCCGCATGAAGTCGAAGAATTCGGCGAGGGGGCCGAGCCCGTCGCGCAGGCGCTGCCAGTTGCGCCGCCGGGCCGCAACGAATTCCGGGAGCCTCTTAAGCTGCTCCCTGCCGATGGCCGCCTGGATGTCGAGCGGCTTCAAGTTGTAGCCCAGGTGGCTGTAGGTGTACTTGTGGTCGTAGCCCCTCGGCAGCTCCCCCAGCTGCCAGGCGAAGCGCTTGCCGCACGTGTTCTCCTTCCCGCTGTCGCACCAGCAGTCCCTCCCCCAGTCCCGGAAGCTCTCGACGATCACCTTGAACCGCATGTCGCGCGCGATGTTCACGGCGCCTCCCTCCCCCATCGTGATGTGGTGGGGAGGATAGAACGACTGCGTCGAGAGGTCGCCAAACGTCCCGGTGAGCCGCGCGGCCTTCCCTGGGAGAGCATAGAGGCTCCCCAGGGCGTCGCAGTTGTCCTCGATCAGCCACAGGTCGTAGGCCCTGCAGAAGGCCGTCACGGCGGCGAGGTCGAAGGGATTGCCGAGCGCGTGGGCGAGCATGACGGCCTTCGTGCGGCCGGTCGTGAACGCCCTTTCCAGGTGCGTGCAGTCGGCGTTGCCCGTCGAGGGGTCGCTGTCGATGAAGACCGGCACGGCGCCCGCCTGCACGATCGGGGCGACGGTTGTCGGGAACCCGGCTGCGCACGTGATCACCTCGTCGCCCGGGCGCAGGCGCCTCTCGGCCGGCAGCTTTGCGGAGGTGAGCGCCGAGACCGCCAGCAGGTTCGCTGACGAGCCTGAATTGGTCAGGATGGACCGGGTGACCCCGAGCCTATCGGCGAGCTCCATCTCAAACGCGTCGCCCTGCGGCCCCAGGGTGAGCCAGAAATCGAGCGTGGCGCGGACCGCGGCGGCGACCTCGTTGCCGGCGAACACGCGCCCCGCGTAGGGGACCTGCGTCTTTCCTGGCTCGAATGCCAGGTGATTGGATTCGGCAGGGCCGTTCGCCGCGTGGGCCCGGGCCGAGTATTCGCGGACAAGCCTGTCGATGTCCCCGGCCAGGTCCTCGAGGCCTTCGGGTTCGCTCATGGCGTTTTTTCCGCCATGAACTCCGCAAGCTGCCTGGCCGTCATCGCCCGCGCCTTGGAGGGCGACGATGCACCCCTGTACCAAGCCATGGTCTGCTCGACTGCGCGCCTGAACGGCCACTTGGGCCACCAGCCGAGGACCCTGTGGGCCTTGCGCGAATCTAGCCGGAGCACGGACGCCTCCAGGGGATCGCCCGATTTCGGCGCGCTGCGCCATTTCCCGGGCCAGCGCCTTAAGACCTCAGCGACGACGTCGGCGACCGCTCGCTGATCCTCCGCGGCCGGCCCAAAGTTGAAGGGCCCGGAAAGTGCGCCAAGCCGCGCGGCGCGGCGGGACGCCTGCGCCTCCCCTAGCTCCGCCGCCAACGCCAGGTAGCCGGCAAGCGGGTCTAGGACGTGCTGCCACGGCCGGACCGCCGCCGGGTTGCGCACGGGGATCGGCTCCCCGTTCGCGAGCGCGCGGACGCAGTCGGGCAGGAGCCTGTCCCTGGCCCAGTCCCCGCCCCCGATGACATTGCCGGAGCGCGCAGTCGCGAGCGCCACCAGTGGCAATCCCTCCTTGCCCGGCCTGACCGGGAAGAACGATTCGCGCCATGCGGCCACGGCAATCTCTACCGCTGCCTTGCTGGCCCCGTAGGGATCGTTTGAGCCAATCGCATCGTCCTCGGTGTGCTCGAACGCCGATGCGGTGTACACCTTGTCCGTCGTGACGACGACCGCCGCACAGGGGCGCCTCAGGCTCCTTAGCGCCTCGAGGAGGTTCACCGTCCCCATCACATTGGTCGCCCAGGTCTCCCCGGGGTCGGCATGTGCGGCGCGCACGAGGGGCTGGGCAGCGAGATGAAACACAAAGTCCGGCCGCGCCGCCGCCACGGCCTTCGAGACGGCGCCGCCGTCCTTTAGGTCGCCCAGCACGTGGTTCATTCGCCCGGCGAGCCCCAGTTGGTTGAAGAGGGCAGGCTTCGTCGCCGGAGGCAGGCCAAAGCCGTGGACCTCGGCACCCAGTCCAAGGAGCCATTCGCTCAGCCATGCACCCTTGAAACCGGTGTGACCGGTCAGGAATATCCGCTTGCCAGCGAAAGATTTGAGGAAAGGCGCCATGGACCGTTCACATAAGGCATACCGGAGTTGGTGCGCCGTCCGCAAGTCGCCAGAACGGCCGAAGGGCCATATCCTCTCACAGGGACCGGCCTACCGAAACAACCGCAAGGCGGCTGATAGCGTCTGGTGGAGCTTCCGTCTGCGGGCAGGCGATACCGAACCCAACTTGGAGGTTATTGATGCCTTTCCTACGACCGGAAAGAAGACACAATCGAATACCGTGAGGTGTTCGCAGCCGTCGGCTTGATCGAGGAGGATCTGCCCCGGCAGGATGTCGACGCCTGGGCGCTTCGTGGATCCGTAGATCACGTTTACCCTGTCGGCTCGGCCAAGGACGATCTCGTTCGGCGACAGGATGATCGCGGGATGCTCATCCCGGTCCTGCGGATGGATTCGCACCTTTATCACGTCCCATTGCCGCACAGCTGGAATCATCGGGGCATCGGTTCGGCATCGGCGGGCATCGAATTTATGAAGGCGATCCGCTCATCGGTCATGGTCAGCGCGCCCTCCGGGAGGACGGGAATGGGATCAGGGACGGTGGCGGGGACTATTTGGACCATGCGCCTGCCCCTGCGCAGAAAAATGGCTTCCGAGCGGAGCGCCCGGTCCACGAGGTCGCCCAGCCTGGGTTTGGCTTCGGTTACGGTGAGAGGCTTCATGCGGTCCGATAATCGGTCCGTAGAACGGTTTGTGTCAAGGCCCACAGGTCGCCTGCCAGTAAGTTACGACATGTCTAATTTAATGATATAACACGGTCGCCCCGCAAGCCCAATACCCATACGGCGAGTTGCAGTTGACTCTAAGGCTCTCTCCGTGCGGTCGTTGTGGGCACTATTCCATGAAGAAAGTCCTCGTCACCGGAGGCGCCGGCTACAAAGGCTGCGTCCTCGTCCCCAAACTCCTCGAAGCCGGCTACGAGGTCGTCGTGTACGACCTCATGCTGTTCGGCTCGGACGGCCTTCCGAAGGATTCCAAGCTCGAGGTCATCAAAGGGGATATCCGGGACATTCCGGCCTTTTCGGCTGCCCTTAAGGGCGTGGACAGCGTCATCCACATGGCGTGCATCTCCAACGACCCGAGCTTCGAGCTGGATGAGGGTCTGAGCCGGACCATCAACTTCGATTGCTTTGAGCCCATGGTGATTGCCGCAAAGAAAGCCGGCGTCCGCCGGTTCATCTACATCTCGAGCAGCTCTGTCTACGGCGTCAGCGAGGCCCCCGAGGTCACGGAGGATCATCCCCTGGTCCCCCTGACCCTTTACAACAAGTACAAGGGGCTGTGCGAACCCCTGCTCTTCAAGCACCAGTCCCCGGATTTCGTGTGCGTGACCCTTCGGCCGGCCACGGTCTGCGGGTATTCGCCCCGGATGCGGTTCGACCTGACGATCAACATCCTGACCAACCACGCGGTCAACAGGAGGCTCATCACGGTGTTCGGGGGCACGCAGAAGCGGCCCAACATCCACGTGGACGACGTCACCGAGCTCTACGTCAAGATGCTCGAATACCCCGACAATCTGGTCGCCGGCGAGACCTTCAATGTCGGCTACGAGAACTTCACGGTTTCCCAGCTAGCCGAGTTCGTGAAGACGGTCGTCGAGGAGGAGTTTCCCGAGAAGGCGCCGATCCAGATAACGACCACCCCGTCGAACGACAACAGGTCCTACCACGTCTCCTCCAGGAAGATCTTCGAGAAGCTCGGCTGGAAGCCGAAGCGGACGATCGAGGACGCCGTGCGCGGCCTCTGCCAGGCCTTCAAGCAGGGCAAGTTCAAGGACTCCATGGGCGACGAGAGCTTCGTGAACGTTAAGGTCATAAAGAAGCTTGGCCTGAAATGAGCCCCCCAAAGCCGCTCGCGGTCGTGACCGGGGGCGCCGGATTCATCGGCAGCCACATGGTCGACCTCTTCCTCGGGGAGGGCTATCGCGTCCATGTCGTCGACAGCCTCGTCGGCGGGCGGCTCCAGAACCTCGACCACCTGAAGGGAAATCCCGACCTCAGGGTGGACACGCGCGACGTCCGCGAGATTCGGCCCGGGGACGCCGTGTTCGCGGGAGCCCGCCGTGTCGTCCACTTCGCCGGGATAGGCGACATCGTCCCGTCCATCGACCGCCCGGTCGACTACATGTCGGCCAACGTGCTTGGCACGGTCTGCGCGCTCGAGGCCGCAAGGGCCGCCCGGGTCGAGAAATTCGTCTATGCAGCCTCCTCATCCTGCTACGGACTGGCACGGGAGCTCCCGACGAGCGAGAACGCCCCGATTAGCTGCGAGTACCCCTACGCCCTCAGCAAGTACCAGGGCGAGCAGGCCGTCCTGCACTGGGGCCGGGTCTACCGGCTGCCCGTCAACTCGATCAGGATCTTCAACGCCTATGGGACACGCTCCAAGACGACCGGCGCCTACGGCGCCGTCTTCGGCGTGTTCCTGGCCCAGAAGCTCAAGGGAAAGCCGCTCACCGTTGTCGGCGATGGGACTCAGCGCCGCGACTTCCTCTACGTGACGGACGTCGCGCGCGCCTTCTACCTCGCGGGCACCTCGCCCGTCACCGGGGAGATCTTCAACCTGGGGGCCGGCAAGCCGCAGACCGTGAACCGCCTCGTCGAGCTCCTCGGCGGCGAGCGCGTCGACCTGCCGAAGAGGCCGGGCGAGCCCGAGTGCACCTGGGCGGACATTTCCAAGATCGAGCGGGTCCTGGGATGGAAGCAGAATGTCCCCTTCGAGGAGGGAGTCTCCCGGATGCTGGCCGTGATCGACTACTGGCGGGAGGCGCCCGTCTGGGATCCGGCATCCATCGACAAGGCCACCAAGAACTGGTTTAGCTTCCTCGAAGGAAAGGTTTCACCATGACTGGGCTCTCCGACGCGGAAATGGTCACGTACAAGCGCAAGATCAAGACGCGCGAGGAGCTGCGCGAGATCATCGGCCCGCGCCCGAGGGCGAAGAAGGTGATCATGTGCCACGGGACGTTCGACCTCGTCCACCCGGGCCACATCCGGCACCTGATCTATGCCAAGGGCAAGGCGGACATCCTGGTCACGAGCCTGACTACCGACCAGCACATCGCGAAGGCGAACTTCAGGCCCTTCGTCCCGGAGGCGCTGCGCGCCATGAACCTGGCGGCCCTCGAGATCGTGGACTACGTCGTCATCGACCTGAACCCGACCCCGATCGAGAACATCGCCTTCATCCAGCCCGACTTCTTCGCAAAGGGATACGAGTACAACAAGGACGGCGTGCACCCGAAGACCCGCGAGGAGATCGCGACCCTCGAGGCCTACGGCGGCGAGGTTATCTTCACCCCCGGCGACATCGTCTACTCCTCGTCGCGCATCATCGAGAGCGAGCCGCCCGACCTGGCGACCGACAAGCTCCACGCGCTCATGGAGGCCGAGGGCCTCACCTTCGACGGCCTGCGCGAGACCCTGCTCAAGTTCAAGGGAGTCAAGGTCCACGTCGTGGGCGACACGATCGTCGACTCGTACACCTACTGCACCCTCATCGGCGGCAACACCAAGACGCCCACCTTCAGCCTCAAGTACGAGCGCCAGGTGGACTTTGTCGGCGGGGCCGGCATAGTCGCCAAGCACCTCAAGATGGCGGGCGCGGAGGTGAAGTTCACCACGGTCCTCGGCGACGACGCGCTCAAGGACTACGTGGTGAAGGACCTCAAGGACTACGGTGTCGAGTGCGACGCGATCATCGACCGAACGCGGCCCACCACTCAGAAGAACCTCTTCACCGCCGGGGGCTACCACATGCTGAAGGTCGACAAGGTCGACAACCGCCCCGTGTCGGACCGGACGCTCGACCAGTTTACCAAGTCCATCTCCGAGACCACCGCCGAGGTGGTGGTCTTCAGCGATTTCCGCCACGGGATATTCAACGCCCGCACGATTCCGGTCCTCACGGCGGCGATCCCGAGCGGCCCCCTGCGGGTCGCCGACAGCCAGGTGGCCAGCCGCTGGGGCAACATCCTCGAGTTCCAGGGCTTTGACCTCATAACCCCAAATGAGCGCGAGGCGCGCTTCTCCATGGGCGACCAGGATTCCACGGTCCGCCCGCTCGCCCTTGAGCTCTACCGGAAGGCCGGCTGCAGGTACCTGATCCTGAAGATGGGAGAGCGCGGGATCATCACCTACAGGGCGCCCGACCCGAACGTCAGGTCCTTCCTGACGGTCGACAGCCTGACCGAGAACGTCGTCGACGCGGTCGGCGCCGGCGACGCGCTCCTGGCCTACGCCTCCCTTTCACTCGCGCGGGGCGGATGCCCCGTCACCGCGTCCATCCTCGGGTCAGTCGCGGCGGCAATCGCCTGCGAGCGCGATGGCAACGAGCCGATCTCGCCTGACGAGGTGCTCAAGAAGCTGGCCAAGGTTCAGAAACAGACACATTACGAATGAGGGTGGTTGTCGTCGGATTGGGCGTGCAGGGCAGGAAACGGCTCGCCGTCGCGGGCGGCGATGCGGTGGCCACGGTTGATCCCGTGGCGGCGGACGCAAAGTACCGGGGAATCGAGGAGGTCCCGCTTTCCGAATATGACGCGGCGCTTGTCTGCACGCCGGACGCCGTGAAGATACCCCTCCTCACCTATCTTCTCGGCAATGGGAAGCACGTGCTTGTCGAGAAGCCCCTCGTCGCGGAGTCGGACAAGGAACTGCTCAAGCTGAAGGGCCTTGCGCTTTCAAAGCGCGCAGCCTGCTACACGGCGTACAACCACCGCTTCGAGCCGCACATTATCCGGCTGAAGCAAACGCTCGATTCAGGGGTATTGGGGAAGGTTTACCTCGCGAAGTTCTTCTACGGCAATGGCACCGCGCGGGACGTCAGGAATTCCGCCTGGCGCGACAAGGGCATGGGCGTGTTTCCCGACCTTGGCTCTCATCTCCTCGACTGGACGCTTTTTCTCTTTGGCACCCCAACGGTAGGGGCCGAGGTCTGGCGGGACTGCCGCTTCGAGAACCGCGCCAGCGACTATTTCCATTTTGGCTTCCGCGGGAACGCGCCTGAGCTCGACTTTGAGATGACGCTACTATCATGGAGAAACACATTCCGCTGCGATGTCTTCGCCGAGAAGGGCTCGGCGCACATCGACTGCCTGTGCAAATGGGGGCCGAGCACATTCACGCTCAGGAAGCGAATGCTACCGAGCGGCCGCCCGGAGGAGGAATCCGAGACGCTCAAATGCGCGGATCCGACCTGGAAGGCAGAATACGAGCATTTCCTAGGGCTTTGCCGTTCACCGTCGACGAATATCGACGCCGACATATGGATAAACGGCATGTTTAACTCGGTCAGGCGGGCGCCGGGCGCCCAGGCCTCATGACGCTGCGATCCCGAAACAGATGCTGACCCACCTTCGATCACCCGAGGAGAAGCCCGGACGGGCCGTGGTCCTAGGCGCTGCGGGATTTGTGGGCGCAGCCAGCCTGATCCGCCTGAAGGCGGCGGGGATCCAAGCGGTCGGCCTCGGCCGGGGCGATGTTGACCTCACCTCTGCGGCCGGAGCCGAGGCCCTCAGGAAGCTCCTTCTGCCGGGCGACACGCTTCTCTTTGTCTCGGCCCGGGCGCCCTGCAGGAACGCCTCGATGCTCATTGAGAATGTCCGGATGGCCGAGACCGTCTGCACGGCGATCAAGGGGGCGGCCGTAGCCCATCTGGTCTACGTCAGCTCGGACGCGGTATACAAGGACTCGGCGGACCCCCTCACCGAGGCGTCCTGCGCCGAGCCGGGATCGACCCACGGGGCGATGCACCTCGCGCGCGAGGTGATCCTGCGCTCCGAATATCCGGGGCCGCTGGCGATCGTCCGCCCTACCCTCATTTACGGCCTTCATGACCCGCACAATGGCTACGGGCCCAACCGGTTTCGCAGGCTGGCGAGCGCCGGTGCCGACATCGTGCTTTTTGGAAACGGCGAGGAGCGCCGCGACCATGTCCATGTGGACGATGTCGCCGGATTGATCTGCCGGATCGTCCAGAGGGGCAGCTACGGCACCCTGAATGCCGTGTCGGGCGGCGTCGCCTCCTTTCGGGAGCTTGCCGAATTCACCGTGGAGCAGTTCTCGCCGCGGGTCACGATCACGACCACGCCGCGGACGGGCCCCATTCCGCACAATGGCTACAGGCCCTTCGATGCCGCCGGCATAACCCGGGCGTTTCCGGATTTCGCCGCAACGCCGTGGCGGGAGGGCATTGCCTCGACCTGCAAGGCTCTCGCGACGGACTGACACGCCATGATCGGATTCATAGGGCTCTCTCATCTGGGGCTGAACTACAGCCTGGCAACGGCCGCCAAGGGCTTCGAAGTTGTCTGCTACGATCCCGACGCGGCGCTCGTGGGCCGACTCAGGGAAGGAGTCATCCCCATCGAGGAGCCAGGATTCAGGGAGCTGTTTTCCGAGCACCGCCCGAGGCTGCGCTTCACGTCCGACTCCGCGGAGATCGGGAATTGCGAACTGGTGTTCTATGCGCTCGACGTTTCCACGAATGAGCGCAACGAGAGCGACCTCGTGCCCCTGTCCTCACTGATAGAGAGCACTGCGCGCTTCCTTGCCGAGGGCGCTGCGGCCATTGTCATGAGCCAGGTCAGGCCCGGGTACATGCGCGAGCTCGTCGCCCGCACTAGGGCCAAGGCCGGTTCCTGGCACTATCAGGTGGAGACGCTGATCTTTGGCGCCGCTGTGCGGCGCGCGATGGAGCCCGAGCGCTTCATCATCGGCGCAGAGGCTCCCGAGACACCCCTTCCCGAGGCTTACCGCGCGTGGCTAGGCAAGTTCCCGTGCCCCTTGCTTGTCATGCGCTACGAGAGCGCCGAACTCGCGAAGATCGCCATCAACTGCTTCCTCGTCTCGACCGTCAGCACCACAAATACCCTTGCCGAGCTCTGCGAGGCAATCGGCGCGGACTGGGGCGAGATCGCCGCCGCCCTGCGCCTGGACAGGCGGATAGGTCCCCATGCCTACCTGAAGCCCGGCCTCGGCATAGCGGGCGGCAACCTGGAGCGCGACCTTGTCACGGTGAAGGGCCTCGCCGCGGAGAACGGCACGGATGCCGGAATCGTCGACGCCTGGCAGCAGAACAGCGCTCACGCCAAGTTCTGGGCCGTCAGAGTCCTTGAACGAGAGCTTCTGCACAGGAACCCTACTGCGCGCATCGCGGTCTGGGGACTCGCCTACAAGCAGGACACGCACTCCACCAAGAATTCCGCCTCGATCGAGCTCATCCGGACCCTGTCGGGTTGCGAGATCCGTGCCTATGATCCCGTCGCCAAGCTCGAGGGATCGCATTTTCCAAACCTCACGGTTCATCCGGACCCCCTCGGGGCGGTTGGGGGGGCGGCGGCGCTGGTGATCATGACCGCCTGGGAGGAATTTTCGAGGATAGCCCCGGCGGATATTCGCGAGCGCCTGACCGGCACCCTGGTCGTTGATCCGTTTGCAACCCTAAGCCACGGCGCCTGCGCCGCCGCGGGGCTCCGCCATTTTCGGCTGGGCGCGGCCCAGGCAAGCTAGGCCCCGCTGCGCCTGGCTATCCGCGACCTGAACACGTCGATTCGACCGATGCATTCTTCTCCAAGTCCGCAAAATAGGTCCCCGTATAACTGGAAGATCCCCGTGGCGCTTCTGTTTTCAGCGGCCTTTGCGCTGCCGCTCGCCCTTGGGGTCTGGTACCGGGCGGATCCGTTGACGATCGCCAACGAGTCCCTCGCCTATCGTTTCCTCTTCAGCGAGCGCCTGCTCAACGGAGAAGGTTCCTCGGTCTGGGTTCTCGCCGGGTTCCTGACGACCGCAATCCAGACCAGCCTGCTGAAGCTGATCAACATGTTCTCGGGGTTGCCGCTTGGGGATCTCAAGGATAGAACGCACTGGTTTAGCCTTCTGTTCACAGGCGGAGTGGTCGCTGCGGGCATCGCGGTGTTTCTTGCCGCGTCGTTTCAGCGAAGCCTCAGGCTCGTCGACCTGATCCTGCTGGGAATCATTGGCCTGGGGCCGTTGTACCTGACGAGGACCATCGGCTTCTACTATTATTCCCTGCCTGACTATTACCACCTGAACGTGCTGCTCGCCCTTGTCGCAGTCTGGCTCTTCCAGCTTGCGTGGCACGACCGGGGCACGACCACCGTCGACACTCACCTGCCGCTGAAGATATTCCTCGCCGGACTATTTACCGGGTTCGTCTGCGCCAACAAGGTGACTATGGCGATCATCGCGGTGCCGCTGCTTATCGCACTTCTGATTAGGGACAACCAAAAGCCAGTCAGGGTCTTATGTGACGCACTGCTCGCATTCGCCGCCGCCATTCTCGGATTCCTCTTTGTGATCTGGTGGTTCTATCTTTTCAAGTCCTCCGCCGTCCGCGGGATGTTTGCCGCGTGGATTGCGACGATCCGGAACCCGGGCGGCGAATCCAGCTTCTGGTCCTCTGACTTTCGCAATTACCTGACCTCGTATTCCTACGGATACGTGATCGCGTTTTACCTCATCTCGCTGGCCGCCGCGGGCTTTATTGCGATCCGCTCGCCCAGGCGGTCCTACCTCACATTTGCGCTCCTGGGCGCTCTGCTTCTTGGCGGCGTGGCGTGGACATACTTCGTGATCAAGAGGCCGGCGGGAACGACGTTTTTTGAGGGGGCCGTGGCTTTGCTCGGGCTGAGCTGCATCGCGCTCACAATCGTCTCGAGACTGCGACTTGGCGGGCTGCTGATCTGGATCCTGACGATTGCTTGGACATGCTACGCAACTGGGACCTTCCAGCTTCGCTCCAGCGTTGCCACCCTGGTCGCATCTAGGCCCTGGGCAGACGACATGTGGCGCATGCACAGCGAGCTGCTTCAATTTTCAAAGGGACACGAGATCATCGTAATTCACCCAAACAACAGCTACGGGTACGGGGGCGTTGAGGAGTTTCTGCTCAAGGGGACGGCTGATGTGCCCACCTGGTATTTCTTCTCCGGCCATGGGCAGCCGATCCTGGCGCGATATGCTCCCGGAATGAGCTTTAGGCACGAGTATGGAGGACCCGCTCCAAACTCCTTCTATCCCGAAAATGCCGTTGTGTTTTGGGTCGATCGCCCGGAATTTCCCGCTCTGATCGAGCGCTATTCCCTCCTTAAGACCGCATATCTCAGGCCCGACGTCATCCATAAGGATTGGACGATGACGATCCAGGGCGGAAGCGCCGTAATCAAGGCGCATGCCATTCTGTTGCCGCCACCGGCAGCGGCCCCGGGAGGCATGCGGCATTAGCCAGGCCATGCTCACGCACCGCAACAAGCTCCCGTGCTCGCCCAAGCGCGTCGTCCTCCTTGGAGCCAACGGATTTGTGGCAACGAAGCTCAGGGAAGGGCTCGCATCGGCTGGAATTGACTGTCACGCGATCGGAAGCTCATCGATTGACCTCACGACCCCGAAGGCGGCCGCGGCGCTGTCTCTCCAGATGCGCCGGGACGACACGGTTGTCATGTGCTCGATACTCACTCCCGACAAGGGGCGGGATTTCCACGTGTTCAAGCGCAACCTCGATATGGCGCATAGCGTCTGCCTGGCGCTGGAATCGGCACCGTGCGCGCATTTTATATATCTGAGCTCGGATGCCGTCTACGACGCCCATAAGGTGCCCCTCGACGAGGACTCGACCCGCGAGCCCGTTGATCTCTACGCCCTCACCCACACGGCGCGGGAGATGACCCTTGCCTCGGTCCTTGCCCGAAGCGGCACCCCGTTCTGCATCCTTCGCCCGACGAACATATATGGGTTCGGGGATACGCACAATAATTACGGTCCGAACAGCTTTGTGCGCTCGGCGCTCCAGGAGGGGCGCATTTCCATATTCGGCCGTGGCGAGGAACGCAGGAGCCACATCTACATTGACGACGCCGCGGCGCTCATAATTCGGGCGATTCAGATGCAGAGCGAAGGTACGCTCAATCTGGCCGCCCGTCCCATGGTTTCCTTTCTTCACGTTGCGAATCTCGTGATCGAGAATTGTGGCAAGGACGTGCGCCTCGATTTCCTGCCTCGAACGATCAAGGCGATTCACCGGCCCTACAAGCCGACCCAGGTGTTCCGCTTCATCTACAACCTCGGCAGGCGAATTGGGCCAATTGTTCACCGAACCTTTGACGTTTCCTCGACGTTCAAGGCCTTCCCGGATTTTCAGTTTACGCCGCTTGAGAAGGGCCTCAGGACCTACCTATCGATGTCAAGGGATGCGATGACCACCCACGCGGCAAAGCCGTGAAGACTGTCCTCATACTTGGAATCACCTCCGATATCGGGAGGGAGCTTGCGGCTCGATTCGAGAGGGACCATTGGAGGGTCGTCGGCACCTATCGCGGAACATCTGCGCGCGGCCTAACGGGACTGCGGAATCGGACTCTCATCGCCTGCGACCTTTCATCCGCTGCAAGCGTCGATCGGGCGGCGAAATCCTGCCGCAGGAGGAAGCTTGTCTGGGACCTTCTGGTCGTTGCGGCGGGCACCGAGGAGCCGATTGGCGCATTTGTTGAGTGCGACGCCGACGAATGGGAAAAGGGGATTTCAGTGAACGCGCTGGCGCCACTGCGATTCCTACGCGGGGTCTACGGTCTTCGAAGGCGCCGGAAACACAGCTATGTGGCTATGTTCTCAGGCTCGGGCACCAACAGCGCGGTGCCGGCATATTCGGCCTATTGCTCCTCGAAGATTCTGTTGATCAAGATGGCCGAATTGCTTGACGCGGAGGCGCCCGAAACAGCCTTTTTTGTCATAGGGCCCGGGATTGTCCGGACAAAAATTCACCTGCAGACCCTGGCTTCCCCTGTGAAGAGCGGCAGGAATTACCGGAAGGTCGTAGACTTCCTTTCTTCAGGTGACCAGGGAACCAGCCACGACGACATCTACAGCTGCATACTGTGGTGCATGGCTGCAGGAAAGGCCGCCGTTGGCGGCCGCAACATAGCCCTCGCCCACGACGACTGGAGGGACCGGAGTTCCTCCATTGCATCGGCGCTCAAAAGTGACGGTGACCTTTACAGGTTGCGCCGCCACGGCAATAACCGGAAATTTGTGAAGAACCCAAAATGAAGCTCTCTGACGTCGTCGCCGCTTTTTTGGCCGAACACAATATAAGGCACGTATTTGCGATTTCGGGCGGCGCCTCGCTTCATCTGATCCATTCCATCGCTGAGACGAAGGGAACGGGATTCATCTGTCCGCAGCACGAGCAAGCCGGCGCGATGGCCGCGGACGGCTACGCGAGGGTCTCAGGCGGCCTGGGCTGCGCCTTAGCCACGAGCGGCCCCGGCGCCACAAACCTCATCACCGGCATATGCAGCTCCTATTACGACTCGGTTCCGGTGCTTTATCTAACGGGTCAGGTCGCGACATTCAGGTCTAAAGGCAGCACCGGCGTGAGACAGATTGGCTTTCAGGAGACGGACACCATTTCCATATGCCGTACGATCACAAAATACGCCGTCCTGGTAACGGACCCCTACCGCATCCGCTACGAGCTCCAAAAGGCCGTAGCGATCGCGCAATCGGGCCGGCCAGGTCCCGTTCTGGTGGACATACCCGACGATCTTCAGCGGATGGACATCGACCCTGCAAAGCTCGTCGAGTTTCCGGGGATCGACATTGAGCCCGCGCCGGAAATCTCTCAGGGCGTCGTGGACGAATGCCTTTCCGTCATGAGGCAGGCCAAGCGGCCCGTCATTATCTACGGGTGGGGGGTGCATTTGGCCCACGCCGAAGACGAGGCGCGCGCCCTGGCCCGCGCCCTCAATGTGCCGGTCGCCATGACCTGGGCCGCACTCGATCTCCTGCCAGCCGAAGACCCTCTCGCCGTGGGGGGATTCGGGACGCACGGCGTGCGATTTGCCAATTTTGCGGTCCAGAACGCCGACGCGATTCTGTCGATCGGCTCCCGCCTCGATACCAAGGCCACCGGAACACCGCCCGCCACCTTCGCGCGCGAGGCGAAGATCATGATGGTGGACATCGATCGAGCCGAGATAGGGAAATTCAAGAGCCTCGGAGTCAACCTGCACCTGGGCATCCAGGCCGAGGCCAAGGGATTCATCGGCGCGATGCTTGGCCGCCTGGGCGATACGGTTCTTCCCAAGCGGCCGGAGTGGCTTGCGCAGGTTCTCGACTGGAAGCACCGATATCCGGCCTGCCTGCCCGCTTATGCGAGCGAAATTAAAGTAAACCCCTATTGGCTCGTTAAGAAACTCTCCGAGGCCATGGGTGAGAATGAGATAATCTTTTCCGACACCGGCTGCGCTCTCGCGTGGATGATGCAGGCATTCGAGTTCAAGTCCGGGCAGCGGTTCTTCCATGCGTTCAACAACACGCCGATGGGCTACGGGCTGCCGGGAGCGATTGGCGCGTCCTTCGCGAGGCCGGGCGTCCGCATCCTGTGCATGACGGGGGACGGGAGCCTTCAGATGAACATACAGGAGCTTGTCACGATCGTGCGCCATAAGCTTCCGGTGAAGATACTGCTCATCAACAACCACGGCCACAGCATGGTCCAGCAGACGCAGGAGATGTGGCTCGGCGGCAACTACTACGCGACCTCGGTGGAGGGCGGCCTTGCCTTTCCCGATTTTGTCGCGGTCGCCCGGGCTTACGGCATCCAGGCCGAAATCGTCGAGCTCAATTCCGCGATTCCCTCGGCCCTTGCCAAGATGTTCGCGTCCGAGGGCCCGTATTTTCTGAACGTGGAAATCGCTCCCAAGCATCGCGTAATACCCCAGGTCAAGTTCGGACGTCCGAACGAGGATGCCGACCCGCTTCTGGAGCGCACGGAATTTCTCAGCAACATGCTCGTGAAGCCCTTGAAGGTGTCTCTCACGAGCTAGGCGCCGGATTCGCCGGTACATGAGCCCACTCGACAGAATCTTTGCCACGCTCGCCGCGAACCCGCGCCAGCACGTCCCCGGGACCAAGGCCTACCTGGAACTGAAGGCTGCCGCGCGGGTGGAGATTGAGGCCCTGTTCCGCGGAACCGGCCCGCAGCCGCAGGCATTCGGCCCGTTCGGCCACGTAGCGATGCCCTACACGCGGATGGGCGCCATAGATTCCCTCGACCTATTCGGCCTCGACGAGCTGATCATCTTCTCCTTCTACAACGCGAACCGCCTCCGCTACGCTCGCGCGCTGGACGTGGGCGCGAATCTTGGTCTGCACTCCATCATCCTCGCGAAATGCGGGTTCGAGGTTCGCGCGTTTGAGCCCGACCCGACGCACTTCGCAATTCTTGCCGCCAACTTGAAGGCCAATGCGGCGACCCGCGTGCAGCCCTTTCAGGCGGCGGTGTCGACTGTCGACGGGACAATGAAATTCGTGCGCGTGCTGGGCAACACGACGGGAAGCCATCTCTCCGGCGCAAAGGAGTCTTACGGTGAACGTGAGATGTTCGACGTCCGCGTTATCGCGCTGGCGCCGCTGCTCGAATGGGCTGACCTTGCCAAGATCGATGCCGAGGGCCACGAGAAAGACCTGCTCTTGGCGGCCACAAAAAGGGACTTTGCGCACATTGACGTCATGGTGGAGATCGGAAGCCCGGCAAATGCGCAGGCTGTGTTCGAACACCTGTCCACCATCGGCGTCGGCATGTTTCCCCAGAAGCTCGGCTGGAAGAGGGCAAGAGCGGCCTCCGATCTCCCCACCTCGCATCGTGACGGCAGCCTCTTTATCTCAAGCAAGGAAGAAATGCCCTGGTGAGCGCCGCTCGCCTGCGGGATACGCATGGCAACTCTCCTAATCGCGGTCGGCCTTTTCTTGTCTGCAATTGCGGCGCATGTGGTCATCTGGCGCTTCAGGGTCCCGCGCAACCAGACGAGATGCCTCCTGCTGATCTTCGCGCTCGCCCCGCTGCTCCTGTGCGCCGCCGCCGCCGCAATGTCGCCTTTCGCCCCGCGGACCCTTCTCGCGAAGGACGTTGCCGGCATCGCGCTCTTTTACCTTGGCGCCGTCGGCTGCTATCTAATTACGTATGCCGGCGTTGAGGAGACCAGCCCCTCCCTGAAGTTGATCCGGGCGCTTGAGGCAGCCGGGGGAGACGGATGCACGCGCGAGGATCTGGCCGAGCTGATCACTGAGGAACACTTCATAGAGCCGCGCCTGCGCTCCCTCAAGAGCCAGCGCATCATCGCCGAGACGGCCGAGGGCATCCAATTGACCAGCCGGGGCACCCGGATCGCAAGGTCCGCGGCGCTGCTCTCGGGCGTTTTCCGAATCGATGAGGGCGTCTGACCAGATGGGGAGCGCCCTGACATGGCTCGCCATGGTTCCTATCCTCGGCCTCGCGGTCGACATAGTCACCCAGTTCATCCTCTGCCGTGTGCGCGGTTCCGGGGGGCACTTGAGAAATCAATTCATCAGCTTTGGCGCCGGCCTTGCATCGGCCGCCGCGGCCCTTCTCTTGTTCCTGTCGCGGGCCGATGCCGGCTGGCCGGATCTGGTCGGCTACTTCACGCTGTATATCGTGACCTACTCCTTTCTCGGCTTTTGCTTCTTCAATGTGATAAACCTCAACGTGTCTTCGTTGAGGATTCGCATCATCAGGGAGATTTACGGGCAACGGCCATTGGCGGTTCCCAGCGCGGTCATAAAGGCGAAGTACAGCGTATCGGATATGCTGGATGCGAGGCTGCTGCGCCTGGAGAGCGGCGGGCAGCTGCGCCGGGTTTCAGGCAGGTACTATCTGAGGCGCGGGGCGGTCGTTCATATTGCGCACTTTTTCTCGAGCCTGCGGTCCCTTCTCTTCGGGGATAAAGCCTGAGTCACAATGCCTACCGCGACGGCAGCCCCAAAGGGGCAACTCGACCTGACCCTCTTTGTTCCGGCCTTTAACGAGGATAAGAACATAGCGAACACGCTCGCCTCTCTCTCCCATGTGCTTTCAGCCTATCCAGGGAAGACGGCCGAAATTCTCGTTATTGACGACGGAAGCACGGACCGGACGGCCGAAATTGTCAGCCGGATTTCACAGTCGAACCCCTCCGTAGCCCTGCTGCGAAACGGGAGCAATCTGGGACTAGGCGCCTCGCTCCGGCTCGCAATTGCGCGGTCGGCGGGAAGACAGCTCCTGATCGTCCCCGGCGACAACGACATGCCGTCGGCAACGATCATCGAACTTATCCGGCATTCGGGACGGGCGGACATGGTGATGTGCTTCTTCGTGAACCGGGAGTTGCGCGGGTGGAAGCGCAATCTTCTGTCGACCCTCTTCGGCCTCCTGTACTCCACCAGCTTCGACATCTATCCGCAGTACATCAACGGGCCGAGCATCTACCCGGTGCATTATCTCAAGGAGATGCGCCTAATATCTACACGGTTCAGCATCGTGGCTGAGATTAATGTCAAGCTCCTGCGCCAAGGCGTCACGTTCATGGAGGTGGCCAGTTACCGTCAGGTTGGCCTGGCGGGCAGCTCGTCGTTCTCATTGCGCAATCTGTGGGAAACCGGGGCGGTCTTTTTCCGTTTGCTCTACGAGGTCCATGTGAAAAACCCCAAGAAATACGCCAAGCGCCCTGTCCGTGTCATCCAAGACTCCGCGGATTAGTACGTGAAAACGGAAGAAGACAGTAGGACGTCAACCTTCGGAAAGATTGTCCGATGGCTGGTCGCAGGCCTCATCTTCATGGGCCTCAACACCGCGCTGCTTTACCTGTTTGTCCATTATTTGCGCATGAGTGTCCCCCTGGCCACGTTTCTCTGTGCCGAGGCCTGCACGCTGCTCCGGTATGTCCTCAACGACACCTGGGTCTTTCGCAGCCCCAAGCTGACCTGGGTAAGGCTCTGGCAGTATCACGTCGCCAATGGGGCCGCATTCGTCGTTTGGTGGATCGCGGCAAACGCGCTGAACCGGATGGGGCTCAACTATATCTTGGCTTCCATCTTGGCCGTCGGATTCTCGACCGGCGTCAGCCTCGCTTCAAATTTCCTGTGGATTTGGCGCGCAAGGCACCCCAAAACGGTCCTGTGAATTTTACCGGGCCGTCAACCCGGGGATGTCGATGCTCCCGGACGAACGCCCGTCGACCCGGTGGGCCAGCCGAATCGTGAACGTCTTTGGCATGAGCATACGAATGGGGAACCGCCCGTACTCCGCACGGGTGCCACCAAGAGATGCAGCGCTGGCATGCGCCTGGACCAGGGACACCTCGACCTCGCCATAGGGAATAGGCTTCCAGTTCACCCACAGGGTCCCGTCGGGGCTCGTCAGCAACTCGGCTCCAACCGGTGTGGTCGGGACGGCGCCGGCTGGGTCGACCTGAGCCCCGGCATCAATCCTATAGAATGCCTGATCCCCCTTGTCCGTCGGGTACAGGAACCAAACTAAGCGCTCCACCCCGGGTTCCCTGGGGATCTTTCGAGCCGACTGAAGCCACTTGTCGACTGGCGCATTCATCCAGAGATTGAGGCCGGAGTATTGTGTCAGCTGCAGGTGTGTCGCCCCAACCCGCCTCAGCGAGGCTAAAATCGCAGCGGGCGAACCGGCCAGGTCAATCTTGTTCTGACTGACCGGCAGGATCTGCAGGAAATTCCGATCGAGGTGATAGGGGTCAATGGCGGTGGTCGCCACTACTGCATCCGCCGGCAGGAACTCCGAGGCCCAATCGGAACCCATTCCATATTCCCCTCCCCCCTTCTGCTGCGCGAGTGAATGCATTGCGGCGGCGGCGCTCGATGCCAATGAGGGCCAGTATTCCGTGCGAAAGCCGCCCGGTTCTCCCGTCGGGTTCACTATTTGAACAGGGGCCAGCCACAGGCGCGCTGCGGCCAGCAAAATCGCGGCGGCCACGGCACATTGGGCCCACATTGCCCGCGCCACTCTGCTAGATTCGGCCGCATGCCAGACGCCGAGTACCGCTGCCATTCCCAGCGCTCCATAGGACGCCAGGTGATAGCGGTCGTGAAACACAATCGCCATGTCCCCCCTGGAAAGAAGCGTCAGGATGAGCGCCCTGGCGGCCGCATACCCAAGGAGCAGGCGTACCGCCGGGTCCCGCCGTGCCGAACGGAACCCCAGCAGCGGAATGCAGCACAGCAGCAGCGTCCAGCCCTCCATCCCCTGGCTGAACAGGCGCGCGTAATTAGACCTGTACCAAACCGCAAAATTGCCCATGAGGACCGGCATGGTTTCCTTCATCTGGGGCAGGAACCCGGAGGACGGGGCCCATAAAAGCATGATCTGGGGAATTGGAGACCCGTATGACAGCCAACTGACGAGGGGCCAGACCAGGCCGAGCAGCGAGAGACCTACGGCAAATGCCAGAATTGCGGGCAGCGTGCCTCCTGAGAAGAATAGAAGCCAGATCGCCAGGAGGAACGCCGTTCCAAGGCCCTGCGGCTTGATGGCCAGCATGAAGCCGCAAAGGAGGCCGACCATCGAACCCAACGCCGCGCCGGCGCGCCCGGGCGCGAGCAAGGCGAGCCGAATGCCGGCGACCTCGATCAGCATCAGCGGGATGTCATTGTTGGTGAGCGACTCCCTCGCGACGCCGCACAAGAGAAAACTCACAGCCAGGATGCAGGCCCATGCCGTTGTTGCCCCATATCGGTTCGCGATTGGCTCCCCAATTGCCAGAAGCAGCAGGACAAAGGCGGCCGCAGACATGAGCACGAAGCAATGCTCGCCGCCGGCAAAGAAGGCGGGCAGCGCGTAAAGCTGCCACCCGTATGAAAACCCGGCGTCATGGCTAAAGGCATTTAGGACGAATTCATGGCGCCAAAGGATCGACCGGGGTATCACGAGGTGGTAGATGTCCATGTCGCCCCCTCGGATGTTCGCCGCGCACTGGATCACCGCATAGAGGACAAGCGATGCGGTCGCCAGCATTGCGGCGAAGGCGATCGGGTTCCGCAGGCCTGCCCGCAGGTTCCCAGTACCGAGCGCGCCTGGATGCAGTGGAACTGGGGTATTGATGCGGAAAAATGCCGGCAGAATCGCCAGAATTACTATCACCGGGTAGTAGGCGCACCCCGCCCAGGCGAGGAGTGTCCAGAGAAACCCGAGCGCCGACGCGCCCAGCGCGAACGATTCCGAAACTCCGTATGTTCCCGCAAACCCCAGGCGCGAGAGAATTGCCCTTCCCACCTTCCAGGTAATCCAGGTGTAGGCACCGGCAAGTACGGAGGCGCGCAGCAGGTCTACGAGGTTGGAAGTAAGGAAGCTTCCGGTCATCGAGTTCGCTTGATGCCGGCACCTTCGTTCGACTTGCTCACGGCGATCAAAACGGCAGAAGTTCAATTGCCTGTCCAGTCACCGGTTCCGTCTCGGAACGTGGCGCAGTTCGAAGAGGCCGAGGCCCTCTCGGGCGCGACCGGGCGCAATCCGGAAAGCCGCAATATTCATACTCGTCAATCGCCCCAATCAAGATGCAGGATTGCTCTCCTCCATGGAGCTAAGCCACCGAACTCTTTCTCTTAGCGGGCATTACCGCGATCTGTCGCTTGGTGGCCTTGATCCGGGCATCCCATTGACCCTCTATCGCCAAATGCTGCGCCTTCGGCGCACCGAGGAGGCCCTGCTGTCCGAATACCATCCCGCCGAGGAAATGCGCTGCCCGATTCACTTCTGCATCGGCCAGGAGTCGATTCCCGCAGCGCTCTCTCAACTCATAGACGCAAATGACTTTGTTTTTAGCCACCACAGGTCACATGGATATTATTTCGCGAATGGCTCGCCGCTCAGGGAGCTGTTCGCCGAAGTCTACGGCCGCAAGACCGGGGCGAACGGCGGCCTGGCCGGTTCCCAGGACATTTCGCATTCGCCAACCCATTTCTACAGCGGCGCCATTCTGTCCGGCGCCGTCAGCATAGCCGTCGGCGCGGCCTTTGGCTTCAAGTACAAGAAATCGCCGCAGATCGCCATTTCAGGCTTCGGCGAGGGCGCGACAGACGAGGGCGCCTTCTGGGAGGCGATGAATTATTCGGGAAAAGAGAAGCTCCCGGCGGTGTTTGTGATCGAGAACAACAGGTATGCCACCTTTTCCGACCAGCTGAAACGGCAGGCCAGTGACAACATTGTCGAGCGCGTCCGCACATTCGGTGTCAGGGCGTCCAAAATCTTTGGCAACGACGCCCCCCTGGCCTACCGGACCCTGAAGGCCGAGATTGCGCGGGTCCGTGCCGGCGATGGTCCGGCCCTTGTCGAGGCGTACACCTACCGCTGGAACAGCCATGTCGGCCCCGAGGACGACGGGGCGAACAATTACCGAGGGGCCGACGAGATGAAATTCTGGAAGGACAACTGCCCGATCGTCCTTCTTGAGGAGGGGCTGCGCAAGGCGGGCCTGCTCGACGACGACGCCAAGGATGCGATGGAAGCCGAGATCGCAGCGGAGATAGCCACCAACTTCAAGTTCGCCAAGGAATCACCGTTCCCAGTGGACCATAGCTGGCATCGCATGAACTATGAGGACGCCAGCCCCGTCGCGGACCGCCTGCTGGGCACCTTGGAGAGCGGAAGCTTTGATCAGAACCAGGACGAGGCCAAGCTGGGGCCCTATTGAGGGGCGGACGGCAATTTTGAATGAATCGCCAACTCTCCTACGCTAAGGCCATATTGGAGGCCACCGATCAGGCGATGGCGCTGTCGCCCGACGTCGTGGTGCTCGGCCAGCTGGTCGATACGAAATCCGGGATATTTGGGACGACAACGGGCCTCATTGACAAGTATGGGCCGGAACGCGTTCGCGATTTCCCCGTTTCCGAGAACCTGATGACGGCAACGGCCATGGGGGCGGCCCTGACGGGCCTGCGCCCGGTCATCGCCCACCAGCGCCTCGATTTCATGCTGTATTCGCTGGACGCGATCGCAAACTGGCTCGCCCTCTGGCATTTCAAGTCAAACGGCAAGTCGTCAATGCCCGTGACGATACGGACGATTGTGGGAAAGGGCTGGGGCCAGGGACCTCAGCATTCGAAGAGCCTCCATTCGTGGTTCGCCCACCTGCCGGGGTTGCGGGTGGCGGTGCCGGCAACGGCATACGACGCCAAGGGCCTGCTTCTCGAGAGCATATTTAGCGAGACCCCGGCGATATTCGTTGAGGGCCGCGGGCTCTATTCGATGACCGACCACGTACCCGAACAGCCCTACCGCGTGCGCTTCGGGGAAGCCGTCGTGCGCCGGACCGGCAAGGACGTGACCCTCGTAGCCATCGGCAACATGGTTCCGATCGCCCTGCGGGCAGCCTCAACGCTCGAGAAGGAAGGCGCCGACGTGGAGGTCGTTGACCCGAGGACGCTCACCCCACTCGATAGAAAAACGATCTGCGACTCGGTATTCAAGACCCGGCGGCTGGTTGTCGCCGATCCCGCCTGGGCTTCATTCGGAGCGGCAGCCGAGATCATCGCGACCGTGGCCGAGAACCTGGGCGACAAGCTGAAGGCAAAGCCCGTCCGGGTGACATTGCCCGACAGCCACACGCCGATGAGCATGGCCCTGGAGCCAAAGTACTACCCGGATGATTCCAGCATCGCCGCGGCGATCAGGCAGGTGCTCGCCTAGCCTCCTGGACCGCCTGCAAAATGGCCTACATCGATTTCCTGGACGAGACGCACAGAAGCACCAAGCGAGACTACCTTGCGCGGGTGCTCGCGGGCAACAAAGCCGACTTTGCCGCGACCGCCAAGAGATTCGGCTTCGACTACTGGGATGGCAGCCGCAACACGGGCTATGGCGGGTACAGTTACGACGGGCGCTGGCTCAAGGTGGCAAAGCGAATCGCAGGGCACTACGGCTTGAGGGCCGGCGACCGCGTGCTCGATGTTGGCTGCGGCAAGGGATTCCTACTTTATGAACTCACCAACGCGCTGCCGGGTGTTTCGATTGCCGGCATCGACGTCTCCCGCTATGCCATCGACAACGCCAAGGAAGAAGTAAGACCATTCCTGCAGGAGGGAAACGCCGTCAAGCTTCCCTACCCTGACAAGTCATTCGAATTGGTAGTCTCGATCAACACCCTGCACAACCTGCAGCTTCCGGAGCTGGAGCTTGCCCTGAAGGAGATCGAGCGCGTCGCCATCCGTTCGAAATACATCGTGGTGGATGGCTACAGAACCGAGGAGGAGAAGGTCAACCTGCTATACTGGCAGCTGACATGCGAATGCTTCTTCACCCCAGAGGAATGGGAGTGGGTGTTCCGAAAATGCGGCTATACGGGCGACTACGGATGCGTCTACTTTGACTGAAGTCTTTCACCAGCCATGAGCCCCCCCGTCGTTCTTAAGGCCGCCCCGGAGGGCGTCAGGGAGGATCTCGACGTCACTTTCTTCGTCCCGTGCCTGAATGAGGAAAAGCATGTCTCCGCCACGGTGGAGACCGTGATAGCCGCGATAGGAGAATTTCCGCTGACGTATGAGATCATCGTGGTGGACGACGGTTCCTCGGACAGCACCTCTGCCATCGTGGCCGATCTCTGCCAGGCAAATCCAAAGCTCCCATTGCTCCTTAAGCGCAACCCTTGCAACTACGGGTTGGCGAGAAGCTTTCTCGATTCGGCATTCAATGGCCGAGGGCGTTACTACCGCCTGATCTGTGGCGACAACATCGAGCCAAAGGACTCGATGGTCGCGGTCCTCCAGCATATGGGGGAGGCCGACATCATCATGCCCTATTATCCCAATCTTCCAGGAAAGAGCGTCGTCGGCCGGATCCTTTCTAAGGCTTACAATGGCCTCGTGAACCTCATCAGCGGGCACCAGATACGCTATTACAACGGGAATCCGCTGTACCGCCGGCATCACGTCATGCGCTGGGCCCCGCATAACAACGGTTTTGGCTACCAAGCCGACCTCATCACGCAACTCCTTGACCAGAAGGCCACATACCTGGAGATCCCAATTTCAGGAATGCACCGGCCCAAAGCCGGCAAGTCACTAAAGCCCGGAAACCTGATGTCCGTTGCCCACAGTTTGCTCGAGATCGCGTTGCGCCGGCTGCGCCGGCTGATTTTCAGTAGCACGAAGTGACCTGAGAGAACCGACACCGTTCCCATGAAAAGAAAAAAGGCAAAGACAAGGGAAGCCCAGTACCAGAGGTCGCTGGACCTGCAGAAACAGGGCGGCCTTACGCCGATGGGGCTGATGACCAATCAGGCCTGGCAGGATGACCCGAAGCACCTTCTCTTCACGCTTTCCCGCTATAAGTTCGTCGCGAAAATACTTGCCGGGCGTAAGCACGCCCTCGAGGTCGGATGCGCGGACGCCTTCGGGACCCGGATCGTCCTGCAGTCGGTCGGAAGATTGACGGCCATCGACTTCGACCCGGTGTTCGTGGCCGATGTCCATGCCAGGATGGACCCGCGTTGGAAATTTGAGTGTAAGGTTCACGACATGCTCTCTGGGCCCTACCCCGGGAAATATGACGCCGTCTACGCGCTCGATGTGCTCGAGCACATCAATCTCGGGGCGGAATCCCTGTTTATCGAAAACATGATGGGGTCCCTCACTGAGAACGGACTCCTACTGCTGGGCACGCCCTCGCTCCAGTCCCAGGCCTATGCCGGCCCGCAGAGCAAGGCGGGGCATGTCAACTGCAAGGATGAGCCGGGGCTTCGCGCCCTGCTGGACCGCCATTTCCACAACGTGTTCGTTTTCTCCATGAACGACGAGGTCGTGCACACGGGCTTCTATGCCATGGCCCACTACCTGATCGCGTTCGCGTGCGGCCGGAAGAACGCCTGAAGAACGTTGATGACGACGAAGGCGCATCCAGTGTCCGCACCGGGGACTATCGATCTCACTTTCTTCGTGCCCTGCCTCAACGAGGAGAGGCGAGTCGTTCCCACTCTCGAGACCATACGCGACACTCTTGCGGGATATTCGCTCTCCTATGAGGTCATCGTCGTCGACGACGGGTCCACCGACAACACAGCGACAGTGGTTGAGCATTTTCAGCGGGCCAATCCGGAGATGCCAGTCATTCTCCACAGGAACCCGCGAAATCTCGGACTGTCCCGCTCGTTTGTGGACGCGGCTTTCCGCGGCAGGGGGACCTATTTCCGGCTCGTTTGCGGTGACAATGTGGATTCGAAGCAGTCGATGCGGGCTCTTCTGGATCTGCTAGGACACGCCGACATCATAATCCCTTACTACCCGGTATTGCCGGGAAAAAGCCGCTTCCGGCGCATGGTATCGAAGGCCTACACGCTGATCGTGGGCCTGCTGAGCGGCTACCACCTGCACTATTACAATGGGTGCGCCCTTTACCGGCGATTCGACGTGATGAGGTGGGCGCCCTACAATTACGGCTTCGGCTTCCAGGCCGACCTTATCACGAAGCTCCTAGACGAGAAGGCAACCTACTTGGAGGTTCAGCTTGAGGGCTTCCACCTCACCAAGGACAGGGGCGGATCCGCGGTGAACATGCGCAACTTTGTCTCTACGAGCCACACTCTGCTGGAGATATTTCTGCGACGGATTCGGCGCATATATTACGGCAACTAGACATGTGATCCGCGGCGTTCTCTTGGCTAGGCCCTACGAATTGCACTTCGCCCCATGAGCTCGGCCATCCACCAGCCGGTGCGTGTTCGCGTCACTGCTGCTGTGCTTTTGACTTTGATTCTTTGCCTCCCGTGGCTCACGACACTCTCCGAGCGCATTTCCCCGATCAGCTACGCGTCCGAGGCGCTGGGCTACCGCTATTTTCACAGCTATCGACTGCTGCACGGCGATAAGTCGCCTATCTGGGAGGCGCAGGGCCAGACGCTTGGAGTGCTGCACCACGGAATCAATCTGCTGATCGACGGCGTCCTTGTGCGCTCCAATTCGGATCTCCGGGCGAGAATCGACCTATTCAGCCACCTGACGCTTGCTGCCAACGCCCTCTTGCTGGCGGCGATACTGCTGGCGGCCGCCGCGAATCTGCGACTCACAAGAAATGACCTATTGATTCTTGGCGGCGTGTCGATTTTTGGGGTATTCGGCTCGGGTTGGAGCCTGCAAGCCGCGGCTTCTCCCGACTACTATCTCTTCGAAATAACAGCCAATGTCGCGAGCCTCTGGCTTACGCTGGCCTTCATCCGGGCCGAGCACCCGGGAGCCGGCATTCGCCGGGGTATCGCTCTCGGGGCCTTCGCCGCGACCCTCGCCTGCCTGAAGATTACGCTGCTGCCGGCGGCGTTGCTCCCGGCGGCCGTGGTTTTTGCCCGCGCAAGGCATGCTGGCTTCCGTGTTCTTCTCTTCGGATTGGGCGGATGGTTGCTTGGGTTCCTCGCGGGCGCGGCGCTCATCGTCTCCGCATACTACCTTTTTGATCTCAGGCAGATGGGCCGGGCCTTCGCCCTGTGGCGCCAATTTGTTGCGCATCCGGGTGTCATTGAGCCCACGTTTTGGAATGAGCTGTTGAGACGCCCGCTGGAAGCAGGCGATTTCTTTTGGACTGATCACCGATTTGCGGTGGTCATCAGTGCGGTCTGGGCCTCGACCCTGGTGCTTTCAGCCCTGCTACTACGGCAATCGCCTGCCGCGAGGCTGAACCTGTTCCTGCTTTGTTTTCTGTGCGTGTCCGTGGCCTTGCACGCATTCGGACTGGCGAAGCGGCCAGCGGCCACAACCTTGTTTGAATTCGGCCTCTTTCTCGCCGTAAGCGCCGGCACCATGCTTGCAATGCTCACACCGGGTAGCTGGCGCGCGATCCCAGGCACGTGCTTTGCCGCTATCCTGCTGGCATGGAGCGGGGTCTCGCTCTGCAGGTGGGTACCTTCAAGCAGCATGTTTGAGCGCCTCAGACAGACGGGCGAGAATGCATGGCAGATTCATGGCAAGCTCATCTCAGCAGGGGTCCCGGTGTTGATCTATATTCCGGACAACAATTTCACCTCTGGAAGCGTCGAGGACGCCATATTGAAGGGTTTCAGCGACGTTCCAACCTGGAATATAACGTCGGGCTATGCTCCCTTGCAGAACATTGCACCAAATTTTAGGTTTGTGCAGTGGTTTAGCGGCATTCCCGAGGGCCAGATGTTTGTCTGGACGGATTTGGCCGGACGAACCTCCCTCGCCGAGCAGAGCCCCGCCCTATCTTACTCCATTCGGAGCAAGGGGGCGGCCCTGGATTCATGGCCGATGTGGGGCGGCCCCGCCGGGGCCACCACCGTTCATGCGTTGTTCGTTCCGGAAGATCGTTCCTCATGGAGCTCGGCGCTCGGAAACGGGCGATTTCAAGGCTCAACACCCCTCGATCCCATCGCTGGATTCTCGCTGAGCCCGCAGTTGACAGGGGCGGTGTGCGAGCTGCGGAAGGATGAGCACGGACGAACCTGCGTGCGCATCACGGCAACAAGATCGTCTCCTTTCTTGGCCCTGACCAGCCCGATTCCCCCCATGCCAAACGCGGTCAATCCCCTTCGCATTCTGGCCGAGGTCCGCCTCAACAAGCCCAGGTCCGTGCAGATACAGGTCGACTCAGACGATTCTGGCTACTCGGAGGAGCCGTATTTGCCCTCGGGCGCTTGGATACGGCTTCAGGTCGAGCGCCCGCGCCCGAAGAATCCCCAGGCGGCGGGATATTTTTGGATTGGCCTGAAGAATGTCGAGGCCGGGGACTGGTTCGAGGTAGCCGAGATGGACTTGCTCGTCCCAGCGCAATAGGCGCACGGCACGGGCCAAGGTTAACCGCCGGCGCGGATCCCTAGACTGCGCCGCACCTCCGATCTGCTGGCCACGGCGATTCACATGCGGTCCGGAGGGACCCCTTTTTCCCTGTACGTGCCCGCGAACGGATGCAGCATCCGTCATTGCGATGGCTGCGCCTTCCTTTTTCAGGTTTCCGAGGGGCGTTCTCAGTGAGCTCGTTTTCCAATTTCAGACAGCGCGGCGGGTCAACTCGGCGGGCACGGCGCCGGCAATGAATTGCCGGATTCTGGGGCGCGATATGCGGGATTCCCGCGACAATGGCCCGGGAGGCGCGAGTTACTAACGTGGGCGCCATCTTCCAACATTGCGCAAAATGGGTGGTCGGAACACCTCCCCGGGGCGGGAACGGAGATCGCCTTTCGGCTGTTGGGTGGCGGGTCGTGCTTATTGTCTATTTTCTGCTGTATGGTGCGCTCCTGATTGCGACCCGGGGGCTTCCCTACGCCATCGACAACAACGAGTCCTTCTCGAGCCTATGGCACGCAAGGCACCTGTATGATGTGAGCCTTAGCGAGACGAAGGGATTGGCCGACGAGGTCTTTGCATGGCATACGGCAGCCAGCCCGTATGTGCATTCGCATCAGGGCAATTTCCCCCGTCTGTTTGCCTTCCTGATATATCTCTTGGGGGCGCGGTCGATCGAAAGCCAGATCGTCGTCACGACCTTCACGGTCGGGCTCGCCGCGATCTGGCTCGCCTACCGGTTTCTTTGTACGCTCGGCCCCCCTCTTTTCGCGGCCATGGGTTGCCTCATAATGATGAGCGACTATGGCCTTTTTGGGCAATGGCAGGTCGACACCTATCGGGTCTGGTACGGCTTCTTCTTCTTTTCCTCGCTCGTATGGATCAGCTCGCTTGGGATTAACAGAAGGTGGCCGATGGTGTGGGTCGGTATCCTCAATTTCGCCGCGATGTTCTACGGCGAATATGTCTTCGCGGCCTTCGTCGGGCTTACGGCCGCGGGCTATGCGCTCATCAGATATTTTCGGGCGCCGGGAACCCTTTTGCGGGCTTGGCTTGCGGTGTTTCTCGGGGGCGTCGCGGCCGCCAGCCTGCTCCTATTCCAGCTCACGGCCTACATGGGTTGGCGAAACGTGAAACTCGACCTCGGTTACACGCTGGCCGCGCGCAATATGGCGAGCGACACGGCGTTTTCCGACATGGTCGACAAATTCTACCGTGAGAACCGTGTCATTTTTTGGCACAATTACTTCGACATATCAAAAGTCAGGACATTCGGGTCCTTTTGGGGTTCGCTTTTCCGGAAGCACCTTCAATTCGATAGCCCGTGGATCGTATTATCAGCGATCGTGATCCTATGCGGGGGGGCGGCAGCGGGCTTTCGTCGCAAGTCTGCCAATGAGAAGGCTCATCCCAACGGGATAAATCATGAGGCGATGCCTCGGCGATTCTCATGGACGTGGCTGCTGCCGGCTATCGCTCCGGCCGTGGTCGCATATGTCGCATTCCGGTATCTAAGACCGCTTTTTGACGATTCTTCGTCGAGGCTCTGGAACGCGGCCTTGGGATTGTCGGGCCCGGCCTGGCTGGGGCCCCTGGTGTTTTCCATCTCAGCCATGTTTGCTCTGGGGCTGGCAGCTTCCGGCAGGGGTCGAGCGCATTCACTAGGAAACCGCATGGGCGGGCTGATGGGCCTGTCGCTCTGTGTCTTCGCTGCCTATGCTATAGTTTACCGCGTCTTCACGGGGTACATCTACTCGGGATATCTGGACAGGCAGGCCCCGTTCCTCGTGTTTTGGACTGATACCCTCCTGGCTGGGGCCGTATGCCTCACTTTGGAGGCCGCCCACCGCGGCTATTCCCGCTCCGCGGGCATCCGTTTGCCAGCGGTTCCCCTGCTCGTCGGGAGCGCCCTTCTAGCCTGCTTCGGTATGGCCTGGGTCACGCTTCAGCTCAGCTATCTCATGGTGGCGCCACCTACCGGCGAACCATTCCTCAAGCTGCTTTCCAAGCCGCCCTTTCACTACGGAAATTTCGTCCTCAATGACTACCCGGCGCCGGCCGCCGAAAAGGCCCACGGATGGGCTTATGCCGACACTTCCATTTTCTCAGGCAGGGTTAAGCTAGGCCCAAACGGCTTTGAAGTTGCGCGCGACGCGCAGTATCTTTGGTTCGCCGATGCCCCCACCAATGCCGCGTACCTCAAGCCAGACTTCGGAATATTGGTGAAGCAGCCGGCGAACATCCCCGAGGCTTTGGCGGCATTTGTCGAGCGCCAGGCGAGGCCGGCCTCACCCGTGGCGTTCGCCTCGAATGGGCTCGTCAGGAGGGCGCGTGACACCTTTCAGCCCTTCCTAAAGTATCGGCTGGTCGCGACCGACGGCGACGCCTACAGCATCGTCAAATTCGATTGGGATTACCCTCCGTTCCTGAAGCCTGTGGATGCGGCGATGCGCTTGGCCGCGAGATCGATGACTCTCGATCAGAAGATTGCAAACAGCGAAGCCGGCCAGGAGCAGCTCCGCCACTGGCACGTCGTGATTGAAGCGGCCGCGGCCGATGCTTCCGCTGCGTCCGGGGGCGGCACGGTGGCGTTGACCGAGGCGTCGATCGACGGCCGCCCCATTTTCTCCGACAGGGAATTTTCCTCGGCGGGTTGGACGAAACAAACAACGCCAATATTCCGGGGAAACGGCGCCTGGATCGGGAGCCCGGGCGTCTCGGCGAAACTGGAGCGATTCGTGGTAGGCGGCCAACTCTCGATCCACCTGCTGGAGGGACCGGACCGAGGAACTGCGACTGTGGGGATCAACGACATGAGGCAGGCTGTTGAGCTGTCCAGCGCTTCGGTCGGCGATCGGGAGATCTCGTTCAATACCGCCCAAACCCACGGAAAATACAGCTCCATTCCCAATGCGTCGCCCGGCATGTATGTGAATACATGGCTGCACAATGCAGGAGCCCGCCCGGAGGCGGTCGTGGAGTACGCCTACTCCCACCAGGAGAACAGTCCCGAGGAGGGCACAACCTTCCGAATATACCACGAGGACTCGCCCGGCGGCTGGGATTTGGCCGACGAGATCACTTATCTCGGGGCAAGGGGGCTGCCCGTGCGCCTCGCGGAGTTCCGGCGTAGGAATCCCGACACCCTCCGGGAATACGCAAGGATCAACGGCCTGGGCGATGCGCGCAGCTACGAGCAGTGGCTGGCGGATCACCTAGCCGCCTTTCCGAACGAAGGCACGCGGGATGGCGTCGTGAGCGATGCATCGCCCGAAACGGGATTCAACCTTCGCCCGGGAAAAAATGCGGGCTCCGAATTCAGGGCGATTCCGCTGCCGACAGGCCTGCGTGGGCGGCTGCAGATTTCGGTGACCCCTGGAACGCGCACCAAGACAGGCCCCGAATACTTCGGCCTACCCTTTGATGCGCAGAGTGCGGCCGCCAATTGGCACGGCTTTGACGCCGTCGCGTTCGCTGTGCCTGCGGCCTCCCAGAAGGCGGATTTTCCCTACGGCTACCTGAGGCTGAGATTGCGCTTCCCCGCCGACAAGATGCCGCAGGCCGAGCCCATCGTGTCCGCGGGCGTAGAGGAGGCGGCGGACTTTGTCTATGTCATCTACACCGACTCCCGGCATCTGCGAATAGGCTTCGACCATTGGTTCAGCGGCGGCCCAATCACGGCCCCAATCGCCATCGACTATGCCAAGGTGCACGACCTTGTAATTTCCATGGGCTCCCTTTTTCCGCCCCAGGAAGACCTAGTGTTCGAGGGTGTGGACCCCGCCTTGGTTGCGTCGCTCAAGGGCGAGATACGCGTGACACTCGATGGCAAGACGGTCATCAAGGCGGCGTCTGAATTCTGGGATTGTCCGCCCGGGCAGGTGGCGATTGGCAGAAACGACGTGAAGGGCACAAGCGAGAACACCGTCTTCAACGGCGAGATACTGTCATGCAAGCGCGTCTGGCCCGACCTTCATTAGCCCCTGGGGGCATTTGGGGCGGAGCGGCGTTTGGCGCCCTTATGCTGGCGATCGCCTGGTTCTACACCTGGGTGCCGGCCTCCTATCATCCCAAGTGGTTCACAAACCGAGCGGAGGGCCACTACAACGAGCTGGCGGCGGCGTTCCTGGCGGGCCGCCCGAGCCTTCTGATCGAGCCCGACCCCCGGCTTGTGGCCCTTCCCGATCCCTACGACCCGGCCCAGAATGCCGCATACAGGGTCAACGACCTCAGCTATTTCAAGGGCCGCTATTACGTGTACATGGGGCCCGCGCCGGCGCTGACGGTGTTCATTCCCTTCAGGCTCCTCACAGGCAGGTATCTGACGCAGGAATCGGCCTGTTCGCTGCTCTGCATCACCGGCGCGGGTGCGAGCGTGGCTCTGCTTCTGGTCTTGCGCCGTCGCTGCCTCCCGGGAACTCCTGCAACGGTCTTCCTGAGCGCCATCCTGGCCCTCGTGCTGGCCGATGGCTACTACGTCGCGGCGCGGGGCACAATCGCCCAGCAGGTGGCGATAGCGAATGCCTACGCCTTCGGCATGCTGGGCCTGTGGGCATGCGGGCGGGCGGTAACGGCGGCCGAACGGCCGCGCAGATGGTTCGTGGCCGCGAGCCTCTTCCTCGGCATCGCGATAGCCTCCCGCCCGAACTACGTCTTTGCCAGCGCGTCCCTGATTCCTCCGTTTCTTTACTGGCTGCGGACCGGAGGCAAGCGCGCTCCAGGCGACGCTTGGAAAACGGCCGCGGCCGCGGCGCTACCCCTCGGCGCCGTCGTCGCCCTCCTGCTCGTCTACAACGAGATCCGGTTCGGGCATTTCCTTGAGTTCGGACAGCGGTACCAGCTAGGCGGCTGGAACCAACTCAAGCTTTCCAGCACAGGCCTGGCGCACGGTTGGGAAAACGCATGGCGCTATCTCCTGGCGCCCGCCTATTACAGCCCCTATTTTCCGTTTGTCGCGGCGCCCACTTGGATCGCGGTCAGCGTGCTTCGTCACGTGCCCTGGCTGTGGCTAACCCCGGTCGCCGGATGGGCGCTGCTGCGACGGGACGCTCCCGGGCCGGTTCGCTCACTGGGTTTGTCGGCGCTGGTCATGGCGGTGACGAACTTGCTCACCCTGGTCTTTCTTCCCAGCGGGAACCCGGCCGCGGTGCTCACGAGCGCAAATGCGCGCTACCTCCTGGATTTTCAGCCGGGATTGGCGCTTTTTGTCGCCTTGGGCGTCATTGCCGCATTCGAGCCGCATGGCCTCAATTCGCGCTTCACGAGGGCTGCCTGGGGATCGTTGGTGGCAACCCTCTGTCTGGCATCGATCGCGGTCGCTCTTTCCCTCGATATCGGCGTTTTCCCGTCCGAATCCCACCGCCGCCTCTCCCATCTGCTGGATCTTCCGGGATACGCGCTTGAGCGGGCGCGCGGGCGTTCCTACGGGCCCGTGGGCGTCGACCTCATCTTCCCCAGGGACAAGACCGGCGCCTACGAGCCCCTCGTTTCGACGGCCACGCAGGCCTCAAGCGACCTTCTCTTCATCAACTACGCCAGCCCGACGCAGGTGCGCTTCGGCTTCGTCAGCACGGACGGAAGGGGCCCACTGAGCAATCCCGTCACCGTCGACTTCGGGAAAAGCCACCACCTCGAGATCAGCATGGGATCCCTCTACCCCCCGGACGGCCATCCGTCCTGGATGTCCTTGGGAGAGCAGGAGGAGGCTTTCCTTTCGCGCCGACTCCTTGTGGAACTTGACGGCCGACGGGTTTTCGACGTCCAGGCACACTTCGAATCTGCGCCCCCCGAGCGGGTCAGCGTCGGCTCCGCCCCTATCCTGAGGGGCTACAGCAGCTTGTCGTTCACCGGCGAAATCCTCTCGGTGCGCAGGCTCCCCATCACTCCGCCGCCCGCCGACGCCTACTCCGGCGCGCACTACGGCGCCGTCTTGATGCGCGTCCGGTTCCCCGCCCAACCCGCGCCGAATGCCCGCGAGCCGCTGGTCACGACCGGCGTGCCGAGGGCAGGCGACATCGTCTATGTCCAGTACCTGTCCGGAGGACGCGTGGCCTTCGGCATCGACCACTGGGGCAGCGCCGGGTTCGAGACCGGCCCGCTCGCGGTTGACGCCGGCGTCGAGCACACGGTCGGGATCTCGATCGGCTCGCTCTTTCCCGCCGCGGAACATGACGCGAATCGCCAGCGCGCCCGCGTCGAACTGGACGGGCTGGCGGTAATTGACCGCGAGCAGGACACCTTTGACTCGTCTCCCTACGACACCACGATCGGCACCAACGCCATCGGGGGATCCACTTGCGCCTCCGCCTTCACCGGCCAGATAGTGGCCGTGCACCGTGAGACCGGCGTCACGGGCCAGGGGCGCTAGGGATTGCCTTGCGTCTCTGTAGCCGAGTGGAAGGCTCCCAGTTCGTTAAGACACGTGGCTCATCCCCGCCCAACATCAGGAACTTCGTTCCCGCCGGCCACGACCTTTTCGAGATACTCCTGAGGCGGGTGCGACCCATTCTGTTATCGAAGAGATGAATCCGCCAACGGAAGACAAGACCCAGGAATTCGCCAACAGGGAAACGGCGCTATCGGTGGAGAAGTGGCTCTCCTGCCCAATTGGCCATGGGAAACTCAGGGTGAATGATGGAGTCATTACATCCGGCAATCCCTCCTTCAAAGGTGAGATCGTTGACGGTGTCGCCGTGATGACCGGCTCAATCCAAGGGTCCTTTTTTGACGACAAGTATGAAACGATGCAGAGGGGGCATGAGAAGGAGGGGGAATGGCTCTTCTGCTACGCGCAGCAGTCGGCACTTCTGACGAGCTACCTGCGCTCCGGCCAAGTGATTCTCGATATTGGATGTGGACCGTCGCTCCCCTATTCACGACCCACCGGCGCCGTCGTGGTCGGCCTTGAACCTTCATTCAAATCCATCCGGGCAAACACGGACGTGGGCCTGCGCGTAAACGGAAGCGCCACGGCAATCCCCATGGGAGACGCGAGCGTCGACGTGATCGTCTGCTTCTACTCCATACACCACATGGTCGGGCGCACGACACAGGAGACTCGCGAGAAAGTGGCCCGGGCATTCAGGGAATTCGGCCGTGTGCTGAAACCGGAGGGAAGCCTGTACATTTTCGAGATGACGCCGATCGCCCCGTTCTACGGGTTCCAGCGGCTGATTTGGAACGCCGTCCGCCGCATGGCGCCGCGGATGCTCGACATGTATTTCTGGTCCGCAAGCTCGCTTGCGACGGTCGCCAAGGAGAACCTGCCACAGGGTGCGGCGCCAGAGAAGCTGTTTTTCGGAACCTCGGCATTCACAACCATCCCACCGGTCTTTAACCTGCCCTGGTTCAAGGTCCCGCGCCTCTTTTACCCTCTCGACGCCAAGCTTTATCGGTGGCGGATGCCCAGAGCCTAGACACGCTAGCCAAAGATCACTCGAAAATGCTCTAGCCCGCCGTCACTCGCCGCGCGATCTCGTCGCCAATGGCGAGGGAGGCCGTGGCGGCGGGGCTCGGTGCGTTCAGCACGTGAAGTGCATTCGGTCGCTCGATGAGCTCAAAGTCCTGGACGAGCTCCCCCGAGGGCGTCATGGCCTGGGCGCGCACACCGGATCCCCCCGGCGCAAGGTCGTCGTCCTCCAGCGAAGGGACCAGCCTCTGGAGGGATTCGCAGAACCTCCGCTTGCTGAAGGACCGCAGTACCTCGTCCCGGCACATGCCCGCATGGCGCCCCATGAAGCGCCACAGCCCGGGAAACGTCAGGGCGTCCCAAAGATCGGCGATGTTTATGTCGGTCTTTCGGTAGCCCTCCCGCGCCGTCGCCAGGATCGCGTTCGGGCCCGCCTCCATTCCGCCATGGATGAGTCGCGTGAAATGCACGCCGAGGAAGGGAAACGCCGGGTCCGGCACCGGGTAGATGAGGTTCCGGACTAGGTGGGCGCGCTCGGGCCTTAACTTGAAGTACTCGCCGCGGAAAGGGACGATCCTCGTGGCGCGCACCTCTCCCGCGAGCGCGCTGACGCGGTCGCAGTGGAGGCCGGCGCAGTTGACGATAAAGTCCGATGTATGCTCGCCCGACCCGGTCAGGATTCGCCAACCCGGGCCCTCCCGGATCAGGCGCTCGACCTTGGAGCCGAGGTGAAGCGACGCCCCGGCCCTGCGCGCGTCGGCGGCCATGGCAGCCACGACTGCGGCGTAGTCCACGATCCCTTCCTCTGGCACCCGGAGCGCCGCGACGCCCGCCACGTTCGGCTCTATGTCGCGGATCGCCTGGCCCTCAAGCCACTCGATTCCAATTAGGCCGTTCTGGCGCCCTCTCTCATGCAGGTTCCTCAGGCGCGCGATCTCGGACGCGTCGACCGCGACCACGAGCTTCCCGCAGATTTCGTGGGCGACCCCATGCCGGCTGCAAAACTCGGTCATCAAACGGATGCCCTGCACCGCCATCCGCGCCTTGACGGAGCCCGGCCTGTAATAGAGGCCGGCGTGCAGGACGCCGCTGTTGTGACTGCTCTGGTGCCGGCCGAATTCCGGCTCCTTTTCGAGAAGCGTCAGCTCGGAATCTGGCCTCCTGCGCTGGATCTGGAGTGCCGTGGCCAGGCCCACAATCCCCCCGCCGATGATGCAGATTCGCATGGATTCAGGGGCCCCTGCTCACACCTGAGCGCGAGATTTCGAGAATCTGTCCCGTGAACCTTTTTCCGAATGCTGAGGACACCGGGTTCCCGCCGACGCTCACGTCGCCGGGCGTTGAGTCGTAGAAGGCGTAGTCGCCTGAGAGCAGCTCGCGGCCGTCGAGTACGACGCGGAGGGTCCGTTTGAGCCTCGCAATCGCCGCGGGCGCCATCCCGTCGAAGAACGGGTGCTCGACCGGCGGATAGAGCGAGCCCATCGAGATCTCCATCGTGTGCTCCGCCGAATAATCCACCTCCACGGGCGGCTTGGTCATGGCGCCCCCGTAGCTTGTGTGCTCGAAGCCCACCTGGATGTGGTGGTCGTCCGTGTAGAAGAGGTAGATGAAGTCGGCCTTGAACGAGAGTCCCGTGACCACGAGGGGCTCCAAATTGCCCATCTGGTCCCTTGGAAACCTGAGGCGCAGAATAAGCGGACCCGTTTTTGCCGGTGAGGTCTCACCCATCCAGGAAGACACGTGGTCGAAGGCGTGCGCGAGCTTCCTATAGGCCGCGGGATTGTAGTGCTCAAACAGGTCGTTGTGCAGAAAGCTCACAAGTACGTTGAATGCCGACGTGTACACCAAGGCTGCGATCCAGACAGCGCGCTTCGCGATTCGCGGCCATCCTTTTCCGGCCGTCTGCTCGAGCCAGAATACCCCGCAGCATGCCAAGGGAAGAAGAGCCGGGAAAATATCCACCATGTAGCGGTTGGAGGCTCCGTTCAGGCGCCCGATGATAATGAGGTTGATGCCGACCAGAGCAAGGACGCCCATGGCGAAGTCACGAATTGCGGCAAGCGCCGGTATCTGGGCATCACGCCACAAAAGAATTAGCAGCGCCGCCATCCAGATAAAGGGTGCATTGCACACTCCAAAGACGTCCTCCTCCCCGATGTAGCCCACAGGCAGCGTGAACCAAGGAATGTGGATCACCTGGAAGAACGGAAAGTAGGCGCTCAGCTGCGCGGGCGCCAGGAAGTAGAACCACAGATTCGTCGGCATGAACCCGACCGAGGTCGGCGCCTCATGCTGGGGATGAAGCCCCGCGATCATGTAGTAGGTTCCGAACTCAAAGGGGCTCCCAAACCTCATGGCGTTGTAAGCGAGGAGGAGCGCGACCACCGCCGCCAGGGGCGCTCCAACGGCGAGGAGGTCGCGCTGGATCCGGCGCATATCGAGTGCCTCTCTCGCGCGCCATGTCCTCCAGTCCCCAATGAAGGGCACGAGGAGGATGACAGCCCCGAAGAGATAGTTCGGGCGGGACGCCAGGGTAAGGCCGTAGGCGAGCCCGGCCAGGGCCAGCCAGAGGCGCCGGCGCCCCCCCCCGCCCTGGGCCAGCGCCACGCACAGAAGCGCGGCCATCGCGAAGGCATAGGCACTCGAGATCGCGAGCTCGTAGTACACCGGCCGGCGAAGGAGGATCGCCGCGAAGTTTCCGAACGCGAGGCCCGCGAGGCAGAGGCCGCCGACCCAGCCCGCGAGCGCCGGGAAATGCCTCCTCCTCAGGACGAGGACGAGGCCAATGCTGGCCGCAACCCCGAGCCACGAGAAAGCCGCCGCGGCGACGTTCTCGCCCAGGTAGGTCCCGGTCGCGGCCTTCCACGGGGCCAGGAGAAGGACCGCAGGCGCCGCCCCGAAATAGAGGTAATACTTTCCGTGGAAGTAGCTGACGTCGTGAAAGGTGCTCAGCCCCGCGTTCTGCGCCGGGTCCCAGGGATCCTGGAGGTCGGCCAGCGCCGGATTCGGCTTCTCGATAAAGCTCAGCTGGCCCGCCAGAAACCCGTCTGCCAGCCGATTGTAGAGGTCGTCCTGCTGGAGCTTGGACGAGAGAGGGCTGCCCGCCGACGTGGCCGTCCACAGGTAAAACCATCCCGAAACAACGAGAACCAGGACCGCCCAGAGGCATTCCACATGCCGCGCGAATCGACCAGGCCGAACGCGCGCCGTGTCTCTTGGGGACGAATCCATTTAGCGCCCGTATGGGAGCGAATGACCCGGGGAACGGCGACTCCTTAATTTTTCCAGCAGTCGCCGAGCGTCGCGGCAGCCAAGCCTTGTCGAAACGCGGGCCCGCGTTTGGCCAAGGCCTAGGCAGTTGATGGGAAACAAATTGCACATCGCGGCGCCAAGAGCGGGCTCCCGGGCGTTGTCCAAGTTAAGGGGGTCAATGTTCTTGAATGGCGAACATAAGCGGCTTAAGTTGGGCGATGCTCACCAAGGCCACTCGAGCCTATTTTGCCAGGATTGGCCGAAAGGGCGGCCAAGTCAGCCGCCGCGCATTGTCCCGTGCGCAGGCCCGGCGGATGGTGGCCGTCAGGCTCGCGCGCGAAGCATTTCGGAGATTCCGCGTGCTCTGCTTCTGGTCCTACGACGCCGACCTGAAGATAACGGCTGCGAACGCCGCCTGGGTCGCCGAGCAACTGCGCCGCAACGGCAATCGCGCGGCCTGGAATGCCGCAGGCAGGATCCAAGCCCTACTCGAATGCCGCTAACCCAGCTCCAGGCGGATATCGCCCGCCTTATCTCGATCAACCGGTCGCCGGCAAGCCACCTGGCCGGTGGCGCGGCCTTGCACATCGAGCCCGATTCGCTGCGCGCCAGCAACGATCTCGATTATTTCCATGACGCCGAGGCGCTCGTCGGGCAGGCGTTTGCCGCCGATCGCAACGTGCTCGAGACGGCTGGCTATGGGGTGGAGGTGACCCAGAGCCAGCCCGGGTTTGTCCGGGCGATCGTCGGCCGGGACGGCGACGCGACGAAGGTTGATTGGGCACATGACTCGTCGTGGCGCTTCCTGCCGCCGGTCATGGACCCCCGGGTCGGCTACCGGCTGCACCCCCTGGATCTCGCCATCAACAAGGTGCTCGCGCTCGCCGGCCGCGATGAGCCGAGGGACTTTCTCGATGTCATCTACGTGCACCGGCTCTATCTCTCCGTCGGGAGCCTGTGTTGGGCGGCAGCGGGCAAGGATCCCGGATTCAGTCCGGCGATGCTTGTCGAGATGCTGGCAAGAAAAGGGCGATTCCGCGCCGAAGACTTCGCCGGGTTGAGCCTATCGTCCGCGCCAAATCTGGGGGACCTCAAGCATACCTGGCTTGATTCCATTGCCGCGGCGAGGTGGCTTTCCGGGGAACTCCCATCTGAGGATGCGGGATGCCTGTATTGGGATCCGGCATCACGGAAATTTGTGACGCCGAGCGGTGACCTCACGCGCCTGGTCCGCCATTTCGGGAGCCAGGGCGGCGTGCTGCCGCTTATTGGCGATGCCCCCTCGCTCGAGAGCGATGCGGCGGCGCGTCGCCTCTTGGCGGAAAACGTCACGCTGCCCATTCAACCCCAAGCCCCGAAGCGCCGGTCGGTGAAACGCGGCCGCCCTAAGACGTAGGTGGATCAGTTTGACTCCAACCCCTTATCCATGCGCTCGTTCTGATATGAGCTCCCTAGGTAATCCCTCGCAGGTCTCAGGCATCGCCCGGAAAAGGGACCTTTGGTGGCAGTTCACAGTCCGCGCGGTCGAGTCGCGCTACCGCGGCAGCTACCTTGGGATTCTCTGGGCCGTGCTCAACCCCATGCTCATGCTGAGCGTCTATTTCGTCGTCTTCGGCCTGATCTTCGGGGGGCATTTCCGGGACCAGAGGGTCGAATCCCTCAAGGACTACGCCATGGCAATGTTCCTCGGGCTTACGCTCTACCAGCTGCTCGCGGAGACGCTCGGGGCGTCGCCGCTCCTGATCACGGGGAATTCGAACCTGGTGAAGAAGGTGGTCTTTCCGCTGGAGATCCTGCCTCTGGCGCAGGCCGGCGGGCTCTGGTTCAACCTCGCGATCGGACTCGTCCTTGCCCTCGGGGGCTGGCTCGTCATCGGCAACGGCTTCACGCTTGCCGGTCTTCTCTGGCTTCCGGTCATCCTCGCTCCCCTCCTCATGGTCTCGGCTGGGCTTGCCTGGCTTTTCGCCGCACTCGGGGTCTTTTACCGCGACCTCGCCCAGGCCATGCCCTTCGTGGCGCAGATAATCATGTATTCGAGCGCCGTCTTCTACCCCGTCACCCGGATCACCCCGCAGCTCTGGATGGTCCTCAGGTGGAATCCATTCCTTCAGACGGTGGTCCTCGCGCGCGAGGTCGTCCTCTGGGGCTGGCCCGTCAACCTGCGGGCGCTCGGCTACACCTACGCGGCCGGTGTCGCCTCGATGATCATCGGCCGCTGGGTCTTCCAGAAGCTCCGGCCGGCATTCGCCGACGTGATCTGAGACGACCGCATCCCGCCATGGCAAGCGAACCCCTCATCGAGGCCGTCAGCCTCACCAAGGCCTACAGGATCTGGGACAACCCGTCGTCGCGCCTTACCGTGCCGCTCCTGGAGGCGGCCGGCGGGCTCCTGCCGAAGGGATCGGCGGCCCACAGAGCGGTCGCCGGACGGGCCTCCTCGAAGTACCGCGATTTCTACGCGCTAAGGGACGTCGGCTTCTCGATACGCCGGGGCGAGGCGACGGGCATCATCGGGCGAAACGGATCCGGAAAGAGCACGCTCCTCCAGCTGATCGCCGGGACCCTCATGCCGACCTCGGGCTCCGTGCGGGTGACGGGGAGGGTCTCCGCGCTCCTCGAGCTCGGCAGCGGGTTCAACCCGGACTTCACCGGCCGTGAGAACGTCTACCTGAACGGCGCCATCTACGGCTTCACCCGTGCCGAGATGCTGTCTCGGATGGGCGAGATCACCGCCTTCGCCGACATCGGCGACTTCATCGACCAGCCCGTCAAGACCTACTCCTCGGGCATGATGATGCGCCTCGCCTTCGCGGTGGCCGTGAACGTCCAGCCGGACGTGCTCATCATCGACGAAGCCCTGGCCGTAGGGGACGTCTTCTTCTCCCAGAAATGCTTCCAGAGGATACGCGAGATCGTGCACCGGGGCGCGACGCTCATCTTCGTCTCCCACGATATGGGCGCCGTACAGTCGCTCTGCGACCGGGCGCTCCTCCTGAACCAGGGGCGCCTCGCCTTCGACGGGGCGCCGGAGGACTGCGTCAGCCGGTACTTTAACCTCCACACTCCGGTGGCCAAGGCGGGCGAGGCCGTGGCCGGGACGCACCCGGCTGTCGACCCGGCGGCGCGGAAGTCGGTCCAGGCGTCCGACATCCTCCCGGCTGCGAAGTCTAGGCACGGGGACCGCAAGCTTGAGATCTCCGCGGCCGCGGTCGTCGACGGGCACGGCGCGCCGACGTGGGACTTCGAGATGATGCACCGCGCGGCCGTCAGGGTGCTCTTCACCGCCAGTGCCGACATTCGCAGGCCCTCGGCCGGGATCCAGATCCATGACCGCATGGGGAACTTGGTCTTCGCCGCGGGAACGCCCCAGCTCCGGTTCCAGCTCCCGGCCCTGGCCAAGGGCCAGGAGATGCTCCTCGAATTCCGCATCACCCTTAATCTCCAGCCGGGCGCGTACACGCTCTCGATCGACGCGGCGGAATTCGACGAGGAGAATCCCAACGTGGGCGTGTTCTTCGACCGGGTCGGGGGCCTTGGCCCCCTGAACGTGGCGGTCCACGGAGCCGGCGCCCTTCCCTTCTACGGGATTGCGCAGCTGCCGATGGACATAAGCTACCTCTGACGATGAGCGGCAAGACCGAGCGCGCATGCTGGTGCGGCCATCCGGGCCTCGAACCCTACTCGGACGACTACCGGGTGTGCAGGGCCTGCGGGACCCTGGTCAGCCGCGCTCCGGGATCCGCCGTGCTCTACAACGAGGAGTACTGGAGCACTCGGCAAACGGCGCACCACGGGCTGCCCGACATCCGCCAGCGGGCGCGGCTCGATTTGCCTGAACGCTGCACCCACTGGCTGCGGCGCCTGATATCGCTGCGGCTGCCGCCCGCGCGCGTCCTCGAGGTCGGCTGCGCCCACGGCGGCTATGTGGCGCTCCTCGGCTGGGCGGGATACGATGCGGTCGGGACAGAGATCAGCCCGACCGTGGCGCGATTCGCCGAGGAGACATTCGGGGTCAGGGTCTTGGCCGGCTTCGTGGAAACCCAACCTTTTGAGGCGGGTAGCTTCGACATGATTGTCCTTAACGATGTGATGGAGCATCTCCCCGACCCTGTTGCGACGCTAACCCATTGCTCCCGATTGCTTTCCAAAACCGGCTTCTTTGTCATCCAGACCCCGGAATACAAGGAGCACCTGGGTTTCTCGGACTTGAAGGCCTCGAATGACCTTTTCCTTAAGCACATGGACCGGAACAACGACGAGCACCTGTACCTGTTCAGCAGGCGGTCGGCTGGGATTCTCTTTTCCAGGCTCGGATTTCCCCACCTCGACTTTTCAAGCCCGGTCTACGCGTACGACATGTCCTTTGCCGCCAGCCGGGAAACGATCCCGGAGGTCGACGAGGCGGCCGTGGAGTCGGCGCTCGCCGGCAGGCCCGTCGGCCGCCTTGTCCAGGCGCTCCTCGACAAGGCCTATGAGTCGAACGACCGCGCGTGGGCGATCAAGCGCCTTGAGGCCAGGCTGCCACCCTCTTCGGGCACAGCCTAGAACATGCCCGCGTCATCCCGCCCGCGCGCCATGGAGCGGCGGCAATTAGGCCGAGGCTATACCCAATGAAAACCGAAATTCCATCCGACAGGCGGGCCACGGAATACCTGGCGAACGAGCGGACCTTCCTCGCCTGGATTCGCACCTGCATCGCGGTCATCAGCCTCGGGTTTGTCATCGCCCGGTTCGGCGTGTGGCTGCGCGAGCTCTCCAGCCGGCTCGGCGCCAAGGGCGAGATCCAAAGCACGGGGTTCTCTCTCGTGACCGGCGTCGCCATGATGGCCCTCGGCAGCGTCCTGACGCTCCTGGCGGCCTGGCGCTACCGCTCCATCAACAAGGCGATCGACAGGGGGGAATTCCAGGCGGACCGGGGGCTCGTCGTCATCGTCACGCTCTCCGTGGCGCTGCTGGGCGCCGTCATGATCGCCTACCTGCTCCTCAACTCCAACCGGCTATGACCCGAAGAGTCGAACGGCCGACCCCCTTCCCCGCGGCGCCGGAAGGCCCCCAAATCAGGCTCGCGTCACCCGGCGCATATGATGTGAAGTGACCCCTTTTCCGTGCCCGTTAAGCCCAAAACCATCGTTTACCTGCGCCCCGACACGATCGGCGACCTGGTCCTGTTCACTTCCGCCCTTAAGTTGTTCATGTCCGAGTGGCCCGATGCGCGCCATGTGCTTGTCGTGCGGGCCCCTTATGAAAGCCTTGAGCCCCTCTTTCCCAGGGGTCTTGAATGGATGGTCGCCCGCCTGAACCCCTTCAGGCAGCGGCCTTCGGAGTGCCGCGCGGAGCTCGCCGCGCTCCTTGGAGACCTGGGGGCCCTGTCACCCGACCTCATCTTGGCGCCGACGCTCAACCGCACGTGGCTCGAGATCGCCATGGCCGCGCATTTCAAGGGGGTCCGTAGCGTAGTCATGGGCGGCGCCGAGGTGGATCCGATCTTCGCCGCGTCCCTGACGCTCGACCTGGGGGTTGACCCGGGCGAATCCTTCACGGAAACCGTCGCCTCGGAGAAGTCGGTGGGCGACGTCGAGAACCAGCACCGCTTTGCCGAGAAGCTGATTGGCAGGAAGCTCCCGCTCGAGCTCCCGGCCGTCACGGTGCCGGACGCGGCCAAGGAGGCGGCGAGGTCGGTCCTGGCGGGTCTCGGCCTGCCAAGCGGCGAATGGGCGGCGGTCTTCGCGGGCGGAATCGCAAACGTATCCGTGAAATCCTGGCCAAACGGCCGCTTTGCGGAACTGGTCGACTGGCTCCAGGCCAAGCGGAAGGTCCCGGTCCTCCTGCTCGCGCACAGGGACGAGGCCGAGGTGCTGGAGGATGTGGCGTCCAAGGCGGCCAAGCTGGGGGGAACCCGGCCGAAAATATGGCTCGGAAAGGACGGGGAGCTGCCCCTCCTCGCGGCTCTCCTGGCCGATTGCCGGCTCTATGCGGGCCACGACACGGGCTCGATGCACATCGCCGGCGCCGTGGGCAGGCCCGTCGTCGGCGTCTTCGGCGGCGGCCACTGGCCGAGGTTCCGGCCCTCCGCGAGGCAGGCCGTCTCGATCGTTCAGCCGCTCCCCTGCTTCGGCTGCAACTGGGACTGCCATTTCGGGGACGGGCCGTGCGTCAAGACGATCCCGTCGTCCGACGTCATCGAGGGGGTGAAGCGGATCCTTTCCGCCGGCGACAAGCCGATCGACGCGGTCGTCGAGTCCAGGGCGCTGCCCCCGGAGACCGTGGGCTTCATCGCGGCGGCCACGCCCGGCATCCTCGCGCTGAAGCGGGACCGCGTGAGCCGCCAGCACAAGATCGAGGAGCTCAAGAGCGAGACCGACCTGAAGGACGTCGAGATCGACGACCTGAAGCGCGCGGCCGAGGAGCGCAAGGCCGAGATGGAGTCGATCAAGGCCGAGCTCGAGCAGGAGTGCGCCGACAAGGACAAGGAGATCGGCGAGCTCAAGGCCGAGACCAACTCGAAGGACGTCGAGATCGACGACCTGAAGCGCGCGGCCGAGGAGCGCAAGGCCGAGATGGAGTCGATCAAGGCCGAGCTTGAGCAGGAGTGCGCCGACAAGGACAAGGAGATCGACGAGCTCAAGGCCGAGACCAACTCCAAGGACTCGGAGATCGACGCCCTCAAGGTGACCTGCAACGAGCGGGAGCAGATCGTCATCCGGCTCGACGGGGGACTCAAGGCCCACATCGCCGCCGCTGAGGCGAGGGAGGGCCGGATCGCCGCGCTCGAGGCCGAGCGCGAGGCGCTGGCCGCCCGGCTGGACCTCCTGGGCTCGCTCCCGCCGGACGCCGAGGCGATCGCCCAGAACCTCAGGCACAAGGACGTCCACATCGCGAACCTCGACGGCATCATCAGGAACCGCGACGAGCGGATCGCGGAGCTCGAGCGGGCGATCGACAACTTCAGGTCGGGTTTCGGGGGCATCGAGCAGGCGAAGCACTACGGCAGCCTCCTCGCGAAGAAGGAGGCCGTGATCCAGGAGCTCCACCGGGCCTGCGTCGAGCGCGGCGCCGTCATCGCCCAGCTCGCCGCCGATGCGACGGGGCCGACGGCGGCGCTCCGCAAGGTCTGGATTGGGCTTTCGTCGGCGTTCCGGGGCCGGGTCACGCGGCCGCTCGGGGGATGGCTCTTCCGGAAGGTCGTCGAGGACTACTGGATGCAGATAGGCGTCCTCAGGCAGTACGAGCCGAGGCCCATAGCGTGGGACAGGGGCCTAGGAAAGGTCCCCGCGGTGCCGGCCGGCGAGCTGCCGACGATCGGAATCGTCACCCCCAGCTACTGCCAGCCCGCCTTCCTCGAGAGCACGATCCTGAGCGTCCTCAACCAGGAGTATCCCAAGCTGCTGTACGTGGTCCAGGACGGGGCGTCCCGGGACACGAGCCCCGAGATCATCGAGCGCTACGCCTCGCGGCTCACCCACTGGGCCTCGGAGCCCGACCAGGGCCAGGCCGACGCGATACGGAAGGGATTCTCGCGCATCTCGGGCCGGCTGGGCCCGGAGGACGTCATGGCCTGGTTCAACTCGGACGATCTCGTCGCGCCAAGGGCGCTTGCATTCGTGGCGGCCTACTTCGCGAGGCATCCCGACGCGGACGTGGTCTACGGCCACCGCATCATAATCGACGACGCGGACAGGGAGGTGGGGCGCTGGGTGATGCCGCGGCACGAGGAGGACTCGATCGAGTGGATCGACTACGTTCCCCAGGAGACCCTCTACTGGCGCAAGCGCGCGTGGGACCTGGCCGGTGGGATCGACCCGAGCTTCCAGTTTGCCCTCGACTGGGACCTCCTCGCGAGGTTCCAGCAGGCCGGCTGCCGCATCGTGCGCCTCCCCTATTTCCTCGGATGCTTCCGGGTGCATTCGCAGCAGAAGACAAGCCAGGCCATCCACACGACCGGGGCCGACGAGATGGCCCGCATCCGCCTGCGGTTCCACGGCTCCGAAAAGGACAACACGGCGATGATCGAGCGCCATGCGAGGAGGATCCGCCTGCGCGGCGCAGTCACGGCCCGGCTGCAGGCGCTGGGGATCCGCTGGTAGGAGCTTGTTTTCTTAGGATGAATTCTGAAGTCTAACCCTTTCCGCCCAGAATGATACCGCTCCTCCTCGTCGCAGGACTCTTCATCTATCTATCCGTTGTGGGCCAGGCCGTGGTGAGCCTCTTCAAGCCGAGGCTGGGGGTGCTCTGGGGCTGGTTCGCGGCCCCGGCCGTCGGGCTGTCGCTGCTCCTGATCATCATCACCCGCCTGAACGTCTGGGGCGTGCCGATCAGGACCGCGGGACCCTGGACGACCGTGGTCCTGTTCGTCCTCTCGGCGGGGATCCTCGCGTGGAGGCGGCCCGTGCTGCCCCTGAGGAGGATGGCCCCCTTCCTCCTGATCGCCGCGGGCGCGCTCTTCTACGTGGGCTGGCCCGCGCTCAGGTTCGGCTTCAACTGGATCTCGTACGGGAACGACGACATGGCGAACTACTGCCTCGCGGCGGAGAGGTTCCTCGCCCACGGCTACTACGACGTCCCGCTGCAGACCGACCTGGAGGGCCGCGACTACACGCAGCACTACTGGTTCATGCACGCCCTGCAGCAGATCCGGCCGGGGTCCGAGATGACGGTCGCCTGGATTTCATCGCTCACGGGGCGGCGCGCCCACGAGGTCTTCATGCCGGCGATCCTGATGCTGACCCTGATGCAGCTCTTCGCGATGGGATCCATCGCCGTCTGGCGCGGGCGCAACCGGAAGATGGCGGTCGTCGCGTTCTTCCTCCTGGCCACGAGCCCGCTCTTCAGCCTGGGGACGCTCTACCAGCTCATCGCCCAGGTCGGGGGCCTGGCCCTCCTCGTCGTCATCGCGTCCATACTGTTCCTGGTGCGCAGGCTGACGCTGAGAACCATGGCCGTGTCCGGGATCCTGACCGCGGGGCTCGGCATATTCTATCCCGAGGTGTCCCCGTTCGTAGCGATGGGGATCATCCTCGTCGCCCTCCGGCTCAGGTACACGGACAGCGTGAAGCTGAAGCCGTACGTGCTCTTCATCCTCGGGGTGGCCGCGCTCACTTTCATCCTGATCGCGGGCAGCACCTACGAGTTCATCAATACCCTCGTCATGCAGTCCGTCGGCTCCGCCGGGCTCGGCGCCATGGCGGAGATAAACGACCAGAGCGGAGGGATCGTCCTTTTCCCGTGGACGCTGGTTCCCTCGTTCATACCGATGCTCTTCGGGCTGCACCCGTTCGGGCAGGTCGGCGTCGACCCCCTGATCTCCTGCCAGATCGTGGCGGGCGTGGCCTTCCTCTGCTATTTCGCCTGGCGCACCTGGCGCAACATGGTCGACGGGGCGCCCGCGGGGTACCTGGGCGCGATCATGATCGTCCTCGGGATATTCCTCTTCCAGAAGGGCCAGGACTTCGGGCTCTTCAAGCTGGCCATGTGGGCGCAGCCCATCATCACGCTCTGCCTCGCCCAGTGGATCACGCGCTACCTCTTCTCCGGTCGGCACGTCGTCAGGACGCGGGCGCGCATCGGGCTCGCCGTCTTCTTCCTCTGCACGGCGGTTTCGCAGATCTACTACGCCTATTCGTCGCTCGGGATGCGCGGCGGCGGCCTGACCGAGGTCGTGAAGGGCTCGGCGCTCGGGGTGCGCTTCTCGCCGCCCAAGGACCTCAAGTACCAGGGGATCGAGAGCGACATCTCCAACGTCGTGAGCGCGAAGATGCTCTCCATGTACACGCGGGGCATCGACACCCGGTTCCTCTCGCGCAGCTACATGGACAACATCGCGAACATCGCGGTGCTCAAGTTCCTGCGCACCCCGGACCCGGACCTGGGCCCGCAGGCGAGGATCGTCGAGAAGCTCTCGCTCCTGCGGTTCATGCTTCCGCGCGGCCTCGTAACCGACTCGAGCGCGACCCCCCCGGGCTGGGCCGTCCCCGACTACAAGGTGGTGACGATCCACAAGGAGGCGAACAGCGTGCTCCAGGCCAACAACTGGACCGAGACCAGCTCCCGGCACCTGGACTACGACGACAGGCTGTTCATATCGATGCGGACCGACCTGGACCATTTCAACAAGTGGAACAACGGAGACGGCTGGGTCACGCAGAACATGTACCAGTACAAGCTTGAGAGCCAGGTCCGGGACCGGCTCGTCTTCGTGCACTCCGAGCTGAGCCCCCACTACTACTCATCGGCCCGCTTCCGGGCCGCGTTCTTCCAGCGGGAAACGGAGCCCATATCCCACGGGAAGGCGTTCTTCCACGGCACCGGCCAGTACAACGTGTTCCACATTGTCCACCCGTCGCCGGACCTCCGGGTCATGATCGATTTCTCTCGGACGTCGCTCGGCCAAGGCCGCACGCTTCTCCCCCAGAAGGCGGTCGTCATCGGCGACGAGGACTACCACCTGCGCTTCGTCGGCTCGGGCTCGGCGAGGATCATAACTCAGGTCATCAAGCCGGAGTACTACGAGGGGCAGGCCTACATCACGATAGACTTCGGGGACGTGGCCAGCGTGATCACGAAGAAGAAGACGGGCCTCATGCGCTGGTACGGGGTCAACTATGCTCTGGACGACAGGCGGCTCGTCGGGTTCACCCGCGACATCTCGGTCATGACCGACGAGCAGTACCGCTCGGTGCCGAGGCCGACGAAGATCAGCGTCTTTCCCGAGGACCTGCTCAACAACAAGGGCCTCGAGTATTCCGGGGTCTACGAGGACGGATGGATGGGACGGGACGCCTACTTCAAGCTGGGGTCCTCCCACACGGGCCAGGTGCTCTATTTCAGGGGGTACATTCCCGACATCCCGCGTTTCGCGAGGTACGGCGTCGACGCCACGATCTCGATCAACGACAAGCCGACCGAGGTGGTCAACCTGAAGTCGGGGAAGTTCACGCTCACGCGCCTCATCAAGAGCGCCTCCGACATCACGTCCATCTCGATGCATTTCTCCGACGCGCAGGTCTACGACAACGACAAGGACAAGCGCGAGATGTCGGCGTTCGTGAGCGAGATCTCGATCAACGACGTGCCGGACTTCTCAAGCTTCCGGAGCGTGGCCAACGCGGCGGGTGAGAAATTCGGGGTGTCCGGGATCGACGACGACGGGTGGATCGCGAAATCCGCGGAGTTCAAGGCCCCCGCCTTCGACGACTTCAAGGTCCTCAAGCTCGACCTCGAGATGCCGGGCTGGGCGCCGATCACGTCGAACGAGCTCAAGGCGTCCGTCGACGGCCGCGTCATCAGGGCCGACGCGGTGCCGCGCGAGACCTTCGAGAGCGTCTACATTCCGCTGCCGCCGGGCGCCCAGCGGCTCGTCCACCTGGACGCGTCCAGCGTCTTCCCTCTGCCGGGCGACGGGCGGGTGCGGTCCTTCGTGATCAAGAACATCTCTTTCGAGAACCTCACGCAGACGGACCTCTTCGCCCGGGGATGGCACAAGTCGGGCTACCTGTTCGACATCGCCGGGGCCGACACCGACGGGTGGGTGGAGGGCAGGCTCTCGCTCGGATTCCCGGCGACGGACAGGTTCACGAAGGCGCTCATCCAGGTCGTGCGGTTCCCGTCGAGGAGGGACCTCCCCCTCAAGGTCTCCGTAAATGGCGGCCCGGCGACCCAGCGGACACTTGGCCTTGAGCAGACGGAGACCGTCGAGATCCCGCTTTCGTCCCTCTCCGAGACGAGGGCGGAGCTCACTTCGACACAGGCGTTCCAGCTCCAGGCGCCGGACACGCGCTACCGCTCTTATCGCATCGTGAACATCGACTTCCAGTGATTTCCCGGCAAGGATCCCCCCACTCCAAATGCTTCTGAGCCTAGTCGTCCCCGTATTCAGGGAGGAGAAGAACATCCCCGAATTCATCCGCAGAATCACGCCGATCCTCGGGGCGATAACGCAGGACTATGAGATCATCTTCGCCATGGATCCCTCGCCCGACAGGACGGAGGACGTCATCCTCGAGCAGAGGGCGAAGGACGGGCGGATAAAGCTCCTCAAGTTCTCGCGCAGGTTCGGCCAGCCGATGGCGAGCCTGGCGGGGATGGAGTACTCGTCGGGCGACGCCGTCATCGTCATGGACGTCGACATGCAGGACCCGCCGGAGCTCGTGAACGAGATGGTGGCCAAGTGGCGCGAGGGCTATGACGTCGTCCTTCCGCAGAGGGCGCGGCGGACGGGCGAGCCGTGGATCAAGACCCTGGTCGCAAACACCGGCTACAAGGTGATCAACAAGATCGCCGACGTCAGGATCCCCCCGAACACCGGCGACTTCAGGCTCATGTCACGGCGGGTGGTGAACGAGGTCGTCAGGCTGAAGGAGAGCCACGGCTTCCTGCGCGGGATGGTCGCCGTTGTCGGATTCAGGCAGTACCTTCTCCCCTTCGACAGGCCGGCCCGGTTCTCGGGCGAGACGAACTACAACAGGTTCTTCGGCTCGCTCAGGATCGGCTTCAACGGGATCTTCTGCTTCTCGACCTACGCCCTCACGCTCAGCACGATGTTCGGCTTCATCATCGCCGCCTTCTCGTTCCTGCTGATGGCGATCTACCTGTTCTACAAGCTCATGGGCTGGTCGATCCTCTGGGGCAATCCGACACTCGTCATCCTCATCTCGTTTCTCGGGGGCATCCAGCTGATCAGCGTCGGGATCCTGGGCGAGTACATCGGCCGGATCTACGAGGAGGTCCGCGCGCGCCCGAGGTTCATCGTTGACCGCGCCGAGGGATTCGGGGGCAAATGACCGCTTATGGAAACCGCTAAGTGGCCCAAGGTGCTGCCTCCGATGACAGCGGAGCAGAAACGGATCAGCGACGAGTTCATGAAGCTCTGGCACCAGCACCTGCCGAGCCGCTACGGCATCGTGGAGAGGTTCAACCACACCTTCCCCGTCAAGCACTCGGCGCCGGGATTCCGGACGACGATCGAGATCGGCGCCGGCCTTGGCGAGCACCTCCAGTTCGAGACCCTCTCGCCCGAGCAGGAGGCGAGCTATTACGCGGTGGAGCTCCGCGAGAACATGGCGGCCGAGATCCGCAAGCGCTTCCCGAGGGTGAAGGCGATCACGGGCGACTGCCAGGCGAAGATGGACTTCGCGGACGGGTTCTTCGACCGCTACATCGCCGTGCATGTCATGGAGCACCTCCCTGACCTTCCCTCCTGCATCAGGGAGGCCTACCGGCTCCTCAACAGGGAACGGGGGCAGCTGCTGATCGTCATTCCCTGCGAGGGCAGCCCCGCCTACTCCCTCGCGCGGAAGATATCGGCCGAGCGCGTCTACAACAAGCACTTCAAGGGCGGCTACGACTGGCTCATATCAAGGGAGCACATCAACCGGCCGCACGAGATCCTGGCCGAGCTCAAACCCTACTTTACGATTGAGAGGAAGGTGCTGTTCCCCCTCCCGTTCCTTCCCTTCGTCTTCAACAATCTCTGCATAGGCCTCTCGCTCAAACCGCGCCCCTCACCGCTCTTGGTCGGTTCGCGGCCTTCCCCATCCCATGCATAGGGCCTTCGTCACCGGCTGTGCCGGCTTCATCGGCTCCAACCTCGTCGACCGCCTCCTGGCGGACGGCGTGACCGTCGTCGGATGGGACAACATGTCCACCGGCCAGGAGCGCTTCATGGAGGGCGCCTCCAAGTCCAAGGACTTCAGGCTCGTCCGCGGCGACAACCTCGACCTTCCCGCCCTCACCGCGGCGATGCGGGACTGCGACTTCGTTTTCCACCTGGCGGCCAACGCCGACGTCCGCTTTGGGACCGACCACACGAGGCGGGACTTGGAGCAGAACACTATCGCCACCTACAATGTCCTGGAATCGATGAGGCTTAACGGGATCAAGCGGATCGCGTTTTCGTCGACCGGCTCCACCTACGGCGAGGCGGAGGTAATCCCGACGCCCGAGACGGCGCCCTTCCCCGTGCAGACGTCCCTCTACGGGGCCTCAAAGGTGGCCGGCGAGGGATTGATATCCGCCTACTGCGAGGGGTTTGGGTTCGAGGGCTACATATTCCGGTTCGTGTCCATCCTGGGGGAGCGCTACACCCACGGGCACGTCTTCGACTTCTACAGGCAGCTCGTGGAGCATCCCGGCTCCCTGAGGATCCTCGGGGACGGGCTCCAGAGGAAGAGCTACCTCTACGTGCAGGATTGCGTGGACGCGATCCTGCACGTCGTCAGGAAGGCCACGGCCCTCGAGGCGAAGCACCGCACCCAGGTCTACAACCTCGGGACGGCGGAGTACGTGCAGGTGAACGACAGCGTCGGGTTCATCTGCCGCGCCCTGGGCGTGAAGCCCAAGCTCGAATACACGGGCGGCGACCGCGGCTGGATCGGCGACAATCCCTTCATCTTCCTTGATACGACCAAGATTCGCGCCACCGGGTGGGTGCCAAGGCTCACCATCGAGCAGGGCATCGTTCGCACCCTGAAATGGCTGGAGTCAAATTCATGGGTCTACGACGCGCGTCACTAGGCGCCTTGGCCGCCCTGGCCGCGGTTGGAGTCTTCGCGGCGTGGCCGTTTTTCAACAGGGGGCTGGTCGGGACGGGTGAGGCGTTCAACTACAGCCTGTCGGTCGCCGATGCGCTCGCGCAGATGCGGCAGGGTGTCATCCCCCCTCTCGCCGGCCAGACCGAATTCGCGTTCAACGGCCGGATCCATCCGCTCAGGAACGCGCCGTACCTCTATTACCTCTGCGCGGGGATCGACCTGGCGTCCCTCCACAGGCTCCCGTTCTGGGAGATCCAGAATGTCTCGCTGGCCCTGAGCATCTTCGGCGCCCTGTTCGCCTGCTACGGCGGCCTTCGCTGGGCCACCGGCTGCCCGAGGGCGCTGGCCGTGTTCCTCTCCTGCGTGTACGCGCTCGGGCCGCCGCTGATGGCCGCGGCCCACACGTTCGACCTCTTCATGACCGTTCATGCGGCCGTCTTCGTGCCGCTTGCCGTCGCGGCCTGCGTGAAGGGCTGCAGGAGACCCACCTTCTCGAGCGACGCATGGCTTGCGGCCGCCCTCGCCGCGGCCTGGCTGGCCCACCCTCCCGTCGCCTTCTGGCTGACATGCAGCGTCATTCTGGTGCGCTTTGTCTCGTTCGCCGGGGATCCGAGCGCGAAGGCCCTGGCGAGCGGCGTCGCGTCGGCGGCGCTCGGCCTCCTGCTTTCAGGCTTTGTCTTCGTCTCGGCGGCCACCCTCAGTCCCGACCTTGGCTACTTCTCGGACGAGCCGGCCGTCTGGAGCCATTTCCCCGACGTTATCCTCGTGAGCCTTCGGGGGGCGTTTCCGGCCGCGCTGCTCCCGGTGAGCGCCGGCGCGGGCCAGCTGTCGGACCTCCAGATCGGCTATGTTTCCCTCGGGCTCATCGCCCTAAGCCTGTTCCTGGCGCTTAGGCGCTCGCGGGACAATGAGCCCGGCGCGGCCATCCGCCTGGCGGCGGCCGGCTGCGCCCTGGCGGCCCTTGGGCTCGTCATCATGGACCTGCCCGTGCCCCTCGTCACCCATTGGGCCTGGCAGCACGTCCTCACGGGGGCCCTCAAGCTCACGACGGAATGGCCGATGCAGAGGCTCTATCTTGTGGCGACCGGGCTTTCCGTCTTCGCGGCGGGACTGATCCTTCCGGCGCAATGGCGAACGCTCCGGGCGCCGCGCTGGCTGGCCCCCTCCCTTGCGATCCTGGCCGCCGGTTGGCTGGCCTACCAGGCCAAGCCCTTCATCGCGCGAGGTATCGCGAACCGATGGACGCCGGATGCGACAAGGACCGCCTTCCGGCCGTCGAATCTCGACCTGACCATCACATCGTATGCCTTCATAGGGCCCCCGCCGACCTACGTCCACGGGGTCATGGATCCGCGGTTCGAGTACAGGATCCTGCGCAACGGGGTTGACGAGATCGCGTCCCCGCTTGCGGCGGGACTGGCGGGCTCGCCCGTCGCCCAGAAGGGCTCGCTCAGGATCGCCGGCGGGATTGCGCCGGGAAAGACGGCCGTCTCCCCCAAGCTCAGGCTCGCACCGGGGCACACGTACCTCCTCTCGTTCGCCTTCAGGGTGCCGCCGGTGGACGCCCTGCTCCTCCTCAAGGGGCCGCTGCTTGACCGAGGCTATGTCCTGCCGCAGGGAGGCGAGGCAAAGGGCTTCGGCATGATGGAAGGACAGCGGCGTGCGATTCCCATCTGGACGGACTCAAGCAAGACCGAGGAGGTCGAGATCAGGGTCTGGATCTCGGACAGGGCCGTGGTCCCGGGAAAGCCCACCGTGTTCGCCGACTACACGCTTCAGGACGTGGACATGGCGGCGCTCCCGGTGCGCACGGACAGCCTCCTTCCGCTCAGGTTCACGGTCGACGCGCCCCAGGCGGGTTGCACCGTCGAGACCCCGAGGCGGTTCCTCCCCGGCTATGCTGCGACCGTCAATGGAAAGCCCGCCGCAGTCCTCATGTCGCCCTACCGGCAGGCCATGATCCCGCTCCCATCGGGCCGAAGCGTCGTGGAGCTCAGCTATCCCGGTCCCTGGCAGGCGCGCATGGCCTTCTGGGTTGGCGTCTCGTGCTGGCTCGGATTCGTCGCCTGGAGATGCGCCGGCTCCCCGGTTCCAAGCCGGCCGTGGGCCATCGTTCTCGCCCCCGCATCGTGGACCTGGAGGCACCGGTGGGCCGCGGCGGCAGCGCTCGCCGCCGCCGCCGCGGTGCACCATGAGCTCAGGAGGCGGGCCATGGAGGGGGCGATAGCCAGCGCCGTCGGGCCCGTGCGCGTGGATTTCTACCTGCCCTACGGCCGCATGAACATCAACGAGCCCCTCCTCGCGACGGGCAAGGTCGGGGCGGGAGTGGTCGTCTTTGTCGACTATCTCGACGCGACCCATGTCAGCCTCGGGGCCGACGTCTGGGGTTCGCTCTTCAGGAGCGCGCCGATCGAGGTGGATTACTCGGCGCTCCAGACGCTTGTCGTCTCCGACGGGGCGCTGCTTCCAAAGGATAATCCAAGGACAAAGGAGCTGAGCCAGACGGAGGCGGACCTCCTGCGCCACCAGATCCGGGTCGAACTGAACGGGAACGTGGAGATAAACGAGGCCGCCGAGACGTTCGAGTCCAAGCCGGAGGAGGTCCTGGTCGGGCGAAGCACCTTCGGATCCCTGACGGTGCCGGAATTCAGCGGCCGGATCGTCGGCGCGCAGCGCCTGCCTATCCCCAGGATACTGATGCTTCCCGCGAGCATGCATGCCCGGCTCGACGTCTCCTTCCCCTCGGGACGAAACGGGGCGACCGAACCGCTTCTCGATGTCCTCGCGGGTTCCGATTCCTGCCTGCTGGCGGTCACCTACCTGTCGCCCGGGCGGGCCAGATTCTCGCTTGTCGGAAAGGACGGCTCGCGGCAGCAGTCGGCCGAGGCGAACTACGACCCCGGGCGCTCACATGAGATCGACGTTCGTCCCGCCGCCGGCATGCAAGGGCACGCCTCCCTGACGCTCTCGTGCGCCATGGACGGGGCGCAGCTGCTGGGAGAATCAGGGGCGGAGCCCGCGGGAAACGTCCCGATCCTTCAATCGGGCCTTCTGGACAGGGCCGTTGCGGGAGTGCAGGCGCGATTCGCGGGCGCGCAGCTGAACATGGCCGCCGTGCCCGACACGGGTTGGGTATCCTCAGACCAGAACTGGGGAATGGAGGTGCTGGTGGTGAGTTTCCCCAAGAACAAGGACGGACGCCACGAGCCCATCCTCACGAGCGGCGTCACCGGAGCCGGGGACCTGGTATATGTGGTCTATGAGGACGACCATCACGTCAGGCTCGGGCTCGACCATTGGAACGGAAGCGTTGCCGTGAGCGAGCCGATAGCGGTCGACTACAGCGCACCCCACGAAATCTGGATCAGCTCGGGACCGCTTTATCCCGAGGGTTCGGGGAAGGTCCTGGCCGCAGCCGACCGAAGGCGGCTTGCCTCGCAGGTCCGGGTGGCGCTGGACGGGGAGACGGTCATATTGTCCGCGACGCCGGCCTACCCCTCGGCGCCTTCGCAGGTCACCATCGGAACGAATCGAATCGGCGGCTCGACGGCTGACCCGGCATTCTCGGGGGTCATCCATTTCGCAGGCCGCATGGATCCGCTGGTCGTTTCCTGGTAAAGCCGCTGCTACAGCGGCCGCGGCACGAGCCGCCCCGACTTGTCCTCCCTGAGCCTGCCGGCGGTATCCGGGCCCTCCTCGTGGTATTCGGCATCGGTGTTGACGTTCCACAGGTTGAATCTCTCACCCCCGATGTTCCGCACCGCGAGCATTGCCGTCATCATGGAATGGTCCTGGTTGTTGTATTTGTGCATCCCGTTGCGGCCGACAACGTGCAGGTTCCCGAACTGCGCGAGCTCATCGCGGATCCGCGCGACATTCTCCTGGTAGCCGGGGTCGTACATGGGATACGCCTTCTCGACGCGGACAACCGAGCCGCTCACCACTCGTTCGGGCGCAACGAGACCCAGCTGACCGAGCTCCCTCTTTCCGAGCTCAACCAGGGCCGTGTCCGGCATCGTCCAGAGGCCGTCGCCCTCGAAGCAGAAATACTCCAGCCCGAGGCAGGTGGTCCCGGGTCGGCCGATCATCGCCTCGCTCCAATTCTTGAAATTTTGCACGCGCCCGAGCCTCACATCCGGCTCGTGGATGTATATCCAGTTGTCGGGGAATGGGTTGTCGCCTTCGACCACCAAGGCGACAGTGATGAAGTCTCGGTACCGGAGCTTGCTCGCCGAATCCAGCGCGGCCTGGGAGAGCGGCGGGTCGAAAGCCATGACCGATTCCCGAAGCGGCATCGAAAGGATGAACTGGTCCGCCTCGAAGACGCGGCGGGTCCCGTCCGGCGACGACGCTTCAATCGAGACTACCCTACCGTCGCGGTGGCGGATTTTTTCCGCCGTGAACCCCATCGCAATATTTCCGCCTAGCCCCTTGAGATCCGATGCCGTTCGCTCCCACATCTGGCCCGGGCCGAGCCTTGGATAGGAAAAGGTGTCGATGAGAGTCTTGATGACCGCCTCCTCTCCCGAAGGTTTGCCCTTGAACGCGTTGATCACCGCCTTCGAGAGCGATAGGCCCTTTATCCGCTGCGCCGCCCAATCCGCGCTGAGCTCGTTCGTGGGGATTCCCCAGACCTTCTCCGTGTATGTCTTGAAGAAAATCCTGAACAGCCGCTTGCCAAACCTGTTCGTCACCCAGTCCTCGAGGGAAACCTCCGGCTTGCGCGGGAACAGGCGCGCCCAGGCATAGCTCATCACGCAACCGACGCTCGTGAAGAGACCCAGGTTGCTGAGCGCGTTCCAGGGCTTAAGCGGATAATCGAAGAACTTGCCCCGATAATAGATGCGGGACATCCGGCGCACCTGGATGAAGTCGTCGGGCAGCCGCCTCTTCCACCACTGGGTGACCTCGTCGCTCTTGCTGAAGAACCGGTGGCCGCCGATGTCGAAGCGGTATCCAGCGTGGCACACCGTGCGCGAGATGCCGCCCACATATTCGGGGTCCTTTTCGAGCACGGTCACCTTCCAGCCCGCGCTCGCGGCGTTGAATGCGGCCGTCAGGCCGGCCGGCCCGGCGCCGACTATCAACAGGCTTCGCAACGGCTGCGTGGCTGGAGTGGTCAAGTTTACGGAAGGGGCGATTGTCGCATCGCGACCGCTCGCAACACGAGGTTTTTCCAGAGCGACGGAGGGCCGCGCGCGCCGTCTTCGGCCGACTCCTCGCGCGCCGAAAACCTTCGCCAAGGCGAATCGTTTCGACCTATTTTGAGTCGATGAAATGGTTCTTGGCCGTCGTTGGCGCCGCCGTTGTGGCGGCATTTGCGTATATGCAGCTGAATTCGGTCAAGACCACGTACGTCAACGGATTAGCACCCTACACCGCCCTCCCGGGCCGGGAGTTTATCCTCGAGCGCGACTGCTATGTCTTCAAGTTCAAGTCGCGCGACACGGACTGGCCCCTGCTGGGATCGAGGGAAGTGGTCCCGGATCTCCCGGCCGAGGTCTCAGCCGCGAATGTCGGGGCCGAGATCCACGCCATCCGGATACTCGACGTCATCCACGTCGGCGACCATTTCCGCATTGCGTCCGTGCGCAGGGACACGGGCCGTTCGGGGACAAAGATCACCTTCGAGGTCCTCCTGTCGGAGGAGGCGACGCGGAAGTACCCCAGGCTGGATACCTACTGGATCATGGATCACTCGCCTGAGAAGGAAGGCAGCGCTCCGACATTTCTGCCCGAGTATGCGGTTCCGTTGAGGGACAGGTGATGAACATCGTCGTAACAGGCTCCAGCTCCGGCATCGGGCGGGCCCTCGTCCAGCGGCTGGTCGGGGAGGACCACGCGGTGTGGGGCTTGGCCCGATCGGAGCAGGCCGCGTTTACGGCCGGGATGAGCGGCACGTTCAGCGCGTCAAGGTGCGACGTCGCGAACTGGTCCGAAGTGAACGGCGCCTTTCGGCAGATTGGCGCAAGCTGGAAGCACATCGACGGCCTGGTCTGCTGCGCCGGCGCCCATGGCGAGGTCGGGCCCGCCGTGCGCGCTGATCCGGCGCGATGGAGCGCCACCATCCGGAGCAACCTTGACGGGACGTTCAACTCGATACGCGCGGCCTACGGGCTGATGGCCCGCGCGCCGCGAAGGGCCAAGATCGTCTGCTTCGCGGGCGGGGGCGCCACCAAGGCCCGCGGCAACTTCTCCGCCTACGGCGTCGCCAAGACGGGCATAGTTCGGCTTGTCGAGACGATCGCGGAGGAGGAGATCCAGGCGCCGCTGGACATCAATGCCGTGGCGCCCGGCGCAATCGCCACCCGCCTCACCGACGAGATCATCTCCCTCGGCCCGGACATTGCCGGCCAGGCGGAGTTTGACTCGGCGCTCAAGCAGAAGGCCGGCGGCGGCGCGTCCCTCGAGCACGCGCTTGACCTCGTGGAATGGCTCCTGTCGCCCAAGAGCGACGGGATCACCGGAAGGCTCCTGAGCGCGCCCTGGGATCCATGGCATGGCCTCGCCGACCACACCCAGGACCTTGCCCGGAGCGACGTCTACACGCTGCGGAGGATCCTGCCGGCGGACCGCGGCATGAAATTCTAGGCGTCGGGGCTCACTTGCCGTATCCTTGGCGGATGTCCCCGAGTCGGCATCCGATGGCGGGAAGGGCCACCGAGGAGCCGACCGAGTTCCTGCCGAACACGAATGTCGCCGACGGTGCGCCGTAGAAGGGCACCTGCGCCTCCCAGATCAGCGCGCCGTCCACCGCGGCCGTCAGCTCCCCGCTTCCGGACGACATCGCCGGGCCGTCGAGCGCCGCGAAGGACGGCAGGACCATCCTGAGATGGTGCATGCGCTCGGGAGTCCACGAGAACTGGGGACTTGAGAAGCCCGCGTGGCTCCAGTGATCGAGGATCAGGCGGGCCTTGTTTCCGGGCAGCCACTCTATTGCCAGCAGGTCGGCCCTGCCCGCGACGCCCGTCTCGACGAGCGGCTCGACGCCCGAGCCCCTGCCGACGAGGTCCAGGTCGAGAGAAGTGAACGGACCCGGCTTCCAGTCGGGGACCGGCTCGCGCCTCAGCGAAAGCAGGTTGCCCTGGAACGAGCTTTGCATCGCCGACGAACCGATCACGTTTTCCATGACGTCCACCGTGGGATCGGCGCCTATCCCCCCGTACGCCTGCCGCCACCAGACCGGCTGCCCGTTCATCCACACAATCAGGAGGTCGTTGAAGAGCCCCTGCGGGAAGGGGCCGGATACGGGAAGAAGCGAGCCCAGCCTCACCCGGAAGATCGCCTCGCGGCCGTCCGGAACGTCGATCGGGCCGCTTTCCCAGTACCCGGCGCCCCACTTCTCGTACGTGAGCACGAAATGCCGTTCGTCTATCGGCCGGTACCCGACCGATTCGGCCGACCCCGGCTTCCCGGCGACCACGAGCGGCTCACTGATGGGAACCACCTCGTCCGGCAGCGTGACATCCATCACCACATCCCCGGGGATGCGGACCAGCTCCGGGGGAGCCAGCAGGGCCTCCCTTTGAACATTGGATATTTTTCCCAGAAATCGCCTGCCAAGCGCCGCGCTACGCTTGTCGGAGCCCACCTGCAGGAACTCAGGCGCGCCTTCGTGAAACGGGCTCGGCTGGCTTATGAGCAACCGGCCGTCCAGGCTCACGCGCAGCCACGACTTGACCGCGCGGATCTGGGCGTCGGTCCAGCCGGAGTACACGGGATGGCCGTCGGGCGGGAATATTGACCCGCCCTCCAGGCGAAGGTGGTATTTCCGCCCGGGCACCACGGGGATGTCGCGGCTGTAGATCGGCGCGTCGCCGGAATTCGCGAAGCCCAGCCGGACAACTCGGGGAGAGATGTAAAAGACAAAAAAATAGTCCGACTCGTACTCGACACCCGTCACGAGGAGCGGCTCGATCTCGCCTCCGTGGGACTCTGGAAACTCCACGTCCATCGTCACCGGGCCGAGTTCCTCATGCCTGGCGCGCTCCCAGGCCGCGACGGGATAGTTCAAGACGCGGCCAAGCCTGCGGTAGGCGGTCGGGTTCCTGTTTTCGAGGATCCCGTGGAGGGCCGCGCCTTGAACGAACGCAATCGCCAGCGACACCGCTATGCAGGCGCCGTAGACACCCGCGAAGGCCCAGTGCGGGGACGGACTTGACGCCTTTTCGCCAATTATCTCGGCCTCCAGCCAGGCCCACCCAAGCAGCGCGATCCAGAGCCACCATGGCAGAAAGTCGGGCACGTAGCGCGCCGCCGCCGTGTTGAAGAACGAGAGGAGCAGCGTGGTTGCGGCCGCCATCGCGGCTAGGAAGACGACGAGCGAGCGTTCGACGGTGTGCCTCCTGCGCACCAGGATCCCGGCGGAAAGGACGACGCCCCAGATCACCGGGCACACGGCGAGCGCTCCGTAGACAAACTCCATCCCATAGTAGTCCTTGGGCTGCGCGACCCAGGGGACGGGATGCACAAAGGGGAAATAACTTCCCCACTGGGGGGCATGCAGGAAATACAAGGCCAGGTTGAAGGGCGCGAACCTCGGCAGGAAATGATGGGCCTTGGCCTCGTAGACCGCGCTCAGCTGGTAGTTGAGACCGAATTCGAGCGGGTTTCCGAAACGCAGCCAGTTGTAGGCGAGCAGCGCCGCCACGACGCAAGAAAAGGGGACCGCCGCCGAAAGGAACGACCTGGCGAGGCGCCCCTGGGAACCGTCCCCGGCCGCTCCGGACCTGATGACAAGGTACGCGAGGGCCAGCCCGGCCGCCGCAAGCGTCGGGCGGCAGCCTATCGCGAGACCGAGCGAGAGGCCCGCTGCTGCGAGGGCGGGCCACGGCCGCCGGCTCCTCAGGGCGAGATAGGCCGACGCGACAAGGCAGACCATGTAGAAATACCCGGCCGCAATCGGCATTTCCCAGATCGATGCCCTGCGGGCAAGCGCGAGCTGCCCCCCGCAGAGGCCGAGGACAACGGGACCGGCCAGCTTGGTGAGAAGCCCCGCCCTGGGAAAGCGCTCGCGGACCACCGTCAGCCAGAGCCAAGACGAGATGAGCAGCGCTCCGACCAGGTACGACACGGTGGCGAGGACGAACGGGAGGTCGAATCCCGTCACCGCGTGGAACGGCCAGAACAGGAGGACGGCAGGCACCACCCCGAAATACAAATAGTAGCGGCCGTTGAAGTAGCTGGCGTCGTGGAGAGTGATCCCCGGCGGCCTCTTTGCGGGGTCCCACGGATTCTCGGCCCTTTTCAACGCGTCCGGCACCTGGACATCCAGCGCCAGGGAGCCCTTCCTGAAGCCGGCAACCAGCAGGTTGTAGTAGTCGTTCTCAGCCCTCTTGAAATGGGGAGGGTCCCAGCCGCCCATCGAGGTCCAGTATGTGAGCGCGAGGCCGCCAAGCACGGCCAGCAGGATCGCGATCCGATGCCATGGATTCGACGGCCGGCGCGCGGTGTTCCCGCCGCCATGGAACACCCTCCACCGAAGAAGCGCGTAGCTTGCCGACATTTGGAGCAGGTTTGCCATCCCGGCCGAGAACCAGCCCGGCAGCCCGACCACCTTCTGAAAGAAGAGGAACGACGGCCACTGGATAAGGAACGTCACGACCACCGAGAACAGGTACTCGCCCATCTGGTGGTGCGTCGTCGCCGAGCGGTCGCCAAACGTCCACAGCTTGTTCAGGAGAAAGTGGAGGGCGAGCGCCGGCGGGTACGCGGCAAGGAACGAAACCTGCGGTCCCAGGCCAAACACGCGCCCGAAGAGCGCATTGAGGGCCATGAAGAAAAGGGTCACGATCCCGCCGACGGCGGCGAAACGGGCCACGCGTCCCCGGAGGAGCCGCTGAAGGCTCCCAGGCGCTGGCGCCCGCGCCGTTGGATTAGGGTCGCTCATGGGCGCCTAAGGCTTGCTGGACTCGACCGCCCTTTTCAAGAGGTCCTCGACCTCCGAGTCCATGAGCGGAAAGGCCTCGAAGGTTCCCCCGAACTGCGGATCGGCCGTGGAGAACCCCTGCGGGTTGGCCCCCGCAGTGAGTTCCCCAAGGTCGTCAAGGTGGTGCGTGACCCTGAAATTGCCCAAAATCGTCCCGTCGATGCTCACGACGAAGCGGTCCGCGAGGACCGACAGGTCCCCAGCGGCTTTCCATGAGGCGGCCAAACGGCTCTTCGCCAGCACCGGGCCGAGGACGAACTCGATGTCGTGCTCGCCCGGTGTCGCGTTGAAGGGCTTTCCCACGAGTGCGCCATAGCCCCAGTCGTCCATCTCGATCCGGTAGGACGTCCCACCCTGCGCCTTGGCAAAGATCAGGTTTCCGTTGCCCTGCGATCCGACGCCGAGAAGCGGCAAACCGGAGAGAGGGGGCGTTGGCGGAAACTGCGCCTTGAACCGGAGTATTCCCGAGTTCACGGTCTGATTCAGCAGGTCCAGCAGGGGCGCCACCGAGACCGTGTGCACGTCAGAGATCTTTCCGCTAAACGCCGTCTTGAATTCCGCAAGCGTGGTCCTGTTCTCCCCGACCCTGCGCGACCACGGGGGCGCCTCGTAGAAGGCCATCGTGGAGCTCGTGATGACGCTGCCGTCCATCCGAAGGTACGCGAGGCTCTTCAGCAGCCGCGCGGAATAAGGGCTGTAACCCTTGAAAAAGCCGTCCGCGATCGGGGGGTAGAACGAGCCCATCGTTATCTCGATCTCGTGCTCGCGGCTTAGGTCCACTGGGATGAGGGGGCTGATGGGGCCGCCGTATCCCTTGTGGTTGAAGCTGAATTGGACGAGGCCGTTCGGATGCTGGGCGACGTAGACGGAATCCGAGTATCCCGGCGTCCCCGTCGTCACAAGGGGCTCGATCACCCCGACCTTCTGCGGTGAAAAACGCACCTTCATGACGAGCAGGCCGGGCTGGGGCATTCCCGAGCGGTAGAGCCACTTGTAGGGAATATTCAGCACACGCGACATGGAGGCGAAACTAGCGGGCCTCGTGTTGCGGAACTGGTCGAACTGCTGGACCGCGGCCAGGACGTAGAATGCCGACCCGACGGCGACAAGCGCCGAGAACACGGCCTTCCAAACCGAGGAGGCCGCGGACCTGCCCATGCCAATCCATGCCCACGACCCCCAGACCACCATGAGCCAGGCAAGCGGCGTGGCAAAATCCACCATGTAGCGGTTGGCGCGGATCTGGAGAATCCCCATGAATGAGAACGCCGCCAGGGCAGCGTAGCCGAGGGCGACGCCAAATCCCCAGGGCGCGCCCGAAAACCTGCGCCGCCAGCCCGCCGCGACCGCGCCGGCGCCGGCCCACGCCAAGAGCAGCGTTGCGACCAGTTGTCCGTGCATGGCCTCCGCCCCAAAGTAGCCGGCCGGGCGGAACGTGTTGTTCCCGGGAAAGACAAAGGGGAAGTAAGGCGTCAGCGCGGGCGGCGTGAGGAAATACCACTTGAGGTTCGCCCAGAGGAACCGCGGGACGAAGAGGCTCTGCTTCACGGCGAAGTAGCCATTCTGCCCGTACCTGAATCCGAACTCGAGGATGTCGCCGAACCGCGCGTAGTTGTACCACGCGAGGCCGGCGCCGATGAGCGCGGCCGGAACGAACGCGGCTGCGGCCCGGACCCACCGGGTCCCCGCCGATGCGCCGGGGTCCCGCACCGCCGCGATTCCCGCCCAGGCCAGCAGCGGCATCAGAAGGATGTGGTTCGAGTGGCAGCCCACGGCCATTCCGAAGCTTGCGCTGGCGGCGAGCAGCGAGGCGGTCCGCCTCCTGCCCGCGAGCACGCCGTAGATCCCCGCAAAGAAGATGGAGATGAACGCATAGCCGGCGACGAGCGGGAGCTCGTAGAACATCGACCGGCGAACCAGGAACGTAGTCGCGGGGAAGAACGCCAGGATCACGACCGCGAGCGAGGCTAGCACGGCGCCACTCTCCGGCCCCCGGCGCCCCCACCACGACCTGAGCCAGGCCAGCGAGGCTCCGAAGCCCAGGAGCCAGAATGCGACGGCCGCGGCGTTGATCGCGAGGTCCTGGCCCGTGAGGAGGCGGTACGGCAGCAGGAGGAGCGCCGCCGGCACGACCCCGTAATAGAGATAGAAATGGCCCTTGTAATAGTTGGCGTCGAGAAGGGTCGGCGTGTGCTCCCGGACATTCCGGTCGGGGCTGTCGAGCCGGGGGTCCGCGGCGACATCCATGTAGAGATGCCCGCGCACAAATCCCGCGACAAGCAGGCTGTAGTAATCCCCCTTGCGGCCCCTGAGGACGAACGCGTCGCCCCGGTCGTCGGAGCCCGCCCCGAGCCAGATCATGACCGCGGCGCAGGCCACGGCCACGAGCCAGGCGGCGGTGGGAAGGCGCTGGCGGCCGGTCGACTCGGGATTCGGTTTCAATCGTTCAGGAAGCGCTTCCCCGACTGTTCCGGAGGGCCGCCAGCGCGGCGGCTGCCATAAGGCAGAGCCAGCCGGCCCCGCTGACCGCGGCGGCGAGCCAAAGGCGCGCCGTCCCGACAAAGCTAAGCTCCACCTCATGCGCCCCCGGCGCTAGGCGCATCGAGACCAGGTGCTGCTTCGACGCGAAGACCGGCACCTCATGGCCGTCGACCCTGGCGCGGTAACCCGGAATGAAGACCCTGAGCGTCTCGAGGACGCCCCCGGCGGGCGACGTCACCGTCGCCCGGTAGGGCATGAGCGAGGTGAGGCGAATCTGCAGCGCCGACGTGTCCAGCTTGGAGAGGTACAGGTTGGCGAAGAGGCCCCCGTCGTGCGGGACATCATTGCCGGGTTCCCCGCTCAGGGACAGCTGGTAGTGCTCGGCCGTCGTCCCGGTGTTCCAGAGCGAAAGCACCCGGCCCATCGACGGCCCGGCCCCGAACGCGGCCGGCTCCCCGGAATCGGGAAGGTGGTATTCACGGTAGGAATGCTCCGCTTCCAGTATAAAGTATCCCGCGTAGTTTCGCGACGGGTCGAAGTCGAAGCGAAGGAGCAGGTGCTCCCCGGGCTCCACCGTGATGCTCGGCGTCACCGCGTACCAATTCGTCGAGTTCGGGATCGGCCGGGTGACCAGGCGCACCATCCTGAATCCCCGGCGCTCCATCGCGGCCGCGTCCTGGTCGGGCCCGACGAGGACGCGGCCCGATTCGTCGAGGATGCGGTTCTCGATCGCAGGGTCCGTCTTGCCGTGCGAGAAATAATCCGGGATGGGAAGCAGGAGATAGGCGTAGGCGTCCAGCATCGCGTTCTCGGGCCGCAGGTTCCTTTCGGAGGCCGCCTCTGTTCCGGTCACGGCGTACGAGTGTTGGACAAACGTGACGTCCTCGTAGGCGCACCAGAGGACGGCCACCCCGAGGATGCAGCCGAGAGCCGCGCGGGCGTCGGGACGTTTGGCCTTCAGCGTTGAAAACCAGACCACGCCCGAGAAGGCGATGCAGCTCGCGATGACGGGTGCCGTGCGGAGCCCCATGGGCACGCCGGTCATCGCGGCCAGGTCGATCGGGAACCGCCCGACGAGGAAATTGCTCACCAAGGGCACCCTGACGTAGCTGACGACCACCCCGAGCGACACGGCGTAGAAAACCTTGGCCCCAAGCGGCCCGGAGCCGAAGAGCGACGACACGATGACGAGAAAGACCGCAATCAAACCCCACCCGGGCTGGAAGAGCTGGATCCTTCGCAGGGGTGTGTGGAGGGGCGCAAACAGCTCGCCGATGTTGGCCGTGTTTTCGGCGAGCGTGTGGACGGCCGAGAGGAACATTCCCTCCCTGCCGACCCAGGCCTCGGCTATCGCCGCGCCGGCGAGCGCCGAGAGGAAGAGCAGCGCGAAGGCGTGCCTCCTGAAGTCGATGAGGCCGGACCCCCGGAAGGCGAGGACGCAGACGAGCCAGACCGCGGCGGTCCCGGCCGCCCAGCAAAGCCAGGGGTGGTCCGTCCTCCACAGTACCAACGCCCCCGCCGCCGCGCACAGCGCCCAGCCGGGCGCCCTCGGAACGAGCGCAAGACGTCCGATCCCGGCAAAGAAGAGCGCGAAGCCCGCAATCTGGGCCAGCTCGCGGGCGTTGCTGTCGGAGAGGGGCTGCGGGGGCAGCTCGCTCATCGACGCGAAATAATACGCCCCAAGGACCGCGAACGTGGCGGCGCCCGCCGCCATGTTCCTCCACGAGACGACTCCGCGCCCGGCCATCAGCCCGCTCTGGATCACGACGGTCACCATTGTGGCGCCGAACGCGAGCGGAGGGTGGCACATCCAGATCAGCGCGAGCCCGGAGCCCAGGATGATGTACCCGCGTCCATCGTCGCGCAGGGCGGTGCGCGCATTCCCGTAGAGGACGAGCGGCATCGCCGCGAACGCCATGTAGGACATGTAGGCCTCGGAACATTGGGCGGTCGCAAGCCACGAAGGCGTCCCGAGGTAGAGGAGCGCGAGTCCAGCGGCGGTCCAGCGGCGGTCCGGGATGAGCTTAACGGCCGCGGCGTAGAAGCCCAGGGTCCCGGCGACGGCGCTCGTTATGGCGGTCAGGTGCTGGAGCGCGAAGGGGTTCAGCCTTTGGAAGGTGAGTAAGTCCCAGGCGCGAGCCACCGCCATGTAGACCGGCGCGGACCGGAACAGGTGGACCGAGCCGTTCCAGGCGAAGGCCCCCTGCCCGACCGTCACAAGCAGGCGGCCCCGGCGGACCTGCTCAATGTAGTCCGCGAGCATCCACGCGTACCACCTAGCGTCGACGCCGCCGATGATCCTGCTGGTGAAGAACGGCGCCGTGACCGCGAGCGCCGCGGCCACCAGCACCAGAATCCGGACAGGCTCCGACCAGGGGGTTCGCCGCGGGGATGACGGCACTAATATCGGCATTCGACCGAGAAAAGCCGCATACGGGCGCACGTGACAAGCAGCAATGTGGATCTATTTGTCATTCACGTGGTTCTGGAAATAGCTCAACGCTGAGAATGCGGCCGGTGAACTTGGGCCCGCAGGTCGAGCCGCCGATGGGGTTGACGCCGACCTTTATCCGGTCGGCCGTCGTCGGATGGCAGGGAAAGGACCCCACAAGGGCCGGCTTGCCGTCAATGAGGACCCGCACGGCCTTGGAGGCGTGCAGCGCCGAACCCGGGGGGAAGAGCGCCTGGAACGAAATCGCGATCCGGTGGGTCGCGCCGTAGTCGAGCTCGAAAGGCTCCCCCAGGATTCCCCCGACGCTCCAGTGGTCGAACCCAATCACCACGTGGGTCGGGTCGGCGTAGCGTACATAGACAAAGTCGCCGGCGCCGGTGACCCCCGTGACGACGAGCGGCTCCTGGGTGCCCAGGACGCCGAAGGGGAAGTTCACGCTCATTTCGATGGCCCCATAGCTGCCCGACCTGACGATCGGTGGCAGCACGCTGCCGTCCACCTGGCGCGCGACGGAGATCCTCCCCGTGAATTCGCGCCGCGCCCCCGTAGACCCATAGGGGTTGAATCCCACGATCGCCGAGCTGGGGGTGCTTGGATAAAAGACCTGGTCGACATTCAGGAGCGCGCGGCCGTCAAAGACCACGGCGAGCCGGTCCGGGGGCAACGGCGTCGGCGAGGCGGCGTCGGCGGGAGCGGCCATGGATCCCATCCAGATCGTGATCTTGTGAAGGACGAGCGGGTCATAGGGCACGGACTCGCTCACCGGCCCGCCCGAGCCGAAGTGGTCGAGCGCGAACTTGATGTGGTTTGCGCCGTCGTAGACGCAGTAAACCAGGTCGCTCTCCTTCCCGCTGCCCGTGACGAGCAGCGGGTCGGCGCCGGCCTGGTTCGCCGTCGGAAGGTACAACGACAGCTCAACCGGCTCTGACTTGCTGAAGAGCGGGGCGAGTTTGGGCGGCTTGACGAGGGGAAGGCGCTCGACTCCTAGGATGGAGCCGGAGAACGCCTGCTGCATTCCCCCGGTGAAGAAGGCGAGGCGCCCCAGCGTTGTGTTGGCCGGCGAGGCATCGTAGCACTCGATCGACGCCCGGAGCACCTCCTCGCCGTTGACCGTAAGCCGAAGGTCGCGCTTGGCGTCGTCGTACTCATCCCGCGACCATCCGCTGTAGACCGGATGGCCGAACGGGGGCAGCAGCGAGCCGCAGCGCGCCTCGACGACGATCCTACGGTCCGCCGGAATGTCGAATTCCTTGCTCGGGAACTGGCCGGTCCCCGCATGGAAAAAGCTGAGCCGGGCGCGGCCCTTCGCCATGTAGTCGATCTCCAGCCAGTCCCTCTGGTCGCCCTCGCGCCCGGTCTCGAAGAGCGGCTCCGGGAGCCCCGGCGGCTGCTCCGGCAGGCGCAGGTCGAGCCGAAGTCCGCCGAACTTGGAGCCGTGGGCCGACTCCCACTTGTACGCCGGCCAGTTGGCGGCCCGGGACAAACCGAGAAATATCTCCCTCCTCGGGAACCAGTCCACGTAGACGGCGAACGCAAACGCGATCGAGGCCGCGGCCGCGGCGGCGATGACCGGTCGCGCGCACCACGCCTTTCCGGCGAAAGCCAGGCGCTGGCCGAGCGCGAGCGCGCCGACGCCGGCGAGCATCAGCGCGGCATTCGCAAAATCCCCGGGATAGCGCGATGTCGTGCCGAAGAAGCATGCCAGGAAGGCGAGGTTCGTCGCGAAGGCCAGTGCCAGGGCGGCCGCGATCGCAAGCCGGCCCGCGCGCTCGCCGGGCTCCCCAGCCGCGGGGGGTAGAAAGGCCGCCAGGGCGAGCCAGGTCCAGGGCAGGTACCGTAGGAACCCGTAGGGCTGGCCCGACTGGGGGGAGAAGTACGGGAAGTAGGACTCCCACTGGCCGGGGTTGAAGAGGTAGAACGCGGTGTGCGGGACGAGGTAGCGAAGCGACATCGCCGTCAGGTTGGAGACCCTCTCCCCCGCGAGCTGGTAGTGCATCCCGAACTCCGTCACAGAGGCGAAGCGCGCCCAATTGTACCAGAGGAGGCCCACGCCGCACAGGGCCGCGGGCGTGAAGGTCCACAGCAACGCCTTTGCCATGCTTGGGCGCCGTCCCGTCGGGCCCCCCGCGCATCCCCGCGCGACGAACGCAATGGGCACCAGGAGCACGACGAATCCTGCGAGATAATTGGGCCGCGCGCCCACGGAAAGCCCGAACAGGAGGCCGGCCGCGCCCAACCAGGCCAGCGGGCGCGCCGGCGAATGCATTGACCGGTAGGCTGCCGCGAGCATCAGCGCTTGCAGGAAGATGGCGCATGAGATCGGAACCTGGTAGAACTGCGGGCCGATGACCAGGAGGGTCAGCGGCGTCGCCCAGGCGAGGCACAGCCAGCCGGCCAGCAGCGCGGCAAAGGGCGCCCGCGGGAAATGCCGCCTGCGGATCGCGAGAAGGAGGGCCATCCCCGTCCAGACCCCCGCGGAGCAAAAAAGGGCGACGGCGAAGGGCTCGCTTAGATACTGGCCCGTGAGCAGCACTACGGGCCAGAAAAGGACGAGCACTGGGGTCACGCCGTAATAGAGATAGTAATGTCCCTTGTAGAGGGACATGTCGTGGACGCGGTAAGGCGCGTTGGCCACCGGATCGTAGGGATCCTTGAGCGCAACGAGGGCCGGGTGCGGCGTTATCTCGGCATAGAGGTGGCCGGACCGGAAGCCGGCGGTCTCGATGGGGTAATATCCGTTCGGGTCCTTTGAGGAGATCACCCAGGAATTCGACGGCTGAAGGGCGGTCCAGACGTAGGAAAATCCGACGATGGCCGCCAGGATTACGCATGCCCAGGTCTCAAGCCCCCTGGCGCGAGGGGAAATGCCCTGATTTGAAGTGTCGAAGGGGGCGCTCAAAGCCATCCTGCACCACAATCGTTGGCGCCATGACACTGACAAGCCTCGCTTTGGGGGAACCCATCGCCGCAGCGAGCTTGCTCAGTTTGTTTGGCAGATACTTCCCGGCATGAAACACCACTGCTCGCGTGGTCTTGTCCGTTGCCAGAAACCCGCTTTGGGCCATGCGGCAATCGGGCAAATGTCGCTTGATTTAACGGCCGTTTAACGGCATGATAACGGCATAGGCTGTGGCCGACAAAATGCCGTTTGATCCAAAATTCAGTATTACTACAAAGGCGGCCGGCGCCTTGATGCGCATCGAAGCCTCTAAGCAGGCTGTCCAGCATTTGCCCATCACGCCGGCGGTTCTTGCGACCCTGCGCGAGACAGCCCGGCTGTTCTCGACGCACTATTCCACCATGATTGAGGGCAACCGTCTGACTCAGGAACAGGTTTCCAGGGTGGTCGGACGCCAGGAGCATTTTCTCGGACGCGAGCGCGACGAGAAAGAAGTCCTTGGATACTACGCCGCCCTGGAGAAGGCGGAACAATTCGCCGACAGCAGAATTCCATTTTCCGAACTGGGGATCAGGACGCTGCACGCCCTGGTAATGGCGGGCGGCAGGAAGAAAGCTAAGGCGACTTTCTATCGGGAAGGACAAAACGTTATCCGCGACAGTCGCAGCCGGATCATCGTTTATCTGCCGCCGGAGGCCAAGGATGTCCCGAAACTGATGCGGGATATGACTGCGTGGATTGCCGCATCCGGACCTGCCGGCCTGCCGATCCCAATCTGCGCCGGCATTGCGCACTATCAATTCGCCACCATTCACCCCTATTATGACGGCAATGGCAGAACCGCCCGGCTGCTGACCACGCTGATTTTGCGTCAAGGTGGCTACGATCTAAAGGGACTCTATTCCCTGGAGGAATACTACGCGCGAGATCTCGGAGCCTATTACGAGGCTTTGGCGGTGGGACCGTCGCACAACTACTACCTCGGGAGGGCCGAGAGCGACCTCACCAAGTGGGTGGAATATTTCTGTGAGGGCGTCGCCGAGAGCTTTGAAAACGTCAGGCTGCGTGCCGAGGAAGCCGCCCGAGCAGGCGCCCGGGACCATTCAAAGCCATTGCGCAAACTCGATCCCCGTCAGCGCAGGGCGCTGGAGTTATTTCATGAGAGCGAAACCATTACCAGTCGCGACATCGAGACGCTGTTCTCGATTGCCCAACGCACTGCGCGCAATCTGCTCGCAGGCTGGGCGCAGGCAGGATTTGTAATCGTCGCCGATCCAGCCAGGAAGAGCAGAAAATACGCGCTAGGAATTGAATTCAGACCGCTGCTCCGTTAGGTGCAATGACGTCCCCTGGGACGTCCCTACCAGACGGAAAGCCTGACGGAGAGCGAGGAATTCGAACCCCCTAAGACGTGGCTAACGCTCACTCGCGACGCTCCCCGATCTGCTCAACTCCCAGGATGTTTCCGGTGAACGCCGGGCCGCAGGTGGAGCCGCCAATCGGGTTCTCGGCGACCCGGACCTCAGCGGCCAATGAGGGAAAGCAGCTGAATTCACCGGCGAGGACCGGCAGTCCGTCCATGAGAACCTTCAATGCGCCCGAGTCCCGCCGCAGGGAGCCCGGCGGAAATAGTGACTGGAAGGTGATCGAAAGCGAATGGGGCTGGCGGTAGTCCACCTCGACCGGCATTCCCACCAGGCCGCCCGCGCCCCAATGGTCGAACCCGAAGGCCACGTGGCTTTTGTCGACATAACGGACGTAGACAAAGTCCCCGGCGCCGGCGCGCCCGGTCACCGCCAGCGGCTCCTGGGTTCCCGTGACACCGGCGGGAAACGTTACCGTCAATTCGATTGAGCCGTATTTTCCGCCCATGAGGAGACCCGGAAGAGAGCCCTTGGAAACCCGCCTCACGGCAAGGGTCTCGCCGGTGTACACGGGCCCAGCCATCCCCGAGGCATAGGGGTTCACCCCGACCACAGGGGCCTCGGACGAGCCCGGATAGAAGGATTGGTGCACATTCAGGACCGCGTGTCCGTCGACATCGACGACAAGGCGGTCGCTCTCACCCGACTCGGCCGGCGGCGAGCCCGGGGGACCGGCGAACGAACCCATCCAGACGCCGACGGTGTGGGGGATGAGCGGATCGTACGCGACGGGCGGACTGCGCCGTTCCCCGACTCCAAAATGGTCGAGCCCGAAAGAGACGCAGCCTTCGCCGTCGTAGGCGCAGTAAAGAAGGTCGCTCTGGCGTCCCCTTCCTGTTGCCAGCAGCGGATCGGCGCCAGGGCGGGTCGAGGCCGGGAGCAGAAGGGACAGCTCGACACCCTGCGGCCCGGCGGCGGCCGGCGCATACCGTGCCGGCCTCAAGAGGGGGAGCCTCTCGCTCCGAACGATGGACCCGGAGAACCTCTGGAGCGTCCCGTCGGCCGACCAGTCGAGGAAACCCACCCTCGTACTGGCCGGCGATGCCCCGAAGCAGCTGAGCTGCGCCCGGAGCACCTCGGCGCCGTCGACGGTTATCCGCAGGTTCCGCCTTGCGACGTCGTATTCGGGCCGCGGCCAGTCGGAAAAGAGAGGGTGCCCGAAGGGCGGGAGCAGCGACCCGAATCGCGCCTCGATGGTGACATCCCGGCCCTCCGGTACCTTGAAGCTGTGGCCCTCCAGGGAGGTGGATGACCCGTGCCGGAAATCCAGGCGCGCCCGTCCTCCCTGAAGGTATAGGATCTCAAGCCAGTCCCTCCTGTCCACCTGGCTCCCCGTCTCGATGATCGGCTCGGCAAGCCCGGGCGGGCGCTCGGGCAGGCGGACCTCGAGCCGCAGTCCTCCAAAATTCTCGCCGCGCGCCCGCTCCCATGCGTACGCCGGCCCGTTGGCCGCCCGCGCGAGGCGGAGGAACCCGTCCGTCCCGGAAAAGAAGCCGAAATAGGACGCCATGCCGAAGAAGAGGGAGACGGCGGCGATCGCGGCCAGCGCGCTGGCCGTGGGCCCCCATCTCCCAGCGGCGCGGGCGCGCTCGGCAAGCGCCAGCGCCCCCATTCCAGCGAGGATAAGCGCCATGTTTGCGAAGTCCGCGGGATACCGGTAGGTCGTGCCCTCGAAGCACGAGAGAAGGGCGAGGCTCGCGAGGAACGCACAGGCGAGCGCGCACGCGATCCCGGCGCGCCCACCTTTGTCCCCCGGCTTGGACCGGCCGGGTGCCAGGAAAGCGAGGGCGCCCAGCCATGTCCAGGGGACGTAGCGGAGGATTCCATACGGCTGGCCGTCCTGCGCCGAGAAGAAGGGGAAGTAGGAGTCCCAGTGCCCCGGGTTGAGGAGGTAAAAGGCCGCGTGGGGGACCAGGAAGCGCAGGTCCATCAGCTTCAGGTCGCTGACCCTCTCGGCGGCGAGCTGGAAGTGGATCCCGAATTCCGACGGGGAACCGAAGCGGACCCAATTGTACCAGAGGAGCCCGCACCCGCAGAGCGCCGCGGGAAGAAACGTCCAGAACAGCGCGCGCGCGGCGAGCCCCGCCTTCCCCGATGGGTATGGCCGGGCAAGGAAGGCGACGCCGACAAGGAGGGCCGCGGCGCAGGACGCCTGGTTCGGCCGGGCGCCGACCAAGAGGCCGCAAACCAGCCCCGCCGCGCCCATCCAGGCGAGCGCGCGCGCAGGGGAATGCAGGGCGCGGTAGAGGCAGGCCAGCATCAGCGCCTGCAGGAACGCGGCGCACGCGATCGGCACCTCGTACACCCGCGGACCCTCGACGAGGAGGCTGAGGGGCGTGGCCCAGGCCAGGCAAAGCCACGCCAGGAGAAGCGCGGGAAACGGGGCCAGCGGAAAATGCCTGCGGCGGATCGCGAGCAGAAGGCCCATTCCCGTCCAGATCGCCGCCGACGCAAACAGGGCGACGGCAAAGGGCTCGCTGAGGTACCGTCCCGTGGCGGCGGCCACCGGCCAAAAGAGGAGAAGCACCGGCGTGACACCGAAGTAGAGGTAATACCGGCCCCCGCGCAGCGACATGTCGTGAACCCGGTACGCCGCGTTTGGCCCGGGGTCGTAGGGATCCTTCAGGGCGAGGAGCTCCGGCCGCGGGGCGATCGAGGCGTAGAGGTGTCCCGACCGGAATCCCGCGGTCTGCAGCGGGTAGTAGCCCCTGGGCTCGGGGGTCGAGATGACCCATGAGCCCGCCGGCTGCATGGCCGTCCAGAGATAGAACCAGCCCACAAGCAGGCCCAGTACCGCGCATGCGACGGCCTCGCTCCTCCGCGCCCGGGGTCCGGTGCCGGCGCTTCCTGCGTCGATTGGGGCGCGCAGTGACATCCTGTCTGACAATCATTGACATGCGGGAGCTGACAAGCCCCCGTTTTGGGCCAATAAATCCACTTGCTACGGGTCTTGGCCCATGCAAAGCCAGTCCCCCTTCGCCGTCTCCATGACCCAACCCAACGACCGACCGCTGCGTTTCGCCATCGTCGGCTGCGGTGTGATCGGCAGAAAGCGGGCCGCGGCGCTTTCCGCGGTCGACGGCTCGCGCCTTCTCTATGCCTGCGACCTGGATGCGGCGAGGGCCGCCGACCTCGCCAGGGGGCACGACGGCTGCCGCGTCGCCACCGATTTGAAGGCCGCGCTAGCGGATAAGGAACTCGACGCTGTCATAGTTTCAACTGTGAACTCATCTTTGGCACCGGTCGCCCTGGCGGCGGCAGAGGCCGGCAAGCATGTCCTGGTGGAGAAGCCGGGGGCCCTGAGCTCCCGGCAGCTCAGGGACGTGCAGGCCGCGGCCGAAGGGAGCGCCGCGCGCGTGCGCATAGGCTACAACCACAGGTTCCACCCTGCGCTTCTCAAGGCCAGGGAGATCCTCGATTCCGAGGCCCTCGGGCCCCTGATGTTCATGCGCGGCCGCTACGGGCACGGCGGGCGCAAAGGCTACGAGCGCGAGTGGCGGGCCGACCCGGCGCTCTCCGGCGGCGGCGAGCTGATCGACCAGGGTGTGCACCTGATCGACCTCGCCCTGTCGTACTTCGGGGACTTCAGCGCGGTCGACGGCCACGCCTCCACGCTCTTCTGGGACATGAGGGTAGACGACAATGCCTTCCTGAGCCTCCGGACCGCAAAGGGGCAGACGGCTTGGCTTCACGTGAGCTGCACGGAGTGGAAGAACATGTTCTCGCTCGAGATCTACGGCCGGGACGGCAAGATATCGATAGACGGCCTCGGCGGGAGCTACGGGACCGAGAAGCTCGCCTATTACAGGATGCTTCCGCAGATGGGGCCGCCCGAGGCGACCCACTGGGAGTTTCCCGGGGGCGACGGCTCGTGGGCCGCGGAGACCACGGCTTTCATCGAGGACATCCGGACCTGCCGCACGCCCTCGCCGGGATTGCGGGAGGGCATAAGGACGCTCGAGATCGTCGAGGCCATATACAGGAAGAGCGGCTACCCCACTTCATGATCATCACACGCTCACCCCTGCGGGTCTCACTTGGCGGCGGAGGCACCGACCTCGCAAGCTACTACACCGAGCACGGGGGCTTCCTCGTGGCGGCGGCCATCGACAAGTACGTGTACATCACGCAGCACAACACGTTCCAGGAGGAGATCATCGTGAAGTACTCCAAGCTCGAGAGGGTCTCCTCCGTCGACAAGATCGAGCACCCGATCTTCCGCGAGGCGCTGAAATTGGTCGGCGTGACTGACCCGCACATTGAGCTGACCTCGATGGCCGACATCCCCGGCGGCACGGGCCTCGGGTCGTCGGGCAGCTTCACCACGGCGCTCCTGCGCGCGCTGCACGCCTACAAGAAGAACCTGGTGTCCCCCGCCGAGCTCGCCGAGCAGGCGTGCGACATCGAGATCAGGAAGCTCGGGGAACCCATCGGGAAGCAGGACCAGTACATCGCGGCAGTCGGCGGAATCACGGCGTTCACCTTCCACAAGGATGGCCGCGTCGAGTTCCGCCCCTGCAAGATAGCCGAGGAGACTCTCTACAACCTCGAGGACAACCTGCTCCTCTTCTTCACCGGATACTCGAGGAGCGCGTCCTCGATCCTGAAGGACCAGAACGACCGCTCAAAGCAGAACGACTCGTCCATGCTCGACAACCTTCACTTCACGAAGGACCTCGGGTACAAGTCCCTCGCCTGCCTCGAAAAGGGGAACCTGGAGGAGTTCGCGATGCTCATGGACGTCCACTGGCAGCGAAAGAAGGCGCGAAGCTCCGGGATGAGCAACCCGCAGATAAACCAGTGGTACGACTACGCCATGGCGAACGGCGCCCTCGGCGGGAAACTGATTGGGGCCGGCGGGGGCGGCTTCCTCATGTTCTACGCCGGCGAGAAGAAGCGCCTGCGCCACGCGATGCGCGAGAAGGGCCTCCAGGAGGTCCGCTTCCGCTTCGATTTCGAGGGCACGAAGGTCGTGGCCCAAAACTAGGCGAATTTGGGGATGAAGCACACGGAGATGCCGGTTGCCATCCTCGCCGGTGGCCTCGCGACGCGGCTCAAGCCGATCACCGAGAAGGTGCCGAAGCTCCTTGTGGAGGTGGCGGGCGAGCCGTTCTTCAACCACCAGATCCGCCTTCTCCGGAATTCCGGGCTCACGCGCCTCGTCCTGTGCCTAGGCTACCTCGGCGAGCGGGTCGTGGAGCTCTACGGCGATGGCTCGAAATGGGGCGTCGAGATCGAGTACTCGTTCGACGGGCCGACGCTCCTCGGGACCGGGGGCGCCCTCATCAGGGCCCTTCCGAAACTCGGCGGCCCGTTCTACGTTCTCTACGGCGACAGCTACCTTCCGATCGACTACCAGGCGGTCGGCAGGGCGTTCGTCGAGTCGGGAAGGCTGGGGCTCATGACCGTCTTCGAGAACAAGGGCCTCTACGACACGAGCAACGTCTGGTTCCAGGGCGGCGCGATAAGGGCCTACGACAAGAAGGACCGGCTTCCCACGATGCACCACATCGACTACGGGCTGGGGGCCTTCCAGGGCGCGGCCTTCGACGGGTTCCCGCGCGACAAGGCGGTCGACCTCGCCCAGGTCCAGAAGGCGCTCCTCGAGCGGGGCGAGCTCGCTGGCGTCGAGATCGCGCAGAGGTTCTACGAAATAGGCTCCCACGAGGGCCTTCAGGAGCTTGACCGGCTGCTGCGCGCGCAGGTCTAATCTCCGGACAGATTCACGCACTCCCAACCGAAACCAATCCATGTCGTATTCAGCACAGCACCTAAAGGAAACGGCCGAGATCGTGGCCAAGATCAATCCAGCCGACTGCGACAAATGCGTCGCCGAGCTTCGCGCCGTCAGGGAGCACGGCGGGCGCCTCTTCATGCTCGGCGTCGGCGGCAGCGCGGCCAACGCGTCCCACGCCGTGAACGACTTCCGCAAGATCGCGGGCATAGAGACCTACGCCCCCACGGACAACGTCTCCGAGCTGACCGCGCGGACGAACGACGAGGGCTGGGCGAGCGTCTTCGTGGAGTGGCTGCGCACGAGCAAGCTGAACAGCAAGGACTGCCTGTTCATCCTCTCGGTCGGCGGCGGCAACATCGAGAAGAACGTGTCCCCGAACCTCGTCGCGGCGCTTCAGCTCGCGAAGCAGGTGGGCGCCCGCATCATCGGCATCGTCGGCAAGGACGGCGGGTACACGGCGAAGGTCGCCGACGCCTGCGTCATCGTGCCGACCGTCAACCCGAACAACGTCACCCCGCACAGCGAGGCGTTCCAGGCCGTCATCTGGCACCTGTTCGTCTCCCACCCCGACCTCAAGGTCAACCAGACCAAGTGGGAGTCGGTGACGGCGAAGCCGTAGGGCTGCGCCGCGAGCGATGCCGCCCAGGCCGGCAGTTTTCATGGACCGCGACGGCACCCTCAATGTCCAGGCGGTCCGCGGGGGAAAGCCCTATGCGCCCACCCGGTTCGAGGAGTTCCGGCTCTTCGACGGTGTGCCCGAGGCCTGCCGGGCGCTGAAGGAGGCCGGTTTCGCCCTGGTCGTAGCGACCAACCAGCCCGACGTCGGGCGGGGCGAGGTCGACCAGTCGGTGATCGAGGCCATGCATTCCCGCCTGAGGGAGCTGGTCCCGGAGATCGACCGAATCGAGGTCAGCTACGACCCGGGACGCGGCGAGTACGCCCCCCGCCGCAAGCCCGAGCCCGGCATGCTCTTGGACGCGGCCAAGGCCCTCGGAATCGACCTGCCGCGGTCGTGGATGGTCGGCGACCGATGGAAGGACGTGGACTGCGGGAAGCGGGCGGGGGTGCGCACCGTGTTCATAGACTACGGCTATGAGGACGAGCACGACAGCGCCCCCGACCACACGGTCAAGAGCTTCGCCGAGGCCGTTGATGTCATCCTCGCAGGGGCCGGTGCGGGCCCCCGCGCCTCCTAGCCCCGGGGGGCGCCTATTCTCCTTGCTCGAACCGAAACCGTGACCTCAATTAAAGGACTCAAAATATCATGAAATCCCTCAACGAACTTACGATTCAACTCTATGCCGACGGGGCGGACAAGGCCGGCATACTCGACCTATACTCCAAGCCCTACATCAAGGGGCTGACCACCAACCCGAGCCTGATGAAGAAGGCCGGGATAAAGGACTACGAGGCCTTCGCCAAGGACATCCTCCAGACGGTCACGGCGAAGCCGATCTCGCTCGAGGTCTTCACCGACGATTTCACGGACATGAAGCGCCAGGCGCTCAAGATCTCCGCGCTCGGCAAGAACGTCTACACGAAGATCCCGATCACGAACTCCCGGGGCGAATCGTCGTTGCCCCTTGTCAAGGAGCTCGCGATGCAGGGCGTGAAGCTGAACATAACGGCCCTCATGACCCTGAAGCAGGTGGCGGGGGTCGCCGAGGCGCTCAATCCCGCGGTGCCCTCGGTCGTCTCGGTGTTCGCCGGACGGATCGCCGACACGGGCGTTGATCCCGTCCCGCTGATGCGCGCCTGCGGCGCCCTGCTGCACGCCCACGACAAGGCCGAGCTCCTCTGGGCGAGCACCCGGGAGGTCCTCAACATCTTCCAGGCCCAGGAGGCCGGGGTCGCCATCATCACGGTCCCCCACGACATCCTGGCCAAGGCCGCCAAGATGCTGGGCATGGATCTCACGGAGCTGTCGCTGGACACGGTGAAGACTTTCGCAAAGGACGCGGCAGACTGCGGTTACAAGCTCTAGCCGCAGCACTTCTTCATTTACCTGCCGGGCGGACTCCTTCAATTCTTAGGGTCCGCCTCTTTCTCCATGCCATCCCGGACACGCCTTCCAGGTCTCCTGCTCGCGGTGCTATCGCTGTCGGCGGCCGCCAGCGCGGCCAACCTCGACGGCTCGTCCCAGGCCGTGGGCGACTCCGAGGCCGTGCGTCTCTACGCCGAGGCCAACGACTATGTCGGCAGCATGGCCGAGCGGGACTACTCCTACGACTATCTGCAGTTTTACTGGAAGCGCGCGCAGTCGAACATTGACCGCATCCGCGTGGTGTATGCCGGCTCCCCTACCGCCGCCGCGCTGGCGAGGGGCGAGCTCAAGGTGGGGCCCTACCCGCTCGACTACTTCAAGACGCGGGTCCTTTACAATCTGGAGGTGAAGCGGGTGGCCGCCTTCGACGATGTGAACTGCGCGATCTTCCTCTATGGGAGGGACCCGTCGCGCAGCGACGCGAGGCGCGACGAGGCCCTCTCGGACATCCTGGAGGTCCTGGCCAGGCGGCAGCGCTGGGAGGAGGCGCAGCGGTTCCCGGTCCTCGCCGCGCACCGGCCGCTGGCGATCCGCAGCATCTTCACGGTGGCGGCGTTCTACGGCGTCGGCACTGTCGCGAAGAAGATGACGGCGCAGGCGACGCAGGAGGAGAGGAAGGCGGCCGGGTTCGACGCCATCCTTGCCGAGGCAATCGCGCTCCAGGGCAAGCCGCGCGCCGACCTGTACAGGTTCGTCGCCGACCACCCGGACGCGGCGGTGAGGCAGGCCGCCCTCGAGGGCATAATCGAGAGGGAGGTCCTGATCCGCCGGATGGAGAGGCTGCGCATCGCGTTCAACGGCGCGATCCAGACCGTCCACCTCGTGGTCCAGAACACCTCGCTGAGGGATGACGTCGCGGCGGTCGCGGCGAGGCTCTACAGCGGCGACCTTGACGCCGCGCAGCCCCAGCTCGCGGTCTATTTCGCGTCCCAGGGAAGGGCCCCGGCGTCGGCCGACCTTCCCGAGGCCCACCTGGCCTACCTGCAATTCCTCGCGGATTCGGGGCGCATGGGCGACGTGGCCACCTATGTCAGCGACAACAGCCTCTCGGGGCAGTCGCGGCGCGCGTGCCAGCTCAAGGCGATAGAGATCTACGCCGAGGCCGGGGAAACCTCCGAGGCCGAGGCCGCCCGGCGGGCATTCTCGGCGGACTTCACCCCCGACGCCGACGCCGCCGCGCTCGCCGAGTTCCGCGGGCGCATGGACTCCTCCGTCGCCCCTTTCGAGGCGCGGAAGGACTCGTTCGCCGATCTCCCGATCACCGACCCGTGCGTGATGGCCGTGGCCATCATGGAATGGAGCCTTTCACCCAACCGCTCGCAGCGCGGGGCGACGCCCTGGGACGCCGTGATCGCGCGCTACGCCGGCGGCTTCGACAACCTGCCCCTGCCCAAGTCGGCGGCCGTCGGGGATGCGGCAAGCACATTGAAGCCGTACTGACAGGCATCGGCGCGCTGCCAACCCGGTGAACATACTCTTCGCAAATTACGGCGATTTCACGACAAACAGCCTGAACCACATCGGCGGCTTCGCCCGCGCGCTCGCCGAGCGGGGCCACTCCTGCGCCGTCGCCGTCCCCTCGGGCAAGGACACCCTCTCGGCGGTCTCAAACCCGTCCTTCACCGCGGTCCTCTGCGACGAGGTTCTCGCGAACCCGGCGATCTTTCCCGGCGGCGGCACGGCCGACATCATCCACGCGTGGACGCCCAGGGAGTGCGTGCGCAAGTTCGTCGTCGCGTACCAGCGGGGCGCCAGCCGGAGCGCACGGCTGGTCGTCCACCTGGAGGACAACGAGGAATTCCTCATCTCCGGCTACGCGCAGCGCTCGGTCGCGGAGCTGCGCGCCATGCGATTCGGGGAGATCGACGCCATCATGTCGGACAGCCTGCCCCACCCCGTCAGGCACCGGACCTTCCTGCGGCTTGCGGACGCCGCGACAGTGATCGTCGACCGGCTCAGGGAATTCGTCCCCGCGGGCGTCCCCTGCTCGCTGCTCCGGCCCGGCGTCGACCCGGCCTACCTCAAGCCCTTCAAGCCGGACCCCGAGCTGCGCCGGGAGCTCGGGCTTTCCGCGAACGAGAGGGTCATCGTCTTCACGGGCAGCAACACGTTCGCGAACGAGCCCGAGATGCGGGACCTCTACGTCGCGGTCCGCGCCCTCAACGATGGGGGGACGCCCACCCGCCTGGTCCGGACGGGTTTCAACAGGCCGCAGTTCCTGGAGAGCCTGACCGCGGAGCTCACTTCCCACGTGCTCGACCTGGGCTTCATCGCGAAGGCGCGCCTGCCGAGGCTCCTCGGCATCGCGGACGTCCTCGTGCAGCCCGGAAAGCCCGGGCCGTTCAACGACTACCGCCTTCCCTCGAAGCTCCCCGAGTTCCTGGCTTCGGGCCGCCCGGTCGTGCTCCCGCCGACCAACATCGCGCTCGAGATGAAGGACGGCGTCGAGGCCCTGTTCCTCTCGAGCGGCACGCCGGAGGACATTGCCGGCTGCTGCCGGCGCGTCTTCGGGGATCCGGTGCTGGCCGCAAAGCTCGGCACGATGGGGGCCGCATTCGCGCGCGGGCACTTTGACCTCGCCGCAAACACCGCCGGTCTCCTGAAGACCTACGCCTCTGTCCTCGAGAAGCCCGAGCGGGCCTGCTGGGGCGTCATCCGAAGCGCCGCCGCCTCGGACCTGACCGCGGCGGCGGCCGAGCTGGCGGGGGCCCTTCAGCAGGGGCCGAACGCGGGAGTGGTCGTGCCCGCGGACCTTCCCGCGCTTTCGGCCGATCTCGCCGTGCTCGTGAGGCTCGAGGACGAAAGGCTCTCGAGCGAGGCCGCCGCAAGCGACAGGGCGAGGATGCGCCTCGAGGAGGCGCTACGCCACCTCGAACAGCAGCGGGACATGACGAATGCGCACGTGCGCAACCTGGAGGCCCAGGTCGAATCCCTTGACCGCAAGGAGAAGCTGCAGAAAAACCTTACTGACAGGCATATCCGCAACCTCGAGGCGATGATGGGCGAGAAGGAAAGGGCCGCCAATTCGAGGATCGAGGCCGTGTCCCTGGAAAACGCGGCGGCATCTCGGGAGCATGGAAAGCTCGCCGCGCGCATGGTCGAGATGGACGCCGAGCTTCAGGCGAGGGAGAAGCGCCTGAAGGGCATCATCGGCTCGGCGGCGTGGAAGCTCACCGCGCCGCTGCGCGAGATCGAGGGGTTCCTCCGCCGTCTCGGCCCCAAGGGCGGACCAGCCCTGCCCCCGGCCGGACCGGCGCCATCGGAACCGGGGCCGCAGGCGGACCCGGCGCCGAGCGGCGCGCCGGCCGAGGCGGGCGACCCCGGGCCCCGCGTCTACGCCTACACCTTCAACTTCGACCACCCGAGGACCTGGAACACGGCGTCGAACAAGCTCCTCATCCTGGGCTGGTGCTATGAGAACTCAGGGGCGCCGATCCGAGGCCTCAGGGCCCGCTTCGGCGACGCGACCATCGAGGGCATATACGGCTCCAAGCGCCTGGATGTCCTCGCCTCGACCGGCATGAAGCAGGCCGAGTACAGCGGGATCAAGATCGACATCCCCACGCACCTCGGCGACCACGCCCTCATCGTCGAGGTGCAGCACGACGACGGCTGGAATTCCTTCTTCAACACGGTCGTCCACGTGGGCAAGGTCGGCGACCCGACCCAGCTGAGCGAGTACGAGAAGTGGTGCCAGCAGCACGAGGCCCTGGACGAGGCCGACCTCGCGGCGATCGCCCGGCACATCGAGGCGTTCAGGAGGAGGCCGACCATCTCGGTCGTGATGCCGGTCTACAACACCGCCGACGAGCTGCTCGAGAAGGCCGTCCAGTCGGTCGTGGACCAGCTCTACCCCCACTGGGAGCTCTGCATCGCGGACGACGCGTCCACCGAGCCCCACGTCAGGAGGATCCTCGAGCGCTTCTCGGCGGCGGATTCCCGGATCAAGGTGGCCTACCGCCAGGCGAACGGCCACATCTGCGAGGCGAGCAACACGGCCCTCGGCCTCGCCACGGGGGACTTTGTCGCGCTCTTCGACCACGACGACGTGCTGTCAAGCACCGCGCTCTACGAGGTCGCCGCCGAGATCGACGCCCACCCCGACGCCCAGTTCATCTATTCGGACGAGGACAAGATCGACGTCGAGGACAGGCGCTTCGACCCGTACTTCAAGCCGGACTGGAACCCGGACCTCAACAGCGGCCAGAACTACACCTCGCACCTCTCGGTCTACAGGGCCGACCTCATCCGGTCAACCGGGGGGTTCAGAAAGGGGTTCGAGGGGAGCCAGGACTGGGACCTTTTCCTGCGCGCCATCGAGAGGATCCCCGCGTCCGCGATACGGCACGTCCCGAAGCTGCTCTACCATTGGAGGGCCGTGCCGGGCTCGACCGCGCTCCAGCTTTCGGAGAAGGCCTATCCCGTCGAGGCGGCGCGGCTCGCCCTCGCGGAGCATTTCAAGCGCCGGGGCGAGACGGTGGAAATGGTGGCCGTGCCGGGGGACCACTGGCGGATCATGTACCCGGTGCCGTCGCCCGCGCCCTTCGTCTCGCTCATAATCCCGACCCGAAACGCGCTCAAGCTCGTGCGCCAGGCGGTCCAGAGCATCCTCGCCGTCACCGACTACCCCAACTACGAGATCGTCATCGTCGACAACGAGTCGGACGACCCGGCCACGATCGCGTACCTGGACGGGCTCGCCAGGGGCGGCAACCCCCGCGTCCGCGTGATCCCGTACCATGCGCCCTTCAACTACTCGGCGATAAACAACTTTGCCGTGCGCGAGTCGAAGGCACAGGTGGTCGGCCTCCTCAACAGCGACGTCGAGGCGATCGACCGGGGCTGGCTCTCCGAGATGGTGAGCCAGGCGTGCCGCCCGGGGATAGGCGCCGTCGGCGCCATGCTCTACTACCCCACCAACACGGTGCAGCACGCGGGCGTCATCCTCGGCCTCGGGGGCGTCGCCGGGCACCCCTACAAGGATTTTCCCCGCGGGGACCAGGGCCAGAAGAACCGGCTGCGCCTCGTGCAGAACTACAGCGCCGTAACCGGGGCCTGCCTCGTGATCATGAAGGAACGGTACCTGGAGGTCGGGGGGCTGAACGAGAAGGACCTCGCCATCGCGTTCAACGACGTCGACCTGTGCTGCAAGCTGATCAACGCGGGCTACAGAAACCTCTGGACGCCCTACGCCGAGCTCTACCACCATGAATCGGCGACGAGGGGAACAGACAACACGCCGCAGAAGAAGGCCCGCTTCCAGTCCGAGATCGACTACATGACCAACACCTGGGGCAGCCTCCTCATGACCGACCCGGCGTACAATCCCAACCTGACGCTCGTCGGGGAGGACTTCTCGACCGCCTACCTCTCGCGCACCGTGAAGCCCTGGATCGGCCACCTGCGATGAGCGCGGCCGCCGAGGAGCCGAACCCGCGCGCCGAGGCCCTCCAGGCCGAGCTCGACGCCGTGAGGCGGCGCGAGGCCTCGTTCCGGGTCAAGATGGTCCACGAGTTCCTCGACCGCGGGGAGCGCAACACCTACCTGCACACGCTGAGGGAGGAGCGGGCCGCCCTCGTGAAGCGTGGCCAGGAGGCGTCCTCGGACCTCGAGGCCCTGACCCGCAAGCTGGAGGCGCTCTCCCGGGACCTCGGGGCGTCGCAGAGGAAGTCCGCGGGCCTGGAGGCCGAGCTGAAGGGGATCCGGATGTCCCTCGCGTGGAGGCTTTCCGCGCCACTGCGCGCGATCGGGCGGATGTTTTCGCCAGACGGCGCGCCGGCCGCGGCGGCGGAGCCCGCCGGGCACGCCCGGGCGGAGGGCGCCGCCTTCACCTACTACCTCCACACGTCGCCCTTCCGCATCTACAGGGGCCAGTCGTTCACGCTCAGGGGCTGGGCGTGGCCGGAGGATGGCAGGCCCGTCACCGGCGTGAGGGCCAATGTCGACGGCCGGCTGTTCCCGGGGCGCCAGGGCATCGGGGAGCCCGAGGTGCTCGCAAGGTACGGCCCCCAGCCGGCCAATCCGCTGCCCGGCTTCGAGGTCACCTTCGAGACCCCCCCGGGGCGCCACCTCCTCAGCCTCGAGGCCCAGCTCGCGGGCTCCGAGTGGCGCACGATCGTGTGCACGACCATCTGGTGCGAGCCGGACCCGGCATGAGCGAGGACGAAATGTTCGTGCGATGGCAGGACACGGCGTCCGCGCTTGGCGAGAGGTCCTCGTACAAGGAGGTCTGGGAGCGCCAGGCGCGGGAGTTCGACGTGGCCTCGCTCGCGGTCGGCGGTTTCGTGGGCGAGGAGACGCTGGACCAGCGGGCGCGGGGGACGATCGACTTCCTTCGCCAGACGGTCGGGATCAATCCCGAGGATGTTATCCTAGAGATCGGCTGCGGGATCGCGCGGGTGGGCAAGCCGCTCAGCGCCCTCTGCCTCCACTGGTTCGGCTCCGACATCTCCGGCGGCATGCTCGGGCATGCCGCGAAGCGGCTCGAGGGCCGGCCCAACACGACGCTTGTGGAGCTGGCGACCGTCGGCCTCCAGGAGTTCCCGGGGGACGCCTTCGACCTCGTCTACTGCACGGTCGTCTTCATGCACCTGTTCGAGTGGGACCGCTACCGCTACGTCGAGGAGGCCCTGCGCGTCCTGCGCCCGGGGGGCCGCGCCTACTTCGACAACTTCCCGCTGGACAGCGAGCACGGCTGGAAGGTGTTCACGCAGGGCGCGAGCTACCCCCTCGACCGCCGGCCGGCCCACCTCAGCATGTCATCGTCGCGCGAGGAGCTGCGCACCTATCTCCTAAAGGCCGGCTTCGCGGACGTGCGGATCCACGACCTTCCGAACGGGCTCATCGCGGCGTCGGGCCGCAAGCCCGACGAGGACCCCGCAAGCTAGGCGGCGCCCGATTTCCCGAGCATCCGCCGAAAGTCGCGCCGGACCATGCTGGCGAAGCGCCAGATCCGGTCCTTGCGCATCGAAACCCATTCGGCGTGAAGGGCCGCGTACTGCCTGTCGCGCTCGTCGAGCATGCGCTGGATGCCCTCCTTCTCCCTGCGGATCGCCTCGCGGTCGGCATCGATTGAAATCCTCGCGGCCTTCTCGGCCGCCAGCGCCTCGGCCAAGTCCTTGCGCACCTGCGCAAGCTCCTTCTGCGCGGCCTTCTCGAGCTCGACCATGCGGTTCGCGAAGCGGTCGGCGCGGCCCTCCTTCTGGTAGATCCTGAAGATCCACTTCATCGCCTCGTTCATCTCGGACGTGGGATCCTCCATGTCTTTGAAAAGGTAGTAGACCCAGTCTCGCATGAGGCCCCCGGCCAGGCTGTCCAAGGGCGGCGTGCCCCCGGCCCTCATCACGTCGTTGCATCCCCTGCAGATCTCGAGGGCCGTGCTGTCCTTGAGTAGCTGCTCCCGCCTCTCCAGGACGACCTCGAGGGGCTCCGTCATCAGGTCGCCCAGCTGGTACTCACCGTGGAGGTCGTGCTCGCAGATGTGGACCTTCCCCTGCCAGTCGACGGTGAGCGTGTTCTTCATCACGTCGCAGGGCCAGTTCTCCACCCCCAGGGCCGGCGTGTCGCAAACCGCCGTGTCGTTCAGGTTGCCGCCGCGGTCGTGGCACAGTGAAAACGAGACGGGCCCCATCTCCTCCTTCTGGAGGAAGGCGTCCATCCGGCTGACCCGGTCCTGGTTCGCCTTGGTGATGCTGACGTTCGCCCGGACCTTGAGCCGCGTCCCGCGCGCGAGCTCGACGGCCCTGCGCACGTTGCCGAGGATCTTGTCGTACGAGAGGCCGCCCATCATCTTCGCGTAGATCTCGGGCTCGTCCCCGTTGAAGCTCAGGTAGATCGTGTCGAGGCCGGCGTCGATGAGCTTGAGTACGTTCGACTCGGTCAGGACGGCGCCGTTCGAGGAGAACGCGGTCGTCGCCTCGCCCGACACGTGCTTCACGAACCTGTAGATCAGCGGGTTGAGCATGGGCTCCCCCATTCCCGAGTACGAAAGCGAGTACGGCTGCCCCTTAACGTAGGCCCGGATCTTCTCGACGATGGTCGTGTACGTCTCCCACGTCATCTTGCCCCCCGGGCGGCTGATCGCCTCGTGCGGGCAGTGCAGGCAGCGCGTGTTGCAAAGGCTCGTCGCTTCTACTTCGGCATGAAACATTTTTCGGTGGCTTGCTCGGGTCTATTCACCGAAGGATCAAGACGCGAGGGATTGCAGGGGCAAGATGATTCCCATTCCAATAGCGCACACGGGCTTACGCCACTGCGGGGCCGCCGCGGGAGGGGTGCGCGCGGCCGGGCTAATGCAGGTGGTACTTGGCGATGAGGTCCTTTGCCCGCTGGGTCGAAAACCCGGGGTACCCCGGAACGGCAATCGGGCCCGGATCGGCCTGAAATATCAGGATCCGGCGTGTCCCGGTGCCACGGGATTCCGAGTAGACGTCGAGGTCCGCTCCCCATTGGCGGCACAGGCAGCATGCGAACAGGGCCAGCACCGCGGCGGCGGCGGCGCGGCGGATCGCCCCGGGCGCCGGCAAGCGCTCCAACAGCCTCGCGAACAGGAATCCGGCGGCCGGCAGGATGGCGACCAGCGCAGCATACTGGTAGCGCGAGGACACCGCCGCCAGGAGGCCCGTCTGGTAGCGCCCGATCCCGAGGAGGACGGCGTTGCCGAGGTCAAACGCCGCAAGCACGGCGAGAAGGGCCTGCATCCGCCCCCGGCTTCGCGCCAGGCTCCAGGCGACCAGCGCGACCTTGAGCATTCCAAGGATCACCACAGTCCGCGGCCCCCAGGATTCGACGCCCAGCAGGTGATACGCCGGGTTGAGGAAGTAATACCAGGCTCCGAACGCCGCCGCCTCTCCCCAATGCCCCTCCATGTGCCCCTGGTTGCCGCTCGGCGCCAGGACGGCCATCAGGACGCCGATCGCGACCGCGGGGGCTGCGTAGAGCGCGGCAAATCCCGCCCTCTTTGGGAGGGGGGCCGTCGAAAGAGCCCCGTTCGGCCAGAGACTGGCGCAGGAAAGCACCGGTCCGGTGAGCAGTCCGCGCGCGAACGAAAGCGCGCTCGCCGCCGCCCAGGCGATCGGCGAATAGCGGAACGGCGCGCGGAAGAACCCGTCCAGCGCCAGGAGCAAGAAGGTCACCGAAAGCATGGACGAGAGCTGAACGGACCAGGCGAGCGTCTCTATCGTCGCGGGAGTGAGGCCGAAGACCACCTGGGCAAGGAGAACGGCGACCCACGGGAGCTCGCAGGCGCGCATCAGCCGGCCCAGGATCACGACATTCACGGCATGGGCCAGCCAGACGACGGCCATCATCGCGGAATACGACCCGCCGAAGGCGAGGACGCCGCTCCCCCAGATGACCTTGAACAGGGGGACGAAGTTCTCCCCGTAGGCGGCAAAGGTCCAGTGCCAGAACCCGTTCGTGTCGATCTGGTCCACCATGTCGAATTCATCGCCAAACCAGAAGAGGCGCGCGAACATCCCGTGGAAGAGGGCGTAGGGCGCCAGCGCGAGGAGCCCCATGGGGGCGAGGATCCTCCACTCGCGGGACTGGGTCCCCCATTCGGGCCCGCTCGGCTTCGTCTCGCTCATTTTTCCACGGGCGCGTCGAAGCCCAGGCCGGAGACGTACGACCAGTCCCAGCGGTTGTCATGCTCGGGGCCCGCCCCCGTGTGAAGGACCAGCTTCGCGGGGGGATCCGGCGGCAGGGCGATGTCCATGCGCTGGGTTCCCCTGTCCCGCGGCTCGGCCACCGGGTCCAGGTGGCGCCCCCAAAGGCGCTCCCTGCGACCCGACGCCCACACGCCGTCCACGCTGAACTCCACGCCGCGGGTGTGCCCATCGCCGGAGTAGGCCCCCCTCTGGATCCCGAAGCCGCCGGCAAACCGCGCCGCGCCCGCGGGCACGTTGAAGACAATCTCGCCCTCGGCGTGCAGGAGGAGGGCCTTCTCCGGCACCTCTATCACCTCGGGCGTCTTCTCCGAAGTGATCGAGACGGGCGGACGGTCGAACAGCCCGAGCTCGACGAGCCACCCCACGGGCGAGGGGGAGTTGAACGGAATGCCGGGCATCTGCGAGAGCTCGACGCCGACGTGGCTCCAGAATTCCTCCTGTCCCGCCGGCGCCTCGAAATGAAACGACCTCACCCACGTCAGCGCGTCGCCATGCATGAGCGACGCGAGGTCACCGCCGCCAAACAGGGTGGGAGCCAGGATGAAGCCGTCCTGGGCGACCCGCGGCAGGAGCCGCCAGACACCCCGGCGGCCCGCGTAGTCCGTTGTCACTATGTTGATGAGGGCGGGCTTGTAGAGGAGCGAGCGCAGGCGCCCGAGGGAGTTCGGTGACGCGCTGGCCCTCAGCCAGACCGCCTGCTCCGCCAGCAGCGGCAGCTCGATCTCCTCCGAGAGGTGCACGGTCCTCTTTAGGACAAGCCTGCGCTCCAGGGCGGCCTTGGGGAGCGCCGTCCGCCTCCTGAAGAGCCAGTATCCGCCCTCGGACAGCACCGGCTCGTAGTGCCCGGGGAGCGCGGCGACAAGCATCGCGTCGTCCTGGCCGGGGTAGCGGTTGTCGATCGTCGTCCCGCTCCAGAGCAGGAAATCCGGCGCGCGGTCGGACTGGTAGAACCGCAGGTTCCATCCCTCCAGCCCCGGGGTATACGCGGAATAGCTCTGGAAGATCGGCCGCGAGGACAGCCTGAGGCCGTTCAGGAGCGCGACCCCCGTGTTGCAGTCGTAGACGTCCACCGTCCCCTGCCCGACCGCCGCTCGGATCCTCGGCAGCGCCGCTCGTGCGCAGGCCTCGTCGAACGAGCGCTGCCATTCGCCGGGGATGCCCCCTATGTTGCTTAGCGCCCCGACGTTCCCGTAGACGCGCTCCCAGGCCACCCGCGGCGCCAGCCTGTAGTAGTCCGGGTCAATGCAGGCGATTCCGAGGAGACAGAGGACGATCGAGGCGTCAAACCAGTGCCAGCGCCTGCCGGGGAAAAGCAGGCCTGGGACGACCGGGGCAAGCATGAGGACGTAGGTGAAGAGGCCGAACACGTGCCCGCCCAGGGGGATGAGGTCGGCCCGGATGAAGCTCTCCTTCCAGACCACTAGGAACGAGAACGCGAGGAAGCCCGAGGCTCCGAGGGCGAAGGGTCTGTCGGCAACCGTGCGCCACGCCCTCCAGCAGAAAAGCGCGCAGAGGATGGCGAGTGCCGCGCCCCAGAGGAACGTGGGCCATGCCTCGTCAAGACCCATGGCGTCGGCGTAGCCCGACGAGATCTCCAGGCTGCGCCGCACATAGGGGTAGAGGTTGTCCAGGTTCTGGCCCGAGGCCATCCACACCGCGGGAACCGCGAGCGCGAAGCCGCCCGCGACCGCCCAGGCGCGCTTCCACGATCGCTGCAATGACCAGCACGCGAACGCCGCGAGCACGGCGGCCGACGAATCGATGAAATAAGTGAACTTGATCTGCGCCAGGAACCCGAGGACGAGCGTCCACGCGGCCAGCCGGACGGGGCGCGCGTCCGGCTTCATGAGGGCCGACAGGGCGATCAGCGCGATCAGGACGAGGAAGACCGTGTCCTGGAAAAGCCAGTGGAAGGCCAGGACCGCGGCGAGGAACGCGATCCTCCGCCACGGCTCGACCGGGCGCGTGAGGGTGACGAGGGCAAGGGACATCAGGAGCTTGCCGAGGACCTGCCAGACGAGGATCGGAACAGCCCCGGCGCTGCCTATGTGGGCCAGGCTGCAGAGGAAGCCCAGGGGGCCCCATGTGAAGATGATGTCGCGCCCAAACTGCAGGCCCTCCACGTGGGCATGGACCAGCATCGCCTGCCATGAGAGGTCCAGCCCCGGGTCCGCGGGTGCAAGCTGGGTGAAAAGAGACAGCCATAGGGCGAGCGTCGCCACCGCCGTCTCCGCGGCGCGCCCGGCGCCACGCGCCCTGGGTTCCCGTCGGGTTGACGGAGACGCAAAAGCATTCATTGATAGGGGCTAGCATGAACTCGCGCGCCAGACCAGCCGAACGTGTTGGCTGCCAAAATCCTTCGCCAAGATGGCCGTGACCGCGGCCCCCGTGACGGTCTCCGTCGTCATCCCCGTCTACAACGAGATTGCCACGGTCCGGACGGCGCTTGACGCCCTCACGGCCAAGCGGATCGCCGGGTACGACCTTCATCTGATCATTGTCGAGAGCAACTCGACCGACGGCTCCCGCGACGTCGTGCTCTCCTACCGGGGCCTGCCCTGCGTCACGGTCATCCTGGAGGATACCGCCCGGGGCAAGGGCCACGCGGTCCGCGCCGGCCTCATGGCCGCGAAGGGCGAGATCGCCATGATCCAGGACGCGGACCTCGAGTACGACCTCGCCGACTATGAGAAGCTCCTGGCCCCGATCGCTGCCCGGGAGCACGACTTCGTCCTGGGGTCGCGCCACACGAAGCGCGGCTGGGCCATAAGGAAGTTCACGGACCAGAAGGTGCGAGCGGCGGTGCTCAACCTGGCCCACTGGACCTTCGCGCTCATGATCAACGCGTCGCTCGGGATCTGGCTCACGGACCCGTTCACGATGTACAAGGTCTTTCGCATGGACTGCATCAGGGGGCTCAGGCTCGAGTGCAACCGGTTCGACTTCGACTGGGAGCTCCTGATCAAGCTCGTGAGGAGGGGCTACCGCCCGGTCGAAATCCCCGTGTCCTACAGGTCGCGCTCCTTCAGCGAGGGAAAGAAGGTCTCGATGATCCGCGACCCCCTCACATGGATGTACGCCCTGGCAAAGTACCGCTTCCAACCGCTGTGAATTCCCCCCACATTCGAGCGAGATGAGCAAGATCCTACTAGTCACCGGCTCCTCGGGCCTCATCGGCTCCGAGGTCTGCCAGTACTTCGCGCGCGAGCTCGGCTACGCCGTGCACGGGATAGACAACAACCAGAGGGCCGTCTTCTTCGGCCCCCAGGGCGACACGCGCTGGAACGAGGAGCGCCTCAGGCGGGAGCTGGGCGGATTCGTGCACCACGAGCTCGACATCCGCGACCGCAACGGGGTGCTCGCCCTGCTAGAGTCGCTCAGGCCCTCCGTCATCGTCCACGCCGCGGCCCAGCCGAGCCACGACCGGGCGGCCGCGCTCCCGTTCGACGACTTCGACACGAACGCGGTCGGAACGATGAACATGCTCGAGGCGGCGAGGCGGACCTGCCCCGAGGCGCCCTTCCTGCACATGAGCACGAACAAGGTCTACGGGGACGCCCCGAACCGGATCAGGATGAGGGAGCTGCCCACCCGCTGGGACTTCGACGACCCGGCATACGCCGGGGGCATCCCCGAGACCTACACGGTCGACCAGTCGACACACTCGCTCTTCGGCGCGTCGAAGCTGGCCGCCGACGCGATGGTCCAGGAGTACGGCCGCTACTTCAACATGCCGACCTGCGCCCTGAGGGGCGGCTGCCTCACCGGGCCAAACCATTCGGGAGTCGAGCTCCACGGATTCCTGAGCTACCTGGTCAAGTGCAACCTGGAGGGCCGCGAGTACAAGATCTACGGCTACAAGGGCAAGCAGGTCAGGGACAACATCCACTCACTCGACGTCGCCCGCTTCATGGCGGCGTTCGTTGGGGCCCCCAGGGCGGGCGAGGTGTACAACCTAGGGGGCGGAAAGGCGAACAGCACGTCGATCCTCGAGGCCTTCGCGCTTGCCGAGTCCTTCTCCGGCAGGGCGCAGGTCCACGCCTACGTGGACCAGAACCGCATCGGCGACCACATCTGCTACTATTCCGACCTGACCAAGATGCGTAAACACTTTCCGGCGTGGGAGGTTACGCAATCGCTCAGCGAGACGGTCCGGCAGATTGTCGAGTCCTGGAGGCGCCGACCGCATGTTTGACGTAGCCTTGCCGATGCAATAGCGTCTCAGGCCGTAGATGCCCCAAAACGACTCCATTGCCCTGGCCCTCATCCGCTGCCTGCGCCTGCCCGCTCTGGCCGCGCTCGGCTGCGCCGGGAGCCTGTTTGGCCAGACGGCGCTTGTCGCCAACTCCCCCTTTGCGCCCGTTGGAACGCCCGCCGGATCGGCGGCAAGCGCGCCCGCGGAGGCCTTTGAGCTCGCCGGCTCCACGGTGCAGGGCTCCCAGGTCACGGTCTGCATTTTCGAGCGCAAGAAGAAGCACAGCGAGTGGATACCGGTCGGCGGGGAGTCGAACGGCGTCCATGTGATCAGCTACGACGGCGCGCATGACACGGCGGTCGTCACCATAGGGGGCGAGAGGAAGCAGCTCTCCATGCACAAGTCGGTCGTCGTCTCCACGAATTCTCCCGCGGGCGTCAGGCTGCCCGGGCGGCCGGGCGCCCCGTCGGCGTCGGCGCCCGTCGTCCCGATCGCGTCGTCGGACCCCGCCCCGGATGCCCCGGCGAACACTGCCACGGCCGCTAGGGACCAGCGCGAGGCGCGCATGCTCGTCAGCGATCTTCTTGAAATTGGAGTCCAGCAGCGCAAGGCCTACCAGGAATCGAAGCAGAAGGCCGCCTCTGGAACGCCCGCGCCGCCCCAAAACTAGGAGCGAAAACGGGCGTGCGAATACTGATATCCGGAATCTGCGGCTTTGCGGGAAGCGCCATCGCGCGCGCGCTCGCGGCCCAGGGCCGGGGATACGAGATCTCGGGGCTGGACAACTTCATCAGGCCGGGGAGCGAGGGGAACCGCGCGGAGCTGAAGCGCCTGGGCATCCGGATCGTCCACGGCGACGTGCGGGCGGCGAGTGACATCGACGCCCTGCCCAAGAGCGACTGGGTGATCGACGCCGCCGCCAACCCAAGCGTCCTCGCCGGTGTCGACGGCCTCTCGAGCTCGCGCCAGGTGGTCGAGCACAACCTGGGCGGAACCCTGAACCTGCTCGAGTTCTGCAAGAGGAACCACGCCGGGTTCATCCTGCTGAGCACGAGCCGGGTCTACAGCGTAGAGCCCCTCGCCGGGCTCCCCGTCCGCGTGGTCGGCGGCGCGTTCCAGCCCGAGAAGACCGGGCTTCCCGCGGGACTCGGCCCCCTCGGCGTCTCCGAGAACTTCCCAACGGCGGCACCAATATCCCTATACGGCGCGACGAAGCTCGCGAGCGAGGCCCTCGCGCTGGAGTACGGCCACACCTTCGACCTGCCGGTCTTCATCAACCGCTGCGGGATCCTCGCCGGCGCCGGGCAGTTTGGGCGCCCCGACCAGGGGATCTTCTCCTACTGGATCAACAGCCACCTGCGCCGCAGGCCGCTCAAGTTCATCGGCTTCGGCGGATTGGGCCACCAGGTCCGCGACTGCCTCCACCCGACCGACCTTGTCCCGCTGCTCACGGCGCAGCTGGCGGCCCCGAAGACGGCCGCGTCCGACCGGATCGTCAACCTAGGGGGCGGCGTGGACTCGGCCATGTCCCTCAGGCAGCTCACGGACTGGTGCGACGAGCGCTTCGGGTCCCAGAGCGTCGCCCCGGATCCGGCCCCGCGGCCTTTCGACATACCTTGGATCGTCCTCGACCCGTCGAAGGCCTCACGGGTGTGGGGCTGGAGGCCCAAGACGCCGCTCCTCGCCATCCTGGAGGAGATCTCGGCGCACGCCGGGACCCATCCGGACTGGCTGGAGGTATCCGCGCCGCTCTGATGAGCCTTAATCTGTTTTCCGTCGTCGTCCCCGCCCGCGACGAAGAGGAGTCGCTGCCGTCCACGATACGGGACCTATACGCTGAGTTTACGCGCGAAGGCGTACCCCATGAGATCATCGTCGTGGACGACGGGAGCACCGACTCCACGTGGCAGGTGCTACAAGAACTTAAGTCCGAGGTTCCAACGCTCGTTCCCGTCCAGAATCCGGGGGCGAACGGCTTCGGTCGCGCGATCATCTTCGGTTTTGGCCATCTGAAGGGTGACGCCGTCGCCATCATGATGGCCGATGCGTCGGACCTGCCCAGCGACGCGGTCCGGTACTGGCGCCTGCTCTGCGAGGGCCACGAGTGCGTATTCGGCAGCCGGTTCCTGAGCGAAGGGAAGGTTATCGATTATCCCCGGCTCAAGCTCCTCGTCAACCGGCTCGCGAACCTTTTCATCCGGGTAATGTTCGTCATCCCTCTCAACGACACGACGAACGCGTTCAAGGCCTACCGGCGCAATGTGATCGACGGCTGCCGCCCCTTCCTGTCGCCGCACTTCAACCTCACTGTGGAGCTTCCGCTGAAGGCGATCGTCAGGGGCTACACATGGACCGTCATACCGATCTCATGGAGGAATCGCAGGCACGGCGAGGCGAAGCTGAAGATCAAGGAAATGGGGAGCCGGTATTTCTTCATCTGTATGTACGTGTGGTTTGAGAAGTACTTCAGCCGGGGGGACTACCGCAGGCGCTAGGACCGAATATCACGCTCGGCGCTCAACCGACCAATGGGCGTGGACTGGCGCCCTCAAATGCGAGAACGCAGATCTCTGCCGAAGATGCGTCGGCACGATTACTAAATTCGGCGGTGCCAGGCGACAAACGTCTTGCGATCAATCCGGACATAAGTGCGGTTGAAGTAATTCTGCAATTCGGGCGGCAACTCTCGGGTCCAGTCTGTAAAAACCCACTCGCATCGTCTGCGGTCAAGCTCGGCGCTAATCTGTGGAACATCCGAAGATCGCACCGTTACGTTTTGATGATACCATAGCGGAAGCCGCTCCCCTCTCAATCCGCCGTACACACGGTTTAGGATCTCTAGGCCGGCGCACCAATAAACCTTATCAGTATTACCGACAATTCCGTGTTGCACCAGAAACCCGTCAAGTTCCCTCATTCGAAGATCCGCTATAGGGGTCAAGTTCACGCCGCCCAGATAGGTATTCAGTCGCGCGCTCACCGCCTCTGACCTGTGAATCTCGCCTGGCATGGCCCAACCGCCCAGGCCGTAACGAAGACGGGAGTGCTGGTATGCGCTCGCGCTTCCAGCAATCACAAAGAATCCCGCCAGCACAAAAAGCACCGCATGAGTGGCCCTCCGCTGCGCAATCGTCGCCTCCGATCGCGAAAAGACAGCGATGCCCAAGAGCCCGACCATCAGAAAAGCGGATGTAAGCATCTGCGTCTCCATGTTGGTCACACTTAGGGCCAACGAGGACACGAAAGCAGCCGGAAGAAACACAACCGCCACGAGCTCAATTCGGCTCAAGCGAGAGCCCTCCATTCCCATCCAAAACGCAATAAATACAACGACGTATAGAAGAAAGGCATGCACAAAAATCCCGTCGCTGAAATTGTCAGCGTAGAAATCGTACACCTTCCCAAGGTACAATTGCCCGTTGAACAATTGCGCGAAATTGCTGGCCCGACCTGCCGGCAACAAAACGACATTCTCAAAAAATTCGGTCGGGCTGCATCCGTTTATGGCTATCTCCAGCAAAGGCCCCGAAACCGTGCCGGCTAGCACGATGGCGACTAACTTCCAGCGCTGTGTCCAAAAAGATCCAGGACGGGCAAACCATCCACCCAACAACATTAAGCCCGCAAGGGCCACGGCGATGAAATGGAAGTTGATCTTCGTCATCCCGGAAAGGACCAGCACAACGCAGAGCGCGCTCGTTTTCAGCCAGCCATCCCGTCCGGATGCAAAGCGCGCACCCAGAATCACGACTAACGTTGCAAGCGCGATTGCGATGGAGTTGTACCAAACTATTCCATGTTGAAAGAATGTGGAAATGCACAAAGCAGCGGACACGACGAGCCGCAGCGAAAACGACAGTTCGGTGCGCAACAGTCGCACCAGAACAAGGAAAAAGGATAGGCCGAGAAGCAGATTCGCGTAAGCGAGTGATAGGTATTTTGCTCCAAGACATCGCTCGCATAAATAGGCGAAGTAGAGCGGCAGCGACTGCAGAGGCGTTGGAAAATCCCTGTAGGGTTTCAGTCCCTCCTGCAATCTTCCGGCGCCCGACGCCATTACGGAATAGTCGTAGAAATCTCCAAGCAAATTGTAATTTCTATGCCAAATGTAGAACAGCCAGCCCAACGTCAGGGCTAACAATGACGATTGTCGCAACAGGGCCCTTGTCGCCGAACTAAACGGCAGATTCATAGCGTTCAGATGGCGAGTTGAATGTGAGAAGCAAGTATAACAAGTGGGGACACCAGATTGGGCCACAGCCGCCCCGTCCACGCATGCGCAACAACCTCATCGGAGCTTTCGAGTGGACCAGAGATCTCGACCGCAAACACGCCTCGGCGCCGGGCGGCCCCTCGCGATGAGCATGCGCGGCACCGGTTCAAGCCACCGAAACCGTCAATTCGTAAGAATTGGTTTTCCAATAATCTCCCAGTGGCCCGCGTCGAGGTATCGCAGGGACAAAATGACGTGAGTCCTTATCTTGGCCCTGGATCCATCCTTGGAATCCATCCAAATTTTCACCCTATAGGTGCCGTCTGGCTGCAGCGTGGTGTTAGTGACCCAGTTCTGGGAATACTCAGTGTCGACACCGGAACTCTTGTCAGGCCCAAAGCTCACGGATAATGGGGGCTTGATCATCCTTTTCAGATAAACCTGGGAGGCCTTCCATGCCAAACCCTTCAGTTTCGTCTCAGCCCATTCGAGGATGTTGCGCGCCTGTGGATTCGCGGGCTGAAGCCGAAGGGCCTCGTGAGCGGCGGCGACCGCATCGTCGCCGCGGCTCAGGGCACGGCTCGCTTCGGCCACTGCGACGTAGCCGTCGACGTAGCCCGACCGCAGGCCCAACGCCTCCTTTGCCGCGTTGAGCGCGTCATCGTATCTGCCCCCTTGCAGGTAGCTCCTGGACAAGATGACAAAATTTTCCGGGGTTGGGTCTAGAATGGACTGGCATATCGCGGTGTCGATTGCCCCCCCACCGAATACCTCGTTGATATGCCATTTCAATATTTCGGTGGGAAGAGGGCAAAGGGGTTCAATGTTTGGGCCCCACACGTCCGCCGCGGGAAGGAAAAGATTTATGACTCCGGCAGCGAGGAGGGCTCTGGGTGCCGCGAGCGGTGCACGGCGGGCGTACTCAAAACAGCCTAGGAGGACAACGGGCGTGATAATGGCTATTGACCGGCTCAGATCGACCGCGAGCACGACGGAGACCACTGCCGTTATGAGCAGCGTGGCCCCACCGAGCAGGCGCCGTCCGGGAGCGGTAGTCCAACCGGCATAGGCGACTCCCGCCCAGGCCGCGCGCAGGCCCAGCCACCAACCGATGGGTACGTAGGGCACGAGCAGCCTGGATTGTGGAACCCACTTGGCGAAGAAATGGCTTGTTGCAGCTTCGGCCGCATGATCGTTCCGTCCGAGCCAAAGCCGAAGCGCGGCGTAGGGCAGCAGCCAAAGCGCCTCGGTCGTGGCACCCCAATCCCAGGCCTTTCCGCGCTGATAACGTCCGACGAGCCACGCAAGTGGGAACCCAATGACGAATCTCTCGTCCACCCAGGGACATAGCAGGCAGGCGATCGGCACGGCCAAAGAGGAATTGCCGAAGGCCACTGCGAGAAGCCCAAGCCAGACCCATGCGTCGTTGAACCCGAGCATGTCGAGCGGCATCAAGACGGCCGACGTGGTGGTGAAGAGCATGGTGCCGCCGAGAACAAAGCGCCAGTCGTCGATCCGACGCCGGTAGAGCACGGCAACGTAGGCGGTTGCCACAACTATTCCCAGCCAGGGCACCGCAAGCGGTGTCTTGCCGGGCAAATGTAGCGTATAGCAGACCAGCGGGGGCAGCAGCCGCCAAACCATGGCCTCCTGGACGTCCCGGCGCAGCGGGTCCTGGCACTGCGCGAGGAAGGACCCCATGCGCGGATAATTGTAGCGACCCTGGGAATTGGCCCGCATC
>Ga0302326_10000492_pt1 | contig 110787 bp, 102 predicted proteins | sample Palsa_T0_3_FD_202264 | JGI IMG/M metagenome (GOLD analysis project Ga0302326, IMG submission 202264) | Peat permafrost microbial communities from Stordalen Mire near Abisko, Sweden - Palsa_T0_3 | ecosystem: Environmental > Terrestrial > Soil > Palsa > Peat permafrost | place: Sweden: Abisko... | reverse complement strand
CGAGATCTTCCGGCGCCACGGCAGCTCCAGGCACACTTTCAGCCACTTGGCGTGCTGGCTGAACATCGAGTCAACGATGCGGATGAAGGCTTCGTAGCTGTTGAACAGCCCATGCCGGCCGGTCAGCAGATAGCCCTCCAGCCAGCCCTCGCACTGGTGCTCGCTGAGCATCGAGTCCAAAACCCGCCCGGCGGGAGCGAGGAATTCGTCATTTTTTTCTTCGCGAGCGTCCCATTGACGGGGGGTGACTTCGAAGACCGCTCCGAGGAGATTTGAGAGGGTCTCATCGGGACCGAAGATCCGGAAGTTGCGGCGGTCCAGATTCAGCTTCGCCACATCGCGCAGAAACTTGCCCAAGACGAGCGTGTCCTGAGCGGCAACGGCGCCGGGAGAAGGCACCTTGACCGCGTGGTTGTGGAAGTCCGGCATGCGCAGGTCGTGCAGCAATATTCCGCCGTTGGCGTGCGGATTGGAGCCCATCCGCCGGTCTCCCTTTGGCGTCAGGTCGGCCAACTCGGGTCGGAGACGGCCGTTCCCATCGAACAGCTCCTCGGCCTTGTAGCTTTTCATCCAGCTTTCGAGCTGCGCGACATGCTCGGGATGCTCGGCATCGACCAGGAGCGGCACCTGATGCGCCCGAAACGTTCCCTCGATCTGCAGGCCGTCCACGACTTTGGGCCCGGTCCAGCCCTTGGGCGACCGGAGGACGATCATGGGCCAGCGCGGCCGGGTGGTGTCGTCCTTATTCCGGGCATTCCTTTGGATCCGCCGGATGTCCTCGACCGCTTCCTCCAAGGTCGCGGCCATGAGCTGGTGCATCTTTTCGGGGTCATCGCCCTCCACGAAGTGGGGCGTCCAGCCGCAGCCCCGTAAAAATTGCTCCAATTCGTCATGCTCAATGCGCGCCAGGACGGTCGGATTGCTGATCTTGTAGCCGTTGAGGTGCAGGATGGGCAGCACGGCCCCGTCGGTAATTGGGTTCAGGAGCTTATTGGACTGCCAGGCCGTCGCGAGGGGACCGGTCTCCGCTTCGCCGTCGCCGACCACGCACGCCACAATCAGGGCGGGATTGTCGAATGCGGCGCCGAAGGCATGGCTGAGCGAATAGCCCAGCTCGCCGCCTTCGTGAATCGACCCGGGCGTCGTCGGCGCGACGTGGCTGGAAATGCCGCCGGGAAAGGAAAATTGCTTGAACAGCTTTTTCATCCCGGCTTCGTCCTGGGTGACGTCCGGGTAAACTTCGCTCCAGGTGCCTTCGAGGTAAACGTTGCCCACGATCGCCGGGCCGCCGTGCCCGGGACCGGCAATGTAGAACATGTCCAAGTCGAACTTCTTGATGACCCGGTTCAAATGCACGTAGATGAAGTTCTGGCCCGGGGTCGTGCCCCAGTGCCCGACCACCAGCGGCTTCACGTCCGCCAGCGTCAGCGGCCGCTTCAGCAGCGGATTGTTGTAGAGGTAAATCTGGCCGACCGATAGATAGTTGGCCGCGCGCCAATAGGCGTTGATTCGTTGAAGCAATTCCGGGGCGAGAGTCGTTGTGTTTGTTTTCATATGTTTCTGTTTAACCAAATTGGTGGACGTTCTCATTTCGCCTGCCGCCCCGCTCGATAGCGGCGAATCAAGGCGTTGGTCGAACTATCATGTTTGAGCCTTGGCGCAGGCTTGCTCTCAAGCTCGGGAACGATGCGCTGGGCGAGCGCCTTGCCCAACTCGACGCCCCATTGGTCAAACGAATCGATGTTCCAAATGACGCCCTGCGTGAAAACGCTGTGCTCGTAAAGCGCGACGAGTTTGCCGAGGACTCCCGGCGTCAGCCGGTCGGCCAGAATGACATTGGACGGACGATTGCCCTCAAAAACCCGATGGGGCACCAGCGCCGCCGGCGTCCCCTCGGCTTTGACTTCCTCCGGAGTCTTGCCAAAGGCCAGCGCCTCGGCCTGGGCGAAGACATTCGCCAAAAGAATGTCGTGGTGACGCCCCAGCGGGGTCAGCGGGTGGCCGAACGCGATAAAGTCGCAGGGGATGAGCCGCGTGCCTTGATGGATCAACTGGTAGAACGAGTGCTGGCCGTTGGTGCCGGGCTCGCCCCAGTAAATCGGTCCGGTCTGATATGCCACTTTTTTCCCCGCGAGCGTGACGTGCTTGCCGTTACTCTCCATCGTCAACTGCTGAAGATAGGCGGGAAAGCGCTTCAGGTATTGCTCGTAGGGGAGCACCGCGACCGTTTGGGCGCCGAGAAAGTCGTTGTTCCAAACCGACAAAAGCCCCATCAGCACCGGCAGGTTGTTGGCGAAAGGCGTGCTGCGAAAATGCTCATCCACCTCGCGAAAGCCCTGGAGGAGCGCCTGGAAATTGGCCGGTCCGATCGCCAGCATGGTGGAAAGACCGATGGCCGAATCCATCGAGTAGCGGCCGCCGACCCAGTCCCAGAAGCCGAACATGTTCGCCGGATCGATGCCGAAGGCGGAAACCTTTGCCGCATTGGTGGAAACCGCCACGAAATGCCGGGCCACCGCCTGGCGGTCGCGACCCAGGCCGTGGAGCAGCCAAGCGCGCGCGCTTTGCGCGTTGGTCATGGTCTCCAGGGTGGTGAAGGTCTTGGACGAAATGATGAACAGCGTCTCAGCCGGCTCGAGATCGCGGGTCGCCTCCACGAAATCGATGCCATCGACATTCGACACGAAGCGGAACGTCAGTCGGCGCTCGCTGTAATGCTTGAGCGCCTCGTAGGCCATCACCGGACCAAGGTCGGAGCCGCCGATGCCGATATTGATGATGTTCTTGATGGGTTTGCCGGTATAGCCCGTCCAGGCGCCGGTCCGGACCCGGTCGGAGAAGGCAGCCATTTTGTCGAGGACGGCGTGGACCTCGGGCACGACGTTTTTCCCGTCCACGATGATCGTCGCGCCGGCCGGGGCCCGCAGGGCCACATGCAAGACGGCGCGATTTTCCGTGACGTTGATTTTCTCGCCGCTGAACATGGCCGCGATCCGGCCGCTCAAAGCGGATTCCTCGGCCAATTGGACCAGCAGTTTGAGGGTCCGGCTGGTGACCCGGTTCTTGGAATAATCCAGGTAAAGGCCCGCAGCCTCCGCCGTCAGACGTTCACCGCGGGTCGGGTCATCGGCGAACAGTTTCCGTAGATGCAGCTTTTGCAGCCTTTGGTGATGGGCGGCCAGGGCCTTCCAGGCTGGCCGTTCGGCTAGCGGTTTGATTCGGGGGGGCGCGCTCATGATTCTCTCCGTTCGTGCAACTGCCGATTCAGGCGCTCCGCTTGAGCGCGGCGCTCTTGGTCGCGATCACCGCCATCAGCTCGTTCCAGGATTTCACAAACGACTTGGCCCCTTCGTCCTGCAGGCGGCCGCCCAGGTCATCGATCTTCACGCCGGCTTGGGCGAATCGTTCCAAAACGTCTTCGCAATCACCGCCGTCCGCCGCCATGATCGGGCCGATTTCGCCGTGATCGGCGAGGGCTTTCAACGTGGCTTCGGGCATCGTATCCACTGTGAACGGCGCAGCCAGCGCCTTGACGTAGAGGAGGTCGGGTGCCTTCGGGTCCTTGGTGCCGGTGCTCGCCCACAGCAGCCGCTGCGGCCTGGCGCCGGCATTGTACGACCGCTGCGAGCGCGGGCTGCCCAAAAGGTCGAGGTAGGCCTTATAGATGCGACCGGCAATCGCGATGCCAAGCCGGTTCTCCAGCGCCGCTGGAACCTTGCCCGCCACCGCGACGTCCCAGCGGCTGACGAATACTGAGGCCACGGAGCCAACCTGAGGGTCGAGCCCGGCCGCGATGCGCCGCTCGATACCGCGCAGATACGCCTCGGCGGCCGCCACGTAATGCTCGCGCGAAAACAACAGCGTCACATTGACCGGAACGCCGGCGAAGATCGCCTCTTCGATGGCGGGGGCACCTTCCTTCGTGCCGGGGATCTTGATGAACAAATTAGGCCGTCCCGCCCGCCCGGACAATTCCTTGGCGGCGGCGATCGTGCCAGCTGTGTCATGGGCCAAAAGTGGCGACACCTCCAGCGACACCCACCCGTCCACCCCGTTCGTGCCGTCATATACCGGCCGGAACAGGTCGGCGGCCCGGGTAAGATCGTCCAGCGCGAGATCGAAAAAAAGGCCCTCGCCGGTTTTCCCCTTCGCCAGAATGTCGCGGATCGCAGCGTCGTAGGCGGGGCTATGCTTGATCGCGTGGTCAAAAATCGTCGGATTCGAGGTCAGGCCGGTCACCGACAGTTCCTCGATATAGCGTTTGAGCGTTCCGCTGTTCAACAGATCGCGCGTGATATTATCGAGCCACAAGCTCTGGCCCAGGTCATGCAGCAATCGGGTGGATTTCATGATGTTCATGCGATAATCCTCAGTCCGAGAGCGGCCAGCTTTGCCCGGGTGGTTTTGCAGTCGGTGTGAAGAATGCTTCGAATCCCCAGTTCTTCGGCAATGCGGACGAACATCGGGGTGTTCTCGATGTAAACGATCCGTTCCGGAGGCGTCTGGGAGATGTCCAAGGCCAGCCGGAACATGTCCCGGTCGGGCTTGCGCAGGTGGACGAAGCAGGACGAAATGAACGAATCCACGAATTTGTTCAGCTTGAATTTTCGGATCCGATGCGAATTCAGTTCCCGGGCCTCGTTGCTGACCACCGCGATCCGCAGCCCGTACCGGACCTTGAGCTGAGCGACCAGCTCGATCATCTCGGGATAGGGTTTCGATTGCGCGAACATAAAGCGCCGAAACTGCGCCCGGCTGAACGACCGCGGTCGATGGAAGACCACCCGATCCAAATATTCCCCGAGCGTTAGCTTTCCCTCCTCGTAGGTGTCAAAGGTCAGATGGTGCCGATCCTCCATCTCGGCCCACTTCAGCCTGAAGTGTGTCGCCGCTCGTTTGCGGGCCTGATGAGCCCATCCGTCGGTGAGCAGGACCCCCCCGATATCCAGAAACAACGTCGTGATCGGCATTGCTTTCTTCATTTGGCCTTGGTCGACCCCGTCTGGCGGCTCTCCCGGATTGGCGCCCGAACCAGAAGTATGGCGCTGGATTGGGGGCCTAGGTGGTAGCTCTTTGGATCTTGCCGAAGCAGCGCCTCGCCTCCCGCAACAAAGTCTCGTGGCGCTTCGAGAGCGGTATCGACCGCCAGCTGCCACTGAGAGCCCGGCGATGGGGTTGGCAGACCGAAATCGACCGCAGTGGCACCAGCATTGAACATCAGGTATATGGCGTTGTGTTCGCCCTCGTGGATTAGGCAGGCAAACCGCTTCTCTGCCGGATCGGTCCAGTTCGGCGGCTTTTCCTCGGACCCAAACCACTGGATCTCCGCGCTGGTGTAGAAGTGCTCCTTGCTCAGAACCGGATGGGCGTGTCGAAATGCGATCATGCCGCGAATGAAGCGGAAAAGTTCCTGGTGTTGGTCCAGGCAGCTCCAGTCAAACCAACTCGTTTCGTTGTCCTGGCAGTAGGCGTTGTTGTTGCCGCCTTGCGTGCGACGAAATTCGTCGCCGCCGAGGAGCATCGGCACGCCGCGGGAGATCAACAGAGTCAGGAGGAAGTTTTTGATCTGCCGCTTCCTTAGGGTCTCGATCCCGACGTCTTTCGTCTCGCCCTCCGTGCCGCAGTTTTGGCTGAAGTTGGCGTCAGTTCCGTCACGGCTATTTTCTCCGTTTGCTTCGTTGTGCTTCTGGCGATAACTTACGAGGTCGTTCAGCGTGAAGCCGTCGTGGCAGGTGATGAGGTTGATGCTCCCCTCGGGCCCTTTGCCCGATTTCGAGTAGATGTCGGCACTGCCGCAGATGCGGTTGGCGAATAAGCCGAGCATCCCATCTTCGCCGCGCCAGTAGCGCCGGACGTCATCCCGATACCGGCCATTCCACTCGGCCCAGCGCCGCTTTGAAAAACTGCCCACCTGATAGGCTCCGGCGGCATCCCACGCCTCGGCGATGATTCTCATGTCCTTCAGGATCGGGTCCTCGGCGATCTGCTCGAGCACCGGGGCATTCGCCAGCAGCTTTCCGCTGCCGTCGCGGTCGAGAACCGATGCCAAGTCAAAGCGGAACCCGTCGACGTGCATCTCGATCGTCCAATAGCGGAGCGCGGCCATGATCTGCTCCCGCACCGCCGGATTATTGGCGTTGATGGTGTTGCCTGTGCCGGTGTAGTTCTGGTAGTGGCGTTTGTCGTCCGCCAGCGTGTAGAAGATCGCATTGTCCATCCCGCGGAAACAGAGCGTCGGCCCCCGTTCGTCCCCCTCTGCCGTGTGATTGAAGACCACGTCCAGGATCACTTCTATTCCAGCCTGGTGCAGGGTCCGAACCATTTCCTTGAACTCGCGCTTCTGCCCGCCCAAACCTCCCGAACTGCCGTAGGAGGCTTTGGGCGCGCAGAGAGTCACCGGATCGTATCCCCAATAATTCTTGAGCGCCTGCTTGGTCAGAGGGTTTAGGCGCGTGACGGAAGTCTCGTTAAACTCCTGAATGGGCATCAGTTCCACCGCGGTTATTCCCAAGGTTTTGAGATGGGGAATCTTTTCCATCAGTCCTCGATAGGTTCCCGGATGGTCCACCCCCGACTTGGGATGAATCGTGAAGCCGCGAACATGCACTTCATAAATGACAATCTTCGACCACGGATGCCTCGGGAGCTGATCTCCCTCCCATTCGAAGGGCTCGTCTAAAAAGATGCATTTCGGCATCGACCCGGAATTGTCCACCTTCGAGAAAGCCAAGTCCTGTTCCGGCGAAGACGGATCGTACCCGCGTGCCGCGGCGAAATCCCAGAGCGGCAGCCGTGAAATCGCCGTCGCAAAGGGGTCGAGGAGAAGCCGGTTGAAATTGAAACGATGTCCCTGGCCGGGCTCGTAAGCGCCGTCGACGCGATAGGCATAGCATTGACCGGTCGCGATTCCCTTGACCCAAACGTGCCAGACGTCGCCGGTGCGGTGGTGCGTTGCATCCAGCTCAATCGCCCGGCAAGGCGCTGCGTCTGTGGGGTCGTCGAACAATTCCAGGCGAACGCTGCTGGCATTGCGGCTGAAGATGGCGAAATTGACCCCACCTCCGCGTTCCTGGGTTCCCAAGGGCAGCGGAGAGCCCGCGCGAACATCCGGGCGCGCGGAGACCGGGGAGATGCGATCGGGCAATTCGCGCCGGGCCATTTTATTCATCGCTGCCAAAGGATTCGATCGGATTCCAAAGGAACAGTCGCTCCGGGGCGTTGAGGTATCGCTCGCGCCGTGTAGTCGCTTGCCGGACGCGTCGTGGGCGCCATCGCATGGTAGACCCTGCCGCCGGATGAGCTGGCGGGCGGGTCCGCGCATTTCATTTCCAACCGCAGGAGATCGCTTCCATGCGTACAGTTCGCAAAAAGCTCGACTCGCACCGCGCTGGGTTCGAGATCGTTCAAGAAGATTTCAACTGCAAACGCGTAGTGGTCGGCCTTGGTTTCGACTCGCAGGTCTCCGAAGCGCAACGAACCCCACTTTCGATCCAACGCCCGCTGCCAATCGATCACTTGCCTGCCCACCGCGCCTTTGTTCGCCGCGCGCTCATGGTAGGCGGCAGCAGCCGGCAAATAGTGCTGCTCCGTATATTCGCGCACCGCGCGGTCGGCGGAAAACCTGGGAGTCAGTCGGGCCATGCTCTCCCGGATTCGCATCACCCAGGCGGCGGGTAGGCCCTTTTCATTGCGGGTATAAAATTCGGGTATGACCTCATGCTCGAGTCGCTCGTACAGAGCCTCGGCCTCGGCGGCGTCCCAAGCGGGGTCTTCGCCGTGCTCCTGACCGTCGCCCAAGGCCCATCCAACGTCCGGCATATAAGCTTCGGCCCACCAGCCGTCTATTTCCGAAAGGTTCAGGCCGCCATTGACGAGCACCTTCATGCCGCTTGTGCCGCAGGCTTCCCACGGCCGCCGAGGCGTGTTAATCCAAACGTCGACTCCCTGCACCAGGTGTTCGGCCAAAAGCATGTCGTAATCGGCCAAAAAGACCACCGGGGGACTCACATCCTTGCGTCGGATAAAGCGCGTCCACTCCTGAATTAGCGCCTGCCCGGCTTGGTCGGCCGGATGCGCCTTGCCTGCGAGGATAAGCTGCACCGGACGCTGGGGATTGGTGAGAATGCGAATCAGCCGGTCGGGGTCGTGCAGCAGCAGGTTGGGCCTTTTGTAAGTGGCAAAACGGCGCGCAAAACCGAACGTCAATACTCCGGGATCCAACCGGGACTGGGTCCGGGCGATCGCATCCCGCTCCGCGCCCGCGGCACCCATCTGCTGGCCGATCCTTTCGCGAGCATATTCCACCAGGGATTTTCGGCTGACGGTGCGCAGGGCCCAGAGTTTTTCGTCCGAGACCCGGCGGAGGTCCGCTTCCAGGGTGGCCGACGTCCCCAGCCACCTGCCGTTGCCGCAGGCCTCGGTCCAAAGCTCGTCCGCCGCCGCCGAATCCCAAGTTGGCATGTGCACGCCGTTGGTCACGTGGCCGACCGGCACTTCATCCTCCGGCCACCGGGGAAAGAGCGGTGCAAAGATGTGGCGGCTGACTCGGCCATGCAGCCGACTGACTCCATTGACCGCCCCGCTCCCTCGCATGGCCAGATAGGCCATGTTGAAGGGCTCGTTCCCGTCATCGGGGTTCTGGCGTCCCAGCGCCAGGAATTCGCGGAGCGCCAGGCCGAGCTTTTCCCGGGCATACCGGCCCAGGTACTGCTCCATCAGGGCGGGGGAGAACAGGTCAAATCCCGCGGCAACCGCCGTATGGGTCGTAAAGAGATTTCCCGCGCGCGTGGCCGCCAGCGCAACGGGGAAGGGCTGTCCGGTCTCGGCCATGAAGCCCAGGGCACGCTCCAGCAAGGCGAAGGCCGCGTGTCCTTCATTGAGATGACAGACGTCCGGTTTGAGCCCTAGCGCGGTCAGCAATCGCCAACCGCCGATCCCAAGCGCCATTTCCTGCTTCAGACGCAATTCCTGGTCGCCGCCGTAAAGCTCGCCCGTGATGCCCCGATGGATCGGAGCATTGCCCGCATAGTTCGAGTCGAGCAGATAGAGCTTCGTGCGGCCGACTTGAACCTCCCAGGCGCGCAGCCAGACCGAGTAGCCCGGCAACGGCATCTCCAGCTGCAGCCACTCGCCGTTCGCCTGACGCACCGGGGTTACGGGCAATTGGGCGGGATCGTTATAGGGATAGAGCGCTTGCTGCGCTCCGTTCCGGTCGATCACCTGGCGAAAATACCCGTGCTGATAGAGCAGCCCCACGCCGACCACCGGAACCCCCAGATTGCTCGCGGCCTTGAGCTGATCGCCGGCCACATTTCCGAGGCCGCCCGAATAAATTGGCAGGGCCTCGCTCAACATGTATTCCATGCAAAAATAGGCGACGCACGTTAGGGAGGTTTGGGGGTATTTCTGCTGAAACCAGCGGGGCATCGTCGCCGCCTGCCGTTTGGCTTGGACCAGACGGTCGAGCAATCGGCAAAAGTCCGGATCGGCCAAGGCCCGCGAAAGCTTTTCGCGCGAGACGGTCTGGAGCACCGTGCTGGGATGATAGGTGAGCGCCCACAGCATAGGATCGAGCCGCCGCCACAACTCGTCGCCGCCGTGATTCCACGTCCAGCGCAGGTCCATGGCCAGTTCGGTCAGTGCGGCGAGGCCCTGCGGAGGAATGGGTGGAGGCGGGGCGCCGGATGTGATTGCGCTCATAATTTTAATTTTGTCCGCATCCTTTGGCTCCGCGGGGTCGCATTCATGGCCTCACGCGGCAGCCGCTGCGCCGGCTTTTTTCTGAGGCGAAGGCGCTAGACCGGCCTTCAGCGCGGCTTTGGCCGTCAACGCCGCGCCGACGATGGTCTGGGCCTCTTCCAGAATCTTGCGCAAATGGGAATCGTCACGCAAACTCTCGGCGTAAATCTTATAGATATCCTCCGTGCCTGATGGACGCGCCGCAAACCAGCCGTTCTCCGCCACCACCTTCAGTCCGCCGATGGGCGCCCCATTGCCCGGGGCGCGGGTGAGGATCGCCTTGATTTTGTCGCCGGCTAGCTCCGTGGTCCTGACTTGGTCCGGCGACAGTCTTTCCAGCACAGCTTTCTCGGCCCGGGTGGCGGGAGCCTCGACGCGGTCATAGACGGGATCGCCGAATTCCTGGGTGAGGGCGTGGTAAATTTCGCCGGGATCGCGGCCCATTCGCGCCGTCATCTCGGCGGCGAGCAAGCAGGGCACGAATCCGTCCTTGTCCGTTGTCCAAACGCCGCCGTCCAGGCGGGAGCACGTCGCGCCTGCGCTCTCCTCTCCGCCAAAGCCGAGAGAGCTGTCCAACAACCCCCCCACGAACCATTTGAATCCGACCGGCACCTCAAAGATTTTCCGGCCCAGTTTGGCGGCGATGCGATCTATCAACTGGCTGCTCACCAGGGTCTTGCCGACCGCAGCCCCCTTGGACCACTTCGGCCGGTTCTGAAAAAGATAGGAAATCATTGCGCACAGGTAATGGTTGGGCGGCAACAGCCCTTTGCCTTTGGTAACAATGCCGTGCCGGTCGTGGTCAGTATCGCAGGCGAAAGAAAGGTCGAAGCGGTCCTTCATCTGAATCAAGCGCTGCATCGCATAGGTCGAGGATGGGTCCATCCGGATCTGACCATCCCAATCCACCGTCATAAATCGGAAGGTGGGATCGACCGCATCGTTGACCACGGTGAGATTTAAATTGTAGCGCTCGGCGATGCGTCCCCAGTAATGGACCCCGGCGCCACCCAGCGGATCGACGCCCAGACTGAGTTTGGCTCCCCGGATGACATCCATTTCAACCACGTGGCCGAGATCGGCCACGTAAGCGCCCAGGAGGTCGCGCCGGTGGGTCGTCGAGGCTCGGCGGGCCTGGTCGAGCGGAACACGCTTCACGCCGGCCAAGCGGGACTCGAGAATCTCATTCGCCTTGCTTTCGATCCAACCGGTCGCGACCGTGTCCGCCGGACCGCCGGTGCAAGGGTTGTACTTGAAGCCGCCGTCATGCGGCGGATTGTGCGACGGGGTAATGACAATCCCGTCAGAAAGCCCGGTCTTCCTTCCGCGATTATACGTCAGGATCGCCTGCGAAATAACCGGGGTCGGCGTGTATTCCTCCCCGTCGGCGATCATCACCTCGACACCGTTCGCCGCCAGCACCTCAAGCGCGGTGGCGAAGGCCGGGATCGAGAGCGCGTGCGTGTCGATGCCCAAAAACAGCGGTCCATCCGTGGCCTGCAGCTTTCGATAGAAACAGATCGCCTGGGTAATCGCGAGGATATGCCATTCGTTGAACGCCCGATTAAATGACGAACCCCGATGCCCGGAGGTGCCGAAGGCCACTCGCTCCGCGGGCACGGCGGCATTGGGCACCTCGGCGTAATAGGCGGTGACGAGCCGGGGCACATCAACGAGTATCCCGACGGGCGCCGGCTTTCCGGCTAAGGGGCTTATTTTCATGGGCCTTCCCCCGAGGCAGCGCGTTCGAGCGCCGCCACCTTAGCCAGCCGGCGGAGATGGCGCTCCGCGCCGCTGAACCGGGCCGCGAGAAAGATTTGCACCAGCTCCCACGCGGCGGCGCGACCGACCACGAGGCCGCCGAGGCAAATCAGGTTGAGATTGTCGTCCTCGACCCCCTGGTGCGCGGAAAACGCATCGTGGATCAGGCAAGCGCGGACGCCGGGCACCTTGTTGGCGGCGATCGAAGCTCCTACTCCGCTGCCGCAGATGGCCACGCCGCGATGGATCTGGCCGCACGCGACGGTCCGCGCCAGCGGAACGACAAAATCCGGATAGTCATCCTTCGGCTGCCGCTTCCGGTCGCCAAAATCCCTAACGCTGTGACCCGCGGCACGCAGCATCCCCAGCAAACATTGCTTCAGCTCAAAACCACCGTGGTCCGCGGCGATTCCCAGGAGATTGGGCTTCGCCCCGGTCATTCCCCTTGAATTCGTCATCGGTCGATTTTGTTGCCGTATGGCCTGGTGATCGTTCGTTGCGAGGGCGGCACTGGGTCGGATATAAAAAGATCATTTCATACCGGCGCGGCGACTGGCTGCCACGTTGCCTGATGGTGATCCAATGTCTCCGGATGTGTGCCGTTGAGGATCTCCTTGGCCTGGGCGATTTCATCCGCGGAGCCATGGGCGAGCAGGAGAAACTTGTCGGTCTTTAGCGCCGTTTCATACCTCAGTATGCTGTCCTTCGGGATGCCCAAGCCAAACAAGCCTCCCCCGAGCGCGCTCAGGCCTCCGACCACGACCGCGCTTTCCAGCGCCCCGACTAACCAGCCGACGAGCGGCGAGTTTGTGGCCGCGGAGTTTTTGATATTTGGCAACATCGCTCTTCTATTCTAAGGTTGTTTTTTCCGGCACTCGGTTCTGAAAAGTATTCCCTGTTTCGGGACCGCGGACCATACGCCGAAAGACAACCGGAGACTATGGGGTGTTGCCCTACGTGGCGGCGTAATTCCCGGCAGTTTTGTCGGGGGAATCGGTGTTCCGCGCTGATCGACCGCGCGAGCAACGAAGTCGGCTTGCCGGTGCGCGACTTTGCGCTCCCGGGCCGCCCGCGTAGATCCGCGCATGCACGGGAGGATAACACCCCATAGCCCTCAAGCTCGCTTTGCACTATCGTACAGGCACGGCGGAGAAGAAGTCGCCGACGATCGAACACAGCACAACATCCATAAAAGAGAGATTTGGTCGCCCTGCCGTTCTTCCTAATTCCGACGAGGAAATAGCCGACTGGCGAAGCACCGAGAAACCAGAAGGAGACAGTCTATGAAAACAGAGAAAATGAACGAATGGACTCACCGCACGGCGATTGGCCGATGGTCTTTCACCCCGCTCGTTGCGGCCGGAATGCTAACCCTGACGCTTCCACGCTTAAGAGCGGAGACGAATGAAAAGCAAATTACCGACAGCGGCATCACCTCCGTCGTTGAGAAGGGATTGAAACAGGAAAAGGGAGTGACTCCGGATGATGTTGATGTCAGCACCAGTCAGGGGATCGTGACGCTTTCCGGATCGCTGGACAACCTTCTCGCAAAAGAGCGGGCGGTCAAAATCGCAGAGAGCATCCGCGGCGTGCGCGGGGTGATTGACCAGACCATCGTGACTCCCATGTCCCGCTCCGACGATGCCATCAATAAGGACATCGCGGCTGCGCTGAAGCAGGATCCCGCGACGGAATCCTATCAGGTGGCCGTTTCCGTCCAGGATGCGATCGCCACCTTGTCCGGCAGCGTCGGTTCCTATGGGGAAAAACAGCTTGCCGCGCGGATTGCCGAGGGAATCAAGGGGGTCAAGAAAGTCCGCAATAATGTCGCGATCAATTACGGAGCCAAGCCCACGGACACGCAAATGGCCGACGACATCAAGGCTCGTCTCCAATGGGACATCTGGATCAACGGCGAACTTATCAAACCCGTGGTGGCAGAAGGCAAAGTGACACTCACCGGAACGATCGGAAGCGCGATCAGCAAATCGAGGGCCGTCGACGATGCCTGGGTGAACGGAGTTACGTCCGTGGACGATAGCGGCGTGAAAATCGAGCCGCGGACAGGCAACGGCGCCCAACAAGAGCAGAAAGACGCCACAAGGTCTGACGCCGAAATCAAAAAGGCCATTCAGGCTTCCCTTCATCTTGACCCGCGCGTCATGGCCTTCTCGCCCGCTGTGACCGTCGAAGACGGCGGGGTGATTCTTGGCGGCAACGTCGGCAACCTGAAGGCGAAAACATCCGCTGAAGAGGACGCAAAGGACATCGTAGGCGTTTGGCGGGTTGACAACCAACTGCAGGTGAGAGCAAAGGAGCAACTCACCGATGCGCAGATGGAGACACAACTGAAGGCGGCATTGGCCTGGGATCCACTGGTGGACGGCGACACCATCACCGTGGCTGTCAGCAAACGTGTCGCGCACCTCTCCGGGACGGTCGATTCAAGTTTTGAAAAAGCGGAAGCGCAGGACGTTGCCTCGCGGATAAAAGGCGTGCTCTCGGTCCGCAACAATCTGAAGGCTGAACCGGAGTTTACCACCTACTACAACAGCGATTGGCCCTACTACACTTATGGAGACTGGCCCTATTATTCCTACAACGACGGGCTGTATAACAATCAGTTTCCTAATTACGATTACGGGATGTATGAGCCTCAGCTGCCTATGACCGACGAGCAGATCAAAAAGAGCATCAGGGACGAGTTCTTCTGGAGTCCCTTCGTGGACAACAGCGACATCAAGGTCGCCGTTAAGGAAGGGGTGGCCACCTTGATCGGCACCGTTGGGACTCGAATCGGCTTGGGTGAAGTGGACAAAGACGCCTATGAGGGTGGCGCGACAAAAGTGGTAGACGAGGTCAAGCTCAAGCACCACGCTTGGTGGTGGTGGTGGTAGCCTCTAGCCGCCATTCGGTGCATGCTCGGACAGCCCCGAAACGAAGGGCGCATTCGCGCAGGAAGAGTTGGGCCAAATCACGGCCCGATTACGAATGGCGGAAAGCGCCACTTTACAGCCGCAATGCCTGTATTTGAGAAAAGGAGCCATTCATGCCGTTGATTAAAATCCATCTCGAGCGCGAGGAACTTGCCGCCATCACGCGGAAGGCGGCCGAACTTGAAGTCACCGAGGAGGCCCTGGCTTACGGCGCACTCAGCTATGCGATGAGCCGGATCAAGGAGCAGTTTTATCGGGCCGGCATCGTTCAGGCGGTCAACCGGCACGGTCGCGATCTGCCGCTCTGGAGCGACAGCGCCCCGTCCATCGCCGCCTACGAAGGCATGCCGGGAGAGGAGTCGGAGCCCGGGCCTGAAGGCGGCCCGCTGTAAACTTCCATTCTTGATTCATCAACTCTGCCACCATCTCACCATGGCCTATCTCTGCCTCGCTCTCCTGCTCTTTGTCCTGGCCGCGAATCTGCTGCTCGGGCTTTCAATCCCGACTTGGGTCTTCGGCCTGCTCGCGCTCATCGTCGGCGTCCTGTTCGTCCTGGAGCACTTCCGGGTCCGGGCGGATCGTAAGGACATAGTCCGCTTGCGAGGATCACCAGCGCAGCTGGGCCACAATTCTCGCTGATCCGCGGGCGAAGAACACTGAGCACTGCCACGATGAATGCTCGATTTTCCGCGGAAGCGATCCCCCAGGACGGGTCGGCGGGAACAATTTGAAAAAGAAAAGCTACGAGATCGGCATGGTCGGCCTGGGGGTCATGGGCCGCAACCTATTGCTCAACATGGCGGACCACGGGCATTCCGTGGCCGGTTTCGACAAAGACGCCACCAAAGTAAAAGCATTGCGCGAGGAGGCGGAACATCGCGACATCCGCGGCGCCGCGAGCTTGAAGGAGTTGGTTGGGCTGCTGCGCGTGCCGCGCGCGGTGATGATGCTCGTGCCAGCCGGTCCTCCGGTCGATGCCGTGATTCGCGAGTTGCTGCCTAGCCTGCAACGGGGCGACCTGATCATCGATGGCGGCAACTCTCACTTTAGCGATATGGCAGTGCGAGCGGAGATGCTGGAGAAGCGCGGGATCCAGTTTCTTGGCGTCGGCATCTCGGGCGGCGAATACGGGGCGCGTCATGGCCCGAGCATCATGCCCGGAGGGCCGCCCGACGCCTACGAACGGGTCAGGCCGATCTTTGAGGCCATCGCGGCCAATGTGAATGGCGAGCCCTGTGTCACCTATCTCGGACCCGGTTCGGCGGGCCATTACGTCAAAATGGTTCACAACGGCATCGAGTATGGGGTGATGCAGCTCATTGCCGAAACCTACGATCTGCTGAAACGAGGCCTGGGGGCGACGGATGATGAGTTGCGCGACGTCTATGACCGTTGGCATCGCGGGGAGCTCAACTCCTACCTGATGGAAATCACCGCCCGCATTTTCGGGCAGATGGACAAGAAGACGGGCCGGCGGCTCATTGATATGATTTTCGATGCCGCCCAGCAGACCGGCACGGGCATGTGGACTTCGCAGGACGCGATGGCTGAGCAAGTTCCGCTTCCGACGATCGACGTCGCGGTGGCGATGCGAAATCTGTCCGCGCTGGATAAGGAGCGCGCGGAGGGGAGCCGCGCCCTGCCGCGTCCGATCCGTCATTTCAAAGGCGACAGCCAGGTGTTCATCGAGCAGCTGCGGAACGCCCTCTACGCGGGAATGATCATCACCTATGCCCAGGGCATGGCGCTGCTGGCTGTGGCTTCGGCCCGGCACGAGTATCATCTGGATCTCGAGGCCATCGCCCGCATCTGGCGGGGCGGCTGCATTATTCGCGCCGCGTTGCTGGAGGACATCCGCGGCGCGTTCCGCGCCAAACCGGACTTGGCGAATCTGCTGCTCGACCCAAACCTGTCCCAGAAGGTGATGGGGCTGCAGGAAAACCTGCGCAAGGCAGTCGGGGCCGCGGGCGAATTGGGGATTCCGGCGCCCGGCCTGATGGCTTCGCTCGCGTATCTCGACGGATATCGCAGCGCCTGGTCGCCGGCGAATTTGATTCAGGCCCAACGCGATTATTTCGGCTCGCACCTGTATGAGCGGATCGACGCCAGAGGCACCTTTCACACCCAGTGGGAAAGAAAGTGAGGGCTACATGGATATCGGTCCAACCATCATTGTAATATTCGGAGGCACAGGCGATCTGGCCTGGCGCAAGCTGGTGCCGGCGTTATTCGATCTGCACCAGGACGGACGGATGCCCAGGCAGTTTGCGATTATGGCGGTGGGGCGAAGCGCTTTTAGCGAGATAAAGCTGCGCCAGCGTTTCCTTGAGGGGGTGAAGCGGTTCTCCCGAAAGGGGAAGGGGAAAAGCGGGGACTGGAATGACTTCGCCGCCCACATCACCTACGAACGCGGAGATTACGGCGACCCGGCCGCCTACTCCAATCTCAAGGCGAAATGCGCGAAGTTCGAGCAGGACTGGAAGATGAAAGCCTGCCGCATTTTTCACCTGGCGACGCCGCCGGTTCTGTTCGGAGTGATTCCCAAGATGCTGGCCGAGGCGGCCCTGAATCGGGATCGATCGCGCGCCCGCCTGGTGGTGGAAAAGCCGATCGGACACGACTTGGACTCCGCGCGGAAGCTGAACCGTTCGCTTACGGAGAGTTTTCACGAATCGCAGATCTTCCGCATCGATCACTACCTGGGCAAGGAGACGGTGCAAAATATTCTGGCCTTCCGCTTTGCCAATCCGCTCATCGAGCCGATTTGGAACCGGCGCTACGTGGAATATGTGACCATCACCGTCGCCGAAGCGGTGGGAGTCGAGGAACGCGGCGGGTATTACGACCAATCGGGGGCCCTGCGCGATATGGTGCAGAACCACCTGATGCAGCTTCTTTGCCTCGTGGCCATGGAGCCGATGAATTCGTTCGAGGCCGACGATATTCGCAATCGGAAGTTGGACGTTCTCCGCGCCATCCGGCCGATGACCCCCGGGACGGTGCGGACATGCGCCGTGCGCGGACAGTATGGACGGGGCCTCGTCGATGGCAAAAAGGTGCGTGGTTATCGTCGGGAAGACGACGTGTCCCGGCACTCCAACACGGACACCTTTGCCGCCCTAAAGCTGTTCGTCGACACCTGGCGCTGGCAGGATGTCCCTTTCTATCTCCGCTCCGGAAAGCGGCTGCCCGGTCAGGTTTCGCAGATCGCCGTCCACTTCCGCACGGTGCCGCATCGGTGCTTCCCTTCCGAGGCCGGCCGCGATTGGCATCCCTCCAGTCTGGTCCTGTCGATCCAGCCTGAGGAAGGCATTGTATTCGGCTTTCCAGCAAAATATCCGGGGCCCAAGATGCTCCTGCGACCGGTGGAGATGCGCTTCAATTACAAAGGGAGTTTTGCCACCCCGTCACCTGATGCCTATGAGACTTTGCTCTGGGATGTGATGACCCGGGACCCCACATTGTTCATGCGCGCGGACCAAGTCGAGGCCGCGTGGCAGGTTCTCATGCCGGTGCTCAAGAGCTGGGCAAAAACGAGTCCGCGCAATTTCCCCAATTACGCCGCCGGCACGTGGGGGCCGGCGGCGGCGGATTTGCTGGTGACCCGCGACGGGCATAGCTGGCCTTTGCCCACCGCGTTGGCGGACCAGCACGGGAAGGTGAAAGCGGGATAAATGGCCGTAAGATCATCATGGCGGACGCTAGCAATAGATTTGTGATTGTGGGAGGCGGTTTCGCCGGAGTTACCCTGGCGCAATGTCTCGAAAGATTGCTGCCGGCGCAGATGGAAATAGTCGTCCTCGGCGCCGAGAATCATCTGGTCTTTACCCCCATGCTTCCCGAGGTGGTCGGGCGGACCGTCTCCCCCTTCGATGTCGTTGTGGCCGGCCGCACGTTGACCCGGCGCACCAAGTGGCTGGAGGGGCGCGTCAGCCGCATCGACCGCGAAAAGGGCGAAGCGCATTATTTCCGCAAGGACGGGAGCGCAGGTGCAATGCCTTACACTCATCTGGTCCTGGCTTGCGGTGCGGCCGCGGATTTGGCGGAGATCCCGGGTCTGGCCTCACGGGGCTATGCGTTGAAAACGGTCGTCGATGCGATCGACCTGGGCGACGATGTGATCGGCAATTTCGAACTCGCCTCCTCCGAGCCCGACGTCGCGCTGCGCCAGCGGCTGCTGACCGTGGTCGTCATCGGTGGAGGATTCAGCGGCGTCGAAGTCGCCGGACATATCGCGGATCTGATGCGGGCCCTCCGCCGATTCTATCCGGAGTTAAAGGGCACGCCGCACCGCATTGTGCTGCTGCACAAGGGAGACCACCTTTTGCCGGAGTTGAATCACCAATCATTATCCGGTTTCACGCTGCGGAAACTCCGAAAAAACCAGATCGAGGTGCGACTGAAGACGGCGGCCGAGAAGGCCACCTCCGCCGCGGTGCAACTGACTTCCGGCGAGCGGATCGAGACGGGAATGATTGTCTGCACGGTGGGCACGGAGACGCATCCGCTGATCAAGGGCCTCGGACTCCCGCTGGAAAAAGGCCGACTGCCGGCCGACCCGGACCTGAGGGTAAAGGGCGTGGCGAATCTCTGGACACTCGGCGACTGTTCGCTGGTCCCCAACGCGTACAATGGCCGGCCGTGCCCCGCGACCGCCCAGTTCGCCATCGAGCAGGCCCGGCAGTTGGCGAAGAATCTTGAGCGTGTCTCCCAAGGCGCTGCGACCAAGCCGTTTAATTTTCGTCCGCGGGGCATGCTTGCCTCCATCGGGCATCGCAACGCTGTGGCGGAAATCTACGGATTCAAGCTGTCAGGCTTCGTGGCCTGGTTCTTATGGCGCGGAATCTACCTGGCAAAGCTGCCGACGCTTAGCCGCAAGCTTGAGGTGGCCATAGGTTGGGCGTGTGCCATCCCGTTTCCGCCCAATATCGTTCAGCTTCGGCTGACCTCCAAAAAACCCCCGACGGCGTGAAGCCCTAGGATCGCGAGGTCGAAGGCGCACCCCCCATGGACCATGCTGAAATGCGCTTATCTTTCGACGCCGTTTTGCGGGTCTTTCATCCCCAATCACCCCAGGCCCGCGCAATTTTCAACCTCGGGGTCGAGTCGAGCGTCATTCTCGCGGTCATTTTCGCGATTGTCGCCGGGATCATCGTTTATGCGCTCATGCGCTTCCGCTGGCGCGAAGGCGAGCCGGATCCCCGCCAGGTCGCGGGAAACAGAACAATCGAGATCGTCTGGACGGCGATACCGTGCGCGATCGTCGTGGCGCTCTTCGCCCTCACCGCGCGAACGATGAGCCTGTCCGATCCTCCACCGGCACCGGCGCCCGACCTTTTGGTCATCGGCCATCAATGGTGGTGGGAGGCGCGCTATCCGCAATCCGGCGTCGTGGCCGCAAATGAGATCCACATCCCCGTCGGCCGGGCGATGTCGGTGCAGTTCGACTCGGCCGACGTCTTGCATGAGTTCTGGGTGCCGGAGCTGGCGCGGAAAATGACCGCGGTTCCAGGCCATCCGAATCACATCTGGATCCAGGCCGACACTCCTGGAACCTATCTCGGCGTCTGCTCGGAATTTTGCGGGACCGAACATGCCTGGATGCATTTTCTCGTCGTCGCGGAGACTCCGGCGAAGTTTGCCGCTTGGCAGAGCGCGCAGCTCCGTCCGGCGGCGCGGCCCACCGATCCGGCGGCCCGCCAAGGCCTTGCGCTTTTCGAACAGACGAGCTGCGTGAGCTGTCATGCGATCAGCGGAACGACCGCCGGGGCGCGGGTCGGGCCGGATCTCACGCATTTTGCCGGCCGCCGACAGCTCGGCGCCGGGGTCGCCGACAACACACCGGAGAATCTCCATCGCTGGCTGGCGGACCCGCAACAAGTCAAGCCGGGCTCGAAAATGCCGGACTTCAAATTCACGGATGAGCAGCTCGGGCAGCTCGTTTCTTACTTCGAGACCCTAAAATGAGCGAACTCACCGCCATCCTGGCTCGCGCCGGCCTCTCGACTCCCGAACAGAGGGAGCATTGGACGATGCAGTGGATCTCGACCGTGGACCACAAGCGCATCGGGATGCTCTATTTGGCCACGGCGCTGGTTTTTTTTGTGATTGGCGGCATCGAAGCGCTCCTCATTCGGCTCCAACTCGCCGTGCCGAACAACCACCTCCTGCAACCGGACACCTACAACATGGTCTTCACCATGCACGGGACCACGATGATTTTCCTGGTCGCCATGCCGGCACTCTTCGGGTTGGCCAATTATATCGTTCCCCTGCAGATCGGCGCGAGGGACATGGCGTTCCCGCGGCTCAATGCGTTCAGCTTCTGGCTGGTTCCCTTCGGCGGCCTGCTGCTGCATTTCAGTTTTCTGGCGGGCGGAGCCCCGGCCGTCGGCTGGTTCGCCTATGCGCCGTTGAGCGAAACGCCGTACTCTTCGCAGCTTGGCGTGGACTATTGGGCTCTGGCGCTGCTGGTGCTGGGCATCGGCTCGGTCGGCACGTCGATCAATCTCATCGCCACGGTGCTGACCCAGCGGGCGGCGCATATGACCCTGCGCCGCCTGCCGCTTTTTTCGTGGATGATTTTCGTCAATTCCTTCCTTGTCATCCTGGCGCTGCCGGTCCTGAACGCCGGCCTCGTGATGCTGCTGATCGACCGGCTGATCGGCGCGCATTTCTTTCTTCCGCCTGGCGGGGGCTCGGCGATCATGTGGCAGCACATCTTCTGGGCGTTCGGGCATCCGGAGGTCTACATCGTCGCGATCCCGGCATTTGGCATCCTCTCGGAGGTGATTCCGGTTTTCGCCCGCAAGCCGATCTTCGGCTACGAGTTTGTCGCCGGCTCGACGGTCGCGATCGCGTTCCTGAGCCTGCTCGTGTGGGCGCATCACATGTTCACGGTCGGCCTGGGACATACGGTGGATTTGTTCTTTGTCGCTTCGAGCATGCTGATCGCGATTCCGACCGGAGTGAAAGTGCTCGCCTGGAGCGCCACCATGGTCGGCGGCCGGATTCGCCTCGATCCGCCGATGCTTTTCTGCGTCGCGGCGCTGGTCCAGTTCCTCCTCGCCGGGCTCACCGGAGTCAGCCTCGCCGTCGCGGCGCTCGATTGGCAGACCAAGAACAGCTACTATCTGGTCGCGCATTTCCACTTCGTCTTCGTCGGCTTGATCGTTTTCGCCATTCTGGGAGCGCTGCATTATTGGTTTCCGAAAATGAGCGGGCGGATGCTGTCGGAGCGCCTCGGGCAATGGACGTTTTGGCTGATGACGATCGGCTTCAACCTGACCTTCATCGTCCAGCATTTTCTCGGCCTGGCCGGGATGCCGCGGCGCGTCTATACCTATGCCGATCTGCCGGGCTGGGGCTGGATGAACCTGGTCTCGACCATCGGTGCGTTCCTCATGGCAGCGGCAGCGCTGCTCTTCGTCTGGAATCTGGTGGCCAGCCTGTGGAATGGCAAGCGGGCCGGCGATAACCCCTGGAAGGCATGGACGCTCGAATGGGCGACCACTTCGCCGCCACCCCTTGATAATTTTTATCGGCTGCCGCCCATCCGCAGCCGGCGACCGCTTTGGGACGACGCGAACCCGGGCCGTCCCGATCCGATGGTGGGCACGAAATGGAAGGCCGAAATCTTTGCCCCGGAGAAGAACAAAACCGCCGTCATCGCCTTCATTATTTCGGAGACAGCCTTCTTCGCGGTTTTAATTCTCGCGTACCTTTTTTACAATGCGACGCCGCAGGCGGGGCCAAGCGCGCACAACCTAAATCTGGCCAAGACGGGCCTCTTTAGCCTCTGTCTTTTCACGAGCAGTTTCACCATCTGGCGTTCGGAAATCAGCCTGGATCAGGGCCAGCAGCGCGCGATGCAGGCGTGGCTGGCCGCGACGATCCTCCTCGGCGGCGTCTTTCTCGTCGGCCAGGGACTTGAATATTGGACCCTGGGCAGCACCGGCGTGAGCGTGAATCTGAACCTGTTTGCGACGGCCTTCTTCACTCTGACCGGGTTTCACGGCCTGCACGTCTGCGTCGGATTGATCGCGCTGCTCATCGTGCTCGGGTTGACCCTGGGCGCCGACTCCAAGCGCCGTCCGTCGCCGGCCCTCAAGGCGGTCGCCCTCTACTGGCACTTTGTCGATCTCGTCTGGCTGGTCGTATTCTCAATCATCTATCTCCTGCCGCACCTCCGATGACCACCGGACAATTCCTTCTGACGGGCTGGACTTGGGGGGGCGCCAGCCTCCCGCTCGGCGCAGGTGCCCTGGCCTGTTACCTCGCGAAGTTTGGGCTCAACCGGCGCTTCGCCTACTTCGCGGCGGCGCTGGGGCTGGCTCTGGCCACGCTGATGTCACCGATCAATGCGCTCGCCGACGGATACCTATTCAGCGCTCACATGCTTCAGCACATCATTTTGCTGCTCGTCGTACCGGCCCTGGTGCTGCTCAGCCTGCCACGGTCGCGTTCGCTGGCGATGCGGCCCCGCGCCATCGGCCATCCGCTGTTTGGCTGGATCGCCGGCGTCGGCGCGATGTGGTTCTGGCATGCGCCGGCGCTGTGCAACGCGGCGATTTCCTCACGCCCGGTCCATGCGCTGCAAACAGTTTCGCTGCTCATGCTGGGCTGCGTGTTCTGGCGGCAGATTCTGGCCCCGCGCGAGAACGAGAGGCTTTCGCCACCCGCCGCAGTCTTGTATTTATTCAGCGCCTGCGTCACCTGCAGCATTCTCGGGATCATCCTCACCTTTTCGCCGGTCACGGTTTGCTCGATTTACGCCATGCCGCCGGCCGATCGTTTCGGCCTGCTGCCCACCATTCGCGCGGGCTGGGGTCTGACGCCGGAACGGGATCAGCAAATCGGCGGCCTGCTCATGTGGGTGCCGATGTGTTTGATCTATTTGAGCGCGATCTTGGCGCAGATTGCGCGCTGGTTCGCCGGGTCCGGGAGTCCGGCAACGGAAGCGATATGACCTTCGACGAACCACCGCCATTTGGCCACGAGTGGGACCCGCTTCCGCCCGGGCGTCTTCCGCGCCCCACCTATTGTCCCGCGGGTATGGCCCTGGGCGCAGCGCTTATTTTCTGGGGCATCATCACCTCGTGGGTCATCCTGCTCGCTGGGTTTGGCCTGTTCACGGTTACGCTGGGCGGCTGGATCGCCGAAATTCTCCATGAACGAAAGCAATCCTGACCCTTCCCAGCCATGCCGGGAGCCGACGCGGGAGGATATCACGCGTCGAAGATTCCTTGAGAAAGTCTCCTTGGCCCTCGCCGGAGTGGGCGCCGGGATTATCACCCTACCGCTGATCGGGTTCATTTTCGCGCCGCTCTTCCGCAGGGAACCCGGGGTCTGGCGCACGGTCGGCCCGGTCGGCGCCTTCAAGGTCGGCGCAACCTCCGCGGTCGATTTCCTGGACGCGTCGCCGCTCCCCTGGGCGGGGATGACCGCGAAGACGGCCGCTTGGCTGCGGCGCACCTCCGACCAGGACTTCATCGCTTTCACCATCAATTGCAGCCATTTGGGCTGCCCCGTCCGCTGGCAGCCATCGCCGGGGCTGTTCATGTGCCCGTGCCACGGGGGAGTCTATTATGCAGACGGCAGCGTTGCCGCCGGACCACCGCGGGCGCCTCTGGCGCGCTATCCAGTTCGGGTGCGGGGGGGCGACGTGCAAATCCAAACCCGGCCGATCGAGATTCAACGAGGCTGACGTGCCGCTGTTGCAGAAAACATTTAAAAAGGCGGTCGGCTGGGTCGACGATCGCCTGGGCCTTTCCGCCACCCTGGGGCCGATGCTGCGCCATCTGGTGCCTCATGACGCCCGCTGGTGGTATGTCTTCGGGAGCGCAACCCTGTGCGCCTTCATGATCCAGGTGGTCAGCGGGGTGGCGCTGGCGTTTGCCTACAGTCCGTCCGCCACGGACGCCTATCCCACGCTCCAATTCATCACCCACGACGCGCCCTTCGGAAGCTTTATGCGGGGCCTTCATTATTTCGGGGCGTCGGCGATGGTTCTGATGGTCGGTCTTCACATGGCCCAAGTCTTCCTCTTTGGATCGTACAAATTCCCCCGCGAGATGAACTGGATGACCGGCGTGCTGCTTCTCGGTTTTATTCTGCTGATGGGTTTTACCGGACAGCTTTTGCGTTGGGACCAAAATGCGGTCTGGTCGGTCGTGGTGGCGGCGGAGCAAGCGGGTCGGATCCCCCTGATCGGCGGATGGGTCGCCCGATTTACGCTCGGCGGCGAAACCGTGGGCGGAGCGACGCTGAACCGCTTTTTTGCGATCCACGTTTTCATCGTGCCGGCGTTGACGTTTGCCTTCATCGGATTGCATCTGCTCCTGGTCTTGCGTCACGGCGTGGCTGAACCGCCCAAGGCCGGAGAGCCGGTCGACCCCAAAACCTATCGGGCGAACTACCAGGCGCTTTTGAAAAAAAGCGGCCGGCCCTTCTGGCCTGACGCCGCCTGGCGGGATGTGGTCTTCTGCGTCGGGATGATCGGGGCGATCGCCCTCCTGGCGCTGATCTTCGGGCCGCCGGAGCTGGGCCAGCCGCCCGATCCCAGCATCATCGCGGCGGATCCGCGTCCGGACTGGTATCTGCTCTGGTATTTCGCGGTGCTCGCGCTGCTGCCGCACGGCACGGAAAAGATTTTTATGGTCTTCGGGCCGCTGACCGCAGGTCTGCTCCTGATCGTTCTGCCGTTTCTCGCCCCGACCGGCGAACGCAGCCCGCTGCGGCGCCCCTGGGCGGTGGTTGGCGTCCTGCTGACGGTGATGGTCATCGGCGCTCTTTGGGTGGTGGGAAAAAAGTCGCCCTGGTCGCCAAATTTCAGTCCCGAGCCATTGACCGCACGGATCGTCGGCGCCACGAGCGGCCCTGTCTTTGCCGGCGCACGCTTGTTCCAGGAGAAATCCTGCATCGACTGCCATCTGATCCAGGGCCGGGGCGGCCGTCGCGGACCCGATCTCACCGTCATCGCCGATAAACTGAGGCAAAGCGATATGATCATCCGCATCGTCAATGGCGGCGTGAATATGCCGGCTTACGGCGCCACCCTGAAGCCGGCGGAGATCGAATACCTGGTCGCCTTTCTGGAATCCCGAACGAAACACTGAACCATCAGCCTATCACGATCGCGATGGGCATTATCCACAATGGCGCTGGCGACGCGCGACTTTTTGCGGCCGGAGCATGTCGCCGGAATCTAAGCAAAAGCGGGCTATTGAGCGGCGACGCGCTGGGCGCCGGCGAGCGCGAAGGCGTCGCGGTACGGGCGCAGGTAAGCTCGAATCGCGGCGATCTCTCCGACGGTGGGGCGATCGGGATTTACCGCCTTGGGCGGGCTGCCGAAACGGTCGAGGCAGCGCGTCAGCACCGCGGTGGCTTCGGCTTCGGTCAGGTTGCCGCCCTTGAGAAATAGACCCTCAGGATCCGCGGCGGCCTCGCCGCCCCGGGCCAGCTTCACGATCGGGACTCCCTGCAGCGCGAAAAAGCGGAGGGCGTGCTCGCCCCCGGCCGGGAAGAGCCCCATCCGATTGCCGACGCCCACGACGCCGACCGTCCGATGGTCGCGCTGCACGCGAGCGACGGACACCAAGACCTGAAATTCCCCGGCACCATCTCGCACAAAATCGCCCATCGATTTGACCGGAGACTGCAGCACCGCGACTCCAGCATTCGCGTCAGCGGCGCGGGAGGACACCAAAGCGCCCGTCAGCGCCAAGACCAGCGCAAATGAGCGGACGGATACTGACGGGAATCGCAGGATTGGCACAGGGCTAAAAAGCACAAATCGTGCCAAAACCCTTGCGATTTAAATGTATTAGTATCTCACTGCCAACATCTTGATAAAAAAAAGAGCCGGCCTATTCGGCCGGCTCGCAAGACTATCGATTGGATCGGCCGATCAGGCGCCGGGCCGTTGGGCCGACACTTGGTCCAGCGTGGCGCGAAATTCGGCGGCAACCGCGGTCGGCTGGCGCTGAAGCTCGTGCTGGCAGATCTCCATGACGCGCGGGTTGGTCGCGGCCTCTTCAGCCAGCGCATAGCGGGCCGACGTGGCCAGGCCCGGCTGGTCGGAGCCGAGCGCCGCGAAGACGTTGCTGATGTACAGAGGCTCCCCGGTGACCAGGAACGCCCCCCATTGCAGATTCATCGCCGCTTCAGAGTGCACCGGGATGTCCCCGACCACAGGCTGCGATCCGCTCGCGACCATCTGGGCGACGTCGTATCTCGAACTGGTTCCGAAGCTCAATGCCCGGAGTTGGCGCGCCGCGCCGGGACTGCCGGCCAGCCATGCCGCGGCCGCGAGGATGCGGCGGGGTTGGTCGGACAGCTGCTTGTCGCCGTCTCTCAGCCATTGGTCGACATTTTGGGGGTTCTGCTGAAACACCATGCTGATAAAGCCGACCGCGGTGTTGCGCTGGGCGGCTGAATCGAAGTAACCGGAGTCATTCAGGCTGTTGACGGCCGCCAGAAGATCGTCGGGCCGGGGATTTTGGTAATAGGTATCCATCCACTGCCGGCCGAAGCTATTGTCGGCCTGAAGGGCGGAAAAGGCGGCGAGCGAGACGCTCGCGGCGAACAGAATACGTAGGGTTTTCATGACAGGATCTATGTTATCGATTTTTGGTTTTTGGGGACTTAAGGGGTTTCCCAAAGGTTAAACTGACGTCGCAAGAGTGGCTTACGACTGAGGTAAATGTACAACCCCTCTGACATTTGTAAAGCGGACATTGACTAAAAAACTAATGCAAATCGGTCAAGGTATCAGATTTACTACTGCTGAATTCCGGGCGTAGTCTTGGGGATCTCGGCAGACGCAGGCACGGTAACTGCTGTCGAGATGGTTTTCGCCTCGTCCAGACCGATAGATCTTATGGTTTCCTCCCATTCCGGCCAGGCTTTGGCCTTCGCCGCGCTGCTGTGTTGGGGTCCTGCCTTGGCTCCGGCCATGGACATCCCGGCCGACTACCATGTGCCGCTCACGCCTGAAAACGCCGTCCTAGGCTATTTCCCGGCGACGAAGAAGCCGACGCTCGTCGTGGCCTCCGGGGCTGTCGTGAGCATCGATGGCGGAGGCGGCATACGCTACACTCGGCCAACCGCCGCGCCCGGCGCCCCGCCCATTCCAGCGGGTGCGGCTCCCACGCCCAGCGATGAGGTCATCGACGCCTGGCTGAAGGAAAACAACATTCCCTTAACGGTCGCGACCAGTCCCACCCTGGCGGAGACGCTCAAGGTGATGCGGGAAGCGCCTCGGCCGAAGGAAGTCAGGGGAGGGCATCTCCTGAGCGGACCCATCTATGTCGAGGGGGCGGAGCCGGGCGACACGCTGGAGATACGCATTCTCGACGTCACGCCCCGGATTCCCTACGGCACGGTGAGCAGCAGTCCCGGCGCCGGCGCTTTGGCCGACATGACCACGCGTCCCTATTCGCGTGTCGTGCACCTGGACCTCAAGCGCAACGCGGGCATCTACGACGACAACGTGGAGGTGCCGCTCGCGCCGTTCATGGGTGTGATGGCCGTGAGTCCGGCCGATTCGGAGGGCCCCTTTCGCGGCTCGGGGCCGCCCGGGGCTTTCGGCGGCAATCTGGACTGCAAATATTTGACCGCGGGCAGCACGCTCTATCTGCCAGTGTTTCAGAAGGGGGCGCTCTTCTACACCGGCGATTCGCATGCCGCCCAGGGCGATGGCGAGGTCACCGTCAGCGCGATCGAGACCGCGAACACCTGCACGCTGCAGTTCATTCTCCACAAGGGCCAGCACTTGAAAATGCCGCGGGCGGAAAACGCCACGCATTACCTCACGTTCGGATTGGATCCGGACCTCAACAAGGCGATGCACCAGGCGATCCTGGAGACGATCGACTTCCTGAAGGAAAAGCAGGGCTACGACTTCTTTCAGGCCTACGCGCTGGCCAGCATCGGCGTCGATTTCCATGTGACCCAGGACGTCGACAAGACCAACGGCATCCACGGCATGATTCCCAAGCGCCTCTTCATCCACGACACCAACACCTACTGGTACCGGCCGTACTAACGGATGGTCCGGCTCCCAGTCCTATTTTTCGCATGCCAACTCAAATTTCGATCAATCGCATTGAAGCCCCGCGCCGCAGCGGATGCGGGTGGGGATGCGCCGCATTGCTGGTCCTCGGACTCTCGGCCGGGCCGCTTTCCGGCATGGAGATCGCAGCCGACTACCATGTGCCCTTCACGCCCGAGAACGCGATTCTCGGCTATTTCTCGCCAACCAAGAAGCCGACGCTCACCGTGTCTTCGGGGGCGATCGTGAGCATCGACGGCGGAGGCGGCATCCGCTATAACCGCCCGGCCACGCCAGCTGCTGGCGCCGCGCCGGCGGCGGCGCCCGCCACCCCGCCCAGTCCCGCGGGACCGCCGGCGACTCCAACCGATGAGGTGGTCGATGCGTGGCTGAAGGAGAACAATATTCCCGTCACCGTTGCGACCTGTCCGGCCCTTTCCGAGACGCTGAAGGTGATGCGGGAAGCCTTCCGGCCGAAGGAAGTCAGGGGGGGACATCTCCTCAGCGGGCCCATCTATGTCGAGGGGGCCGAGCCGGGTGATACTCTAGAAATACGCATTCTCGATGTCACTCCGCGGATTCCCTACGGCACGGTGGGCGGGTCGCCCGGCGGCGGCGCGTTGCCCGACGTCACTCCGCGGCCCTTCAACCATGTCGTGCACCTGGATCTGAAGCGGAACGCGGGAGTATTTGACGAAAACGTGGAGGTGCCGCTCGCGCCGTTCATGGGTGTGATGGCCGTGTGTCCGGCCGATTCGGAGGGCCCCTTTCGCGGCTCGGGGCCGCCCGGGGCGTTCGGGGGCAATCTGGACTGCAAGTATTTGACCGCGGGCAGCACCCTTTACCTGCCGGTCTTTCAGAAGGGGGCGCTCTTTTACACCGGCGATTCCCACGCCGCCCAGGGCGATGGCGAGGTCACCGTCAACGCGATCGAGACCGCGAACACCTGCACGCTCCAATTCATTCTCCACAAGGGCCAGCATCTGAAGATGCCGCGGGCGGAAAACGCCACGCATTACCTCACGTTCGGATTGGATCCGGACCTGAACAAGGCGATGCACCAGGCGATCCTGGAGACGATCGACTTTCTGAAGGAAAAGCAGGGCTACGACTTCTTTCAGGCCTACGCGCTGGCCAGCATCGGCGTGGACTTCCATGTGACCCAGGACGTCGACAAGACCAATGGCATCCACGGCATGATTCCCAAGCGCCTCTTTATCCACGACACCAACACCTACTGGTACCGGCCCAACTAACCCTGCGCCTCGTGCGGTGGTCCGCCCGGAATTAGCTTGAGGTCCGGGCGGCGGCCAGGCGCCATGGCTGGCGCGGGTCAACTGCCCCTCTCATCCCGAGCAACACTGCTTGCTCAACTCCCAAGATGAATGACCTAAATCAACGCGTGCCCTTCCGGTTCCTCCGTCGCAATCGGTTTTTTGAGCCTGCCCTCGGGCTGCTCGCAATCGGGCTGGCCCTGTCTCCCGCCAGCCCGGCTGCCGCGGCCGACTCCGGAGCCGGGTTTCACGTGGAAGAGGCGACGATCGCCGACATCCAAAAGGCGATCCTCGCCAAGCGGATCACCGCCACGCAACTGGTGAAGCTCTACCTGGCCCGGATCAAGGCGTACAACGGTCCGGACGTCGGTGAACCCGAGGGAATTCTCGGACCGATCGTGCCGATCCCGCATTCCAAACAGGTCGCCGCTCTTGAGACGCTCAATCTGCGCCCGGCGACCCGGAAAGCCATGGGCTTCGACGACCGCAAGGCGCGAAGCATGACCGATGCCGTGGACAACGATCCCGCCATGCCCGATGCCCTGGAGGTTGCGGCCCGGCTGGACGCCGAATTCGCCCGGACCGGCAAGCTGGTCGGTCCGCTCCACGGCGTGGTCGTGGCGATCAAGGACCAGTTCGACACGTTCGATATGCGCACCACTTCGGGAGCCGACGCGTTTTATGCCAACGATCGGCCGCCGCACGACGCCACCTTTGCGGAGCGCCTCCGGGCAGCCGGAGCGATCGTCCTGGCCAAGGCCAACATGGGGGAATACGCCGCGGGTTACCGGAGCTCCTTCGGGGGCACCCAGGCCAATCCCTACGACACGGAGCGCGTGCCCGCCGGCTCCAGCGGGGGATCCGCCATGGCCGTGGCCACGAACATGGTGACCGTGGCGATCGCGGAGGAAACCGGTCCGTCGGTGCGCGGTCCGGCGCAATATGCCAACGACGTCGGAATCTCGCCCACCCAGGAACTCGTCAGCCGCCACGGCATGATGAATATCGGAATCAACACCCGGGTGGGGCCCATCGCCCGCACGGTCGAGGATGCCGCCCGCGTGCTCAGCGTCATTGCGGGCTATGATCCGAAGGATGATATGACCGCCTTCGCGGTCGGCCGGCTGCCGGACCAGCCCTACGAGACCTTCACGCACGCGCGAAACCTGCAGGGCCTGCGCATCGGCGTCGTGCGCGAGTACATGGACCGGTCGGTGTACGGGAAGTCTGCCTTCCAGAACATCGAGCTCATCGAGCAGGCCGTCGCGGACCTGCGCAAGGCGGGCGCCACGATCGTCGAGCCCGGGCCGGAGGGTTTGTTCACGCCCTATATCCGCCGCCTTTACCCGATGCTCGGCAACGCGTCGTGGACCAAGCAGTTCCCCGAGATGTTTCCCGTGGATGCCGAGGGCAAGCCCACCGCCGACCATGTGCTCGCGCTGGTCGATCTGGCTTTCAATCCGGAAAAGGTGCCGGGCAAGGTCACCATGCGCGACATCACCGGCGGAGGCATGGCCGAGGGCGAGGGCAAATATGGATTTGATATCTACCTGCGGGAGCGCGGCGACGCCAATATCCGCACGCTCACGGATCTCGCCGAAAAGGCCAATTTCTTCAGCTCGCCGAACTTCCCCTCGAAGAAGCTCACCTTGACCTCCACCGACCGGCCCATGGCCTTGGACACGGCGGTGCGCCTGCAGAAGCGGTACGCGATCCAGCAGATCATCCTCGCGTGCATGGCCGACCTGAAGCTGGATGCGCTCGTCGCGCCGACGGGCCTGGCTCCCCCGCGCAGACTCCTCGAACCCAACGAGCCCAACGCGAACGGGATCGGGAATTACGGGATGCTCACCTTCATTGGGGCGCAGGGTTTCCCTGTCATGACGGTGCCCGCGGGATTCACGACACAGGTATACGACTGGGTCCTCGACCCCAACGCACCTCCGCCCGCGCCCGGCTCGCGCGGCGGGCGCGGCCGACGTGGCGGCCGCGAAGGCGGCGAGGGTTTCGGCCCGGGTCCGGCGCTGCTGTTGACCGGCCCCGTGCCGGCCAAACTCCCCGTGGGGGTGGATTTCATCGGCCGGCCCTTCAGCGAGCCGGTGCTGCTCAAGATTGCCGCGGCGTACGAGCAAACGACCCACCACCGGATGCCGCCGCCGGACTTCGGCCCGCTCGGGTCCCCGCCGGTAGCGGCCGCTCCGTGATTTCAATCCCCTGGCGCATGGGCGCCGGGAGAGTTTTCCGATGTCCCTCCTCTCGATAACGGAGTTGCAGAAATCCTTCGTTTCGCCCGACGGCGAGCGCAAGATGATCGTGGATATCGCGGAGTTTGCGCTCGGACCCGGTCAACAGCTCGCGCTGCGCGGAGAGAGCGGCTCCGGCAAGACGACGTTCCTGCACCTCATCGCCGGGATTCTCGCCGCCGATCGCGGCTCGATCCGGCTCGGCCAGAAGGATATGGCCGCGCTGAGCGAGCCGGCCCGCGACCGCCTTCGCGCCGAGTCCATCGGATATATCTTCCAAACCTTCAACCTGCTGCAGGGCTACTCGTGCCTGGAGAACGTCCTCTTGGGAATGTCCTTCGGGCCCGGGGCCGATCGGGGTCGGGCCCAGGCCATGCTCGAGCGGGTGGGTCTCGGGCACCGCCTGCATCACCGGCCCCGGCAACTTTCGACCGGGCAGCAGCAGCGGGTCGCCGTGGCGCGGGCCCTGGCCAACCGCCCGAAGCTGGTCCTGGCCGACGAGCCGACCGGCAACCTGGATCACAAGAACGGCCGCGAGGCGCTCGGGCTGATCCGCGAGACCTGCCGGGAGAGCGGCGCGGCGCTCCTGCTCGTCAGCCACGACCCCGAAGTGCTGGCCGCCTTCGAGGAGATGCGGAATTTCGCGGACCTAAATCTGGCGGCGCGGGAGGTGGCGTCATGATCCTTCCGCTGCTGGTCCGGCGCAGCCTGCGCCAGCACCTGCTCTCGACCCTGATCACCGCCGGGTCGATCGCCCTGGCGGGCGGCCTGCTCATCGCGGTCTGGGTCATCAAGCAGCAGTCCCAGGCGACCTTTACCCATGTCAACATCGGCTTCGACGCGGTGCTGGGGGCGCGCGGCTCGCCGCTGCAACTCGTGCTCAACTCGATTTTCCACCTCGAAGCCTCCCCCGGGAATGTCAGCCAGGCGGACTACCAGTACATCAAGCACCATCCGGCGGTGAAGCGGGCGATCCCGATCGCGGTCGGGGACAACCTGCGCGGCTACCGACTCGTCGGAACGATCACGGAGTTCTTCACCGACGTCGAGTATGCGCCCGGGAAGAAATTTGCGCTGGCGGCCGGCAAACTGTTCGCCCCCGACGCCAAGCAGGCGGTCGTGGGCAGTTTTGCGGCGGAGAAGCTCGGCCTGAAGGTGGGCGACACTTTTCATCCGTTCCACGGCCTCGCGTTCAATCCGAACGAGCAGCACGCCGATCTTTACACGGTGACGGGAGTCCTGGCGCCGTCCAACACGCCTGCGGACAAGGTGGTTTGGATTCCCATTCAGGGCCTGCAGACCATGAGCGGCCACGACCCGAAGGCGGCGACCGATGTGAGCGCGGTGCTGGTCCAGCTGCGCTCGCCGGCGTCCGGTTTCATGCTGAACCTGATGTACAACAAGCAGGGCAATCGCCTCACGTTCGCGTGGCCGATCAGCGGCATCATCGCCGATCTCTTCGGCAAGATCGGCTGGTTCGACCAGGTGCTCGCGCTCATCGCCTACCTCGTGGCCCTGGTCTCGGCCGCGGGCGTCCTCGTGGCCATCTACAACTCCATGTCCGCGCGCCGCCGCGACATCGCCATCCTGCGCTCGCTGGGCGCCCGCCGGCGCACGGTCTTCGGCGCGGTCGTGCTGGAGGCCGCCGCCATCGGATGCCTCGGCATGGTCGCCGCGTTCGGCGTCTATCTGGTGATTGCGACCGGCGTGGCGGCGGTGATCCGCGCCCAGACGGGAGTGGTGCTCGATCCGTGGGTGTTCGATCGGGTCATGCTCTGGGCGCCGGCCGGCATGATCGTCCTCTGCGCCCTCGGCGGACTCGTGCCGGCCTGGGTCGCGTACCGCACGGACGTCGCCATGAATTTGTCGCCCACCTCGTAAGGTAGCGCGCATTGTCCCAATGCGCAGCCGCTCCATTTGCGGAATCCCCGGCTGATTGGGGACAATCAGCCCTACCTCAGACTCCCTACGCAACCGGGACTTGGGCGCGCGCCAAAGCCGCGGCGAGGTCGACCGCCCGCACCGGCTTGCTGATGTAGTCATTCATGCCCGCGGCGAGGCAAGTGTCGCGGTCGCCCACCATCGCATTGGCCGTCATCGCGACGATATAAACCGGGGTGAACAGCGCTGACTCCGCCAGGCGTTTCTTCTCCCGGGCCCGGATGAGGCGCGTGGTTTCGATGCCGTCGAGGCCGGGCATCTGGCAGTCCATGAGCACGATCTCGTAGGGATGGGCCTGATCCAGGGCGGCCACGGCCTGCTTTCCGCTGGCGACGATGTCGGGTTCGAAGCCGAACCTTTGCAGCTGGAGACGGGTTACATGCTGGTTCACCAGATTATCCTCCACCACGAGAATGCGCAGCTTCGGGTCCGGGTGGGAAAACGACGGAGGGGAGGGGATTTTTGCGGAGGCCTCCGCCGCCGGATCCACCCGCTGGCCGGCGAGAACCCCGAGCAGCGCGTCGTGCAATTGCGCCGGCCGTGCGGGTTTCACCAGGCAGGCGCCGATGCCGTTGGCCTCGAGGTCCGCGTGGGGGATCGGATGGCCGATCGAGGAGAGAATGACCAGCTTCAGTCCGGCCAGGCCCGGATCGTCCCGGATGGCCCGCGCGAGCTCCAGGCCGGACATGCCCGGCATGTCCATGTCGAGGACGCCGAAGTGGAAGGGCTGGCCGGCGGCGACCGATGCGCGCAGCTCGTCGAGGGCCGCCGGCCCGCCGGGCACCGCCCGGGCCTCGATGCGCCAAGCCGCCAGCTGCCGGATGAGGATCTCCCGGTTCGTCGCGTTGTCATCGACGATCAGGGCGCGCATCCCGGCCAGCTCGGTCCGGCGCGGCCCAACCCTTGGCGCCGCCTCCGGGAGGGTAAATTCCGCGGTAAACCAGAAAGTCGTGCCCTGACCGGGCGCGCTTTCGAGGCCGATCTCGCCGCCCATGAGCGAGACCAGCTCGCGGCAGATCGCGAGGCCCAGTCCGCTGCCGCCATAGCGGCGCGCCGTCCCGCTGTCCGCCTGCACGAAAGGCTCGAAAAGCATGGCCTGCTCCTCGGGCGAAATCCCTATGCCGGTGTCCCGCACGGTAAAGCGCAGGCGGATGCGCCGGTCTTCCTCCGTCAGCATGGACACGCGCACGATGACCTCCCCGCGCTCGGTGAATTTCAGGGCGTTGCCCACGAGGTTGAGCATGACCTGGTGCAGCCGCCCCGGGTCGCCCACCAGAAGATTCGGCACGTTTTCCTCGAACAGGAAGGCCAGCTCGATGCCTTTCTCATGGGCCCTTTCCGCCAGCAGACTCAGGCAGTTTTCCACCGGCTCGCGCGGATCGAACGGAATGCGCTCGAACGCGAGCTGGCGGGCCTCGATCTTGGAGAAATCGAGGATGTCGTTGAGGATGGTGAGCAGGCCTTCGGCGCTCGTGCGCACGACGCTGATGAACGAGCGCTGCTCCTCCGTCAGGGGGGTGTCGAGCAGCAGGTCGACCATGCCGATGACGCCGTTCATCGGCGTGCGGATCTCATGGCTCATGTTGGCGAGAAACTGCGCCTTGAGCCGGGTCGATTCCTGGGCGGCGGCGCTGGCGAGGCGGAGCGCGCTCTCGGCGCGCTGCCGTTCGCGCTGGCGGGCGAGAAAGAACCAGACCGCGCCGTTGGTCACCGCGAGCATGACCAGCGCCACGAGGAAAAAAGTCTGGCGCCGCTCGGCCAGCACGACCGAGTCCTCGCCGGCGCGGTATTCCGAGGCGACGACGAGGAAGGGCTCCGCGGAACGCGCTTGCTCGATGACCGAGGCGGGCGCGACGAGTTGCCACGTGAACCAGCCTCCCGGGTAGGGAACCTGGCCCTCCGACTCCGCCGCGATCTGGCGCCAAAGCTCGGGGGCGGATCGCGCCAGCGTGCGATCGGCGCGGCCGGGCAGCTGGAAGCCCCATTCGTCGGCCGGATTTCCGCTGTGCAGCCAGTAGCCCTGTGCATTGAGGACGCGCAGGCGGTGCTGGCCGACGGCGGATCCCTGCCCCAGGCTGTGCAGCAGATCGGCGCCCTGGTAGTTGATGACGAGCACGCCGCGCCGCCGCCCGGTCGAGTCGAAGACCGGCTCGGACAGGCGGATCGCCGGCGTGAGCGGCTGCGCGACCTGGCCATTGGTGACGTAGAGATCGAAGGCCGAGACATACACCTCGCCCTTGGCGGCGGCCATGGCTCCGACGAAGAATGGGCGGTCGTGCATATCCCGGAGCGCCGCGGCGGGGGCGATCCCGGCGCCGGCGTTGACCCGCACGCGTTCGTGCCCGGCCTCGTCGAGATAGCGGATCTGATCGTACGCGCTGTGCTGCCGGCTGAGATGAAGCGCCTCGCGGGCAAAGAGGTCCAACTGGGCCTGCTGCCCGGTTTCGAGAAAACTCCGCAGCGAATCGTTTTCGCCCAGGAAGCGCACGTCGGAGCTGAGGCCCTGAAGGTCGTTGGTGAGGAAACGCGCGCTCGCGGCCACCCGCAACACCTCGCGCTCGCGGGCGACCTGCTCGACTTGGCGGGCTTCGCGGAGATACAGCGTGCCGCAGATCGCCAACACCAGGAAACTGGCGCCGAACCAAGTCAGGCGCCTCTGCCAACGCTGGGCCGTGGTATCCGGCGGGACCATCGTTGCCAGGCTCATGGCCCGCGGCGGCGTAGTCGAGCCGATTTCCGGGGCGGAGGGCGTCGGCCCGAGACGGGGGACATCCCCCGCGGAGGTCGATTTCAGTTTGCGAGGATCGCCGTCCCCGCCGAGGCTGTCGCCGCGTGAATCTTTTCAACCGCGATCGTGGAGCCGCCGAGAATGGCGCCGGGCCGCCGGCGCCCGCGCCGGAAGAAATCCCGGTCCTGGACCTGCAGGTGCTGGAGGAAATGGGGATCGTGCCCGGCAGCGTTCCCGGGTCCCTCCCGTCGGAGATCATCGCGATCTTTCTCCGCGAGGAAAGCCCGCGGATGGAGCGGCTCGCGGGCCTCGCGACGGAGCGGAATGCACCGGATTTGGCCCAGGCGGCCCACAATGTGGCCGGCAGCAGCGCGATCATCGGCGCCCGGCAGACGCAGGAGGCGGCGATCGCCCTCGAGCTGGCCGCCCGGGCGCAGGCCTGGCCCGACGTGGCGGCGCATCTGGCCGCGCTGGAGGCGGCCTGGACCCGACTGCGGGCGGCGCTCGTTCCCTACCAGCGCTGAGCCCAAGATGGACCACGCGCGGCCAGACTTCATCCATCGGTTTGTCGCGGGCGCCGACGCAGCCGCTCCGATCCTCCTCCTGCTGCACGGCACGGGTGGCTCGGAGGACGACTTGCTCGAGCTGGGGGCCAGCCTGCGGGCGGGGGCGCCGTTGTTGTCGCCCCGCGGCCGGGTCCTCGAGAACGGGATGCCGCGCTTTTTCCGGCGGCTGGCCGAGGGGGTGTTCGACGAGGAGGATCTGGTGGTCCGGACGAACGAGCTCGCTGATTTCATCGCGTCCGCCCGGCTGCGCTATGGCTTGGGCTCGCGGCCCATCGTCGCGGCGGGTTATTCGAACGGCGCGAACATCGCGGCCAGCCTCCTGCTCCTGCGACCCGGGACCCTGGCCGGAGCCATCCTCTGGCGGGCCATGGTGCCGCTGACACCCGACCGGCTGCCGGACCTCGCGGGCGTACCGGTCTTCCTCGCGGGCGGCCGGAGCGACCGGATGATTCCTCCGCAGAACACGGAGCAGCTGGCCCGGCTGCTGGGGGCGGCGGGAGCCGCCCTTGCGCTGCACTGGAGCCCGGGCGGGCACCAGTTGGGCGCGGCGGAGATCGAGGCGGCCCGGCATTGGCTGGCGGCAAACTTCCGTATATAATCACGCCATGCAACTTCACGGATTCCATCACCTGACGGCCGTCACGGCCGATGCGCCCCGCAATCACCGCTTCTACACCGAGACCTTGGGCATGAGGCTGGTGAAGAAGAGCGTCAATCAGGACGACGTGTCGTCGTACCACCTTTTCTATGCCGACGGCCGCGGCACTCCCGGCACCGACATCACCTTCTTTGACTGGCCTGCGGCGCCGGAGCGGCGCGGAACCCGCAGCATCGTGTGCACAGGGCTGCGGGTTGGCACCGAGGCCGGCCTGTATTGGTGGTCAAACCGGTTCCGGGAGCTCGGCGTGAAGCAGGGAGCGATCGAGAGCCGGGACGGACGCCTCACCCTGGACTTCGAGGATTTCGAGGGGCAGCGCCTGAGCCTGGTGCGCGACGACGAGAAGGCCGAGGGCCTGACTTGGGATCGCAGTCCCGTGCCGGCTGAGCACCAGATTCGCGGGCTGGGCTCCATCGTGATCAGCGTCCCGGCCCTGGGCCCCACCGAGCGGGTCCTGACGGATGTCATGGGGATGCGTCGGGCGCGGAGCTACCCGGCGTCGGGCGCGGGCGCGCCCGGAATCGTGCAGGTCTATGCCATGGCCGGCGGCGGCCCCGCACGCGAGCTGCACGTCGCGGTCGGGACCGGAACGCCGGCGGCCCGCCTGGGGGCCGGCGGCGTGCACCACGTCGCGTTTCGCACGACTGCGGCCGAATACGACGCCTGGGTCGAGCGTCTCGCCGGCTCGGGGATTTCCTCCAGCGGGCCAGTCGACCGCTACTATTTCCGCAGCCTGTATTTTCGGGAACCCGGCGGCATCCTCTTCGAGATCGCCACCGATGAGCCGGGATTCGCGGCGGACGAACCCCTCGACCGCCTGGGACAGAAGCTGGCGCTGCCGCCATTCCTCGAGGCCCGACGAAGCGAAATCGAGGCGGGCCTCAAGCCGCTGCCAAGTTAGGGCGCGTTGTCCCGAGTTAGGGTGGGTTGTCCCCAATGCTGTCCCAACAGATGAGGGTTGGTGTGATGTAAGTTTTTTGTCCTTAAGGTGAACCGGATTGGAAGAGGTGCTCACGATTTGAAGCTGGGAAGGATATTGGGCCGGATGCCGTGGCATGAACACGAGCAAAACGGTCTTTTCACAGGTGATCGAGCGGGTGGCGCACTGGGAGTTCCGGCGGCTGACATCCGTTCACGACCCGGCCGACGGGCGTCGGCAGTTCTCTTCCTGGGATCACTTTCTTGCGTTGGCCTTCGCGCAGATGACGTTTCGCGAGAGCCTGCGAGATATAGAAGCTTGCCTGAGCCTAGAGAAGAGCTGGGCCTACCACCTCGGGTTTCGGACGCGCGTTACTCGTAGCACGCTCGCTCGGGCCAATGAGGAGCGCGCTTGGCAGCTGTTCGCCGCGCTGGCGCACAAGCTGATCGACCGTGCACGCCGTCTCTATCGAGACGAACCCTCGAGCCTCGATCTCGATGCTCCGGTTTACGCGGTCGACTCGACCCTCATCGAGCTGAGTCTTGCGCTTTGCCCCTGGGCCAACTGGACGGGCAGCAACGCCGCGGTGAAGCTGCATGCTTCGCTTGATCTGCGCGGGCCGATTCCCGCCTTCGTCGCGGTTACTCCCGCGGGATACGCCGACGTCAGGTGGCTCGACGAGCTGCCGATCGAGCCCGGCAGCTTCTATGTGATGGACCGAGGATACCTCGACTTCCGGCGCCTGCGCCGGATCTCAGAAGCTGGAGCGTTCTTCGTCACCCGGGAGCGCCCGGATGTTAAATACTATGTGGCCGCGTCGCGCCCGGTCGATCGCACCACCACCTTGCGCGCCGATCAATCGATCCGCCTCAACGGCTGGTACGCTCCCCGCTACGGGCCTTATCCGATTCGCCGCGTCACCGTCGTCGACCTCGAGCATCACCGCCGGCTCGCCTTCTGGACGAACCAGTGGACCCTTCCCGCAGCGACGATCGCTGAGCTGTATCGGCAGCGCTGGCAAATCGAACTGTTCTTCCGCTGGGTGAAACACGGGCTGCGCATCCGCACCTTTTACGGGACTTCCCCCAACGCCGTCCGCGTTCAGCTCTGGTCGGCCATCTGTACTTACCTGGCCATTGCCATCACCCGCAAGCAACTCGCCATCTCCACCAACCTCACCACTTTCGTCCAAGTTCTCTCCGTTCACGCATTTTCAAAAGTCCCAATCCAGGAGCTATTTGCAAAAGTTGATACAAGTAACAACCAACTCGATACAGATAATCAACTCACCCTCAACGGATTATGATGGGACAGCATTGGGGTTGTCCCCAACCCGCCATTGCCTCCGTCCACGCCTGACGTCTGCCGGGCGCGTCGGGGACAACGCGACCTCGGCCATTGTCGGCCAAACGGTGGTTCGCCCGGCCGGACCCCTTCAACGGCCGCGTCGCCTGGAGCGAAGTTTCCCTCCCGTCTGGATATTGAGCGCCCTGACGATGGCAGGGATCAATCCGGGGAAGCGATTGGCAATCTCGGCGCAGCGCGAGGTGTTGTGCATCTGGATGCCGTGGCGCTCGCTGCGGATCAAGCCCGCCTCGCGGAGCACCTTGAAATGCTGGGAGAGGGTTGACTTCGGGATTTTCTGATCGCGGACGACCAGAAAATCCGAGCAGGTCTGCGTCGCGCTCGATCCCGCGATCTGCGCAAAAATCGCCACCCGGACCGGATCGGAAAGCGCATGCAGCACCCCCTCCACCGTGACGTCCCCAATCGCGGGATGGGCTAGGATTCGCATGGTTTCCATGGTACCCCCATTTGACAGATTGTCGATAGTTCGTAAGATCCGAACTATGGAAATAGGACAGAATCCCCTGCCCTTCCCTTCCGATCATCAACCTTAAGTCGCAATCATCATGAATAAGCTCACTGGAAAAGTAGCAGTCGTCACCGGCGCCTCCAAGGGCATCGGAGCCGCCATCGCCAAGTCGCTCGCCGCCGCCGGCGCGGCCGTCGTCGTGAACTATGCCTCGAGCAAATCCGGCGCCGACGCCGTGGTCGCGGCCATCACCGGGGCCGGGGGCAAGGCCATCGCCGTGGCCGGCGACGTCTCCAAGAAGGCGGAAACCCAGGGCATCATCGCCGCGGCGGTCAAAGCCTACGGGCGGCTCGACATTCTGGTAAACAATTCGGGGGTTTTTGCCTTCGCTCCGATCGAGGACATCACCGAGGAGTCTTTCCATCAGCAGTTTAACATCAATGTGCTCGGCCTCCTCCTGACCACCCAGGCGGCGGTCAAGCACATCGGCGAGAACGGGAGCATCATCAACATCGGCTCGGTCGTCTCCCGCATTACTCCGCCGGGCAGCGCGGTCTACACCGCCACCAAGGGCGCGGTTGCCGCCATCACCGGCGTGCTGGCCCGCGAGCTGGGGCCCAGGAAGATCCGCGTGAACGCCGTGAACCCCGGCATGGTTGAAACCGAGGGGGCGCATAGCGCCGGCTTCATTGGCTCGGATTTTCACAAGGCCGCGATCGCCGCCACGCCGCTGGGCCGGATCGCCCAGCCGGATGACATCGCCTCCATCGTGACCTTCCTGGCTTCGGACGATGCGCGCTGGCTGACCGGCGAGGAATTGATCGCCAGCGGCGGCAGCCGCTGACGGCCGACCCCTGGGATCGGCTCCGGTTTGGTGGACAGCGGCCGCCGGCTCGCTTTTGATGGGTCCTTGTCCACGTCCGGCGATTCCGATTTTCCGCCAGAGCAGGTCGCTCTATTTGGCAAAACTTCGCGGGCCATGCTGGCGCTCCTGCAGGGCGCCAGCGATGGGCCGGAGGCTTTGGCCGCCATTCGCTGGGGATGGGGAGAGCTCGATCGGGCGTTCGCGTCGACTTCCCGCAAGGTAAAGGCCCAAGTTGCCTGCCGCGCGGGATGCGACTTCTGCTGCCGGGTTCCCATGGGGGTTCAGGCGCACGAGGTCCTCCTGGCGGCGGACTATGTCCAGACCCATTTCACGCGAGAGCAGATCGCCGAAACAATCGAGCGCGCGGCGGTCCACCGGGCTCGCCTGGCCGCCCCGGGAGCAACCCTCTATGGCGGACTAGGCCAGGCTTGCGCCCTTTTGCGCGCCGGCCGCTGTTCCATCTATGAGGCCCGGCCCCAGATCTGCCGGGCGCACCACGCCAGCGATCCCAAGGTCTGCGAGGCATTTCTCTCCGATCCAAGCGTGGAGATCGATCGGGTCTATATTCCCCCACTCCGCGCCCGCATGTTTGCAGTGATGCTCGGGATCGACCAAGGGGTCGCCGAGGCCGGCTTTGATGAGCGGGCCTACGACTTCGGTGCGGCGCTGCATGCGGCCCTGACCGATAGCATGTGCGCCTATCTCTGGGCCCGGAAAAGCGCCGCCTTTCCCGATTCGTGCCTGGAGCCTGCGCCGCAGGAATAGACGGGGTCACATCGCTCTGGGGGCATACCGCCGGCGCGGGGAGCAACCCGGCGGATCTGAAATTCCTGAACGAGACGATTGGCCGCTTCCTGGCCGAGTAGAGGCAGGGGCTTACCTCGTCACAGTCCGGATGCACGGGCTCACGGGCCGCTTTGGCCGCAACCCGCGGTAGTTGGGCGTGGGAGGTCAAGCCGCCTTCTGATGCCGACTTTATGTCAACTCTCGCCAAAAAAGGCCGCAATCAGTGCTTCGCCGCGACCGCCGCAGCCGCAATGCCGTTCAACTCCGCCAAGGTTTCCGGCGCAAGCGTCAGCTGCCCCGCGGCCAGGTTCTCGCGGAGGTGGGCGAGCGACGACGTGCCGGGGATCAACAGGATATTGGGCGATCGGTGCAACAGCCAGGCCAGCGCGACCTGCATCGGCTTAGCCCCAAGTCGATCCGCGACGGCGGACAAGGTGGACGATTGCAGCGGCGTGAACCCGCCGAGCGGGAAGAACGGCACGTAGGCAATGCCCTGGCGGGCCAGCTCGTCGATGAAAGCGTCGTCCTCGCGGTGGGCCAGGTTGTAGTTGTTCTGGACGCAGACGATGTCGGTGATCGCCTGCGCTTCGGCCACCTGGGCGGCCGTGACGTTGCTCAGGCCGATATGGCGGATCAGCCCCTTGTGCCGGAGGTTGGCCAACGCCGTCACTTGCTCGGCAATGGATCCCTCCGCCGGGCCGTGGATCGCCCCCATCGCCCGGTAGTTGACAATGTCGAGCGCGTCCAGGCCCAGGTTGCGCAAGTTCTCGTGGACGCTAGCGGTTAGTTCCTCAGGCGAAGTAGCCACCTGCCACGACTTGTCCGCCGGTCGCCGGGCGCCTAGCTTGGTGACGATCACCAGTTCAGCGGCGTAAGGGTGCAGGGCCCGACGGATGATTTGGTTCGTGACGTGCGGACCATAGAAGTCGGCTGTGTCGATATGGTTCACGCCGGCTGCGACCGCTGCGCGGAGAACGGCGACGGCGCCGTCCGGGTCCTTGGGCGGACCCCACACGCCAGGGCCGGCCAATTGCATCGCGCCGTACCCTATCCGTTTGACCGTAAGTGCCGTGCCGCGGAATGTGAACTGGCCGCCGAGTTTGGCCTCGCTCGTTATTTTGCTCGTTTCGGTGCTCATCGGACTGAACACATTCGATAAGCCACCAACGTCAAATAATGTAATCCGTAACCCTGAACGTCAGCCTTCGACTCAAAGCAATTCGCACGCTTCGTCGAACTCGAGGCGCGGACCGCGCGGATGGAGCTTCGAGGCGTCGCCGTAACCGAGGTTGCAGAGGAAGTTCGATTTCACGGAGCCGGCAGCGATCCATGACCCGTCGGCCGCATCGCTCCCGGGCGCCGCGGCGGAAAAAAACTCCTGATCGACCTTCGCATTGTCGAAGCCGGACATGGGGCCGCAATCGAGACCAAGCGACCGGGCCGCGATCATGAGATAGGCACCTTGCAGGCTCCCGTTTCGCATCGCGGTGGAGGCCGCCAATTCCGGCGACTTCACAAACATATCCTTCATGGTGGGCATCGCCGGAAAAAGCCGCGGCAGCAACTCGTAGAACTTCGAATCGTAAGCGATAATGGCGGTGACCGGGGCCTGCATCGTTTTGTCGACGTTAGCCGGCTGGAGCGCTGGCCGGAGCCTCTCCTTCGCCTGCGGGGTGCGCAGAAACAGAATCCGCACCGGGCAGCAATTGGCGCTCGTCGGCCCCCATTTCATCAGCTCGTAGAGTTGATGCAAAAGATCGTCTTCGACGGGGCGGTCGAGCCAGGCGCTGTGCGTCCGGGCCTTGCGGAAAAGCACGTTGAAGTCGCGATCGCTAAGACGAATTTCGGTCTGCTCGGGTGCGGTGGAAATCATGTTGGGTGCGGTTTTGGATTTCAGCTATTCTAGCCCAGATCTTCTCCGGCTCCCATGGGGTGTAACCCTCAGCCACCGTAGCTTTTCATGCCGACCGGGTCGCAGGGAACAGCTCGAACAGGTCAGGCTGACCCCCTGGATCGGCCCCGAGCTCGTGCGTCAGCGATGCGTTCCAATTGGGCGGCGATTTCCGCCGGCGGCAGCAGCCGGTCGACGCATCCGGTCTTGACGGCACTTTGCGGCATGTCCGGCTGCTTGGCCGTTTGGAAATCCTGGGCGAACACAATGCCGCCCGCCTTTTTTATCGACTCAAGTGCCGCCGCCCCGTCGGAGTCGAATCCTGACAAGATGACGGCGATCGCCCGCATTTGCCTGTCCTCCGCGAGGGATTGCAGGAAAATAGAGATGTTCTTCGGCCAGCCTGTGGGCTTGCCCATCGGTGAAAGCCTAATGGCATCCCCGTCCATCGTTACCTGCATCCCGGACGGAATCACATAGACGTGGTCGGCTTTCACGATATCTCCGTCCGCCACCAGCACCACCGGCATTGCAGTCACGCGAGGGAGAACATTGACCAAGAGCGATCTCCCGTCTGCCGGCTGGTGATGAACAATAATATAGGCCATCCCGGTGTCGGCCGGAAGGAGCGATAGAATCGAGCCATAGGCCTCAAATCCGCCCGCGGACGCCCCAAAGCAGACCACGGACAGGCGATCGTCCGGTTGGACCTGCACTTGAAGCCTGCTCGTCTCGCCGTTCATCTGAAAGTGAAGTTCAGGCTCCCTCCAGCCGCCGTGCCGAAAAGATTCCGTAAGCCAGCAGACTCATACTATCGCCCCGCTTTGAGGACGGAGAACCGCTGGCCGACCTTGCGGCGCACCGTCGCCTTTTCGGCTGGCGAACCGTCCTGGGATACGCGGGCAAGGGCGTTCCTGGCGTGGGCCAGATCTTCGATCGGATACCTGCGCCCCGGCAGGGCAAATTTTCCGGTCGGAATTTTCGTTCTCGTCGCTGCGGTAAGCTTGGCCATGATGCGTGCTTTTGCGGCCGAACTATACGCCCGAATCCCCCGGTGGGATATGGGGTCTAACCCCCCGGCTGTCGTCAACAAGTGTCTATTCGGATTGACACGCCATTTTGCAGCGCAGAGGCCTGTACGACAGAGGACTTATGGCGAATCGCTCCTCGGCCGCGCAGACCTCGTAATTCCCTCTGAAAATCGATGGGTTAGGATAAATCGTCGATAGATTATCGATAGATTATCCCCCGGCCCGCGACCCGTTGGGATTGGCCTTTGTCATTGGACGCCCGCCCCAGACGGGTTTTCAGCCAGCCAGTCGAGCAGCACCTTATGGAAAACTTCGGGCGCTTGAATTTGCGGCGAATGTCCCAGATCAGGGAATTCGACCAGACGCACATGCGGGATCCGACTCGCGGCTTCCTTTCCAAGCTTCGGATAATTGCCCAGAGTCGCGCGCACCGCGGGAGGCGCCGCAGCTTTGCCGATGGCCGTCGTATCCTTGTCGCCGATCACCAGCAGAACCGGCATGCGCAGGTCACCAAATTCGTAAAGCACCGGCTGCGTGTAGATCATGTCCGTGAGCAGGGCCGCGTTCCGCGCCACCAGGTCCCGTCCCGGACCACGGTATAATCCGGCCAGCATCTGCACCCACCGCTCATATTCTGGTTTCCACGTGCCCGCGTAATAGGTGGTACGCTCATAGTCGCGGATGCTATCGGCGGTCGTCCGCAGCTCCTGCTGGTACAAGGCATCGACGCTCTGCCAGGGCACGCCTTTGGCCTTCCAATCCTCCAACCCTATTGGATCGACGAGCACAAGCTGAGCGACACCTTGAGGGTACATCAGCGCGTAGCGCGCTCCGAGCATGCCGCCGGTCGAGTGCCCGACGACAACTACGCGACTGATCCCGAGCGAAGCTAAAAGCGCGTGGGTATTCCCGGCTAGCTGCTGAAAGGTGTATTGGTAGTGGGCAGGTTTGGTCGATTTGCCAAAGCCGATTTGGTCGGGAGCGATTACGCGATAACCCGCAGCGCTCAGCACCGCGATCGTGCCCTGCCAAGTCGCGGCCACGAAGTTCTTTCCGTGCAACAGGACGACGACACGCCCGTTTGGCGCCGTGGGTTTGACGTCCATATACGCCATGTGCAGCGGAACTCCCTGGCTGATGAACTCGAACTTCAGGACCGGCCAGGGGTACGAAAAACCCTCCAGTTCGGGGCCATAGGCCGGAGCTTCGTCCGATGGAGCCGAGGGCTGGGCGGCCGTGGGCAGGCCGGTGGCGTCGAAGAGTGCGCCAAGCAAGAACACGGATGCTAGCGCGCGGCTCAACGGCCGTGAGTCCACTCTGCGAAGGCGATAAAGAGCCTTAGGCGACACCGCACAGCACAAAGAAGGCGGCCGGATAAAACGTCAACCTCACTTGAAATCCTAATCCTCCGTAGAGGCGGAAGGGGTCAGGTCCCAATTCCTTAAATCCATTCCCTGGCTGGGAGCGCGACTTGTCCTAGTGGTTGGAAGTGCCCCGGAATGTTCTCGTTTGACTCGTCAACGAGCGGGTAAGACGGTAAGACATGTTCGAGTTTTTCGTGGACTCGATCGGCGTCGACCGCTTGCCCGCGTACGTGAAGAAACCCGCGGATATCACGGAGGGAAATCTCCTGGAGCTCGCTAAAAACAGTGGCATTCAGCTCGCGATCCTCGACGATCGCATCCCCGGGGCATTTGTCATTTCCGGCAGGAATTCGGAAGGGGCCAGGTCCCAATTCCCTAAACGCCGACTGAAACTCTACCGATCAATTCCATGAAACCTGAAAAGAAACAACAGCTCGAAGCCGCCGAGCCAGGTCCCAAGCTGCTAAAGCGAATTCGTATCGCCAATTGCTGGGCCAAGTCCCTCGGCGTTATCTGCTGGCATCGCCGCAATGGGTTTTAAGATATCGGGACCTGGTCCCTTTGGATGGCCTGCTTCAAAATCTGCTGATGCGGTTCTACCGAATTCACTATGAAGTATCTGATCGTCTTCGCCTGCCTTGTTGTCGCCACCGTCGCGGAATCGTTTGGTGATGCAACCGTTAGAATCGGCCTCTTCGAGCGAACCGGAGCAGCCCGTCTTGCCACAATTCTCGGCGGGGGCGTCTTGTTGCTCCTTTATGGTCTGATGCTCAATGTCGCGCCGCTGCCGTTCTCTCGCATCGTCGGGTTCTATATCGCCATACTTTTCGTGGTCTGGCAGGTGGTGACTTTCGTCACGTTCCGCACCGTACCAACCGCTCCAATTCTTGTGGGTGGAGCCCTCATTGTCGCCGGAGGACTCGTCGTCTCTTTCTGGAAGGCATGAGGCGCTCCCGCGAGGAACGTGTGACGCTAGCCCCAATGTGTTCTAAGATCTTGGGACCTGGCCCCTTTGACTGGCCCCAAATTTCCTCTTATTGGTTGGTCGTCGCCTTGGCGACTTCGACCGCGAAGGCGTAGTCGGGGCCGAAGAAGTTCGAGCGGAAGATGACGTACTTCATATCCGGGCTGAACATCGGGTTCGGCTCGAGACGGTAGTTGTGCGCGTTGTGGATGGCGGTCTTGGCCATGTTGACGAGCTTCTCCGCCTCCAGATGGCCGCCCTGGATCAGGTCCGTGCCGAGCGTGCCCTGGTCCTTGTCGACCACAGGGCGCAGCAGGAAGATATTGGGCGTCTTGAAACCACCGTCGCCGCAGAAGAGCTTCCCGTCGGCAGACGAGTTGTCATGGATCGAGGTCATGTCCAAAGAGTAGCGGAGCCAGACTCGCTGGCCCGTATCCTCGTTATAGCTCGCGATGAAGGACGACTCCATGCCGTGGGGGTAGTGCAGCTGGTAGAACAACGTCTTGCCATCGGCGCCCCACCACTCGTGCCCGGCGATTTCGTTCTCCATGGTCCGCTTGTGGATCAGCATGGGCTTGGTGCCATCGGTGTGCATGGACCAAATCCGATCGACCTTCCACCACATGCCCTCGTGGCAGAAGAGCAGCAAGGAGGGATCGGTCGGGGAGAATTGGAAGTGGTTCAGCCAGTTCGTGTCGTGCTGGAGGAGCGTGGTCATCTTGCCGGTGTGGAGATCGATCGTGAACATGGTCATCGGATAATGCGCGGCCAGGCGCCGCTCCATCATCTGGCCCTTGTCCATCGCCTCACCGAGATTGCGCCCGCCCATGCCGCCCCTTGCGCCCTGCCTACCGCCATTTCCCGCCTGAGGGCCTTCGCCTTCGATGAAGGAGCCAGCCCCTAGGGTCTCGTCCGCGTTTATCGTGACGATGCCCGCCCTGCGAGGTATGTCGATCAGCCTGCGAATCTCGCCGGTGTCGATATTGGCCGCCCAGAGCGTCGAAAGCTCCCGATCGACCGGTTGCGACGAGTTGGAACCCTCGGTGGGCAAGGTGTAGAAGATGGTCGGGGTTTTGTAACCAACGACAATCGCATGGGGCCGGTGCGCGGCATCCTTCGCCCGCACGACCACCCGCGTCTTGAGCGTCATTAGATCGACGACGCCGATGCTGCCGCTCTCGTTGACCGTATACATCATCTCCTTCCCATCGGGCGTGAACGGATTGACGTTGAAATAGTTGCTGTCCGAGCCCGGTTCATCGGTCAGGCGGAAGACCCGATGACCCGTATCCGGATCGACCCAGGATTTCGGCGGGTTCTTGATCTCGGGGGGAGCCGCCTCTTCCTCCTGGGTGTAGGAGAGGCCGCGGTTTTTCGCAGTGGACGACACCGAGCCGTCCTGAGCGCCGGCAGCGACGGGAAGCACGGCGGCCAGGGCGATGTAGAAGAGTGAGTTTTGGGGGGTCATTACTTTGAAGCCTAGACGAGGAAGTGGCCGAAAAGTTGCACTGCGCGACGTGAATTCGTCGCGTCTCTCCGCCTGGCAGCCTGACCCGTTCGGATTGGCCCGTTCGATGCTATCTCCGGTGATCGAACATCACCTCGTGCCGACGCTTCGGCCTCCTCATTGGAAATTCGGTGTTTCTTTGGGTTCTTCGTCAGATTTCCTGCCTCCCACTCAAAGCCCTCCAACCTGACCCTCTGGAATTGCCCTCACTCGGTATAGGCTTTTACGACCTTTTTCAGCGCCTCAATCGGAAATCTGTTCTTCCCAGAAAAACGGATGCAACTCTTACCAACATCCAGGTGCTTTAAGTCGCTTCGAAACCGGCTCACGATCTCAGGGTCAGCATAGAATGAAAAATAGTTCCTCTGCGCGTTGAATGCAATCATCCGTCCGCCAATCTCGTACGTTGGCATTCCGTACTTCATAGTGCCGACTGCACTCGGCGCCACCGAGCGCACCAGTTCAATCAATGATTCGATTACTAATCTACGCTCGCCTGGAAGCTCCGCGACATACTTCGCGATGGTTGCTGCTTTGGATTGCATGTCAGATGGCCCAGTCGAACTCAAAATATGCCAACCCATAGCGGGGTCTGCCAAGCAGTTCCTCTCCGTGGCCCACGGCCAAATTGCGCGCAGGTGGAGGGGGTCTGACCCCCTCGGATTGACCCACCTCAATCAGCCGCAACTTAGCCAATTATCGCCGCCTTCAGCCGACTGATCCTGCCTGGAAAAAACTCTATGCGTTATTCGTCCCGCCGCAGCTTTCTTCGCACCGCGAGCCTCTTTGCCGGCGGGCTGTCGGTCGTCTTCGGCAAGCCCTATCGATTGTTTGCAGCCAGCACCGCGGGGTATCCCACCTACACCCCACCCCCATCTCCTCGCGCCACCATCAACTTCAACCTCGATTGGAAATTCCTCCGCGAAGACGCAAAACACGCTGAAGCGCCCCTCTTCGACGACTCTAAATGGTCAACCGTCTCCACCCCGCACAGCTTCAACGACATCGACTCCTTTCGCACCATCATCTCGCACAGCGGAGGCGATCGCGGCACTTACAAAGGCCTCTCGTGGTACCGCAAGAAATTCAAACTGCCCGCTGAATTATCCGACCGGAATCTTTTCCTTGAATTCGAAGGCATGCGCCAGGCCGGCGACATCTACCTCAACGGCAACGCAGTCGGCCTCTATGAAAACGGCGTCAACGCCTTTGGCATCGACATCACGAACTCCGTAAAATTCGGCGACGCGGAGAATGTCCTCGCCGTAAAAGTCGACAACCGCACAACCTACGCTGAACGCGCCACCAACACCCCATTCGAGTGGAACGTCAATGACTTCAATCCCGACCACGGTGGCATCGACCGCCCAGTTTGGCTGCATGTCACCGGCAAAATCCACCAAACGCTGCCCCTCTACTACGGCCTCGAATGCCAGGGCATCTATGTCCACGCCACCAACTTCCGCATCGCGGGAAAGACCGCGGACATCACCGTGGAATCCGAGGTCCGAAACAGCTCAGGTGGCCGCACGACGGTAGGCGTCACTGCCGTCATCGTCGATCAAGCTGGCAAGGTGCGCGCGCAGTTCGAGAGCTCTCCTCTCGAAATGGCCGACCGCACGAAGACAATTCATCGAGCCACGGGCACCCTCGAAGGCGCACGCTTCTGGGGCCCCAACGACCCCTACCTCTACAGCGTCTACACAATCCTCAAAATCGGCGGCGAAGTGGTCGATGTCACCTGCACCGAGACCGGCTTCCGCCAGGCCGAGTTCAAGGGAGGCGCAGGGAAGGGCGGCATCTACCTCAACGAAAGATTTTTCTACCTCAAAGGCTTCGCCCAGCGCTGCACCAATGAGTGGGCCGGGCTCGGCGGCGGCTATCCCGACTGGCTCCACGATTTCACCGCCAGGATGATCCGGGACAGCCACGCCAACTACGTCCGGTGGATGCACGTCTCGCCCAAGAAGGTCGACGCCGACGCGATGGCCCGCTACGGCATCGTGCAGCTCTGCCCCGCGGGCGACAAAGAGAGCGACAAACAGGGCCGCCAGTGGGACCAGCGCGCGGAGGTCATGCGCAACACCATGATCTACTTCCGCAACAACCCCAGCATCCTCTTCTGGGAGGCCGGCGGAACCGTCATCACGCCCGAGCACATGCGGCAGATGACTGCGCTGCAGAAGCAGTGGGACCCTTACGGCCAGCGGGCCGTCGGCAGTCGCGACAGCAGCGACGCCGGACCCAACCAACTCCTCACTCCCTTATCGGGATATTTCGGGGTGATGATCGCCCAAGACCCACGCGTCGACAAGCTCGCTCAGCCCACCGATCTCTTTCGTGGCTACTCCGCTGAACGCCGCGACCTTGCTCCGATCATCGAGGTCGAAGACTTCCGCGAAGAGGGTGCGCGCCGCTTTTGGGACGACTACTCTCCCCCTTACTATAAGGCAAAGAAGGGCCCTGCCGATACCTGGATGGCCAACTCAGAATATCTCTTCACCGCGGAGAGCTTCGCCCTCGCCGGCGTCGGGCGCTATTGGGAGTACTGGGAGAACCGAATCTCCAACCCCGATCCAGCCCATTCCCGATGGTCGGGCTACGCCTCCATCTACTTCTCGGATTCAGATGCCGACGGACGCCAGGACTCGAGCGAGGTCGCCCGCGTCAGTGGCAAGGTCGATGCCGTTCGGCTGCCAAAGGAGATCTATTACGCGCACCGCGTCATGCAGAATGAGCAGCCCGACCTCCACATACTCGGTCATTGGACCTACCCCGCCGACCGCCAAACGATTAAGACCATTTACGTCGTCGCCAACGCCGAATCCGTCGAACTCTTTGTCAATGGCCAGTCCGCCGGAGTTAACTCAAAGCCCGCCAGCGGGTGGATCTTCTCCTGGCCCCAGATTGAATTCGCCCCGGGCACCTTGCGCGCCGTCGGCCGAAACGGCACAAAGATTGTCGCGGAGCAGGAGATCACCACCGCCGGCGCACCCGACGCCATCAAGCTCACCCTGATCGTGGGTCCCGATGGCCTGCAGGCGGACGCGCAGGATGCCGCACTCATCGACGTGGAGGTCATCGACGCCAAAGGACAACGCTGCCCCACCGACAACGCCCGCATTGACTTCACCTGCACCGGCCCGGCCCACTGGCGCGGCGGCTATAACAGCGGAAAGACAAACTCCACCAACAACCTCTACCTAGACACAGAATGCGGGATCAATCGCGTCGCGTTTCGGTCCACGCTCATAGCTGGTACGGTCACCGTTACCGCCGAAAGGGCGGGCCTGAAACCCGCCCAGGTCCGGGTCATATCGAAGCCGGTAAAGCTGGTGGATGGTCTCCTCCGCGCCGAAATCGATTTCCGAGCCCGACCCTCTGGATTGGCCCCTTGAGGAGTCGAAGGGCGACATGCCGTTCGACTTCACTCAGAGAATTCCACGCGTTCCACTTTTTCCCTCGTACGGCCCAAGCCGGGCGAACATCGGCATCGGAAAGCTCAAAGGGCAGGAACGCTAAGATGCACCTGTGCGGAAATTGGCGTAGGCGACGGCTGGCCGGTGGGCAAAGGCGCTATCGTCGTCGCCGACGATCTTGAGGTTGGCCAATGCGGCCGTGACCGCGATCCAAGCATCGTTTTCGTTCATCCGGCTGCCGGCCTCCCTGGCCCGGCGCTGCATCAACGGGCGCTGAAAGGCAGAGGCGGCCACAGCCTCTGCCGCTAGCGGGAGGTCAATCTGGCCCCGATCAGCGTTTGGAGCCCCGTCTACCTTGGCCGAAATCACCTTCGAGCATTCCTCGAAAAGAAAGGTCCTCATCGAGGTCCGGCCAGTGCAGCCCGAATGGCGACAATTCGATATTTCCGAGCTGCCGTGGCGTGCCCTTTGCAAGCCGAGAGTTGACGGACGTACTGAAACGAATTTCAGCCCCGCTGTTCATTCGAACAACGATTTCGCCTCGTATGAATTTCGCCGTCTTAGGGCTGTCTGCCAAGGTGCCTGAGGTGCTCATGCCACGCCTTAAGGATGAGTTCTTTGTTCGCTTCCGCAAGTCTTTCAGCTCGTGCCAACTCCCTCACCTTAAGCCCCTGAGATTCGCGCAGTTCGACAGCGGTTCCGATCCAGAAAACGGCCTCACCGCTGCCGTATCTTACGTGAACATGGATTGGCAAATGTTCGTTGCTGTAAAAGAAAAAACGAAAGCCGTCTGCTTCAAAAATCTTGGGCACGGCGCGATGCTGGGAATCATGTGCGAGGTGACCAGCAAATTAGCGGCTGCGAGATCCCCTTTCGGCACACGACTAGTTGCGGCTAGCATTCGCGGCGCTGAGCGAGCACGGCCGGCCTTCGCCCGACCCGGCCACCCGAGTCAGCCAAGAAGCGGAATTAACAAGTAACGGCCTGACCCCGGGGAATTGCCTTAGGATTGGCTTCTCCGGAAGATTGAATTAATCAAAGTACGGTTATGAAAACTCCAGATGCGCGAAGTCGTTATTTTAAGGTTCTCGTGGAAATGGCTGCGGATCCTTCAGATGAAGAGATAGCAGCCGAACTGGTGGCCTCAGGTTTAGTGAGAGGACAAACTGCACCGGATAGCGCAGGAAAGCCGATCGCTTGCAGCATGTACGGAATCACAGTGGAGGGTCGCTTGTTTTTGCAGAAACTCAGAAAGGAAATTTTGGAAGAGTCCTTTTTTGGCCAGGTAAAGGCAAAGAGCGGCCTGATCGTTGCGTTCTTGGTTGGCGTGGGGAGTGAGCTACTGACTCAATATCTTTCGAAGCGATTCGGCCTCGGATGATGGCCATATTCTAGCATTCGAAGAGCTGAGGTTAAAAGACCTCTGCCTTTAGATCACAGTCGCGGAGCCAAGTTGGCGTCCGACGCCTCAGCCCGCCAGTAATACCTCGGGATGCCTGCTCGCAATGTAGAGCAGGCGAAGCGCTGCGCCGGTCGGCCGGCGCCGCCCCCGCTCCCAACTCGCGGCGGTCACGGTCGGAATATTCATCATCGCGGCGAAGACCGGTTGGCTGACGTTCAGTTTTCTCCTGATGGATCGCACCTGCGCAGGCGTCAACGTCTTCACTGGCGGCGGCAACAGCCTCGTGGCCGTGCGAAGCGTGAGCTTCTCCTTGCCCGTCAAATGATTCGCGAACGCCTCGACATTGCTGACCAGATCGGCGGCGTTAAACTCAATGTCCTTGGTTTTCATGTCTGAACTGATGTTTGATGATCTCGACGGCGGTCCTCAGCCGCTTCTCTTGATCGGGTGTGAGGTTCTCCGACTTGGCCTTGGTATAAATGTAGAAGAAGATGATCGTATGATGCCGGGGAAGATGAAGGTAGATGACCCTGGCGCCGCCGGCCCTACTCTTGCCCTGAAGGGCCATTCTGACCTTGCGCAGCCCTTGCAAACGCGGGATCAAGTCGCCCTTGCGCGGGTGCTTTAAGAGATCATTTTGAAGTTGGTTGAGAAAATGGTCATCTGTGATCTGCGTCACCAGGCTGGTAAACAGCGGCAACTCGATGAAAGTGAGTTTCATTGGACCCTTACAGGGTAATGGACATTAGTCAAGCTCTGAGGGGTCGCGTCTCGGGAATTGATCGCTCCGGGAACTCCAACCTGGGCTTTCATGCCATGATGATAACAACCCCCACCAAGGGGCCAGGGGATCGGGACCGATCCCCCTGAATGCGTCTCGACGTTCACATCACGACGACGCAAAGGACTCCGCAAGCCGTCTTGGAAACCTGCAAACGCCGACCGAGTCTCTACCAATCAATTCCATGAAACCTGAAAAGCAACAACAGCTCGAAGCCGCCGGATTCAAAGTGGGCTCTGCCGACGAATTTCTTGGCCTTACTCCCCACGAAAGCGCCTTGGTCAGTCTACGGCTGTCATTGGCCAACCTCAACAGCCCTGCGTGGCTGCGACCAGTTCGCTTTCGGCATACGACATCCGGGTGTCCCTAATGCGCATTCAGCCGGAAATCTGGCGGCTGATCCGGGTTCCCGGGGATATCGCTCAACGCGAAATTAACAAGTAACGGCGCGACCCCCTGGATTGGCCCCGGCTACCGAACCTCAGCCCCGACGGCCGTCTGGTTTGGATTGAGGAACGTTTTTACGAGCGGGCCCTCTCCACAAAGGATAAACCCGTTAAAGCGCTTGAACCATCTGCCGTCCGGCACCGTTGGGGCTCGATCGAGCCAGTGCGCGAACTGCTTCAGGTCCTCAGTTGTAATTCCGCGCTCGGCTCTCCGCCGAAAAAGGTGGCGAAGCACCGCTTCCGGAACCTCAGCCCTTTGAATTTTTGGCATGGGCCCGCTTGAGCGGCTTCCCATAGAAGCCGGCGACGAATTCCTCCTCCAGCGTGGCCTTCTCGCGGGCACCAGCAGTGTCCAGGCGGTCCGCAATTTCACCAAGTTGATCGGGTGTCAGCTTTTTGGCCGAGAGCGTGAAATCGAGGTTAAGTGCTTCGGCCGCTTTGCCTATACTGTTGAGCGTGATGGATGTGTTGTTGCCGTTCAGAATTCGCCGGATGGAATTTCGGCCGGTCTTCGTCTTCCTGGCGAAGGTCGTAATGTTGAGGTGCTCCGCGGCCATCCTCTGACGGATGGCGCCAGCGAGGGATTGCTTCATTTTTAGCGCAACGCTCATAGATCAACGGTGGGCCAACTTTGGCCCACCGTCAATGATGACCTGAAGAACCATTCAAGGGGGCCCAATGATCGAGGGGATCTCAGGGGTCGCGTCGCGCAGATCGGCGAGTGACGCCCCACCCGCGTTCCTGCGCGTCGAGTTGCCATTATCGCTCGACGCGGAATTAACAAGTAACGGCCCGACCCCCTGGATTGGCCCCGCGATAAAATATGTCTCCGCGTATTTGAGGCGGCGGCGCTTTCGCGTAAAGTCGCGCGAACGTGACCGAATCGGATATGACCTGGAAGCGACGAAGGCCAAAAAGACGCTCCATGTTGAGGTAAAGGGCGTTTCAGGCCGGCTCGTTCAATTCATCATCACCAAAGGTGAAGTGAATCGGGCTAAGAGCGATCCGGATTTCCACCTTTTCGTTGTCACAGAGGCCCGCGGCGCTTCGCCCAAACTGCACCGATATTTGGGTTCATCGCTGAGCGCCAATTTCCGCCTGGAGCCAACCGCCTTCATGGCCACGCCAGCTTTGCCCACAAACGAAAGCCGATCTCGCTGAAAACCCGTTTCAGTGCCCCATAACGCCGATTCTGGGGCACTGGGGGAAAGATCCATTAGCGCCGGCCGCAGCCCCGCCCAACCCCTTCAGACAAACACGTCGGCGCTGATCCCGAACCTTTCACGCAGGGCCTTGACGTGCGCGGTCGTCAGGCCGCGCTCGCCTTTCAGTATGCGATACGCGACCGAACGGTCGACGCCGACGATTTTGGCCAGGTCGTCCCCGGTCATGGTATTTTCCTCGAGCACATATTTGAGCATTGAAAGGCCTGAAACCGGCCGCCGCTTCGGCAGGATATCCGCCTCGTAGCGTTCGACCAGAGCGGAAAGAAGCAGGAGGTAGTCTTCCTGATCCGGGTTGAGCTTTTGGCCGGCAAGTGTGTCGACTATTTCGACGGTGTTCCTGTAGCCAATCTCGTCATGAATGGGCCGCGGAACGTGAAGCTTGATCAGTCCGTCGAAAGTCGCCGGAAGCCGGTCAAAGGAGAGTCGGGTGGCTGTCTTCATAGGTTCTTTTTCCAATGGGCCTTGTCGTAGTCGTTATGCGTGAGAAGAAGCAGGACAAAGAGGATTTGGTGGTTGTAGTGGATCGCGGTGATAAGGCGGTAATGGCTCTTGATATTGAAGATGGTGACGGTCTTCCCACTGGCCACTTTGACCTGGTCCGCCGATGGCAGGATTCTCCGCAAATCGACCAAGCTCTCAAATCGTCCGCGATGGATAAGCTGCTCCCAATGATCAAGCGTGGTGGCAACGGTCGGATGGAGCTTGGCATAGTCGCGTAGTCGTCTGGTCGTGATGATTCGCACGGCTCGTGTGGGATAATAGTCGCCAAAAAGGCGACTAAATCAAGCGAAATTTTTGCTTCCTCTTTCGAGGCCGACAATCGGGGCGCCGGTAGCGGGTCCCATGTACGAGGGAGGTCGCCACCGCGCGCGTATTCTTGGAGTCTCCGATTGGCGGCCTGGCACTTACGCCGTGCCTCGTGCCCGAAGGGGTCATTTTGGGTAATTCATGCCCTGATGGTAGCAACTTCTGTCGCGGCTCTTTGAAAAGGCCGGTAAAGTTACACTAGAGCTTCAATCCCACGATCTTGCCACTAGGCGCCCGAGGTGCTCACCGGGGGGCGAGGGACCGCGCTTCGCGCGGCCTCACCCCCGGCCAGGCGGACCCAGATCAGCTACGCGAAACCAGAGAACGGGTGTTTCTCGGGGCGTCAGCGGTTCCCACCCTATGCCTACGATCTGCGAACAGCCGGCCGCCACCGGCCTGGCCCGTGCAAGCACCAGTGATTGTCCGCCCCAGACCTCCCTTCCGGAAGCCGAGGAAACTCAGGGTCTGCTCCGAGCGATGAAAAGCGCCGATAGCTTCGCGGAATACTGCACCCTCCGGGACCGGGTCCTCTTGGGCCACCTGCCGATAGTAACTCGGCTCGCACGCCGGCTTGCCAGGAACTCATCCCTCCGGGACGACCTCGAAAGCGAGGGCGCCCGCGAAATGATGACTGCGATCGCCAAGTATAGGCCCGAACACGGCGCCCCATTCCAGGCCTATGCCTTCGTGTGCGTGCGCGGCCGCATGCTGGATACTCTCACCTCGACCGAAGGCTTGGGGATTGCCGGAAATGCGGCCAGGAACCTGCGCTACCTTCGAGCCACCATGGCTGCGGAAGGGGATTCTGGCCACGCAGCGAACTCCGAATCCCTCGCTGCAGCCTCCGGCGTGCCCCCAAGGGCTATCCGACGCCTGCGTCCCTTTATCGACCGCGTAAGCTTGGATGCCGCAGCCAGCGCTGCCGACGGTTGCCCCACCGCCATCGGTGAGAATGCCCGGGTCGATCCGACCTTTGCTGACGAACCGGACAATGCCGCGGACTGCCTTCAGTTGTCGGAGGATCTGACCGTCCTCGGTCGTAGCCTGCAACTTCTGCCGTGGAAGGAGCGCTTTGTCCTTGAGGGAGGATCCAGGGGGTCGGGCCGTTACTTGTTAATTCCGCTGGCAGGCCGAGCAGGTTGGTGAGTGACGCCCCACCCGCGTTCCCACGCGTGGAGTTGCCATTATCTCTACCGTGGCCCGGAAACCGCGCATCCAGTTCGCCAACGCGATCTATCACGTTATTAATCGAGGAAATTACCGGCACGATGTCTTCGCCACGGCTGGAGCACTGCAGATTTTTGAAAACTGCCTTCTTGAGGCATGTGAACTCGCGGGATGGCTGCTGCATGCTTACGTCTTAATGAGCAATCATTTCCACCTGGCGGTCGAGACGCCGCGCGCGAACCTCTTTCAGGGGATGCACTGGCTAGAGAGCAAGTTCTCGACCCGATTCAATCGATTCCGCGGCGAGAGCGGGCACGTCTTCCAAGGCCGGTACAAATCGTTCCTGGTCGAACCAGGGACGCCATTGGCCCGGGTTGTCGACTACATCCACCTCAATCCGGCTCGCGCCCACATCGTCTCTGCCCAGCAACTGCCAGAATTTCGTTGGAGTAGCTATCGGAGATTTTTGGGCCCTGACCGTCCGGCATTTCTCATCTGTAAGGAATGGCTATTCCAGCATGGTTTGGCTGACACCTCCGCAGGCTGGGAGGACTACCAACGCCATCTGATGCAAGTGGCTGGCCAAGATCCGGAATCTCGGACGCGTGAACCATTCGCTTCAGGCTGGGCTATCGGCTGCGACGATTGGCGCAAGATCATCGTGGACGATCAAAAGACCCGATTGGCCGAACTCGCGCTGAGCGGTGCCCGTGAGACTGAACTCCTGCATTTACAGTGGAAATGTGCCCTCAGCGAATTGCTCGCAGAAGCCGGCCAGACTGAGGATTCTGCTAGGCAGGCGCCCAAAGGCGCGGGGTGGAAAATTGAACTCGCGGGCAAACTGCGCTGGAGTGTTGGTGCGACCGTTCGTTGGATCGCACGTGAGCTCCATATGGGCTCGCCTAATTCTGTCAGGGTCTACCTAAGTCGACATTCCAAAGAAATTAACAAGTGACGGCCCGACCCCTTATCCCCTCCTTTTGCGGTTGTCCGCCGGGCATATCTGACTAACCTCCCGACAGTGACCAGGTTCGCTGAAATCCAAGAGGCTAGCCAAGGGCATACCGCGTGCGCCGCTGTGGGCGTATAGTCCGGGTGGTGAGAATCAAGTCGGCTGTATTTACACAGCCCAAGGGTTCGAGTTCGACTACGTCGGCGTTATCTTCGGCACGGACTTAGTTTATCGGCCTGGCGAAGGATGGACGGGGGACAAGCGAAATTCCCACGACTCGGTTGTGAAAAGGGCTGGCGACCGATTCGTCGAATTGGTCAAGAACACGTACCGCGTTCTTTTGACCAGAGGGATGAAAGGGTGTTACGTCTGCTTTTTGGACAAAGCGACCGAGGACTTTTTCCGAAGCCGAACGGAGATCGTGTCCATCGAATATCCCGAGACGATTGAGCCGCAGCGCAAAGTAGCTGAGGACTGATATTTGAAGTGGTGCCCGAGGCGAGACTCGAACTCGCATGCTGATAAGGCACAGGCTTCTGAGACCTGCGTGTCTACCAATTCCACCACCCGGGCAAGAGCGGGAGGGAAGAGAGAATCATCAGCAGCGCCAGGAGCAAGAATATTTCCCAGGCGCTGGGGCAGGCTGGCATGGGGCTTGGCCGACAGAACCGGCTTGCCCGATTCATGCGAGCTATCGACCTTACCGCCGCTGACATGAAGACGAAACCGCGCGCCGATTCGGCCCACACCGGCCTGGTGAACGATCTCGGCCGCCTTGTCGCCGAGGCGCGGGGTTCAGCGGCGCGGTTGGTGAACACCGTCATGACCGCGGCATATTGGGAGGTCGGGCGGCGCATCGTCGAATTTGAGCAGAGCGGAGCCAAGCGGGCGGGCTATGGCGGGGGTTGCTGAAACGGCTCGCGGCTGATCTTACTGCCCGCCACCGGCGCGGCTTTTCCGAGCGCAATCTGGAACAGATGCGCCTGTTTTACCTGGCGTGGCCGGCAACCGTGGGACTCATCACCTTCAACCCGAGTCTTTCCGTCCCGGCAAAATGCCGGCGATTCCCGGTCACCAGAACTCGGTCGGGCGTGGCCAAAGCAACCTCGGCAAAGGGAATGGCGCTCGGATCAGCAAGCGATACCTTCAAATCGCCGGAGGATGTGGGTGGAAAACTGAGCAGGGCAGACAAAAGCCCCTCAACTGCCTCCGCACTAAATCCGAATTTCGGACGGTAAAGCACGTCGCGATATTCCGCCAAAATGCGCGCGTCGTAGTTCCCGGGAGGATAGGAAGGTGATGCTCACGGCGCTAGTGTCGGACAAATGCCCGGCGATGTCAAAGGCTCTCCTCGAGGCCGGCGCCAGCTAGAAGCGATAGGACACATCGACGCCCGCCGTCAACGGCTGGTTGCTGATGACGCGGTTGAAGGCCGCGGAGGGCTGGGTCTCGGCGTATAGGTATTCGAGCGAGGCCTGGGTGTTGAAGGCGTTGTTCACGAACAGCTCCGCGCTCCAGTCGCCCTTCTGGGAATCGATGCCCACCCGGAAGTTGGTGAGTTCATAGCCCGGCAGCTGGGAGTATTCGCCATTCTCCTGGTAGCCGGGGTAATAGAGGAAGTTCAGGGAGTAGCGCCGGCCGACGTAGGCGAGCTCCGCCTCGGCCTTGAAGTTGTACTTCTTGAAGATGGGCGTCGAATAAGAGAGGTTAAGGTCCCCGTTGATCGGCGCGACATCCGGAAGCACATTGGTCGGGGTGATGACCCAGTGCGGGCCGCCGTCCAGGTTGTCGTGCAGGTATCCAACGGAACCCCCGAGCACGAATCCCCGGCCCAGGATGGCGCGCACCTCGACGTCGCCGCCGTAGATCGTGGCGTGGTTGCCGTTGATATTGAAGGCCCAGTCGTCGGGATAGGCCAGGAGCTGGATGTTTTTCCAGTCCTCATAGTACAGGCTCGCATTGACCAGCAGATGGCGGTTGAGCCACCGGGATTTTACGCCGGACTCGTAGCTCCAGACCGAGTCCGATTTGTAGGTGGAGGGCCACTTGCCCCCGGTATAGTTCATGCCCGCGAAGGCCCCGGACCAAACCGACCCGGTGGTCGGATAGGCCGCGTTGCCGCCGCCGGGCCGGAATCCTTCGGCGGCCGTCGCATACATGGTCAGGTCGTCGCTGAAAGTGTAGGCCAGGTTGAACTTTGGATCCACGATCGCTTCCTTCTGGGTGATCAGCCCGGTGGCCGACGGGGTCGCCGCCCCCAGGGCCGACCCCCATCCGCTGATGACCGAGGAGAACCTGTAGTCGTAATCGTCCAACCGCACACCGGCACTGGCCTTCAGATGGTCGGTCAGCGCGTAGGTCGCATTGCCGAACAAGGCATACTGGTAGATCGTGGTCGGCGAATAGGCGTCAAACCAGTTGGGCGTCGTCGCCGGAGCACCCGTGCCGATGTCCATGTAAGCGGAGGGGTTCGGGGTCGTGCCCGTGAAATTCCATGTGGCCCAATAGTCACTGAAATAGGCGCCGGTCACCCATTGCAGCGGACCCTTGTCCGTCGAGGCAAAGCGCAGCTCCGTGCTGTATTGATAGGTCGGGTCATCCTCGTACCCGTAGGCCGCGCCGGTCCCCGCGGAGCCGTAGTATCCGGGATTGGGGAGGTTGTAGTTGGCATAGTAAGCCAGGGCCTGGTCCGGGTTGTTGAACTCCTCGCTGGACTCCTCGAACTGGGTCGAACGGCGGGACCAGTAGGCGGTGACCAGGGTCGCGTCAAAGGAGTTGAAGCTGTAGTTGGCGTTGAGTCCGGTGATGATCTCCTTGTCGGTCTTGGGTTCGGGAAGGTTGAAGGGCTCGTAATGCTTCAGGGTGCCGGGGGGGCCGTCAAAGGCGCTGATGCCGGCCTGATTGTCGCCGAGATAATCGGCTGAGAGCGTGACGGACAGGAGCTTCGTGGGCTTCCAGAGCATGGTCCCGCGCAGGCTGTCAAACTGGTCGGAATTCGAGCGGGGAAATTGCTGCTGGCTGGGAGCGGCCTGGACGTTGCCGCGGGTGGAACCGTCCGGACTCACCAGCGGAAAGGGAGTCTCCACAATCCGGTCGATCCAGCCGCTGGTGTAGTCTTCCGTGGCCACGATGCGCACGGCCAGCTTGTCCTGCACCACCGGAATGTTGAGCATCAGGTTGTCATTGTGGTTGAAGCCGCCCCCTTCGGTTCCCGACAAGATGCTCTGCGCCGAGCCCTGGAATCCGCTCAAATCGGGCTGGTTGGTGATCACCTTGAAGGTGCCGCCCATCGATCCGGAGCCATAGAGCGTGCCCTGCGGTCCGCGCAAAACTTCGGTGCGGTCGATGTCGTAAAGCGGCGGGGTCAGGACGACCTTGCCGTTTTGGGCGCCCGCGGGCGCGGTCAGGGCAATGTCATCGAGATAGAACCCCACCGTCGGGGAATTGCCGCCGCTCGAGGTCATGCCTCGCATCTCGAACTCGGTCTGACCCGGTCCGTTGCTCTTCAGGGAGACGCCGGGCGTCTCTTGCGCCAGGGCGGTCAGGTCGATGATGCCGCGAGCCGACAGATCTTCTCCCGTATCCACCGCCATGCTGATCGGCGTGGTCTGCTCCGTCGCCTGGTGCTTCTCGGCTGTGACCACGACGTCTCCCAGGATCACTATCGTCGAATCTGCCGGCAGAGGCGCAGCGCTCGGCGGAACCGGGGCCGGGCTGTCGTCAGCGCAGGCCCTCGGAACGAAAAGCTGGGCCGCGCTGCCCAGAAGCGTCGCCGCGGCAATAGACACAAGTCGGTTGGTGCGTAGGTTTTCCATACCGCTCCACAGTACGGGACATCCGGCCGCAGGCCTAAAAAAAGATGGGCGGGAAATCCTTAAAAAAAGATTAACGAAGGGCCGGAGGCCACTGGCTTGCTACCATGTCCTGTCATGCAAACAGGCCAGCGTCGGATAGTCCGAAGGCGAAGCGGAACCGAGAGGACCATGCAGGAGTACATCCAGGCCTGGCGGGAGCGGTCCGAACATGACCTGAGCCTGGCGCCGGCTTCCAAACTGAGACGGGAAATCACCCTGAAGGCTCTCCTGAAAACCTGGCCCGGCCTCCCGCTCCTCCGGGTCCGTGAGGTTAGCGACTCGGACTGCTGCCGATGGGCGATCCGGGCCTTCCGCGAGGGAACGGGATTCATCGCGCCGGGGGCCCGGACCGTGCGGCGGGGAATGTCCCCCTCGGCTTTCAATAAATGCGTGGACGCCCTGCGGGGGATTTTTGCCATCGCCGGCAAAGAAGGGATCATCGGCGACAATCCCGCGGCGGCCGTCGCAAAGGTCCGGGCCCGGCAGAGGCCGGTCGAGCTGCCTTCATCGGGGCAGTTCGAGGCCATTGTGAAAACGGTGGCCGCGGGGAGATCGCGCTGGTCGCCCGACTGCGCTGACATGGTCCGGCTGCTGGCCTACTCGGGAGCCAGGCTCCGGGAGGCGACCGGGCTGCGTTGGAGCCACATCGATGAGGCACGCCAGCGGCTGACCATCCCCGGGACGAAATCGGCCTCGAGCTGGCGGATGATTCCCATTTTTCCGCCGCTGGCTGCCTTGCTCTCCGAGATGCGTGCGCGCCGGGCGAATGAGCCGAAGGAAGCCTCCATCGCCCCGGTCCACGAGTGCCGGGAGTCCCTGCGCTCAGCGTGCCTCAGCGTGGGAGTGCGGCCGCTGACCCATCATGACCTTCGGCATCTCTTTGCCACCCGATGCATCGAATCGGGAGTCGATATCCCGACCGTTTCCCGATGGCTGGGCCATTCCGACGGTGGGACCCTGGCCATGAAAACCTATGGACACCTGCGCGACGAGCACAGCACCGCCCAAGCGGCCAAGGTCCGGTTCTGACCGGAGAAAAGCCTACCGCGCAGCCACCGGCGCCGCCAGGAGCTCCCGGGGCGTGATCGAGAGCGCGAGCTGCTCGAAGTTTCGCAAGAGCGAGAGGCGGATCGGCGCGTCGATCCGGTCGGCGGTCAGGAGGGCCTGCAAGGCGTCGACCGAGGGCGTCGGAGTTGAATCGAGCCCCACGATGATGTCCCCCGGCTCGAGTTTCGCCTCGGCCGCGGGACTGCGTTCCTCGATGCCCGCCACGAGGACTCCCGTTTCAATGGGAATCCGGTAGTGGAGCACGAGCTTGCGGAGCAGCGGCACAGTCTGCCCGGAGACGCCGATGATGCTCCGGCGGATCCGGCCGTCCTTGATCAGGAGGCCCGCCACCCAGCGGGCGGTGTTGCCGGCGATGGCGAAGCAGATGCCCTGCGCGGGGCGGATGATGGCGGTGTTCACGCCGATGACCTCGCCGCGGGCGTCCACGAGCGGCCCCCCGGAATTTCCCGGGTTGAGCGCGGCGTCGGTCTGGATGATGTTGTCGATCAGCCGGCCGGAGGCAGCCCGCAGCGAGCGGCCGAGGCCGCTGACGATGCCGGCGGTCACGGTCTGCTGAAAGCCCATGGGGCTGCCGATCGCGATGGCGATCTGCCCCAGCTTGATCGCGGCGCTGTCGCCGAGAGTGAGGTAGCTGATATCGTCGCCGCTCACCCGGAGGACCGCGAGATCCGTGTGCGGGTCCTCTCCGATCAAGTCGGCCGGCAGCTTCCGGCCGTCGGATAGAAAAACGCGAAAGGCCGTGGCGCCATGGACAACGTGGCTGTTGGTCACGAGGTAGCCGTCGGGCGAGATGAAGAAGCCCGAGCCGCTGCCGCCCGAGGGCTCGCCCTGCGGGCCGCGCCCCTCGCCGACGCCGCGGACCTCGATATGGACGACGGCGTCCCGGGCCTTTTCCACGGCGGCGGTGACGGCTGCCGAATAGGCATCGAGCAGGCTTTCGTCGACCGGGTAGGACGCCGCCGGGCGAGTCCGGACGGGGCCGACTCCGACATCTGCAGGGCTGTGGACTGACTGGTGGCGCATGGCACAAAAATCCTCTCCAAAACAAGGGCATTTGCAAATGACGGGGCTTTAACTTGGTGGTAGATCCGGCCCTATTGACAATGTAGCCACATGAGGCCACATCTGCTTGATGAAACGAAAGAAATCTCGTTCAAGCAATTATCCCCAATCCGACGACACGGCAGCGAAGATAAGGGAGGACGCGGCAAAATATGGCCTGCGACGGGACGTGCTCGGCGTTCGAGAAGCGAAGGACCAGCTGTCGAGCCTCCTGAAACGGGCGGCCGCCGGCGAGGAGATCGTGATCACAAGCGATGGCGTTCCCGCAGCCATGGTTGTCCGCTATAGGCCGGTCATCACTGGAAAGCCCTACCAGCCCGATTGGGACTTGCTGCGGTCCGTGCCCATGACCTCCGATTCAACTCCTCACATTCGCGAGGAACGCGATAGCCGCGGTTGATCGCATGTATCTCGATACTTGCATTCTCGCGAAGCTCTTCGCCCCCGAGGAGGATTCGGAAAAGTATGCCACCCAGGCGTCAGGTGCCATTCTGGTCTCATCCGAGATAGCCTATGCCGAAGTCTTTTCCGCGCTGTTGAAAAAAGAGCGCATGGGTGAAATTACCTTGGAGCAGCGTTCGCTGGGCTGGATCCGGTTTGAGCGCCAAATTCGGGAAAAAAGCATTTATCTGGCTCCGCTCGATGGCGCCATTGTGCGACACGCTCGGGATATCATGCTCGAGCTTCATCCCCACGTGGCGCTTCGGACGCTCGATGCCATGCATTTGGCCACCTATTTCACCGTCTTATCGGGCCCACTGCTTACAAATGACCGGCGCATGCGCGAGGCGGCGACACGACTGGAAATCGCGCTGGCCTAGGAGGCAGCGGGCCGCACTGGACAGAGCCGCTTCCGCCGCCATACTGAATCTCCCATGAAAAAAGACGCTGTCCTGGCCAAGATCAAAGCCGAGAAGGTGGTTGCGCTGATTCGCGCCGACAGTCCGGACGGGCTCCTCGATTGCGCGAAGGCGATGGCGGCGGGCGGGCTCACGAGCATCGAGCTCACGATGACGACCCCCGGGGCGATCCGCATGCTGGAGAAGGCCACGGTTGAGCTGCCGGACTTCATCTTCGGTCTCGGCACGGTGCTCGACGCCGAGACCGCCCGGATGGGCATTCTCGCCGGGGCGAGGTTTATCGTGACCCCGGCCCTGCGCCCGGAGGTGATCACGATGTGCCGGCGGTATACGATTCCAATCTTCTGCGGCGCGCTCACCCCCACCGAGGCCCTCAATGCGTGGGAAGGCGGGGCCGACGCGGTCAAGATCTTCCCTGCCGAGTTCTTCGGGCCGGCCTACATCAAATCGCTCAAGGCTCCCCTCCCCCACGTCGACTTCGTGCCGACGGGCGGGGTGAACCCCGAGAACGTCGGGGAATTTCTCAAGGCGGGCGCCACGGCCACGGCCGCCGGCAGTTCGCTCGTCGATGCCAAGTCCCTGAAGGAAAAGAATTGGGCGGCTATCACCGCCAAGGCCAAGGCGTTTGTGACCGCGGTGGCCGCCGTTAAGTAACTTTCCCCCATTTCACACGTCGGGCGCGACGGTAAGCACGCCAACCCCATGAATACCCCCACCCGGCTCCTCGGAGCCTTCCGCCTCCGCGTCGCAACGCTGCTCGGCCTGCTGTCCATCGGGATGGCGCCCGCCCTGCGCGCCGACCTGCTCAATTGCGATCTCTCGGACTACAAGGCCTCGCCCGGGCTGACCGCCACGGTCCAAGGGGACGTGCTCACGGTCACCTGGACCGGCACCGCGAAAACGGAGGTGCGCGCGCGCTATGCCATCGACAACGGGCATCCGATGGTCCGCGAGCTGGCGGTGCGCCGGGCGGGAGGCCGCTGGTCGGTCCTCGGCCAGAACCTCACTCCGGCGTTCGACGTCCAGACGGGCCACCGCCGCATCGATTTTGCCGGGCTCGCGCCGCTCCGCGGCCTCGGCGTCGACATCACCTCGCCGGATGTCATGGAGCACCAGGCCTGGGTCTCATTTTGGGACGCCCCCTTTGTCATCCCCAGCGACCCCAAGCGGACCCCCGGGCCGCTGCGGGCAGCCACGGAGGTGCAGCGGGCCGACGGCACGTTTGCCTCGACGTCCTGCGCCGTGAGGACCGACGGAGGCCGCTTGGAGGTCGATTTTCCCGGGCTGACGATGGGCATCTTTTCCGGCGGGATCCGCTTCACCCAATATAAGGGAACCAGCCTGCTGCGGGTCGAGGCGATCGCCAAGACCGACAAGAACCTGGTCGCCTACAAGTATGCGGTCGGCTTGAAGGGGCTCTCCCTCGCCACGCTGCCGCGGGCCCGCTGGATCGACACCGGCGGCAACCCGCAGGACTACCAGTTTGGCGGCGGGATCCACGACAGCCCGGTCACCGTGCGGGCCAAGAACCGGGTTATCCTGGCCGAGGGGCCGGGCGGCTCGATCGCGGTCTTTCCGCCGCCCACGGTCTTCTTTCCCGCGCGCGAGGTGGACACCAACCTGGGCTATGTGTGGTTCCGCAAGGACGCTCCCACGCAGTATTCCATCGGCGTCAAGCAGGCCGACCACGAGGACAACCCGCGCTTCCTGCAGAACTACGCAGTCTACAATGCGCCGCCCGGGACGATGCAGCGGATGGCGGCTTATTTCTATGTCAGCCCGGACGACGCGGTCGCGACCCGTGCGGCGGCGATGGCGTTCACCCGCGACGACATCTTCCAGCCGCTCCCCGGCTACAAGACCTTCGTCAACCATTTCCACCTCCGCTTCACCGACATCCTGCGGGCCTCGGGCTCCCTCGACACCCAGACGCCCGATCTTGTCGCGATGAAGGCGATTGGGATCAACATCGTCGGGCTGAGCGACTTTCACGACGACCAGCTGGCGCAGAGCGACCCGGGCCCCAAGCGCTTCGCCGACCAGCAGGACTACATCGAAGGGACCCGCCGGGCCTCGGACACGGACTTCCTTGTCGCTCCCTGGGAGGAGCCGAGCACCTATTACGGCGGCCATACGAACCTGATCAATGCGCGGCCGATCTATTTCTCGAAAGTGCGCAAGCCCGGCCAGCCGTTCACCGAACAGGACCCCAAGTACGGCACCGTCTATCACCTGGGCAGCATCGCCGATGTGATGCAGTTCCTCGATGCGACCGATTCCTATTGGTACACGGCGCATCCGCGGACCAAGAGCTCGGCCGGCTATCCCGACGCCTACTGGGACAAGCCCCTGGCGAAGAGCGACCGCTACCTCGGCGTCGCCTTCAAGCCGGGCATGGGCATGGACCTCTCCGAGCAACGCCTGGCCGACTGGCGGGTCTTCGACGCCATGGACACGATGAACAACATGAACGCCGACACGACCCTCCAGCCCAAGCTCGCGATCGGCGACTGCGACACCTACCAGAAGTGGCCCCACGACGACCTTTTCCCCGGCTTCCCGGTCAACTACCTCAAGCTCGACAAGGTGCCGGGCCCGGATGAGGACTGGAGCCCGATCCTCAAGTCCCTGCGCAAGGGCGACTTCTTCGTGACGACGGGCGAGATCTTCATCCGCAACTACGCGGTCGAAGGCACGGGCAACAAGCGCACGATCGTCGCCGACGTCGACTGGACCTTCCCCCTGGAGTTCGTCGAGGTGGTCTGGGGCGACGGCAAGACGATCAACCGCCAGGTCATCCGCGCCACCGATCTCGCGCCCATGGGGACGAAGCACTTTGCGATTCCCTTCGATGCGACCGGAAAGAAGTGGGTGCGGTTCGCGGTGTGGGACTCGGCGGTCAACGGCGCCTTTGTGCAGCCCGTCTGGCTGCAGCGGTGACGGGACAGGAACCTGGGGAAATTTCGACGAGGCGCGGGCGTGGGCGAACCGACAGCCGCGGCGTCTGTCCATAGGGGGAACTCCCTCAACTTATGCCCTCCCAACATGCTATCGAAATCTTCGGCCTGCTCAACTGTGCCGTCATCGGCCTGTCGCTCCTGTTTCAGCCCGTGGCCTGGGGCGCATTCTTCGGCTGGCTCCGGAGCCAGGGTAATGCCGGCGCGCTCGCCTACGGATCCATTTGCCTCTCTTTTGGTTCGATCGTCGTGGCCTTCCACCGGATCTGGCACGGCCTCCTGGTCGTGCTGACCCTGGCCGGCTGGTTCGATGTGGTCCTCGGTATCGTGTGCCTGCTTCTGCCCTCGGCCGGACTCGGGCTTATGGAGCTGCCGGAAAAGAGCCCAGGCGTCTGCCGTCTGGCCGGGCTCGCCTGCCTCGGCGTGGCGGCGGTGATACTGGCGGCGTTATCGATGGGCGGGGGGCTTTAGCGCGGGCGGGGCGGGGGCGGGCTGGGGACAGCCCGCGCTACCTTGGGGGGCCTAGGGACAGGCCGCGCTACCTGGCGGCGTCACCTGCCCCCGTTACCTGTCCGAATTACCTGCCCGCCTTACCTATGTCGGCGGGAGGGTGATCGAGATACTTGGTTAGGTCCGGGATCCGTTTGGCGTGGCGCCCCGTGGCGTCGCGCGCCATGTAGGGATCCTCCTCGGGCGCGATCTCGACCTCCTCCTCGTCGTCCGACTCCTCCTGCTCGTCGATCTCGCCGCCCTCGCCGTCGATCACGAGCCAGTCCTGCTCGGCGTCGAAGGCGTGGGAGAGCCGGCGCGCCTGGGGATCCAGGACCAGGGCGGGATTCTTGACGCGGCCGGCTTTCACCAAATCAAAAATGCACGGATGGAACAGCTTCTCGCAGCGGGCCATGTAGTCGCTGAACCATTTGTTGGCCACCCCTTCGCGGCGATTGAGCAGCGCCACGTCTGAGAAATGGAGGCAGGCATCGAACCAGGCCACGAGCGGCGGGTGCTGCTCGGCCAGGCGGCAATGCACCACGGTGAGGATGCGGGCGAGCTCGCTGCCGTTCGCATCGATCCAGGCCTTGCAGGCCTCGAGCTGTTCGACGGGATTGCGCCGTCCCTCCGTCACGAGAAAGACATGGGTGGCGCCAGCGGGGAGGTCGGCGGCGAGGGTGACGTCCGATCCCGTCCAGCGTCCGACATTGGGGAGCCTGGCGTCGGCCGCGTCCGCGGGCTCGGATTCGGCCAGGAGAACGGCGGGACGGTCTCCCTCGCCCAGCCCGCCTTCGATCAGGTCGGCCAGGACCTCGCGGCGGCCGGAACCGACCGGGCCGAGGATGAGGTAAATCAGGGGCTTGGTGGAAGACATGAGAATTGGCACACCGCGGACCGCGCCTTCCGGCGGCCGGACGATCAGAACTTGAAGATTTGGTTTTGGGCCGCGTGGCGCATCCAGTGATCGACCAGCACCAGGGCGGCCATCGCCTCGACAATGGGCACGGCGCGAAGAGCGACACAGGGATCGTGGCGGCCGCGAGCCTGGAGTTCCGTCTCGCGCCCATGCACATCGATGGTCTCCTGCAGCTGCAGGATCGTGGCCGTGGGCTTGAAGGCCACGTTGAAGTAGATCTCCTCGCCGTCGCTGATGCCGCCCTGGACGCCGCCGGAGCGATTCGTGGCGGTGCGCACGCGGCCGTCCCGAATCCGGAAACTGTCGTTGTGCTCGGAGCCCTTGAGGGCCGTGCCGGCGAAGCCGCTGCCGATCTCAAAGCCCTTGGTCGCGGGCAGTGAGAGCATGGCCTTGGCCAGATCGGCCTCGAGGCGGTCGAAGACCGGCTCGCCCAGCCCCGGTGGCACCCCGCGGATGCGGCAGGTCATGATGCCACCGACCGAATCGCCCGCGCTGCGGACCTCCTTGATCCGCGCGAGCATCTTCACGGCGGTCGCCGGATGCGGGCAGCGCACCGGCGTGGCCTCGACGTCGGCCAGGGTGGGAAACGTCTCGAGGGCGCCGGCCGGAACGGCGATATCGTGCACCCGCGTGAGGTAGGCGCGGATTTCCACGTTGCCGGCGATGGCCAGGATCTTTTTTGCAATGGCGCCCGCGGCGACCCGGCCGATCGTCTCGCGGGCGGAGCTGCGCCCGCCCCCCCGGTGATCGCGGATGCCGTACTTGGCCTGGTAAGTGTAATCGGCGTGCGAGGGGCGGTATTTCTCCTTCATCTCGTCGTAGGCGCCGGGCCGCGCATCGGTGTTGCGCACGAGCATCGAGATCGGCGCCCCCGTCGTGCGCCCCTCGAAAACCCCGGCCAGGATCTCCACCCGGTCCTCCTCCTTGCGGGGCGTGACGACGTCGCTCTGCCCGGGCCGGCGGCGGTCCAGCTCGATCTGAATCTCCTCCGCCGCCAGCGGCAGGCGCGGCGGACAGCCGTCCACCACAGCGCCCACGGCCGCGCCGTGGCTTTCGCCCCAAGTGGTGACCGTGAAGAGCTTTCCGAAGCTATTGGGCATGAGGTAATACAATGCCCGAAAGGAATGGTGCGGAAAGAGAAAAACAGGCAACATTCCCTCCGGGACGGCGTCTCATGACATCGCCGTTTACAATTTCGCCGCTTTCGCCTCTGCTATCCGCCCCGGCCCGTCGCGCTGCATTCCCATAATTTCCCCTTTTGTATGACCCTGCGTTTTGCCCGCACGTGCCTCGCCGCCGGCCTCGTCGTCTTCGCCGCGGCCCGGCTGCCGGCGCAGGGGCCGGCGCCGAGGCCCGCCAACCCGCCGAACAACGGCCTCATCACCTATAATATTCAGGGGGCCGACGTCGACGCCGTGCTGCAGAATCTGGAGGAATGGACCGGCCGCACGGTGATCCGGCCGCAGGCGCTGCCCCCCGCCACGTACACGCTCAAGATGACGGCCACCAAGTCCGACCTCATCATCGCCGTGGAATCGCTCCTGGAGGCCAACATGGTGGCGGTGATTCCGCTGGGCGAAAAATACCTCAGGGTGGTCCCGCTCCAGCTGGCCCGCACCGAGGCCCCCGAATACATCGAAGGCTCCACCCTCGGCCTGCCGCCGAGCGACCGGATCGTGACCAAGCTTTTCCAGCTCCATTTTCTGCGGGTGAGCGAGTTCTTCAGTCCGCAGATGGTCCAGAACATGTTCTCGCCCAATGTCGCCGGCGGCGTGGTTGCCGTGGAAAAGGCCAATGCAGCTTTCGTCACCGATACGCTCGCCAACATCCAGCGCACGGAGCGGCTCATCGACCAAGTCGACAAGCCGATGATGGCGGGCCTCGAGCCGAAGTTTTACACGCTGCGCAATGGCGCCAAGGCCAGCGACGTCGTCAATCGGCTGCACACCATCCTCTCCGGCCCGCTCCAGAATCAGATCGGCAGCGCGACGACCTACAGCGCCGACGACCGCACCAACCAGGTCATCCTCCTCGCCGATCCCCACCAGACCGCCCTGTTCGACGGGCTGATCGACAAGCTGGATGTGGTGTCCGCTCCCAACACCCGCAACGAGGTCATCTACCTCAAGCATGCGGACGCGCAAACCGTCGCCCCCATCCTCCAGCAGCTGATCACGGGCGTGGTGGCTGCCGCCCAGAAGGGCACCACCTCCCAGTCGCTGCGTCCCGGTGAGGCGGGGCAGGCGCCCGGCGAGCGCGGAGTCCCCAACCTGCCCGGAGGCCTCCCCCCCGGCGCCGCCCCGGGCGGCACGCTCGTGGCCAGCGCGGCCCCCCAGGCCGCCGTCGCCGCGGCGGTCAGCGCCAATCCCAACAATGAATTCAGCACGCTGGCCATCATCCAGGCCGACGAGCGCAGCAACTCGATCATCGTCTCCGGCACGGTGGACGACATCCGGCTGATCAAGGAGCTGATCAGCAAGATCGACATCGTCCTCGCCCAGGTCCGCATCGAGGTGATCGTCGCCGAAGTCACGCTGACCGACACCGACCAGAGCGGCATCTCCGCGCTGAACCTGACCGTCGGCACCGACAACACCCGGGGCACCCACATCACCAATTTCTCCGGCTCGGTCCCGGGCTGGGACGTCACTTCTGGCGTCGTCAATCCGCTCGCCCTCCAGGCCGCGCTCAACACCACGACGACCGGCAGCAGGAATCTCGTCAAAATCCTGCAGACCCCCGTCATCACCACGACCCACGCCAAGCAGGGCGAGGTCAACGTGGGCGAAAAGGACCCCCTCATCACGAGCACCCAGTCCACTCCGGTCTCCGGCGGGACGACGACGACGAGCGGCTTTTCCACCAACAGCACGGTGTCCTACCAGGACATCTCGGTCGACCTCAAGGTGACGCCGCTGATCGGCGACGATGGCAACATCGCCATGACCATCGACCAGATCGTGGACGATATCATCGGCAACGTGACCATCAACGGGAACTCGCAGCCGATCATCGGGCATCGCGAGACCAACTCCTTCATCAACTGCAAGGACGGGCAGATGGTCGTCCTGGGCGGGCTGCAGCGCACCCAGAAGTCGACCTCGCAGACCAAGCTCGGCCTGCTCTTCGAGATTCCCATCCTGAGCCAGCTCCTCGGCGGACATACCGACGAGCTCCAGCGCACGGAGCTGCTGATCTTCGTCCGCCCGCACGTCATCCCGATCGAAGCGTCCACGGGCGATACGAAGGAGGAGGTCAAGGTCATGTCCAACCGGAAGGACATCGACGCGTATCTGCAGGATCCCTCGAAGCAGCCCGACAAGAACGACAAGAAACAGAACCTGCTCGACCGGTTCTAGCCGCGGCGCCGCGTTTTCCGGCATGGCCACCACGATCGAAGACCTCCTGCCCGCCTCCCTCGCCTCGCGGCTGAGCGAGGAGCAGCGCCAGGCCGTGGCCGACGCGCCGCGCGCCCAGCGGCTGACGGCTCTGGGCACGGCACTTGGGCTGAGCGATGCCGACGTCCTGGCCGCCCTGGCGGAGGCCTCCGGCTACGACATCGCCAGCAACCTGGAGACCGACCCGGCCGCCCGGGGCCTGCTCCCCGCCCGGCTGGTGCACGATTATCAGCTGATCCCGATCAAGCATGGCGTGGCGCCGGAACGGGACGCGGCCGAGCCGGGGGCGGACCTCCTTCCCCTGCACCTCGCCACTTCCTGGCCCCCGGAGGGCGCCATGGGCGACTGGATCCGCTCCTTCACGCCGCGGCCGCTCGTCTGGCACCTGGCCGTGCCGGAGCGCGTGCACCAGCTGATCATCGAGAATTTCGGCGTCGGCTCCGGCACGCTGGAGGACAGCGACGACGGCTATGTCGCGCCCGAGGCGCAGCGCCAGAACGAGGAGGTGGTCGACGAGGACGCCGCCGTGGTCCGCTTCGTGACCGACGTGATCTCGCAGGCGGTCGAGGACCAGGCGACCGACATCCATTTCGAGCCGCAGGAGAACGAGCTGCGGATCCGCTACCGGGTGGACGGCCTCCTCGTGCCGGTGCCCGTCCCCGAGAACCTGCTGCGTTTCCAGGACGCCATCATCTCCCGCGTCAAGATCATGGCCCGGCTGAACATCTCGGAGCGGCGGCTCCCCCAGGACGGGCGCATCAATTTCAAGGCCGGGGGCAACGTCCTCGACATCCGCGTCTCGACCTTTCCCACGATCTACGCCGAGTCCGTCTCGCTCCGCCTCCTCAACAAGAAGAAGGACGCCTACACCATGGACCGCCTGGGGATGAGCCCGGAGGAGCAGGCGCAGATCGGGCAGGTCCTCGACTATCCGCACGGCATCATCCTCGTCACGGGGCCCACGGGCTCGGGCAAGAGCACCTCCCTCAACGCCTTTCTGCACAAGATCAATTCGACGGACCTGCGCATCATCACGATCGAGGACCCGATCGAATACGAGGTGCCGGGCGCGAACCAGATGCAGGTGCGCAGCGAGATCGGGCTGAACTTCGCCAGCGCGCTCCGCCATGTGCTGCGGCAGGATCCCGACGTCATCATGGTCGGCGAGATCCGCGACCGCGAGACCGCGGACATCGCCATCCGGGCCTCGCTGACGGGCCATCTCGTCTTTTCCACGCTGCACACCAACGACGCGCCGGGCGCGATCACCCGCCTGGTCGACATGGGCATCGAGCCCTTCCTCGTGGCCTCGGCCATCGAGCTCGTCATCGCCCAGCGCCTGGTCCGCCGGCTCTGCCCGGCCTGCACCCGCGAGGCGCCCATCGCCCGGACGCGGCTGAAGGAATCGCTCGCGATCTTCGGCGTCGATCCGGCGGAGGCCGAGCCGATCCACACGCTCAAGGAGCCCGTGGGCTGCGACCGCTGCCGGGGCACGGGCTACCGCGGCCGGATCGGCCTCTTCGAGATCTTCCGCCTCAATGACGAGCTGCACGAGCTGATCCTCAAGCGCGAGAGCACGCGCACGCTGACCGCCAGCGCCCGCCGGCAAGGCATGCGCACCCTCGGCCAGAGCGGCTGGGACAAGGTCAAGGGCGGCTACACCTCGCTGGAGGAAGTGCTGCGCGTCATCACGGTCACGTAGGTCGCCGATGCCGCGCTTCGCCTACACCGCCCGCGATCGCGAGGGCAGGACCGTGTCGGCCGAGATCGACGCCCCGACCCGCCGGGATGCCCTGCGCCTCCTGAACGCGCGGGGCTTGAAGGCGGGCAGCGTCGCCGAGGCCGGCGGCGGCCGGAAGCCCGGCGCCGCCAAGGCCGGCGCCGAGCCCCGCGCCTTCGCCCTGCGGGGCGGCCGCGAGGCCGCGCCGGGCCGGGCCCAGCGGCTGCCGTTCCTGGAGGCCCTGTACGATCTCACGACGAGCGGGCTCTCCGCGGGCGAGGCCGTGCGCCTGCTCTCCGTCCGGCTCAAGGAGCCGCGCCTTCGCGCGCTCAGCGTCGGGCTCTGGGAGCTCATCAGCGAGGGCGCGCCGCTTTCGCGGGCGATGTCGAATTTCGGCACGGTCTTCGACGGCGCCACGGTCAACCTGGTCCAAGCCGGCGAGGCGACCGGCTCGGTCAATGACACCATCGGACGCATCATCCTGCACCTGACCGAGCAGAGGGAGATCCGCCGCAAGCTGCTCGCCGCCATGGCCTACCCGATCCTGATCGCGGTCGTCGCCGGCGGCGTCATCCTCTTCTTCCTCTTCTTCCTCCTGCCCCGCCTGCAGGATCTTTTCGAATCGCTGCACGGCAAGATGCCGGCCTCGACGCGCCTCCTCATCTGGCTCTCGGGCTTCGTCCTGCACTACGGCGTCTTCGTCGTCGCCGCCCTGCTCTTCGGCGCCATCTCCTTCTGGCGCTGGCGGGCGACCGAGAGCGGCCGCGAAACCTCCGATGGCTGGCTCCTCCGGCTGCCCCTGGTCGGCCCCTTCCTCGTTTCCCGGACCGTCTTCTCCTTCAGCCAGACGCTCTCCGTCCTCCTGGAGAACGGCATCACCGCGGCCGAGGCATTGCGGATGACCGAGCGCCAGATCCAGAACCGGGTCCACCGGCGCGCCTTCGATGGCGCCATCGACCGCGTGCTGGAGGGCGAGGCCCTGTCCGCCGCGCTTTCCCGCACGGGGATCATCCCGGACCTGATCCTCGACCGCCTCTCCGTCGGCGAAAACACCGGCAACGTCGTCCCCAGCCTGAAGGACATCGCCCGCAGCCAGCAGAAGCAGATCACCGCCCAGCTCGACTTCTTCACCGGAATCATGGCCAGCGTCTTCCTGCTCGGCGTCTTCGTCTTCGTCGGCTTCATCGCCTTCGCCATCGTCAGCGCGATCTTCTCGGCAAGCGCGAGCTTCGACCTCCACTGAGTTTGGCGCCAGGGCGGCGCCGGCCGCTACATTTCCCGCACGATTTCGACCGAGGAGAGCATCAGATCGACGCTCACGGTGGTCGAGGCCGGGGAACTCCCGACGTTGAACCGCTCGATCCCGATGTAGGGATGGCGCTTCCGCAGGGCGACGTAGAAATTGAGCAGGGAAGTCCAGTCGGTCTTGGGAATCTGATAGTGCAAGGTATGGACGGCGAACTGGCCGGTGGTCACATCCGGATCCAGATCGCCGCGGCCGTTGGCCATGCCCGCGTCGTCCGCCATCTGCTTCACCGCGGCCAGCAGCCCCGCACCGTTGAGGGTGCTCGAGGCGTCAAAGAGGCTGGCGGACTTCTGCGCGGAAGCCAGGATGGCGGGACTGGCCGCGATGTATTGGGCCTGGACCGCCAGTTCGTTGCCAGTGTAGCGGCTCTCGCCATAGAAGCGCCGGACCTGGTCGCTGAAATGAGAGAACCACATCGCCACGAGGATCACGGCAAAGGCGACGAGCAGGACGCGCTCGCGCTGCGCGCGGCCCAGGAAAAAGGCGCGGAAAGCGCGGATCATGCGGAGGGGGCGGGCATGGGCTGGAGCGCGCCGGCCTTGAAGGTGATGATGAGGGTGAAGTTGGTCTGGTTGTTCTGCTCGCGCGGATTCTTCACCTGCACGGTCGCCACGGCCGGCAGCGCTTTCAGCGCCTCCGAGTAGACGTTGATGTCGTTGGGATTCGGGGTCTGCGCCTCGATGGTCAGGCCGAGCTCGCCGTTGGTGTACATCCGCGTCAGCACGAGCGACGCGGGCTTGATCTCATTGTGCGAGCCGACGATGGCGGTGAGCATCTCCAGCGGCAGCAGACGCTTCGTCGAGAGTTCGTTGATCCGCGCGGCCACGGTCTGGGCGGCCATGATCTGCTCGACCCCGGGGGCCTGGGCGTGGAGCAGCGTGAGGCGGGTCGTCTGCCAGAGCTTGCCCCCCAGGAGCGCGATCTCCCCCAGCGCCATCAGGCCGGCCGCGATGCCGCACCCCATCAGCACGCGCCAGAGCAGGAGCGCCCGCACCCGGCCGCGGCGCAGCAGAGCGAGCTCCTCCTTGTCCCGGATGTCGAGGGCGACGATCGCCTCGCGGGAAAGCCGCGACACAAAATCGCCGCAGCGAAAGACCGACTCACGATCGCTCGGGGAGGGCTCGGCCAGCGGCGGCCCCACAAGGTCGATGATCTCCTTGCTCGGCCAACGCCGGAGCAGCTCGGCCCGGACCCGGACGCGGTCCTCCTCCGGCGCCTCCGGAGGAACGGGCTCAAAGATCACCTCGGAAGGAACAGCTCCCGATTCCCAATGGAGAGCGGTGAGGCCCTCCGGAGCCGTCAGGAGGATTGTGGTGGCCGGGGCCACCGAGCCGCCCAAAAGGGCGGCAAACGCCGGTAGGGCCAGCTCGGCGGCGTCCCATCCTGCCACCTGCTCGGCCGTGAAGCGCCGCCGGTAGGCGGCGAACACCAGGGCCCGGGCTCCACCCGGCACCCAGAAGTAGCCATAGTAGAGCTGGGCCAGCGGAAACGGCGCCAAGGTCTCGAGCGCCAGTTCCACCTGCACCCCGACCTCGGCCGGAACCACGTCGGCCGGAACCTCGACCGCGCGGACAAAAAAGAGCCCGTCGGGCAGCAGGGCCACCTTGGGCGGAGGCGGCCCCGAGCGGAGAAATCCTAGCGACAGGGCGGTCACGGGGAATGGGAGGGGGGCGGACTCACGGCCGGAACAGCAGCGGACGGGACGGAGGAAGTGTCATCGGTCGGCGTGGAGGGCGGAGGGGGCGGGGTGAGAATTGCATCGTTTTCTCGAATCTCCAAGATCGTAAAAGGGAATTGGATATTGGTCGCGGAAGCGGCGGAGGTCTGGGCGGCGGTTGGAACCACGCTGACTTGGGACCCCGTCTTTGTGGTGGTGTTCGACGCAGTTTCGCCCGTCGGGCCGCTCGCGCTGGCCGCCGCCTGGGTCTGGACATCGGTGGCGGTCGTCATCACGGTGGTCGCCCCTCCTTGGGGCGCGACCACCGCCGACAGCGTGTAGGTCGCGTTGCCTTCGTGGACCGTAATCAAGATACGCAAAGCCCTGATGGTGAAGGCAAAGGCGCGCAGATTACCGGCGGGGCCGGTGACGGACTGAAGATCGGCGACGCTCGTGAACCATTTGCGGCCCAGGGTCGAAAAGGTGCTGGTGCCGGTGAGATAATTGGCGATGTCCTGCTCCTGCGCGGGGTCGAACTGGCCCACCGCCGTCAGCACATCGGGATTGGCCCCGTTGAGGTCGACGTTCCGATAGTTGAAGATCGAGAAGTCGCTGGTGAACTGCCACCAGAGGCTGTTCGGCCGGCCGCTGGCGTCAAAGAAAACGTCGCGGACGACGTCGATCGCCGCCAATTCGCTCATGGACCGGATGGAGCGGCCCGGTGGCGCGTAAGGCAGCACGCTTTGCGCATAGTCGAGCTGCAAGGCCGAAGCCGGCGTGTAATTTGGCTCCATCCAGCTGAGGATCGCATCGACCAGCTTTTGGGCGTCGCCTGGGAGCATCGATCCGTACCCGGGCGACTCGAAGAGCGCCAGCATCGTGACCGCATCGGCGTGGATCAGCGGAATCTTGGCGCTCTCGTCCTGGAAGGAGACGTCGACGGTGTGATTCGGGTCGCTCGGCGTCCACGCAGCCCAGCCCAGCGGATCGCTCCAGCCTTCGGAGGGCGCGCGCAGCGCGTTGTTGTCCGCCAGCCGGAAATCCTGCAGGACGCCGATCGTGACCTCGAGCGCCGAGTAGGCATCGGGCCGCATCCGCGCCGCCTGGGCCTCGCGGGCGTCGACGAGGAGATCCGTCCCGGCCTTGTCCAGAAATGCGACCAGGGCCGCCGCGGTCAAAAGCAGTGTGACCATCACCAGGATGATGATCGACCCGCCTTCGCTCCTGGCGGAGCTTCGGCCGACGGGGCCCTCCTTCGCGCTCGGGAATCGGCTCATGGCGGGGCTATCCTTGGCATGGCCATGAAATTGGGCAGGCCGGTCAGCGCCGTCGGAACCGGCACGATCGTCTCGCGCTTCAGCTTGCCGTAGGCGAACTGCAGCCGCACGCGCTGCGGCATCTCCTGCGCCCCGCTCGAGTCGGTCTGCAGGACCGTCTGGGTCGTCCACTTTTTCAGGTTGTCGTCGTAGTAGTCGTAGGCGAGCGCGGCCACCAGGGGCGACAGCTTCATCTCGCGGGGAGGATCCTCGGCAAAGCGGGTCTCCAGGCGCGAATGCCAGAGCAGGTAGAGCCCGTCGTTGGCGCGCGCCTGCAGGGAGCAGACGACCTCCGGCAGCGGCCGATCGGGCCAGTTGAGCATGCGGTTGCCCGCGGGCAGCTCGAAGGTGATCAGGAAGTCGGCGACGCCGCTCAGGGGCGTGACCTGCTGGATGGCAACAGGAGTGGAGTTGGCCCGCGCCGACGGCGCCAGCGTCGCGTCCTGGAACAGCTGCCCGATGTAACGGGTCACGGCGTTCACATGCTGGTCGAGCAGCCGCACGTCGCCGTTGCGTCCCCAGAGCTCGCCCATCGAAAAGATGAAGGTGTTGAGGCCGATGAAGAGGAGGCCGGCCACCGCGAGCGCCAGCAGGATCTCGAGCAGCGTGAATCCGGCCCGGCGCCTCATGGCTGGAGTCCCTGGGCCTTGGCGATGCGGGCGGCCTCCGCCTGGCGCTTGGTGGAGCGATCGGCCGGTTCGGACCAGGTGGGCCGCAGCAGCGTGAAGGTCTCGGCGAACTTGCGCGGTTGGTCCGTCGGCGAATTGGTGATTTCGCAGATAAAAGTGACAGTGCAAACGTCCGGGATCTGGCTCGTGGTGAAATCGATGGTCGAGCTCCACTGCACGTGATGCCCGTCGGCCGTGTCGAATTCGTCGCCGTTTTCCGCGGTCTGCATGTCGGGCTGGGTCAGCAGGGCCCGGCGGGCGAAGGCGATGTCCTGGGCATCCTCCGGGCTCTGGTGCATCGCCTGGTAGCTGTTCAGGATATTGAGGTAGGCCGCCCCAAGCACGACTGCCGTCAGGGCGAAGATCGCCAGCGCGACGAGGACCTCGAGGAGCGTGAAGGCGCGGCCCGCGGCGGATGGGGAGGCTCCGGATTTCACGGTGGGTCAGGAGCCGGGCGGCGCCTTGAGCATCTGCGCTCCCGTCCACGGGTCGATGTCCAGGATTTGCGTGCTACCCTTGCTGCGGAATTGCACGTCGAAGGGCGTGCAGGTGCCATCGCCGTAGAAGGTCACGTAGGGGACCGGCGGATTCTGGTCCGCCACGCCCACCGCCAGCGCCGAATTGCCCGCGGTTCCGCTCGAGGGGATGAGATCGACGGCGAGGTCGGCCGGCGCCTTCGCGATCGGGAAAATCTTCGGCGCCACGCCATCGTCGGCGACAAAGGCCTTCTGCTTGGGATCGAAGGAGAGCTGGACGTCGTGTCCGCCCTGCAGGGCGGCGTTCTGCAGCGCCGTCTTGCGGGCGGCGTGGACCGCCTGCCAGAACACCTCCTGCGGCAGCACCGGCTTGTCGTTCAGCAGGCTGGCCGAGCCGGCGACGAGAACCCCGGCGAGAAGGGCGATCAGCCCGAGGGCGAGCAGCAACTCAAGGAGAGTAAACGCAGATCGCGAAAAACCATTCACCAGTTGCCGATGTCGTCGGCCGTGCCGTCTACGCCGTCGGGTCCCATCGACCAAAGATCGTAGCCGTCCTTGTTGTGCGTGCCGGGATAGGCGTACTTGTAGGGGTGCTTCCAGGGATCCATGGGCAGCGTCTTCCCATCGAGATAGGGGCCATGCCAGCGGTCGGTCTTGTCCGGGGGTGAAACGAGCAGGGCGGCGAGACCCTCCGCGGTCGAGGGATAATCACCGACCTGGATCCGGTAGGTGGTGAGGGGCGCCTTCATGCTTTCGTTGACGAAAAGCTTGGCCGCGGTGCCCTGGGATTCGCCGAAAATTCCGTTGACGTTGGTGACCGCCAGTCCGACGAGGAGGCCGAGGATGGCGAGAGCCACCAGGATCTCCAGCAAGGTGAACGCTTTTTTCGCGGCGGGTCCGCGCAGGGAAGCAAAGGGCGCAGAGGGGAATATGGTGGGGGACATAGGGCCGGCAGGTTACCAACTGGAGTCCGGGAGGCCACTCCAAATGAAATGCGCCGCAGCGGTCGAAATCGCGGTTTTCCAGAGGGTGACCGAGTGAGGACGCGATGGGTTCCGCGTCTTTTTCATTGCCGGAGCCAGTGGGAGGACAATCCTGCATTCATGCCCCCTAGCCTCGTTCGCCACGGCGCAGCTGCGGCCCTCGCCTGCGGTCTCGCCGCCTCGCTCGCGTTCGGAGACGGCCCCTATCGCAACCGCGACAATTCCGATCCGAAGGACTCGATGGAGGGGACCTATCCGGTTCCCTACCAGAAGCCGACCGCCGCGGAAATCACCGCAGACCTCGAGCGGGTGCGCGGATTCCTTGAGAAGGCTATGCCCAGCCGGCTCGTCGACCGCCAGAGCGGGCAGCCGATCACCGATTGGGCGAATCCCGTGGCGGCGGCCGTGCCCGACAAGGGCGAGGCGGGCGCCTTTGGCCCCTTCTCCTACGAGGTGGGCGTCATGCACTCCGGCATGCTCAGCGCCGCGGAGGCGACCGGCGACCGGCGCTTTGCCGACTTCACCGCGCGGCAGTTTCAGTTCCTCGCCGACGCCCTGCCCTATTTCCGCGCGCAGGCCGGCAAGTTCGGAATGGGCAGCACCGGCGGCCGGACCCTCCTCGCGCCCGCCGCGCTCGACGACTGCGGCGCCATGACGACCGCCCTGATCCAGGCCCGGCTGGCCCACGTCGGGCCGGACCTGCTGCCCCAGATCAATTTCTGGACGGACTTCATCGCCCACAAGCAGTTCCGGCTGCCCGACGGATCCTTCGCCCGCCATCGCCCGATGCCGGTCTCGATGTGGGCGGACGATTTCTACATGGGCGTTCCCGCGCTGGCCGAGATGGGCAAGCTGACGGGAGACCGCGCCTGGTATGACGATGCGGTCAAGGCGACCCTGGCGATGGCCGACCACCTTTTCCGGCCGCAGACCGGACTCTTCTCCCACGGCTGGAATGAAAACGGACCCGACGTGCCGGATTTCTACTGGGCCCGCGCGAATGCCTGGATCACCCTGACGATGGCCGACCTGCTCGATCTCCTTCCGGCCGACCATCCCGGCCGGGAAGCCGTGCTCAAGTATTTCCGGACGCAGGTCCGCGCCGTCGCCTCCCTCCAGGCGGGCAACGGCCGGTGGCACCAGCTCCTGGATCGCAGCGATTCCTATCTCGAGACCTCGGCCTCGGCGATCTTCACGTACTGCATCGCCCACGCCATCAACCAGGGCTGGATCGCCGCGCCGACGTATGGCGACATCGCCCAGGTCGGCTGGCTCGGCGTGTCCACGCAGATCAACGCCAAGGGCCAGGTGGAGAACACCTGCGTCGGCACGACCTTTGCCGGGGACGTCGTCTACTACTACAACCGGCCGGTGAGCGTCTACGCCGTGCACGGCTACGGTCCCGTCCTCCTCGCCGGATCGGAGATGATCCGCCTGCTCAAGAATCCGGCGATCGATATCAAGCTGGCGAACCGCGTCTATCTTTACGTCCCCAAGGCGACTCCGTAGGACGGGATTTTGGGGATAGCATCAGCCGATGGGCCTCCACATCGCGCTCCTCCGCGGCGTCAATGTTGGCGGCAACCAGATGGTCGCCATGTGGGCCGCCAAGCCTATATCATCTACACCGACGGCATCGGCCGCTCCCGTCTGACCCCCGCGATCATCGACGCCAAGCTCGGCCAGCGCGGCACCGCCCGCAACTGGAACACCGTCCTCAAGCTCGCCGCAGCTTAGTGGGCTGTGGCGACGGAAACCTGCGCCTTGGCGACCTCGACGGCGTAGACTTGGATCGGGCCGCGCATGTTTGAGCGGAAGACGATCCACTTTCCATCCGGGGTGAAGTTGCCGTTGGGCTCGAGCGAGTAGGAATGGTTGGAGAGATTGACCAGCTTCTCGGTGCGGAAGGTGCCGATCCGGGTCAGTCCCTGGTCCGGGGGAGGCGGCTGCTGGTCCGGCAGCAGCTCCGGATGGAAGAGGTAGATCCACTTGGAGTGCGGGGGCTGGGGCCCGAGATGGCCGGGCTCGCCGCCGTCGCCGGAGTAGAGCGTGCCGTCGGGCGAGCGGTTATAGTGGATCGACCACTGGTCGAGGGTGATGTGGTACCAGATGCGCTGGCCGGTGTAGACGTTGTAGCTGGCCACCCAAAAGACTTCGTTCATGGGCGTCTCGCAGTCGTAGCAGAGCCACTGGCCATCCGCGCTCCAGTATTCGTGGTTGGCGATCTCCATCCGCATCGTGCGCTTGTGCACCAGCATGGGCTGCGATTTGCCGTCCACCCGGAAGAGCCAGGCGCGGTCGGTCAGCCACCAGGGACCCTCGTGGGCGAAGGACATCAGCGTCGGGTCCGTCGGGGAAAATTGGAAGTGGTTGATCCAATCGTTGGTCTGGTAAAGCTTCTTCACCTCGCCGGTCTGCAGATTGATCGTGAAGATCGTCATCGGGAGCATCTGGGCGTGGCGACGGATCATCATGTCCATCTTTTCCGGATAATCGTCATGGCCGGGCTGCGGCACCCCCGGCCTGAACCCCCCGGGCGGAGGCACGGGAGCCGGCGTCGCCGCCCGCTGCCTCGTCTCGGCGGAGCGCTGCATTTCCTGGGTGATCGACCCTGCCGCCAGGGTCTCATCGGAATTTACGGTGACGACTGAGCCGCCGGGCGGCAGCTTGGCCAGCTGGGTCAGCACCTTGGTGTCGGGATCGAGCGAGCAGACGAAACCGTCCTTAGTGAGAAAGATCTTGCCCGTTTTCCGGCCCGCCTGGAAGGGGCGCCCGGAGCCGCCTTCCAGGACATGCTCGATCTGGCCCGTGCTCACGGTCACCAGGTCGACCCCATGGCGGGTGGTCATGATCAGCTTGGTGCCGCCGTTCGTGTAGGCGTACTGGGTGAAGTACAGGCTGTTGCTGTCGGGCTCGGTCGAGAGCTGCACGACGCGGTGCCCGGTGTCGGGATCGATCCAGGAGCGGGGCAGTTCGTCGGCCGCCCGCGCCGCCAGGGCGAGGCAGACCGCCGCGGCGGGAAGAAGGAGGCGCTTTTTCATGGGGCTGAGGAAACGGTTGAAGGGGCCTTGGCGACCTCGACGGCATAGACCTGAATCGGGCCGCGCAGATTCGAACGGAAGACAATCCATTTGCCATCTGGCGTGAAATTGCCGTTCGGTTCGAGCGAATAGTCATGCTTGGCCAGGTTGACCAGGCGCTCCACATGGAAGGTGCCGGCCTGGATCAGCTGGTCGGGAGCGGGGGAGGCCCGCAGGTCCGGCAGGAGCTGGGGGGTGAAGAGATAGATCCACTTGCCATCCTTGGCGTGGGCCGCATTGGTCTCGGCCCCGCCGTCCCCGGAGAAAAGGAGGCCGTCCGGAGAATTATTGTAATGCACCGACCACTGGTTGCGCTCGACGTGGTACTGGATCCGCTGGCCGGTGCTGACGTTGTAGCCTGCCACCCAGAAGACCTCGCCGTTGGGCTGCTTGTGGTCGTACCAGACCCACTGGCCGTCGTTGCTCCAGAACTCGTGCCCGGCGGTCTCCATTCTCATCGTCCGGGGCTGCACCAGCACGGGCTGGGAATGGCCGTCGGTTCGGATGAGCCAGATGCGATCCACGTCCCACCAGGCGCCCTCGTGACAATACATCAGGAGCGACGGATCGGTCGGCGAAAACTGGAAGTGATTGAGCCAATCCGTCGCATGCAGCAGCTCCCTGATCTCTCCAGTCTGGAGATTGACCGTGATCATGGTCATCGGCAGGCGCGCCGCCAGCCGCCGCGCCATCATGGCGGGTTTGTCGGCGTAGTTGTCCTTGCCCAGCATGGTCTCGCCCGGCTTGTAACCGCCCGGCGGCGGCGGCGGCAGCTTCGGGGCGAGGTCGGGCCGGTCGCCGCCTCCGGTGATGGCGCCCGCGGCCAGCGTCTCGTCCGCATTGATGGTCGTGACGCTGCTATGCGGCGGCAGCTTCGCCAGCTGGCGCGACTCCCGCGTGGCCGGATCCAGCGCGCAGACAAAACCGTCCTTGGTGTAGTAGATCTTTCCCGTCCGGCGGCCGGTCTGGACGATGCGCTGGGCCGGCCCCTCATAGACGTGCTCGATGTCGCCCGTCGCGAGGGTGACGAGGTCGATGCCGTGCGAGGTCGTCATGAGCAGCTTCGTGCCGCCGGAGGAATAGGCGTACTGGGTGAAGTACAGGCTGTTGGTGCCGGGCTCGGTCGAGAGCTGGACGATGCGATGGCCCGTGTCCGGGTCGATCCAGGACCGGGGCAGCGCATCCTCCGCCCGCGCCGCTACGCCGAGAGCGGCCAAGGCAGAAAGGAGGCCAAGCGCCTTCGTCATGGAACCGACGAGACGGACTGGGCCTTGGCGATCTCGACGGCGTAGACTTGGATCGGCCCGCGCAGGTTGGAGCGGAAGACGAGCCACTTGCCGTCGGGCGTGAAGTTGCCGTTGGGCTCGAGCGAGTAGTCGTGCTTAGCCAGGTTGACCAGGCGCTCGGAGGCGAGCTTCCCCGCTTGGATCATGTGTGCCTGGTCCGGAGTCTCACCCTCCTGGTTGGGAATCAGCGAGGGACGGAGCAGCACCATCCATTGGGTGTCCTTCGGCTGGCCGTACACGAGCGTCGTGTCCGTGCTCAGGCCGTCGCCGGAGAAGAGGGTTCCATCCGGCGAGGTGTTGTAGTGCACCGACCTCCAGACCTCGGGCGGCAGGTGATACCAGACCCGCCGGGTGTCGTTGACGTTGTAGCCCGCGATCCAGAAATCCTCCGGCAAAGGCGTCTGCAGGTCGTAGTAGATCCATTGGCCGTCGTCGCTCCAGTATTCGTGGACGACGACCTCCATGCGCATGGTGCGCTGGTGGACCAGCATCGGCTGGGAGTCGTCATCCACCCGGATCAGCCAGATCCGGTCCAGCTTCCACTGGCGGCCCTCGTGGCAATACATGAGCAGCGTGGGATTCGTTGGCGAGAACTGCACGTGGCCGAGCCAGTCGGTCGTGTGCAGGAGCGGCCGGTACTCGCCCGTCCGCAGATTGACGGTGAACAGCGTCATGGGAATCCGCGCGGCCAGCCGGCGGTCCATCATGGCATGCTTGTCGGGATAGTTGTCCCCGCCGCGCTGCACGGCGCCAGCGGGATTCTGCTCCGGGCGATGCGGGCCGACGTTCTCCGGCACGTCCTCCTCGGTGATGGTGCCGGCCGCCAGGGTCTCGTCGGCGTTGATCGAGAGGAAGCTGCCGCGCGCGGGCGCCTTGGCCACCTGGCGCGACACCTTGGTGGCGGGGTCGAGGGCGTAGAGAATGCCGTCCTTCGAGTAAAAGATCGCGCCGGACTTGCGGCCGGTTTGCAGCACGCGCTCGTACTTGCCTTCGTAGGCGTGTTCGACCTCCCCCGTCTTCAGCGTCACGAGATCGATGCCGTGCCGCGTGGTCATGAGGAGCTTGGTGCCCCCCGCGGTGTAGGCGTACTGCGTGAAATACAGGCAGGCGCTGCCCGGTTCGGTCGAGAGCTGGACGATCCGGTGGCCCGTATCGGGATCGATCCATGAGCGGGGCAGCGCGTCCGCCGCCCGCGCGGACAGGCTGAGGCAGGCCAGCGCGGGCACGAGCCGGAGGAACCTTGTCATGGCGTCGCCGACACCTGGGCGGACTTAGCCACTTCGACCGCGTAGGTCCCGATCGGGCCGCGGAAATTCGAGCGGAAAATGATCCACTTGCCGTCGGGCGTGAAGAACCCGTTCGGCTCGAGCGAGTAGTCGTGGCGCGAAAGGTTGACCAGCCGCTCAGGCACCAGCTTCGCGACCTGGATCATGTGCGCCTGGTCGGGCGTCTCGCCCTCGAGGTTCGGAATCAGCTCGGGGCGGAAGAGGAACATCCACTTCGCGTCCTTGGCCTGGGCATAGTGGATCACCGGGTCCGAGCCGTCGCCGGAGAAGAGCGTCCCGTCCGGCGAGGTGTTGTAATGGACGGACCAGTGGTTGGGGGGCAGATGATACCAGATGCGGCTGCTGTCGAGGACGTTGTAGCTGCCGATCCAAAAATCCTCCGACAGCGGCGTCTGCAGGTCATAGTAGATCCGCGAGCCGTCGTTGGCCCAGTACTCGTGGACGGCGATCTCCATCTTCATCGTGCGCTGGTGCACCAACATCGGCGCAGAATGGCCGTCGGCGCGGATCAGCCAGATGCGGTTGACCTTCCATTGCCGGCCCTCGTGGGCGAACATCAGCAGCGTCGGGTCGACCGGGGAGAACTGCTGGTGGTTGGTCCAGTCGTTCCAGTGGCCGAGCTCGGTGATCGCGCCGGTCTGGAGGTTGATGACGAAGAGGGTCGTTGGCAGCATGGCGGCCAGCCGCCGGTCCATCATCGCATGCTTGTCGACCTGGCTCGGGATATCGCCCTCCTCCACCCCGCTCGCGAGGATCTTGGGCTGGGCCCGGACCGCGTTGATCGGGGGCCGGGAGGCCTCGCCGGGCACGATCGTGCCGGTCGCCAGCGTCTCGTCGCAGTTGATCGCCGCGATGTTCCCCTGGTCGGGAATCTTGATGAGCTGCTTCGAGACTTTCGTGGCCGGATCGAGGGAGTAGAGGTAGCGCCCCTTGGTGTAGAAGATCGCCCCAGTCTTCCGCCCGGTCTGGAGGACCCGCGCTCCCCCGTCCTTATAGACGTGCTCGATCGCGCCAGTCGCCACGGTGACCAGGTCGAAGTTTCCGCCCCGTTGGGTGAAGACCATCTTGGTCCCGTCGGCCGTGAACGAATATTGCGTGAAATACAGGCTTTCGCTGTGGGCGTCCTGAGAAAGCTGGACGACGCGGTGGCCCGTGTCGGCATCCACCCAGGAGCGCGGGAGGGAGGAAGCGGCGGGGGTTTCCTGCGCGAGCGCGCCGGAAAGGCCGGCCGCGACAAAGGCTGCGACGATGAGGGGGAATTTTTTCATGGGGTATGCGGCAAGACGGCCCAGAAGACCGGTGGATGCGGAAAAGCACTCCCCCGTGGCTCTCTGAGCTGGGTGGACAGTCCGCCCGGGTCCCGCGGCGGCGGTTGTTACCATCCGCGGAACGGATGGCTCTCCCGGCTCACCTTCCCTCCGATGACGGCGCCCGCGCTCCCACAGCGCTGACTTCGGGCCAGGTCGTGGAAGCGTATGCCCTGCAGGCCCTGCACCTCCCGAAGAACACGGAGGTCTGGCGGCCCTCCCCCGAACAGGTCGGCAGCCCGAATTTTCGCCAGATCGTTGGCTCGCCGCATTATACCCCCACCGGACTCGCGCGCGGCACCGTCCTCGACAGCATCGCCGCGGGCTTTTCCGAGATCAAATCCGGCGGCAGCATCCTGGAGACCACCTATCAGCTCCGCCTCCAAACCTACCGCTCCGTGATCGAGAAAAGGCCGCTGACGATCTACACCAGCCGGCCGATTGACGTCGATTTCGGGCATTGGCTAAATCCTCATGGCGTTGCGATCAAGCCGCTGCCATCCGAGCCGGAACCCTGACGGGCCGCCCATGGACTCATCCCTCCCCCAACCCCGCCCGCGAGGATCCCGCGCCGACGCCGAGACCGCCGATGGCATCTACCTCATCAAGAATGTTTCGCGCCTGCACGCGACCTACCAGGTGAGGCTGCTCGCCTTCGCGGCAAGGGAGCGCGGCAAGAGCCTCGTGCTCGTCGTTCCCCGCTCCTGCCAATTCGAACCGGCGTTGCGGGAGTTGATGGAGGCGCAGCCCGGCACCATCCGGAGGGAAGACCTGCCATGAGCCTGTACCTTTGCGTTTTTGCCGGCGAGACCGAGCTGGCCGGCCTCGAAGTGGGTTCCTACGCCGAATTCAACGCGCTCCGGCAGGCCATCGCGGCCGAATTGGAAGGAGGGGTGCAGGGATCCCGCTTTCCCGTCTTCATGTTGCATTCCGATTGCGACGGCGCCTGGTCCGTCGGCGCATGCGCCGTGCTGCAGGGCGAGGTGGGAGCCATTGCCGCCGAGCTGCGGGAGCGGCCGGCCCGGCCATTTCCTTCGGAGGCGCAGCGCGAGGTGGCGGAGGGGCGCGGCGTGAAGGCCGCCAACGCCTTTGAGAGTTTCTTGGACGTGGATGGCGAATTCCTGCTTGAACGCCTCCAGGGTCTCGTGGCGGTGGCCCTGCAGCAGGGCCGGCCGATCCTCTTTCAATAGGCTCGCCCGACTCTTCCCTCCCACCATGATCCGGCACCACGGCGGCCTGCTTCTTCTCGGCGCGATCCTGGTCGCCCGCGTCGTGGCCGACGAGCTGCCCGGGAGCGCCTTGTCGCTTTTCGATCTCTACCTCGCCCAGGCGGCGCGCACGGTGACGGCGTACCGCACAGATATAAGGTTAGGCGGCGATCCGAAGAACGAGGAACCGGGTCGGCAGGACGGCCAATCCGCCTTTCTCGGCCGCTTCACCTATCGGCCCATCACGTACGCGGAACTGGCCCCTTCGGAACGCGCTCTCCTGGTGCATGATCCCCAGTTTCACGCCTTCCTGGTGAGCCTGGGGCGGGCGTCCGCACATCCCGGCGGCGGGCGCCCGGATGGTCCGCCCGAAGCGGCGGATTATCGCTTCACCATCGCGCCCGATGAAATGCTGCGGAGCCAGCCCTTCGTCATCGTCCTTCCCCGCTGATGCCGCCCGACGACATGGCGGAGGCGCTCGACCAGCAAAAATTGGCGGAAGTGCTGGCCGCCGTGCACGCCCAGATCGCGGCGGCACTCTGGCTGTCGGCCGGCATGATCCTGGCCTTCGCCGCGATCGCCTGCATGGCACTGGCCTGGCGACGGTCCGCGCTCGCCTGCGGGTTCTGCTACTCCCTGACCCTTTGCTTTCTCTCGAACGGGCATGCCCAAATCCTCGGGCCCGCCGGCTGCGCCGTCGCCGTCACGGGATTTTTCTGGCCGCGGCGCAACCCGGGCGGCCGTTCGGACACCCCTCCATGATGCATTTTGCCGAGCCGGCGGCCGACGGCGAGCTCATGGCGGAACTTCGGGACGCCGGCCTGCTGGCCCCGGATGTCATCGAGCGCATCGACCTGCTGCTGGGGCAGCCGGAGACCGGCACCTTGAACGACTTTCTCCTGGCGGGGGCCGAGGTGATTCCGGAAAAACCCTGGCTCACCTGGCTGATCCGCCGCCACGGCTGCCACCGCTTCGGGCGGGTCGCCTGGGACGGTGCCGCCGCTGGGTGGTCGCAGATGGAAATGCCAAGGGAGGGCAACCTGCCTTACCGGGAATGCGCCGGCTCCAGCCTACTGGTCGCGGTCCTCCGGCCGGATCTTATGGCCGCGACCGCCCGGCAATGGCCGGTGCCGCAGCTTCGCGCGGCCGCCACCCTGGCAGAGATGCGGGCCTTGCACGCTGCCTGGAAGGGGGCCGCCGCACCATGCCGCGAATAGTCGCCATCGAGGGCTGCGGAGCGATGGCGTGCTCCACCTACGACGAGATCACCGCCGTGATGGACCGCGTCTATGCCGTGGCGGAGGATCAACCGCTCGCCGTCGGCCAGGCGTTCGCCAGCCTCGCCCAGCAAGCGAGCCCGGAAGCGGCGGAACCGTTGCGACGGCCCGGATCGGAACCTAATCCGTGAATTCCTGCCCTCCAGGCGCCAAGCAAATGCGACGCAGGCTTCCTCCCCTTGACTTCCAGAACGTGGTGATACATTATCGTATCACAATGCCCGCAACCGCATCCATTCGTGATCTGCGCAATCATTTCCCAAAAGTTAGGAAAATCCTCGAGGCGCAGGGGGAAGTGCTTCTCACCGAGAGGGGAGAAGCAAAGTTCCGGCTGACGCACTATGCGAGTCCCCGGGCCAAGGCCGCTCCCCCCCTCGATTATTGGGCCAGGCTGACCTCCTACCAGCCGAATCCAATTTCGGCGGAAGAGGCGCAAATTCTTCATGGCGAAAATCGTGGCGACCGCTGAAAAAACCTACGCTGACCCCAGCGCGCTTCTTAAGCTGTATCTCAACGAGCCGGAATCGCGTGGCATGGCCGCCTGGCGCGCCAAGGCGGGAGGCCCGCTCACGGTCACCCACCACGGACGGGTCGAATTGGTCAACGGCATCGCGCTGGCGGCATACCGAAAGCTGATCGATGAACGAGCCTTCAACGGAGCTTTGGCGGCGCTCGATGAAGATTTCGAGCAAGGCCGCCTTGCGCCGGCGGACCTGCTCTGGCGGGCGGCGTTGAAACGGGCGGCAGGATTGAGCCGACAGCATAGCCGGAAGCTTGGCACAAGATCGCTGGACGTGCTCCACGTCGCTAGCGCCCTCGAGCTCGGATTCCACACCTTTCTCACCTTCGATTCGCGTCAGCAGCACCTTGTCAGGGCCGTCGGTTTAAGACTTTTTGTTCCCAGCAATTGATGGGGTGGGTGCCATTGGCCAGGTTTGGCAATTCGCGGCGCAATGGTAGGGCGCGACGGCTAAGTGACGTCGAATACCAGCGCATTGCTCCACCCGGCTGAAATGAGACTCGTCCCGACTGCCCTGTCGGCCGGACCAGGATTGGCAGTTCATGGGTAACCTTTGACCCGGAAAGCTGTCCGTGGGCTTTGTGAAACATTCCGGTATCCTCCTTCTCGCCCTTACCCTCGTCAGCGTTCGGGCCGCTGACCTTCCGCCGATCAATGACAAGCCGACGGGAATGATGCTTCCCGGCAAGATGATCTGGGCCGATCTCTACACCAAGAATCCGGCCGGCGAGATCCAGTTCTACACGGGCCTGTTCGGCTGGAAGGCCATGGCGATCAAGCGGCCCAGCGGGGCCAGCTACACCGTCCTGACCAACGACGGACAGCCCGTCGCCGGCGTCGTGTTCCGGGCCGCCCCCGAAGGGGATACCGGACAGGGCCATTGGATCAACTATGTCGCGGTCAGCGACGTGGCCCAGACCATCACCGTCGCCATGGGCCTCGGCGGCAAGGTCCTTCATCCGGCCAAGCTCCTGCCCGACCGGGGAACCCAGGCGATCCTGACCGATAGCCAAGGGTCGGTCCTGGGAGTGCTCCATTCGAGCACTGGCGATCCGGACGACACCGAGCCCGCCATGGGCAGTTGGGCCTGGGCCCATCTCTCCGCCCGCGATCCCGTTGCCGCCGCCCAATACTATCATGCGGTCCTCGGCTATACGGCCGAGCCGGATAATCGCGAGAGCCGGCCCGATGTCTTCCTGCTCAGCAGCCAGCAGTTCACGCGCGCCTCGATCGGCCCCATTCCGGATCGGCCCGAGGCCTATCCCGATTGGCTGGGATTCGTCCGCGTCAAGAATCTCGACGAAGCGATCGCCAAGGCCACGGCGCTGGGCGCCCATGTGCTGCTCACGCCCAAGTCCACGGAGCCCCAGAGCCGTCTCGCCATCGTGGCCGATCCGGCCGATGTCGCCATCGGCCTCGTGGAACTGACGAACCCGACCGCCCTGGAAACGAAAACGCCATGAAGCCCTCGATGAAAAACCTATTTTTTGGCGTCGTCACGGTCGGTTGTGCGCTTCTGCTGGGCGCTTGTGCGGGTTATGTGGGAGGGGGACCGGACGACTACTACGGCCCGGTCTATGGCGGAGCCGTTTTCTATGGTCATCCCTATTATGGCGGCGATCACTTTTGGGGCGGTCCGGGAGGCCGGCGCTGGCGATGAAACCCCGGGCGAAACATCTGCTCTTCGGAGCGAGCCTGGCCGCGTTGGCCATATTGCTCGGAGGTTGCGGTGCAGGCTGGGTGGGAGGCGGCGGCGGCGGCGTTGTCGTTGAAGACGACTATTATGGTCCCGGCTATGGCGGTCCGGTAGGCTATGGGCATCCGTATTACCGCGACGACCACCATATCGCGTCTCCGCCGCATCAGGCTTGGCACGGAGGAGGAGGAGGCAGGCCCGGCGGCGGCGCGGCCGCACACTCAGCTCCCTCGGGCGGAGGCGGGGGTCGCGATCACAAGTAAGGGTGGTGGGTCGGATCGCCGGCGAAGCGGCGTCGGCTGCTTCGTCACTTGTGATCCCAGGGCAGCTTCACGGCCAGGCGCTTGTGCTTCCAGACCTGGAAGACTTCGAACATCTTGCCGGGATTCAGGATGCCATTGGGGTCCAACGCATCCTTGACGGCCCGCATGGCCTTGACCTGCGCGGGACTGTGCTGGAGCCGGAGGAAGGGGGATTTGGCCAGCCCGATCCCGTGTTCGCCCGAAATCGCGCCGCCCAGGGCGACGACCGTCTCCATGACGCGCTGCACGGCGCGCTCCGCCGCCCGGCACTCGGCGGGATTCGCCCGGTGGTACATGATGTTCACGTGGATATTTCCGTCCCCGAGGTGGCCGAAGACGGGAATGGAGAGACCGGACTCGCGGCGAAGTCTGTCCATGAAGCGCGCAAAGCGCGCATAGCCGCGCGCCGGCACGACGATATCCTCGTTCAACTTGGCGTCGCCCAGTTCGAACATCGCGGAGGAGCAACGCCGGCGCACCTCCCAGAGCTTTTCCGCCTCCTCGCGCCCGCGGGCGGCGCGAAAGGCGGTCGAGCGTCTCCGCGCCCACGCCAGGACCGGGCGCCTTTGCGCGCGCACTTCGCTTTCGGAACCGGCGAGCTCGAGCAGGACCACCGGGCGGCCCGACTGGCCCGGAAAGACGGTGGTCTGGGTCGCCCGTTCCGCGCACAGGACTGAATAGCGATCGAGGAATTCGCAGATCGAGGGCTGCACCCGCAGGATGAAGAGCTCGCGCACCGCCGCAAAGGCCGTGACCTCGTCGCGAAAGGCGGCGAGCAGCGTCCAGCGCGCCGCCGGCTTGGGGATGAGCTTGAGGACGGCGTCGGTCACGACGCCGAGCATCCCTTCGCTGCCGATCCACAGGTCGCGCAGGTTGAAGCCCGCGGAGAATTTCTTCGTCGCGGTCCCCCACTCCACGAATTCTCCCGTGGGCAGGAAGCCCTTGAGCGCGAGGACGAAGTCCCGGGTCACCCCGTACTTGCCCCCGTGCATGCCGCCGGCGTTGCAGGCGACATTGCCGCCGATCGTGCAGTATTCGCGGGAGGAGGGATCGGGCGGATAGAACCAGCCCTTCGCCTCGGCCGCCCGGTGGATGTCGGCCACCTTGGCTCCGGCCTGCACATGGGCCATCCCCGTCTCGGCGTCGATCCGGATGCGGTTCCAGGACAGCAGGTCCAGGACCCACCCGCCGCGGCGCGGCGCGGCCGAACCGGTGAGCGAAGTCCCACGCCCGCGGACTGTGACCGGGACGCGGTGGGCATTGGCCGCCTCCAGCACCACGGCGAGGTCGGCATGGTTCCGGGGAAAAATCACCGCCTCGGGCAGGAAGGGTATCTTCAGGCTGTCGAAGGAAGCCGTCTCCAGCGACTTATCGTCGGACCGGACGATCTTCGCCCCCAGGCGGCGCCGAAGCTGGCGGGTGGCGGCGGCATGCAATTTCATGGGGTGGCACTCTCTCATGCCGGTGAGGCGCCCTGCAAGCCGGCTCGCGGCCGTGATTTCTGCTTTCCAACCCCGTCCCAAACGATTGGAGTGCCCGCCCCAGCCATGACACGTGTCCTACTCACCACCACCTCCTTCCAAGACACGCCCGGTGCCCATCATAAGCTGCTAGAGAGCGCCGGCTTTGAGATCGTCCGCGAGCGCGGTCCCCTCTCCGAAGCCCGCATGCTCGAATTGGCCGGCACCTTCGATGCCTTCCTCTGCGGCGACGACGCCATCACCAAGGCCGTGATCGACAAGTCGCTGCCCCGGCTGAAGATCATCAGCAAATACGGGATCGGCGTCGATAAGATCGACGTCAAATACGCGACGGAAAAGAAGATTCCCGTCCTCTTCACCCCGGGGGTGAACCACACCACGGTCGCCGAGCATACCTTCCTCCTCCTCCTCGCCCTCGAGCAGAATTTTCTCTATGGCGTCGACGCCAGCCGCCGGGGCGAGTGGAAGCGGAAGACGGGGCACGAGGTCCTGGGCAAGACCATTGGCATCGTCGGCCTGGGGCGCATTGGCAAGGAAGTCGCCATCCGCGCCCGCGCCTTCGGCATGGAGCCGGTGGGCTACGACATCTACTGGGACGAGGCCTTCGCGAAGCAATACGGCGTCCGCCGCGTCGCGACCCTCGACGAGATCTTCGCCGTCTCCGACTACATCTCCTTGCACACCAACCTGACCCCGGAGACGCGGGATTTGGTGGGCGCCGCGAACATCGCCAAGATGAAGAAGGGCGTCATCATCCTGAACTGCGCGCGCGGCGAGATCGTCAACACCGCCGACATGGTGGAAGCCCTCAAGTCCGGCCAGGTGGGCGGCTATGGCACCGATGTCCTGGACGCCGAGCCGCCGCCGCCCGACCATCCCCTCCTCAGGCTCCCGACCTGCATCGTCACTCCCCACGTCGCCTCCCGGACCTACGAGAGCGTGGAGCGCCAGGCCCTGGCCTCCGTGCAAAACCTGCTCAAGGCGGCCAACGGCGAAAAACCCATCGCCCAGGTCAATCCCGAGGTTCCCACCAGCAAGATCTGAATACCCCCGTCATGAGCGAAACCTTCTACGTCGTCCCGGAAAGGCAGCACAACACCCTCGTCGAGGCGGCCTACCGGCACCGCGGCTACCTCGCCGACGAGGCCGCAGAAGGCGCGCGGTTCTGCGCCGAGGCCACCCGCCATGGCATCCGCACGCACAATGCCCTCAAGGCGCTGCATCTCGACCACCTCTTCGGCAGCGGCTCGAAGGGCTGCGTGCCCGGAGCTAAGATTGAAGAGAAGCCCTCGCGCTTCGCCGCCGCCAAGGTCTGGAATGCCAACAGGAAGCTGGGCCAGTCGGTGGCCTATCGCGCGATGGATGCCGCCATCAAACTCGCGGACCAATACGGCTGCGGGACGATCTCGGTGGACAACGCCTTCCACTACCTCTGGGGCGGCGGCTACGTGATGGATGCGGCCAAGAGAGGCTACATCGCCTATACCAATTGCACCGCCTCCCTGGCGGAGGTCGTGCCCTTCGGCGGCAAGTTTCCCACCCTCGGGACGAACCCGCACAGCTGGGGCTTTCCCACCACCGAGGCCGTCGGCTACCCCATCGTCGTCGACTGGGCGACCTCCGTCGTCGCCATGGGCCGGGTGCAGCAGCTCAAGCGCGAGGGGAAGCCCCTCCCGCCGATGGCCGCCGTGGACAAGGAGGGCAATCCCACCACCGATCCCGCCGCCGCCGTGTCGCTCCTGCCCTTCGGCGCGCACAAGGGGTACGGCCTCTCGCTGATCAATGAGATCTTCGGCGCCTACATCGGCGGCTCGCTGCCGACCATCCGCAACCGTTGGGCCGACGGCGACGAGAAGCACACTTCGGCCTTCTTCTTCCAGGTCATCCATCCCGAGGCGCTCAGCGGAGGGTTCGCCCAGGGCCGCACCCAGTCCCAGAACGTGAAGGCGGTGATCGGCGACATCCTCGGGCACGGCAACGACAAGGCCATGCTGCCCGGACAGCTCGAGGCCGGCTGGGCCGTGAAGAGCGCCGCGGCGGGCGGCCTGCTCTTCAGCCAGGCGGAAGTCGAGGCCTTCGGCGAGCTCGCCACCGAGGCCGGCCAGCCTGTCTGGAAACTCGAGAGCTTTAAGACGTTCTCGGTCTGATCCCGTCCCCCGCCCAATGCCCCTTACCCTCCTGCAAATCCTCATCCTCGGCTTGATCCAGGGGGCGACGGAACTTCTACCGGTCTCCAGCTCGGCCCACGTCATCGTCGCCGAAAAGCTCATGGGGCTGGACCCGTCGAGCCCGGAGATGACCTTCCTCCTGGCGATGCTCCACACCGGGACCATGTTCGCGGTCATCCTCTTCTTCTGGAAGGCTTGGAAAAACAGCTTCGGATCGAATCCCGAGCAGGTGCGCTCAACCATCGCGAACCTGGCGCTTGCGACCATCTACACCCTGGCCATTGGGGTCGGCCTGCAGGTGCTGATCGAGAAGGTGATCGCCCCGCGAGGCGACAACACGGAGATCGAGCAGCTCTTCTCCAACCTATGGCTGGTCGGGGCATCGCTAACGGCGACCGGCCTGCTCATCATCGTGGCCGGCCTCCGGTACAAGCAGGAGGAGGAATACGACTACGACATTCCCGTGGGCACGGCTGGCTGGATCGGAGCTATCCAGGGATTGGCCATCCCCTTTCGCGGCTTTTCCCGCTCCGGGGCAACGATTTCCGTCGGGCTCTTGCAACGCGTCGGCAAAAAGCACGCCGAGGAGTTCAGTTTCGCGCTCGGCGTCATCCTTACGCCGCTCGCGATCGCCAAGGAACTTTACCGGCTGATGAAGGCCCACGCGGTCGAAGGCCAATCCCTGCATCTCGGGCCCCTCCTGGCTCCCGGCCTGATCGCCATAGCGGCCAGCTTCGTCGCCGGCCTGATCGCGCTGCGCCTGCTGACCCGTTTGCTCAACGCGGGCCGGTGGCAATTTTTCGGCATCTACTGCCTGGCCGCCGCCGCCGTGGTCTGCGTCCTGGCCCAACGTGGCCTTTGAGCACACCCCCGCCGCTTATTTTCCCACCATGAGCCTCAAGATCAAATCCGCCAAAGACTGCCAGTTCGACCAGCTCTCGCTCGGAGAAGTCATGCTCCGCCTCGATCCCGGCGAAGGCCGCATCCGCACCGCCCGCGAATTCAAGGTCTGGGAGGGCGGCGGCGAATACAATGTCGCCCGCGGCCTGCGCAAGTGCTTCGGCCTGCGCACCGCGGTCACCACCGCCTTTGTCGACAACGACGTCGGCCACCTGGTCGAGGACTTCATCATGCAGGGGGGAGTCGCCACCGACTTCATCCTCTGGCGGGCCGACGACGGCATAGGCCGCTCGGTCCGCAACGGGCTCAACTTCACCGAGCGGGGCTTCGGCATCCGCGGTGCGGTCGGCATCCCCGATCGCGGCCATACCGCCGCCAGCCAGCTCAAACCCGGCGACTTCGACTGGGAACACATCTTCGGCAAGCTCGGCGTCCGCTGGCTGCACACCGGCGGCATCTTCGCGGCGCTGTCCGAGTCCGCCGCCCAGGTCACGATCGAGGCGGTGAAGGCGGCCAACCGCCACGGCACGATCGTCAGCTATGACCTCAACTACCGCCCCTCCCTCTGGAAGAGCATCGGCGGCCAGTCCAAGGCCCGCGAGGTCAACCGCGAGATCGCCAAGTACGTCGACGTGATGATCGGCAACGAGGAGGACTTCACCGCCTCGCTCGGGTTCGAGGTCGAGGGCATGGACCACAACATCACCCATATCGAGACGGATGCGTTCAAGAGGATGATCGAGAAGGCCGTGGCCGAATTCCCGAACTTCAAGGTCGCGGCCACGACCCTGCGCAAGGTCCACACCGCCACGATCAACGACTGGAGCGCGATCTGCTATCACGACGGCAAATTCCACGACAGCCGCAAGTATCCCGAGCTCGAGATCCTCGACCGGGTCGGCGGTGGCGACAGCTTCGCCAGCGGGCTGATCTACGGGTTCCTCAAGACCAACGACGCCCAAAAGGCGGTGGAATACGGCGCGGCCCATGGCGCCCTGGCCATGACCACTCCCGGGGACACCTCGATGGTGTCCGTCAAGGAAGTGGAGAAGGTCATGGGCGGCGGCGGCGCCCGAGTGGTGCGCTGAGGGGACCGGCTGGAAAATCCCATCTGCTTGCGGGCCCGGGTCTTGCACCCGGGCCTTTTAGTTTTCTAGGGGAAACCCCCCAGATGGGTTTCAGGCGCGGGCCTATTGTGACGATACGGGGGAGCGAATCAGATTGGCCGACCGGGATCACGTCATCCGGCGACACGAACTCCCATGCCCGGATCCGGCGGTTGCCCGCCGGCAAGTAAATCCGCCCCGAAATTTCCGATTCTCGCAGCCCACGCCATGCAATCAGCCGAACGCAATAACCGCATTCTGGTGATCGACGACAATCACGCGATCCATGCGGATGTGCGCAAGATTCTCTGCCCCCAGGTCACCAACGCCTCGGTCTCGCTGCGCGCCCTGGAGAGCGCGCTCCTCGGCCATGCCCCCGAGCCCGCCGTCGAGGCCGCCCACTTCGCGGTCGATTCGGCCTACCAGGGCCGCGAGGGCTTGGCCCTGGTTGAGACGGCCCTCGTCGCCGGCCAGCCCTACGCCATGGCCTTCGTCGACGTGCGCATGCCGCCGGGCTGGGACGGGATCGAGACCACCCTCGAGCTGTGGAAGGTGGCGCCGGATCTGCAGATCGTCATCTGCACCGCCTATTCCGACTATTCCTGGGAGGAAATGCTCGCCAAGATCGGCGGCTCCGACCGCCTGCTCATCCTCCGGAAGCCGTTCGACACGATCGAGGTGCTGCAGCTCGCGAACGCGCTCACGGAAAAGTGGAACCTGCTGCGGCTGGCGAGCGCCCACGCCGAGGAAATGGAGCGGCGCGTGCGGGTGCGCACCGCCGACCTCGAGGCGACCAATGCGGCCATGCAGCGGGAGATCGGCCGCCGGGCCCAGGTCGAGGCCGACCTGCAGCGGGCCAAGGAATCGGCCGAAAGCGCCGACCGCGCCAAGAGCGCCTTCCTGGCCAATATGAGCCACGAGGTCCGCACGCCGATGAACGGCGTGATCGGGATGGCCAACCTCCTCCTCAGCTCCGCCCTCAACCCCGAGCAGCGGGACCTGGTCGAGACGCTCTGCCAGAGCAGCGAGACCCTGCTGCGGATCATCAACGACATCCTCGATTTTTCGAAGATCGAGGCGGGCCGGCTGGCGCTCGAGATCATCGATTTTGACCTCACCGAGCACCTCGAACTGGCGCTCGATCTCAACGCCGATCTCGCCGCGCGCAAGGGCCTGGAGCTCGTCATGCAGATCGACCCGGCGCTCCCCCGCCTGGTGCGCGGCGATCCGGTGCGCCTGCGCCAGATCATCCTCAACCTCCTCGGCAACGCGATCAAGTTCACCCAGCGCGGCGAGGTGGTCATGACCGTCGCGCCCGCCGCCGCCACGCCGGAGAACGTCGGCCTGCGCATCGAGATTTCCGACAGCGGCATCGGCATCCCCGAGGCGGTGCAGAAGTGCCTCTTCCAGCCGTTCGTCCAGGCGGACTCGTCGACTACCCGCAAGTACGGCGGCACCGGCCTGGGTCTCGCCATCTGCAAGCGGCTGACCGAGCTGATGAACGGAGAAATCGGGGTCAACAGCGTGGCGGGCCAGGGCTCCTCCTTCTGGTTCACGCTCGAGCTCGGCCGCTCCGAGCTGGTCCCGTCGGAACTCAAGATCGATCCCTCGCCGCTCGAGGGCCGTCGGATCCTGGCCGTGGACGACAACGCGGCCAACCGCAAGCTCCTTACCCACCTCCTCGCCGGCTGGCGCATGCCCCACGCCATGGCGGAATCGGCCGGGGAGGCGCTGGCTGAACTGCGCCGCGCCGCCGCGGTGGGCACGCCCTACGAAATGGCCATCCTCGACCATCACATGCCCGAGCGGGATGGCCTCGACCTGGCCGCGGACATCCGCGCCGATGCCAGCTTGCGCCGGCTGCCGCTGATGCTCCTGACCTCGCGGGGGGAATCCCTCAACTCGAAGCAGATGAGAACGAGCGGCCTGGCCGCCTGCGAGCTGAAGCCGCTTCATCCCGAAAAGTTGCGCATCGCCATCGGCCGCGTGCTCGCCACCGCCAATCGGGCCGCACCGGCCGAGGCCGCCGCCGTCAGCCCCGGACCGCGTTCGCGTCCGCTGGCGGGTGAAGCGCGGATCCTCCTCGCCGAGGACAATCCGGTCAACCAGAAGGTCACCCTGCTGCAGCTGCGCAGCTTCGGCTACGCGGCCGATGTCGCCGGCAACGGCCTCGAGGCCCTCGCCGCCCTGCGCCGGCGCCGCTATGCCCTCGTGCTGATGGACGCGCAGATGCCGGAGATGGACGGCCTCGAGGCCACCCGCTGTATCCGGGAGGCGGAAGCCGCCGGCGAGCCCGGCTTCGAGTCGCGGATCCGCATCGTCGCCATGACCGCCAACGCCATGTCCGGCGATCGCGAGGCCTGCCTCGCCGCCGGGATGGACGACTACCTCGCCAAGCCGGTGACGCCCGAGGAGCTGCGCGACATGCTCCTCCGCCATTTCCGGCCCGAGGCGGCGCCGGCCGCCGCCGCCGCCTATGCCGCCGCTATCTGAGCCGCCCATGGAACCGGTTCTCCCTTCCCCGACGGCTTCCGCCCCTCCGGCCCACGAGGAGCGCCGGACGCTCGAGCACGCGCTGTTCAACGCCTTCCTGGAAAACATCCCCGACGGGGTATATTTCAAGGACAAGAACTCACGCTTCATCGTCGTCAGCAAATCCAAGGCGAACCGGCACGGCTTTCCCCGGCCCGAGGACATGATCGGCAAGACCGACGCCGATCTCTTCTCCGCCGCCCACGCCCGGCGCGCCCGGGAGGATGAGGAGACGGTCATCCGGACGGGAATCCCGATCGTCGGGAAGATCGAGAAGATCACCTGGCCCGACGGCCGCACGAGCTGGGCGCGCTCCAGCAAGCTGCCGCTGCGGGGGCAACAGGGCCAGATCATCGGCACCTTCGGCTTGAGCCAGGACGTCACGGCCGCCAAGGACATGGAAGCGGAGCTCGAAAAGGCCAACAAGGACGTCATGGACGCCTCGCGGATGGCCGGCATGGCCGAGGTGGCCACGGGTGTCCTGCACAACGTCGGCAACGTCCTCAACAGCCTCAACGTCTCCGCCACCGTCATCAGCTCCGGCCTGCGCCAGTCCAAGGTCGACAGCCTCGCCCGCGTCTCCGCCCTGCTGCGCGAGCACGCCGGTCATCTCGCCGAGTTCCTCACCGACGATCCCAAGGGGCGGCTGGTGCCCGACTTCCTCGAGTCGCTCGCGCGCCATGGGGCCGAGGAGCGCATGCGGCTGCTCGAGGAGATCAATTCCCTGCAGGCGAACATCGACCACATCAAGGAGATCGTCTCGATGCAGCAGGCCTACGCCACCATGGTCGGGATCGTCGAGCCGCTCGACGCCGCCATGCTGATGGAGGACGCGGTCCGGATGAACGCCGGCGCCCTCGTCCGCCACAATGTCTCCCTCGTGCGGGACTACCAGCCGGTGCCGGCGGTCTTCGCCGAGCGCGGCAAGGTGCTGCAGATCCTCGTGAACGTGATCCGCAACGCCAAGTACGCCCTCGACGAGGGCCGCGCCGCCAACCGGACCATCACCCTGCGGGTCGAACCGGGCGCGCCCGGGTCCGTCCGGTTCGTGGTGCGGGACAACGGGGTCGGGATCCCGCGGGAAAACCTCGTGCGCATCTTCAACCACGGCTTCACGACCCGCGCGCACGGCCACGGCTTCGGCCTCCATTCGAGCGCCCTGGCCGCGAAGGACATGCACGGCTCGATTAGCGTCGAGAGCGACGGGTTGGGCTGCGGTGCGGCCTTCTCCCTCGAATTGCCGATCGCCGACCCGGCCGTCGTGGGAGTGCCGGCGGCGTCCCGGAGCGAGGTTGCCCTCGTCTGAACCCATGGCTCTCCTGCTCGAGTCCGAGTTTCCACCCTCCGCCCCGGCCTCGCCGCCCGAGCGGGCCCTGACCGCATCGAAGGAAATGGAGGGAGCCCTGGAAAAGGCCCGGAAGGAAGCGCTGGACGCCTCGCGGCTGGCCGGCATGGCCGAGGTGGCCACGGGCGTCCTGCACAACGTCGGCAACGTCCTCAACAGCCTCAACATCTCCGCCGCGGTCATCGCCGCGGGCCTGCGCCAGCAAAAGGCCGAGAGCCTGGCCAAGGTCTGCGCCCTGCTGGACGCGCACGCGGCCGATCTGGGCACCTTTCTCAGCGAGGATCCCAAGGGCAAGCTCGTGCCTGAATTCCTGAAGTCACTCTCGCGCCATGCCGCCGAGGAGACCGGGCGGCTCCTGGGCGAAATCGAGTCACTCCAGCGCAACATCGACCACATCAAGGAAATCGTGACCATGCAGCAGACCTACGCCACCATGGTCGGGATCCTCGAGCCGCTCGATGCCACCAAACTTTTCGAGGATTCGCTGCGGATGAACGGGGCGGCGCTGCTGCGCCACGAGGTCGTGGTGGTGCGCGATTTCCAGCCGGTGGCGCCCGTGCTGGCCGAGCGCGGCAAGGTGCTGCAGATCCTCATCAACCTGATCCGCAATGCCAAGTATGCCCTGGACGGAAATCCGGCCGGCTCCCGGATCCTGACGGTCCGCCTGGGGTCCGGCCCCGCCGGGGGGATTCGCTTCGTGGTCGAGGACAACGGCGAGGGCATCCCGTCGGAGAATCTCACCCGCATCTTTGGCCACGGTTTCACCACCCGGGCCCACGGCCATGGCTTCGGCCTGCATTCCAGCGCGCTGGCGGCCAAGGAACTGCACGGCTCGCTCACGGTTCGGAGCGACGGCCCCGGCAGCGGCGCCGCCTTCACGCTCGACCTCCCCGCGGCCGCCGGAATACCCGCTGCGGACAAGTCCGTCGCCGCCTAGGCAGGGCGGCTGCCAAGAAGCCGATCCGGGCGTGCCTCCGAGGTAGCGCGGGTTGTCCCAACCCGCCGAAGGCGCTTTGGGGCAAAGCGCCCTACCTTCGCGAGAAGCGCGCCACCTCAGTGCTCCGCTGCCTCCCGCGCCAGCCGACGGCCTGCGGCCAGATCCAGCTTGCCGCTGCCGAGGACCGGGATCTTCGCCACGCGCCAGACCACCTTGGGGATCCAGAGGTTGGGCAGGCCCGCGGCCTGGAGCTTCTCGCGCAAGCGCTCCGCCGGCAGGTCCGCGACGGTGAGAAGGACGAGCCTCTCGCCCTTGGCCGGATCGGGCAGGCCGGCCACGAAGACGACCGGCCCCTCGCCCTGGTCCAGCCCGAAGAGCTCGACGATCCGCTCCTCGATCACCCCATGCGGCACCATCTCGCCGCCGATCTTGGAGAAGCGCGAGCGCCGCCCCGCGATGGTCAGAAAGCCCTCCGCGTCGAACCGGCCCAGGTCCCAGGTCGCGAACCAGCCGTCGCGCCCCGCGGGCTCGAGCCGCCCGTCCGCGCCCAGGTAGCCCGGGAAGAGATTGGCGCCGCGCAGCCAGAGGACTCCCGTCTCCGTGAGGAGCCGCTCCTCGCCCGTATCCGGATCGGTGATGCGCGCGGCCAGGCCGGGCAGCAGACGGCCCACCGTGCCCGCTTTTCCCGCCACCTGCGGCCCGGCCGTGACGGTGGCCGCGGGAGGGTCGGGCTGGTTGACGCTGCAGACCGGCGCGGCCTCGGTGAGCCCGTAGCCTTCGAGGATCGCGACGCCGAAGGTGTCCCGGAAGGCGCGGTGCAGCTCGTCCGGGAGCCTTTCCGCCCCGGTCACCACGAGCGCGAGCGAGCGCAGCTCCTCCGGCCGCGCCTTGCGCAGAAACGGCCGCACGAAGGTCGGCGCCCCCACGAAAACCCCCACCCGCTCCTCGCGGATGGCGTCGATCAGGCGCCGGGTCTCGAGCGGGCTCGGGGAGGTGACCAGCCGGCAACCCCGCAGCAGCGGATACCAGAGGGTGACGGTGAACCCGAAGCTGTGAAAGACCGGCAGGCAGCCGAGCAGGACGGAGCCCCGGGGCAGGACGGAGAGCATGCTGAACTGCGTGCAGTTGGCCAAAAGGTTGCGATGGGTGAGCACCACGCCGCGAGGCTCGCCCGCGCTTCCGCTCGTGAAAAGAAGCGCCGCCTCCTCGTCGCCCCCCGTCCGCGGCAGGCCGATCAGGTCGGCGACCCAGGAGCGGGGCAGAAGCCAGGCCGCGGCGAGCCAGCCCAGCACCGCGCGGCGGCCGCCGGCGGCGGCCAGCTCGGCCGGCAGGTCGAGCACGCGCTCCGGCCAGGGGAAATCCGGCAGGCGCGCGCGCATCGCCTCCGCGGTCAGCACCGTGCGGATCCCGGCCAGCTGCAGGCTCGCCGTCATCGAAGCCCGGCCGGCGGTAAAATTGAGATTCACGGGCACCTTGCCGGCGCAGAGCACGGCGAGGTTGGCGATGACCGCCCCCGCGCCCGGCGGCAGGACGATCCCGACGCGCCTTTCGGCCACGGCCGTCCGCAGGCGGCGGCCGAGGGCGGCGCTCGCGCCCAGGAGCTTTCCCGCGCTGAGTTCGCGGCGTTCGGCCGTGCGGTCGACCAAGGCCGTGCGGCCGGGCCGCCGCGCCAGCGCGCGCACCACCTCGCGGCCCAGATGCCCCCGCAAGAGGGGACGCTGCGCGAAGGCCTCCGCGCCGAGGTCGAGGAAGGCCCGGCGGGCCGTCTCCGCCCCCGCCCGTTCCGGCGCGATCGGCGGCCCAAACGCGACGGTGACTTCCGTCGGAAGCAGGCGCGGAAGCTTCCAAAGGTATTTGTTGCCCGAAAATGAAAAGACCGAGCCCCACAGGCCGTCGAGCACCGCGGGAACGACGGGCACGCCCGCGCGCCGCGCCACGATGGCGAAACCCTCCTTGATTTCCGTGAGCTGGCAGGTGCGGGCGATGTGCCCCTCGGGAAAGATGCAGACGAGCTCGCCGGCCCGGGCCGACCTAATCGCAGCCCGCATGCCTTCGGTCGGATGGCGCGCGGAGATCGGGATCACGCCCGCCAGGCGAAAGACGAGCTTGAAGAACCAATGGCTGTCCTCCTCCTCGTACCCGATGAACCGCAGGGGCCGGGGACAGGCCAGCTGCAGGACCACCACGTCGGCATAGGAGAGGTGGTTCGCGATCAGGACCGCCCCGCCCGCGGCCGGCACGCGGCCCGCGCCCAGCGCGCGCACGCGGTAGAGCCGGCGGGCCAGGGGAGCGACGACCGCCTCGAGCCAGCGGGGGAAATAGGAGATGCGACTCACGGCTGCAGATGCCATTTCGCGGCCCCTTCTTGAAGATGGCGCAAGGTGGCCACGCTCTCGCGGACCTGCGCGGCCGAGAGTCCGCTGGTGATTTGCGCGACCACCTCCAGATACAGCGGCCGCACCTTCGCCCAGAGCCGCCGGCCCTCGCGCGTGAGCACCACGCGGTAGGCGCGCCGGTCGGACGGATCGTCCGCCCGCCGCACCCAGCCGGCCTGGCCCATGCGATCCAATAGGCCGGTGACGTTGGAACGATCCACCACCAGCAAATCGCCCAGCTCCCGCTGGCTGATGCCCGCCGGCTTTCCCGCGAGAATATTGAGGACGTTATACTGGGCTCCCGTCAGCCCGTGAGGGCGGAAGAGGCGGTGGCTCTCACGCAAAAAGGCATCGGCCGTCGCCATGACGGCGACGGTTAGATCGTAGCCGGCGTCGCGGCTCATGCCATCTCCTTGGGACGAAGGCTGGCGCAGCGCAGCTTCGCCGGACAACCCCAGCAGGCTGGCCGAAAATCTAGCGGCTCGGAGTCGCGCCGGGAGTCCACCACCCGCGCGGCCAGCATGGGGCCGAACTCCTGCTCCGCCTCAGGATCGAAGCCGCACACCACCCGGTCCGCGCGCGCGGGATTTGAGAAGGTGCCAAACAGCCAGTCCCAAACCGGAAGGTCTCCATAATTTTTCGTGTGATGAAACCGTCGATGATGCAGGCGATGCGATTCCGGCCGTTGCAACCAGATGCCAATCCAGCGAGGCGTTCGCACATTCCAGTGATAAAACATTTCCGCCAGGGCGATGATGAGCGTGTAGGCCGCACCCTGAGCAGCCGAACAACCCATCAGCGGATAACAGATGACCGCCGACAAGAGAGAATTGAGGGTGATTTCCAGCGGGTGCTTGTAAAACGACGTCAGGATCTCGAGGCGGCTGGCCGAGTGGTGGATCTGATGCGCCACCCGCCACCAGAAAGGTGACTCGTGCCGGACGCGATGCCACCAGTAGTAGACGAAGGTCGAGAGGAAATAGGTCGCGCCGACCGCCAGCCCGGCGGGCCAGCTGGCGGCGTGTACGAGCGAGGCGCCCCGCAACCAGCGGTTCCAGGTGACGCCCGCGATCACCGTCAGCGTCACCTGGAAGAGGTTGATCAAGAGGACCCGCGCCCACCAACCGCGCACCCGCGGGAGCGCCGACCCCGGGAGGGCCCGCTCCGCCAAGATCATGACAAGTCCCGCCGCTACCGCCCAAACCAGCGACCAGGAGGATTGCATGCGGTCATGGTGATATGGCTATTGTTGATATGTCAACTATAGATCCTTTTTGGTTTCGCTAGGAGCGCAGGCAAGGAGAAAGCCGGCCCGCGGGCTATTTGCCCAAGAGCTTGTCGAGCAGGCCGCCCGTGGCCTTGTGCAGGGCCGATTTGATCAGGGTGTCCTCCCATTGCTTCCCATCGGGGTCGTTGAGGGTCCCGCCGAGGTGGAAGGGCTGGTTCATCTTGGTGTAGCCGAGATCGTCCCGCTGGTCGCTGAGCAGGCCGACGCCGTTCAGCGAATCGGCCAGGCCGCCCCGCGCCCCCACGTCCCCGTCGAAGGTCAGCGGCTGGTCGCCGATGCTCCGGCCCTTCCGGTAGGCGATCCGTCCGGTGCCGCTCAGCCGCATCTCCGGGGCGATCAGCGCGAACTCGGTGCAGCGGAGGTCGAGATCGGCGCCGCGCCGGGCCACCACGTTGATTTGGTCGTAGGGGACCTCGCGCAGGCGCTCGGCCAGCGCGACGACGATCTTCCCCTGTTTGTCGAAAAGCTTCTTCGCTTCCTCCGTCTTGTCCCCCTTCAGGCCGAGCAACGAACCCACGCTGTCCAGCGCCTGGGAAATCAGCGCGGGCGACTGCCTCAGGGAGTCGGCCACGTCGGCCTGCAGCCCGCGAAAGACCCCTCCCTTGCTCGAGAGCTGAAAGTCCCCCTGGATGCCGCCGGCCAGACCCGCGAGGTCCCGGCCAGCTCCGCTGACCTGCCCGGCGATCCTGAACTTGCCCTCGACCGCCGGCGGGCGGCCGGGATGAAGCGCGCGGGCGAAGGCTCCATAGTCAAAATCGCCGATCCCCACGCTGGCCTTGAAGACGTAGGGCGCGGAGCCGGGGGCGAAAAAGAGGGTGCCGGCGAGCGTCAGATTTCCGCCCGTCGCCAGGCTGGCCCGCGCGTTCTCCAATTCCAGCGCGGCCGGCGCGAGACGGAGGGTTCCCTGGATGTCGCCCCAGTCGGACTGCGCCAGCCGGAAGCGTTTCAGCGCCAGCACCATGCGGCCGTCCAGGCCGGCCCAAAACGGAGCGCGGATGACGGCGAGCGGGGCGCCAGCCGCCGCCGGGGACGCCGAACCGCCGCCGCCCAGTGAAAATGCTCCCGCGAGAAGCTCGAGGTCGTCCGCATAAAGCAGTGTGCTGGTCAACCGTCCGTCGATCACCCAGCCGGCGCCGGCCGGAACCAGCGTGCCCGCCAAGGTGAGGTCGGATTTGCGATCGTCCGCGGAAAACGCCAGCGGGGCAACCAGCGCGCATTTCCCGTCAGGCTCGACATCCGCCCGGATTTCCCCGGAGACCGTCGGCCACGAGGCAGGCGGCGGCGGCGCATCCGGCGAGGTGCCGACCTCCAGGCCGGAGACGGTGAATTTGACCTGATAGCCGCGCCTGGAGCCGAGGATCGCGGTGAAATCGCCCACGAAGCTGCCATGGGTCAGCGCCGGCCCGGTATTCGGGATGGATTGGGCCAGCACGCCCAAGTCGGCGTCGATCCGGCCGGTAGCCTTGACCGGTTGATTCGCTCCGGCCAAGCGCCCGATGTTAGCCTCAAAACTGAGCAGGCGCGCGTCTCCCCGGCGCGCGGTGCATGGCTTGATTTCAAGCACCCAGCCCTGGGGCGCGTATTCCGCCGAAAGCACGAGGGAGGCGTCGACGCCCTCCAGCAGCGGTTGGCCGGCGCGCGTGGCCGACAGGCCCGTCACGGTCAAGGGGGCGGTCGAGCGCAGGCCGAGGCCGCCAGAGCGCGCGCTCACCCCCAGATTGCCGCGCAGGTCGCCGCCCGTGACGACCAGAGCATGCAGAAAAGGCTGCGCCCACGCGGCGGGCACTTCCTGCAGCGCGATCCCCAGGAGGTCCACCGCCGGATCGGCGACCTTGAGTTCACCCGTTCGGACATTGTAGGTAAAGGCCTGCAGGGCGTTCACCGTCGCGATGGGCTGCATCCCGGAGAGCGCCACCGCCAGCCGGTCCACCCGAATCTCGCCCCCGCGATGGGCGACATCGAACGCGGCGGTCAGCTTGACGGCGCCGACCGTCCCCAGCCCCGGCCGCAGCACTGCGAGCTGGTCGGCGGTCGCGCTGAGCTGGCCGCTGGCATGCAGGCGGGCCATGGCGGCATCGGTGTCGAAGCGGCCGCTGCCGGCGGCGGTAAAGATCGGCAGGGGCCGGCCCAAGGCAAACGGCGCGAGGTCATCGTCCCCTATGTCCAGGCGCCAGGTGCCCGCCAGCGCATGCGTCGCATCCGCCAGGTTCGCCTGCACGGCGGCCAGCTCCTTGTTCTCGCCGGCCAGCCGGAGGTCGTAGCTCTCGCCCGCCGGCGCGCGCGCCGCGACGAGATTGGCGGTGAGTTTCGCGCCCGGTGGAATGTTTCCTCCCGTGGCCGAGGCGTCGAGCTTCACGGCGAGCCGCGAGAAGGTCCGCGGCGTGTCCATGGACGCCGCCAGCGTCCCCTCCCCCGTCACGGTGCTGACCGCGCCCGCGCCCGGGGTCGTCGAGTGGATGCTGTAGGTGAAGACGCCCTCGCGGCCGGATTCGAGCCCGCCGCCGCTCAGCGAGATATGCACGCGGGCCGGGGCCGCGCCGGGAGCGGGCGGCAGGATGATGTCGCCGTCCAGGTCCAGGGCATCGAGCTGAAAATCCACCGGCAGGCGCAGGCGGTGGAAAAGCCCCTCAAAGACCTCGAGCGCGGCCTCGGCCGGCGGCTCGGCGGCGTGGGCCGATGAGATGAAAGAAGGGGTCAGGCCGCGAGTGCTAAACCCACG
>Ga0302326_10000490_pt1 | contig 110947 bp, 85 predicted proteins | sample Palsa_T0_3_FD_202264 | JGI IMG/M metagenome (GOLD analysis project Ga0302326, IMG submission 202264) | Peat permafrost microbial communities from Stordalen Mire near Abisko, Sweden - Palsa_T0_3 | ecosystem: Environmental > Terrestrial > Soil > Palsa > Peat permafrost | place: Sweden: Abisko... | reverse complement strand
ATCACGCGGCAAAATGCCATCGACGACACGCCACTGCTCGTCCATCAAGTCCCCCTTCGACATCACTCCTCCTCCTTGGGCAAGGCAGTGTATCACAAGAAATCGGCATTTATGAGATGGCTTCTAGCGTCATTCTACATGTTGACCATATTGTCCCGTGGGCGAATGGCGGCGAGACAATCTTAGACAACCTTCAGACTCTTTGCGATAGATGTAACTTGGGGAAATCCAGTATCACATGAGACGGCGGCTTCTAGACCAATAGCTTGCACCGTTTCGAGGACCGCAATGGTTGCAGAAACACGCTTCGCCGGTCGCATACGGATCACAATCCGTCCGTCTTGTCGCTACCGTCAGCCATGATACATGGTAATGCCATGCATCATCACTGTCTGGGCGGCGAATGCGTCCCCTTGTGTGCGCTTTCAACCTGTCGAGGCGTTTGGGTACGTGAATGAAGGAGTCAACTCTTGACGGAATCAAGTTCCAGCAGCGGCGTCACAGATAGCGGAGAGGGTACGGCAACTGCACGCGTTGTTCTTCGAGTTTCGCCAACTACAACTACCGATCCGAACTCGCGTGGAACTGATCCAAGGGACCATGATACATGGTGATGCCATGCATCATCGACCATTGACCGGCGAAGCTCTGGCCGAATGCGGGGCTGCTGCGGGATTGTTTCCCGATTGCCGCTGGTGGATATGTGATCAGCACTGAAATTCCGAATTCCGAGGTTTGAAGCACGACTCAAAATTTAATTGGGAGCAAGCGGATGATTCGCGAAGCCCATGCCGTGGGCGTTCAGCGAGTTTGAATTCTCAGTATCGAATCTGCAGCCACGAGCGCCCATGATACGCGTCACCGTCGCGTCGATGCATGGCACTACCATGCATCATCACTGTCCGGGCAGCGAACAGGGTCATTGAAAAGCGCGTCTTCACCCTATCAGGGACGTTTGTCTACGCGACAAGGCCCCGTGCCCCAGTTACCGACCTTCCGATTGTCGCGGCGGGCGATTCAGCAGGGCGTTGATCGTGCGGCTGAAGGTGGTCCACTGACGGCGCTGCTGTTGCCAAACCTGTTGGCCGCGCGTCGTGAGGCGATAGTAGCGGCGTTGGCGACCGTCCTTCGGTCCCTGCCAATGGCTGGTTACGAAGCCCTGTTTCTCGATGTGACGAAGAACCGGGTAAATCGTGCCGTCCTGCCAATTGAGGGTGCCTTTGGACCGCTTGAAGACGCGCTTCCGGATCCCGTAGCCGTAGTTCGGTCCAGCGCGCAAGATGTCCAACACAATCAGATCGCACGTACCCGCCGCCAGGTTTCTTGCGAATTCGTCACGCCTCATAGATGATACATGGTACTACCATGTATTATACAAGATCAATGGAATTGATCAAGATGCACACCCGGTTCGACGTGCAAAACCAAAACGGGGGGCGCAAGGGGCGTTTGGATTCACTTTTCAGAGGCGGAAATCCGCCAGCAGTGTCACCGGGTGTTTACCCGGTCACGCCGGCTGCGTGCTGCGGGTGGCAGCGCAGGCTAGCGATGTTCACAGCCATTCCAACAACTGTCCGAGGTTGTGAATTACCAGGTCCGGCTTGGTGGGCGATTCGGGGACGGCTTCGGGCGCGTAGAGGACCGTTTTGAAGCCGAGGTGCTGGGCGGGCGCGATGTCTTTGGTCAGCGAATTGCCCACGAACACGCAGTCGTCGGGCATGATGTTATCGCGGGTAAGCACTTCAATGGCGCGACGGAACGGGGCGGGGTCGGGTTTCGCCACGCCCAGCTCGAACGAGAAAACGACCAGCGCGGGATCGAAGATCGATTCGTAGGTGCGCACGGCGCCGGCACTTGCTTCGCCCAGCAACTCGGACAGTTCGATGGGTGTGTAGAACTGCGCGTTGGAGATGATCCCCTGGCGCAGTCCGCGCTGCTTCAGTGTCTTGAGCACTTCAAAGGCGCGGGGCTGCAACTGCTTTGGATTGGCCTGGCGCTCGAAGAACAACGCGACCTCACGGGCCAAGTTGATGGTCGGCCGACCCTCGGCTTGGAACTTCTCCAACAGCTTGAACCAGATTTCGTCGATGCGCACCTCGGGGTGGGCAATCCCCTCGGCCACGCGGGCTTCGCGCTCGGCCTGGATGCCGCGCAGAAACAGGTCATGCAGGCGGGCGGGAACCACGTTGAGGCTGAAATTCCTGACTGTGCGCTCGAACATCACGCGAAGTTCGGCTTCACGCTTGAGCAAAGAATCGAGATCGCCGCGAGGCGCCATGATGAGAGTCCCGTAGATGTCCCAAAGGACGACTTTCGTGTCGCTCACGAGAATCCTCCGCGTCGTCGGGAAGCCAGTTTGTACCGAACCACCATCAACGCGTACTGTACAATCGCGCGAGGCGGGCGCGAAGAACTTTATGAAATGAATCCTTCCCCCACCCTCTCGGCATCCGGCTAATTTCGAATTGGCGCCGCGTCACCTCCGCCGTCAGCCGCTAGAAGCTGCTACGATAGAATCGGTAGGCGAATTCGAAATCGGCGAGGTTGCGGTAGCCATAAAGGGTCACGGCGTTGTTGACATTGTTCAGGCGGATCATGGCATCGACGAACTTCGGCAGCAGTGCGCGGCGTTGGTCGGTCATGGTGAGAAAATCGACCAGAATGGCTGACTCCGCATAGAACGACTGCACGTCGAGCGGGTTGCTTGGGTACGATGTGATGGCAAACAGCCGGTTGAGGGTGTAGCGGGGCGATCCGCGCATCTGGCGGCGAAACTCGGCAAGGGTGGCGGTCTTGCGCTGTCCGAAATACTCGGCGATGCCCTCGTTCAGCCAGAGCGGCGGCTGGCCGACGAAGAACCGATTGAACACCAGATGCGTCATCTCGTGGGCCTGCACTTTCCCCTTGAAGTCAAAGCGGCCGTCCTCGCCCGTGGCCAGGTAGAAGAACTCGTTGCCGCGCGTGATGCCGATGGCGAAGAGTATCCCCGTACCACGCATGAATGTCTGCCAATCCCTCGGATCGGTGAACGCGAACACCTGCGATTTCCGCCCCGCCAACAGATCCTGGCGGTTGCCAAAGAAGTCGCGAATCTCAGCATAGAACGATTCGCTCCGCTGGGCGATCAATCCGCCGTCAGACTGGTAATGCAGGATGAAGTGTGGCGTCTCGCCGTGCCGCCACCTGGCAGCATCAATAGCAAGCGCCTTTCGGCCCCAGTCGGAGATCTGCCTGTCGGAGAGCCGGTCCCAAGGTTCCTCCTGAAACAGATCAGGAGGCGTTGCCGCGCGCGCGGGTTGGATGACCCAAACGATCGCGACCGCCGCCGCGAGTTTACCCCACGAAGATCGCATCATCCGTCCACTCGTCGCGCACCACGCCCTTGTGCATGTTTACCAATGGCACATAATTGTGGAAGACGCGAATCGGACCGATCAGGCGCAGGGTGGAGATCTCCTCGATGGACTCGGGACCGTGGTTCTTGCGGAGGGAGGGGATGATTTTGCCCTGGACGTTCTCAATGATATCCGCGTCGTTCTTGCCTTCGATGATCATCACCAGCGCGACGCGCCCGTCCATCTCGGCGATGTGCGATTCGTAAATGAGATCGGTGAACACGGAGCGTACGTTCGGCTCGCTTTTGATTTCATCGACGATCTGCTTCACCGTGACGCCGATGCGGAATTTGATGATGTACAAGTGCCGTGCGCCGAAGGTGCCCGTGCCCGTCTCCTGCATGTCGATCGCCGCGAAGTAACTGAGCAACCCTTCCTCTTCCAGCCGCTTGCGTTTGCGACGGACCGACGGCGTGGGTACGCCGGTGATCTTGCTGATATAGTTGTCGCTCTGGCGCGGGTCGCGAATGAGCGCCTTGAGGATGGCACGTTCCTGCTCGTCAAATGTACGCATGATTTTGGTCGCCGCGTCGGCAATTCAAGAAAGCTGAATATTTCGCTTGTTTTCGTTCATAGTTTTGCTACTTTCCGACAAGATTTCTACAAAAAAATGGCGTTTGTGAATAATTTCGCACTGCAGAAATAGCGAGGACGACCCAAAAATGTGGCGTAGCAGTTCACAAGGCAAGAGGTGTAGCCAGCGCCCGGTTTTATCTGGCGGGGACATTCCAATCGCGGCGGTCGTGTCATGAAAACCGTCAAACAGCTCGCGCTTTTCCTGAAAAACAAGCCGGGAACGCTGGCGAAGGTTTGTGCGGCACTCAGTGCGGCAGAGATCAATATTTACGCCATTTCGGTTTCCGATGCGGTGGACCATGCCGTCGTGCGAATGGTCGTCAGCAATCCACAGAAGGCGCTGCACCTTCTCGGCGAACGCGGCGTGCTGGTTATCGAGCGCGATGTGTTGATGCTCGAAGGCCGCAACAAGCCGGGCGAATTGGCGGCCATCGCCGCCAAGCTGTCGCGGAACAAGGTCAACATCGAGTACGCCTACAGCGCCACGCCGATGAAGGCCTCAGTGGGCGCGTTGATTCTGCGTGTGGACAACCCGAAGAAGGCGGCGCGGATTCTGAAAGGGCATTGACCAAAACATTTTTCCATGAGTTTGACAATAGCGTTGAAAATATTGCGGTACACTGGTCATATAGTCGCGCTCCGGGGCGAGTTCGGAGAACACAGGCGATGAGCAACGTTCGCACCATCACACCATATGGTTGGCCCAAGAAACAGGGGTTGTACGACCCGCGTTTCGAACATGACTCCTGCGGCGTCGGCTTTGTCGTGAACATCAAGGGCCAGAAATCGCACAACATCGTCTGCCAGGCGTTGACAGTCCTGATGAACCTGCGCCACCGCGGCGCGTGCGGTTGCGAAGCGAATACGGGCGACGGCGCCGGCATCCTGATGCAAATTCCGCATGAGTTTCTGAAGAAGGTGTGCGCGAAGGAAAAAATTGCGCTGCCTTCGCGCGGCGAATACGGCGTGGGCATGGTCTATCTGCCACCGGATAAGTCCGAGCGCTACAAGTGCGAAAAACTTTTTGAGGAGATCGTCGAGAACGAAGGCCATCGACTCCTCGGCTGGCGGACCGTTCCGACCACCAACGCTTCCCTCGGCGACACGGCCCGCGCTTCCGAGCCCGTCGTGCGCCAAGTGTTCATCGCGCGCGATCCCAAGTTCGAGGACGATATGACGTTCGAGCGCAAGCTCTACGTCGTCCGCAAGCTTGCGGAGAGGGGCATTCGCTACGCCGGCATCAGGGGCGGCAATCGCTTCTACATTTCCAGTCTTTCCTACAAGACCATCATTTACAAGGGAATGCTGATGCCCGAACAGGTGGAGGCGTTTTTTCCCGACCTGCTGGATCCGGCCGTTGAGTCCGCCCTCGCACTGGTGCATTCGCGCTTCAGCACGAATACGTTCCCGAGTTGGGAACGGGCGCATCCGTACCGCTACGTCGCGCACAACGGCGAGATCAACACGCTGCGCGGCAACATCAATTGGATGCATGCGCGCGAGTCGTTGCTGAAATCCGACCTGTTCGGCGACGACATGAAGAAACTGCTGCCGATTATCAATGAAGACGGCAGCGACTCGGCCATGTTCGACAATTGCCTGGAATTCCTCGTGTTGGGCGGGCGTTCGCTCCCGCACGCCATGATGATGATGATCCCCGAACCGTGGTCGGGACACGAGAGCATGAGCGAGGAGAAGAAGGCCTTCTACGAGTATCATGGCTGCCTGATGGAACCCTGGGATGGCCCCGCTTCCATCGCCTTCACCGACGGCGTGAAGATCGGCGCGGTGCTCGACCGTAATGGCCTGCGTCCGTCCCGGTATTACGTGACGAAGGACGACCAGGTCATCATGGCGTCGGAAGTTGGCGTGCTCGATGTCGCCCCCAATCGTGTTCTGCAAAAGGGCCGGCTCCAGCCGGGACGCATGTTCCTCGTTGATACGGAATTGGGCCGCATCGTGGCCGATGACGAGATCAAGCAGAAGATTGCCACCGAGCGTCCATACCGCATGTGGTTGCAGCAGAGCTTCGTGGACCTTGAAGGCCTGCCCGATCCGCCCCACGTGCATCTACCTGACCATGCCACGGTACTGCTCCGGCAACAGGCGTTCGGCTATACGTTCGAGGACTTGCGCATCATCCTCGCGCCGATGGCCAAGGATGCCGTCCAGCCGCTCGGATCCATGGGGACGGACACGCCGTTGGCCGTGCTCTCGAACAAGTCCCAGTTGCTCTACAACTATTTCAAGCAGTTGTTCGCGCAGGTCACGAACCCGCCGATTGATTGCATCCGCGAGGAACTCATCACCTCGACGTACACCAGCATCGGCCCCGAGGGTAATCTGCTCGACCCGCGGCCCGAGAGCTGCCGGCAGATTCGGCTCAAAGGGCCCATCCTGAGCAACGAGGAGTTCGAGCGGCTGCGGCACATCGACCGTCCCGGCTTCAAATCGATCACGCTGCCGGTTTTGTTCAAGGTGGACGAAGGCGGCAAGGGAATCGAGAAGGCCCTCGACCAACTGTTCAAAAAGGCGAGCAAGGCCATCAAGGATGGCTGCAACATTCTCATTCTATCCGATCGCGGCATCGACTCGGAGAACGCGGCGATTCCCGCGCTGCTGGCGGTCGCGGGAATGCACCACCATCTCATCCGCAAAGGCACGCGCACGCGGGTCGGCCTGGTGCTTGAGTCGGGCGAACCACGCGAGGTGCACCATTTCGCGTTGTTGATCGGGTACGGCGCCGGCGCGATCAATCCGTACCTCGCCTTCGAGACTCTCGATGACATGATTCGCCAGGGCATCGTCAAGGACATCGACCACAAGAAGGCGGTCAAAAACTACCTCAAAGCGGTCACCAAGAGTGTCGTCAAGACGATGGCCAAGATGGGCATTTCGACGATCCAGAGCTATTGCGGCGCCCAGATTTTTGAGGCCATCGGGCTCAACCATTCGGTCATCGACAAGTATTTTACAGGGACGGCGTCGCAGATTGAAGGCGTCGGCATCGACGTGCTCGCCGAGGAAATTCGTCTTCGCCATCGGCACGCGTATCCCGCGCGAACCGTCAATGGCGCGACGCTCGATCCCGGCGGTCAATATCAATGGCGGCGAGACGGCGAGCAACATTTGTTCAACCCCGAGACGATCTATCGACTGCAGCTCTCGACGCGCACGAACAACTACAAGGTGTTCAAAGAATACTCAGACCTGGTTAACAACCAGGCGAAGGCCCTGTGCACTCTGCGCGGCCTCTTCGAGTTCAAATTTGCTCCGCAGCCAATTCCGATCGAACAGGTCGAGACTGTCGAAAGCATCGTCAAACGGTTCAAGACCGGCGCGATGAGCTACGGTTCGATCAGCAAGGAAGCGCACGAGGCGCTGGCCATCGCCATGAACCGCATTGGCGGCAGGAGCAATACCGGCGAAGGCGGGGAAGACCCCGCGCGGTACAAACTCGAGCCAAACGGCGACAGCAAGAATTCCGCGATCAAACAGGTGGCCAGTGGCCGATTCGGGGTAACGAGCTATTACCTCACGCAAGCGCGGGAACTGCAAATCAAAATGGCACAAGGTGCCAAGCCCGGTGAAGGCGGCGAACTGCCCGGCGCGAAGGTGTATCCATGGATTGCCAAGGTGCGCTACTCGACGCCCGGCGTCGGCCTCATTTCGCCGCCGCCGCACCATGATATTTATTCGATTGAGGACCTGGCGGAACTCATCCACGACCTGAAGAACTCGAACGAACACGCCCGCATCAGCGTCAAGCTCGTCAGCGAAGTCGGCGTTGGCACTGTCGCCGCGGGCGTCGCAAAAGCGCATGCGGACGTCGTGCTTATCAGCGGGCACGACGGCGGCACGGGCGCATCCCCATTGTCGAGCATCAAACACGCGGGCACGCCGTGGGAGTTGGGCCTGGCGGAAACGCAGCAGACGCTTGTGCTCAACAATCTTCGCAGCCGTATTTACGTGGAAGCCGATGGCCAACTCAAAACCGGGCGGGATGTTGTCGTCGCTGCGTTGCTGGGCGCGGAGGAATTTGGGTTTGCGACCGCGCCGCTCGTGACGCTCGGCTGCATCATGATGCGGGTGTGCCATCTGAACACGTGCCCTGTCGGCGTGGCGACGCAGGACCCGCAATTGCGCGCGAAGTTCAGCGGCGACCCGCAATACGTGGTCAACTTCATGCGGTTCATCGCCCAGGAAGTGCGCGAGTTGATGGCGCAACTGGGCTTTCGCACGATCCTGGAAATGGTGGGGTGCGTCGACCGCCTGGATGTCAAGAAGGCGGTGGATCATTACAAGGCGGGCGGGTTGGATTTCTCGAAGGTGTTCCATCAACCGGACGTGGCGGCGGACGTGGGCCGCCACCGGCAGATCGACCAGGACCACGGGTTGGAAAAATCACTCGATAAACAGTTGCTCCTGAAAGTGTGCGAGCCGGCCTTGGCGCGCCGGGAAAAAGTCCATGCGACCCTGCCCATCAGCAACACCAACCGCGTGGTCGGGACCATCACGGGGAGCGAACTGACGCGCCGCTTCGGTCCGGAGGGGTTGCCCGAGGATACGATCAAGCTGCATTTCAAAGGCAGCGCGGGACAGAGTTTCGGTGCGTTCATGCCGAAAGGCATGACGCTCACGCTCCAAGGCGACGCGAACGACTATGTCGGCAAGGGACTCAGTGGCGGCAAAATCATTGTCTATCCGCCTGCGGGCTCGACGTTCGTTCCCGAGGAGAACATCATCATTGGTAATGTAGCGCTCTATGGCGCCACGGCCGGTGAAGCCTATATTTGCGGCATGGCGGGCGAGCGATTTGGCGTCCGCAACAGCGGCGTGCATGCAGTTGTCGAGGCCGTCGGCGACCATGGCTGTGAATACATGACCGGCGGACGTGTCGTCGTGCTCGGCGTGACGGGCCGTAATTTCGCCGCCGGCATGAGTGGCGGCATCGCGTATGTGCTCGATGTGGTCGGGGATTTCCCGAAACGCTGCAACATGGCGATGGTCGGGTTGGAGAAACTGGTGGATGCGGAAGAAATCGAAGAGGTCCGCGCCATGATTCAGCGCCACATCGAATACACGAACAGCGAGCGGGCGCGTAACATTCTGAAGCTGTGGGAAGAGATGGCGCCGCGATTTGTGAAAGTGATGCCGAAAGACTACAAACGCGTCATCGAAGCCACCCGGCGCGTCAAGGCGGCCGGGTTGAGCGGCGACGAGGCGATCATGGCCGCGTTCGAGCAAAATGCGCACGATCTGGCGCGCGTCGGTGGGAATTAGATTCGCGTATGGGCAAGCCCACTGGATTTCTGGAGATCAAGCGTGAGTTGCCGGCGGACCGTTCGTCGCCGGAGCGTATTCGCGACTGGAAGGAGTTTCATCTGCATATGCCGGTGGAGAGACTCCAGGAACAGGGCGCGCGGTGCATGGATTGCGGCGTTCCGTTCTGCCACACGGGCACGCTAATCAGCGGCATGGCGTCGGGTTGTCCGATCAACAACCTGATCCCCGAGTGGAATGACCTCGTGTACCGCGGGCTGTGGAAGGAAGCGCTGGCGCGGCTGCATAAGACGAACAATTTCCCCGAATTTACCGGTCGCGTCTGTCCCGCCCCGTGCGAAGGCTCCTGCGTGCTCGGCATCAACGAGCCGCCGGTGACAATCAAGAATATCGAGGTCGCCATCATCGACCGCGGTTGGGATGAAGGCTGGGTGACGGCAGAACCGCCGAAAGTGCACACGGGGAAAAAGGTGGCGGTCATCGGTTCCGGCCCGGCCGGACTGTGCGCGGCGGCGCAACTCAACAAGGCCGGGCACACGGTGACGGTGCTGGAACGTGCCGACCGCATCGGTGGGCTGTTGATGTACGGCATCCCGAACATGAAGCTCGACAAGGGCCTCGTGCAGCGGCGCATTGACCTGCTAGCGCACGAAGGCGTCACGTTTCTGACGAACACAGAGGTCGGAAAGAATTACCCGGCCAAAACACTTCTGGAGGAATTCGACGCGACCGTGTTGTGCACCGGTGCGACCAAGCCGCGCGACCTGCCGATCGATGGCCGGAAGCTGCACGGCGTACACTTCGCAATGGAATTTCTGACGGCAAACACGCAAAGCCTGCTGAAGGGTCATCGCAACGGCAACTTTATTTCCGCCGAAGGCAAGGACGTAATGGTCATCGGGGGCGGCGACACGGGGACCGATTGCGTAGGCACGGCGATGCGGCACGGTTGCAAAAGTCTCATTCAATTGGAGATTCTGCCGAAGCCGCCCATGGAGCGTCAGGCGAACAACCCGTGGCCCGAATGGCCGAAGGTGTACAAGCTTGATTACGGGCAGGAAGAAGCGAAAGCGATCTTCGGCGATGATCCTCGCGTCTATTGTATGACCGCCCGACGTTTCATCAGCGACGAAGATGGCAATCTGAAGGCGGTTGAGATTGTACAGATCGAATGGCAAAAGGACGACAAGGGCCGTTTCGTACCGAAAGAGATTGCCGGAACTGAAAAGACCGTGCCCTGCCAACTGGTCTTGCTCGCCATGGGCTTTCTCGGCCCTGAAGATCAATTGCTCCAGCAGTTGGGAATCGAGCGCGATGAGCGATCCAACATCAAGGCCCCGTACGGCGCGTATGCGACCAGTATCAAGGGTGTATTTGCGGCCGGTGACTGCCGCCGCGGGCAAAGCCTTGTGGTTTGGGCATTCAACGAAGGCCGCGGCGCGGCCCGGGAATGCGACCGTTATCTAATGGGGCAAACCGACCTGCCCTAGTCCTTCCGTTTCATTCCACCGCAGAAAGAACGCTGCAAGTGCCGAGGTGCAATTGCAGTCGAGCGCCAGCATTTGAAAATAGAAACGCCGGTGCTTCCCCTCGCGGGGAAGCACCGGCGCGTTTCTTTCCAAGCCGTGTTACGGCAGCAGCACGCGGACGCGGTAGTACCGGTCGGTGACGCCACCGATTCCCTGATCCACCATGTTGGTGACCACCCCGAGGCCCGTACCACCACTGAGGATGTTGGTCTGGCCCGTGGGCAGGTAGTTATTCGTGTAACTCCCATTGGCGGTGCCGACACTGTATTCCAGTATGTTCGTCCGCTTCGCAATACCCGGCACATAGGTGCTGTCACCATTGGCGCCGAGATACGTGACGGTCACATTGTTGTTCGACCTCACGATACCGATGACGTGAAGGTACGCCGCCGAGTTCGTCGGGCTGAAGCCCGCCATGAACTTGTTGGTGTTGCTCATGCCATCACCCGTATAGGAGGCGGTCCCACCAGTTAACGTGCCAGTCAGGTTGTAGACAGACGGCGACTCCCACCATGCAAACGGGTCGTAGACGGTGATCGACGCTGTATTGGTACTCCAACCACACGCATTGGAGGCAATCAACTGCGCCGTATATGGACCGGGATTCGCGTATATGTCCATGGGGTTCTCGCTTGTGGACGTGTTGCCGTCACCAAACGCCCAGTACCAGCTCGTGGGAGTACCACTCGATGTGTCGGTGAAGTTCACCGTCAATGGCGCGGCCCCGCTGGCCGAAGCGGGCGTGAAGCTCGCCGTAGGCGCAGTGCACGCTGGCCCCGGGTTGAGCCAGGCATAGACATCCGCAAAGTTCGTGGATGCGCCGAGCCTGGATATCGTATAGCCCTGCTGTGTTTCGCTGGGGCAGGCACTGTACTGGCCGATGATCACATCAACCCAACCCGTAGCCTGACCGAAGGTATAACCTTCAACACCGCCCTGCGTAAACGTGGCTACGGAAGTATTTGTCGCCGTGCCCAAGTCGTTCGTGCCCGGGTTGACGAGCACCCACGCGTTGAAACCGGCCATGTCAGACACCAAGTACACCTGATACTGCTGGAAGTAGCTGTATTGGGCGGAGCCGATTGTCGGGTCGGTTTGTTCCTGGTCGAGCTCAGTGGACCACGTGTAATGCATACCGTCGCCAACATCTACCGTGCCGGCGCAGTTTTTGTCCGGCTGGCCGTTCGGGCTGCCAATCCGGAACGTGTAGTTAGGGTGAGGGCTCCCGTTCGTGACGGTCATCGTCATACCCAAAACGGCATACCCTACCGAGGTTGTAAGCGACTGGGCAGAGATGTACTTATACGGTTGTTGCGCGGTGCTACCCGGGCAGCCGCCCGGTACCGTCCACACGCCGCCGGCAATCTGAATCGGGTCGTCGGATGCGGTTCCCCCAACCCAATTGTTTTGACCGGCAACGGCGCCACTCATGTATGTGCTGAAGTCATCGAAGACGCCGAAGCCGACTCCGAGGATGATTTCAGGTGTGTTGGCGGCGGAGAGTTGAGCAGCTGGAGAGACGCTGAGGTTGGAGAACACGAGGCTGTCGTCATAGCTACCGATATTAGCCAAGCTGTCGGCATTGTTGGTGTAGATCGACACCGTGATGTTCGTGGCCGTCAGGCCGGGCAAACTGGCAGTCACGGAGCCGATAAGGCCCGTGCTGCTAAGACTGTCCCAGTTATTTGACAGGAACGCGCTCCAGGTCAGCGAACCGGGGGTCGCGTTGGATAGTGTGTAGACGTAGTTGGACGGCGCAAACGGTCCGCCGACCTCGCCTGTTGAAATAAAGTTGGATACTCCTGAACCAGTTGATGGCGTCACAAAGAACGCATAGTCAACCAACTGACACTGGATTGTAGCAAATTGCTTTGCTGGTAGTGGGAGGGTTCCGTAGTAAAGTTTTAAGGTGCCAACATAAGTGTATCCACCAGGAGCCGTGGAGGCGATCGTGGTCGGTTTTACGGTCAGATTCATGCTGGTACCGGCTGCCACCGAGCCACTGGCCGGGGTAATCGTCGCCCAGTTGCCTATCGCGTGCCCAGAACCGTCCGTAAACGTCACGTTATAATTCGTGGAGGAGCCGCCCAAGTTGGCCAGCGAGTAAACGAAGTTGTTCGTCGGGGTGAACGGACCGCCAGCCGGACCGGTCCAATAGGCGCCGTATGGCGGACCGACCGAGAGTGCTCCCGGACCGGTTATCGTGCCTGTGTCGCCTCCCTGCGGCGCGATCGCGATGCCGCGAGTATTGATCAGGTTTACATTTGCGACGTTCATTGGTGCGGATGCCGTACCCAAGAATACCTTGTATCCGTCCGCGTCACCGCCATCGCCATTATTTTGGGGCGAACCGCCGAACCCGCTCGTGTCATTGTACAGGTACAACACGTCGACCGGGGTGGAGTCGCCTCCTTGCGTAATGTACAGAGTGACATTCGTTCCGCTTTGCACTCCCGTTAGCCAGGTCGCGCCCACCGCGTAGATATACCCCGTATTGATCCACGCGTTGCTGGCCGGTATGTAGCAGAATTTCAAAACGCCGCCAGCATGGTTGAGAGGCTCCCCAGGAGCATTGGTGGTGCTATCACAAACGTAGAGCGTGTCGGGACCGACCCCCCCCTGGAGATTGAAGGTAATGAAGTCGTACGCGGAACCCGATCCTTGGGCATACACGTAGTGAACAGGCAGAAAATTCGTGGGCGCAAAGGATGTTGGCAAAGACCCGCCCAACGGGTTCACGGACCCTGACGTGTTTGTCGCACCGACAAAGTTAAAGTCGTTGTCAACGTAGAGTGTATTGGAGCCGGTAACTGGATTGCCGAAGATACCAAGTGCGCGGTAGGAGCTCAGCGCCGTGCAGACCTGCGTTGAAACCAGCGATCCCCGCGTCAAATACGTGACGCCCTTGGGGTTGCTGGTGCCCTCCATCCAGATATTGGTGCCATCGGTGGTAACCGCGGCGCGAGGCTCAATGCCTTGTTCGTTGCCGTTTGTCTGAGCGGTTGACGTGTAGACGTGACCGTTACCGTCCACCAACCCGACCACATGGGCCACTTGATTGAACAGGCCCGTGACGGTAGCGCTGCTCACAGCTCCGTTCGTAATCTGCCACGATGGCGTCGCCCCGCCTGTGAGTGTCGCGCCGTACCCGACCAAGGCAAGGTACCGACCGTCCACCGAGCGGCTAAGCTCGCTCTGGGACTGGTCAAAGCCGTCGAGAACCAGCGGGGCCTGGGCACCGACCCAGCTCGTCGGCAACTGAATCGACTGGATCGGGACAGGAACAGAAGAGTTGGCCGCAGCGTTCGACAGGCTACTCGGCGTATACTCATCCAAGAAGACGGTCTGGCCGGCATTGGTGATGGGCTGGGTCCCATCGCCGACACGTATGATAACAATATCGCCCGCTCCAAACGTTCCCGCCACCGCGTTCATTCCCAACACCGATGCTGCCAACACCATTACCAAGCCAAGTATTTTTTTCATTTTTTTACCCTCGTTCTTTCCCGACAGTTAATTGAAACTGTTTAGCCTAAAAGTTCACCGCTTACGCCATGCCAAATTCCGATTGCTTTGTGCCGCACCTGAGTTAAAAGTGTTAAGTTGTCGCAAGATTACGCTTCATTAGGGAGTGCTCGCATTGAGGAACGGCCACCAGTGATACGGCACGATCTTGTTGTCCCAGTCCCCACCGTTTGTACTGTCATCCCACGCAAGTTGACCAAGCGGGGAGGGACATCCTGGATTGGTTGCCCGGCAGAACTTGAAAAATGGAATCCATTCCACATGTCCATCACCGAGAACGAAATTCGATCCGCCGGAGTGCCGCGTTACCAAATCGTACTTGCCATTTGTCTCGGGAAAGCCGTCTTCCGGTTCCTCGCAAAATACAATCGTACTGGAAGGCGCCGTGAAATCGGAGCGCCGGTATGTGTGCGACGCGGTTGCGGTTTCCGCGTGCATACACGTACTAATCGAGTAATAGAAAATTGTCTGGGTCTTGGAGACCGATGGATTCTTGTTAGTGCCGCTTTGACAGACCCAGATATTCGGATTGCGCACCGTCGAGAAGATACCGGCATTATACTGATCCGCCAAGGCCCTCTGGTTAATGTACGGGGGAAGAACATTAAACCACGCGTTCGAGTTGGCAACGGCCATGACAGGACTGGCCTCGTCACCATCGTAGGGGTAGTAATCGCTCCAGTCATCGTTGTACATGTTCAGCGCCAAGGACCACTGATGCATGTTACTGATACACTTTGCGGCATAGCCTTTTTCCCTGGCTTTGTTCAGGGCGGGCAGGAGCATGGCCGCCAGAATCCCGATGATGGCGATGACCACAAGGAGTTCGATCAGCGTGAACGCCCGGATCTTTCTGCGAAGCCATCTACCTGTCAATCGTTGCATGTACACGCTCTCCTTGGATGCCTCCAAGCCCTCGCTATGGCCCGGTGGCGGTTTCAATGGGCGCCCTCTTCTGCGCTACAAACCAATGCCTGTTCCTAGTCAACCATTATTGATTATTCCTCCTGGAGATGCAAGAAGAAAAATTCGCATTTTTTCTCAACAATTCAGCAACAATTGGGAAACGGGGCCATCGGCAGTTGGGGCTGGCGAGGGTCTCTCCACCCTACTACAACGGAACCGTGTCGGATGGGGCGTTCTACCTGTCGTCATTGCTGGCCTATTGGCGCTTTTGTCCGCTGGAGATCGCCCCATCCAACGAGAGGAGACGCTGGGAGTTTTACTGGTTGGCATTGTTCGTGGGTGCGATGCTGAATAAAACTGTGGCGTGCACGCTGCCGCTGACGCAGCCGCGTGGCCCTCTTGTCAGCCAGACGGCTGGAGGATACACTTGGTCGAAGAACACCGGACGATGGAGAAGCCCCAGACGAAACAACAACGCACAGGCGCCGATTGGCTGACGTTGGCCAAGCTGCTGGTGGTGGTCACGGTTATTGCCTACCTGCCGGCTCTGCGGGGCGGGTTTGTTTTTGACGATGGCCCGCTCATCATCATTAACCGGCTGGTGAGGGCCCACGACGGGCTTTATCGGTTTTGGTTTACAACGGAAGCGGCCGATTATTATCCGCTGATAGGGAGCTTGTGGTGGCTGCAATGGCGGGTATTTGGCTACCATGCCATCGGGTATCATGCGGTCAACATCTTGTTGCACGCCGCCAATGCCATCCTGGTCTGGACGATCCTGCAACGCCTGAAGATTCCCGGAGCCTGGCTGGCCGGACTGGTCTTTGCGCTTCATCCGGTGAATGCCGCCACGGTGGCCTGGATCAGCGAGCAGAAGAATACGTTGTCGATGCTGTTCTACGCGGTGGCGATTCTTCTGTATTTGCGATTTTACGAGGACAGCCGCTGGCGGTGGTACGGTTTTTCGTTGGCGGCGTTTCTGCTGGCGCTGCTCAGCAAGACTGCGGTGGTCATGCTGCCCGTGGTGCTGCTGGGTTGCGTGTGGTGGATGCGCGGGAGACTGCGGTGGACGGACTGGCTGCGCAGCGTGCCGTTCTTTGTCCTTTCCCTGGTGCTGGGATTGGTGACCATCTGGTTTCAGCACCATCGGGCCCTGCAGGGGCATCTGGTTCGGAGTGCGAGCTTTCCGGCCCGCGTGGCCGCGGCTGGATGCGTCCCCTGGTTCTACCTGTACAAAGCGCTGCTACCGGTCAATCTGACGCTGATGTATCCGCAGTGGCACATCGATGCTTCGCACTGGATTTCGTATCTGCCGGGAGTGCTGCTGGCCGTTTGTTTCCTGGTTTTTTGGCGGGAGCGCAGAACGTGGGGACGTCCGCTGTTATTCGGGCTGGGGTACTTTGTCGCCATGCTTTTTCCGGTGTTGGGATTCTTCGACCAGGGCTTTTACGTCTACTCGCCGGTGGCGGACCACTGGCAGTACTACTCCATCGTCGGCGTCATTGCTCTGGCGGTCGGCGCGGGGGAAGAGGTCTTCCGTCGGGTCGGCGACCAGCATCGTCGGTGGGGAACGGTCGTTGCCGCCGGCGTGTTGACAATGCTGGGAGCGGCAACCTGGCAGCGCGCCGGCGTGTATGCCACCGATGAAACGCTCTGGCAGGATACCGTCGCCAGGAACCCATATGAGTCGCGCGCCTATATCAACCTGGGAGCAGCCCTGAAGCAGGCCGGCAAACTTGATGCCGCGGTCGGGTCCTACGAACAGGCACTGCGCCTCAACCCGGATTCAGCGGAGGCGCACAACGATCTCGGAGATGCGTTGCAGCGACAGGGAAAGACAACCGAGGCGATCAGTCATTTCGAGCAGGCGTTGCGGATCAAGCCCCAGTATGCCGAGCCACACGGCAATCTTGGGAACGCGTTGGCGCAGCTTGGCAGAGATCAGGATGCGATCGCTCACTTCGAGCAGGCGTTACAGATCAATCCCGACTTTGCGGAGGTGCACAACAATCTCGGAAATGCCTTACTGCGACAGGGACAGGTACCGGAGGCGGTCGAGCACTACCAGCAGGCCCTGCGGATCAATCCCGATTTTGCCGAGGCGCACAATAACCTCGGAGGCGCTTTGCTGCGTGAGGGCCGGGTGCCGGAGGCGATAGAACAATTCGAGGAGGCACTGAGGCTCAAGCCTGATTTTGCCGCCGCAAGAAACGCCCTCGCGCGGCTTCGGGCAGGTCAGTAGTTTTGTCGCCGCCGCCCGTTCTTGACTTGATGTTTGGCAGGCAGGGTCGTTCACTCGATGGACATGAGAGTTGATGATAAAATGACCACTCGTGTAATGAAGAATGAGTGGAGATTACTGGTCGCAGTGTGTGCGCTGGTCATCGGGGTCTACGCGTACATGGCCCCATCGAGCCTCTTGGAATCGCTGAATCCGAACCCGGCCGAGAGTCGGTACAATTTGTTGGTGGAGGGTTTCCGCGCCGGGCATCTCAGCCTGAACAAAGAGGTGCCACCCGGGCTCGCGCGCCTCGCCGACCCGTACGATCCGATCGCCATCGCTCCCTTCCGGCTTGGGCCTGATCGGCTGTACGACCTGAGCTACTACAAGGGCCGGCTATACCTGTACTACGGGGTTACGCCCGCCTTGATATTATTCTGGCCATTCACCGCACTGACCGGCGAATACCTGTTTGACCGTCAGGCCGTGGCGATCTTTTGTGTCATCGGGTTTCTGGCCAGCGTAGGCGTGCTGCACGCGGCGTGGCGGCGCTATTTCCCCGAAGTGAGCGTCTGGGTGGTGGCGGCGTGCGCGCTGGCGCTTGGCTTGGCGACCGGCGTGCCGATGCTGTTGCCACGGTCCTCCTATAACGACGTGGCGACCAGTTGCGGCTATATGCTGACGATGCTGGCGCTGGGGGCGATTTGGTGCGCATTGCACGAATCGAAGCGACAGTGTCAATGGCTGGCGGCGGCGAGCGTGGCGTACGGTTTGGCCTTGGGGGCGCGGCCGAACCTGGGAGTGCTGATCCTGCTGGCACCAGTCGCCCAAGCATGGCAAGAGCGACGGAAGATCTGGGCTCTGTTGCTGGCGGCGACAGGCCCGATCATGCTCATCGGTCTCGGGCTGATGCTGTACAATGATTTGCGATTCGATAATCCCTTCGAGTTCGGCTTTCGCTACGCGTTGACATTTACCCGGCAACCGACGCGGCAGTTACTCAGTTTGCATCATCTCTGGTTCAATTTTCGGGTTTATTTTCTGGAGCTGGCGCGCTGGAGCGGGCGGTTTCCCTTCGTGCATGAAATCGCCGTGCCGCCCATGCCAGCAGGCTATGTGCTGGTTGAGACCCCCTTTGGCGTCCTGACCAACGTTCCATTGGTGTGGGTGGCGCTGGCTGTTCCGCTGGCATGGCGGAATCGATCGCAGCAGGACGGTTCGATACTGCGGTGGTTTGCGATGGCGGTGGTGTTGCTTTTTGGGGTCTGCGCTCTGGGCTTGTGCCTGTTCGTCGGCGCGTGTGGCCGCTATGAGGTGGACTTCCTGCCCGTATTGGTGCTGTTGGCGGTGATCGGCATGTTGAGTCTGGAGCGCGCGCTGGCCCCGACCTCGGAATCGGGGCTGGCTGTCCGGCCGGTCTGGCGGCGTGTGATGCGCTGGGGCTGGAGCATCCTGCTGGTCTTCTCGGTGGCGTTTAACCTGTTCGCCGGCCTAGCCTATTCCGCCTTCGTGTACAACGACCTTGGAAACGTCCTGTTGCTAAATGGCAGGGTGCAAGAGGCGATGAGACTGCACGAGCAGGCGTTGTGGCTCGATTCCGATTATGCGGAGGCCCACAACAGTCTGGCATTCGATCTGTTCGCATTGGGCAAAGTGCAGGAGGGGTCGCAGCAGTTTGCGAGGTCGCTGCAAATCAGGCCCAATTGGCCCTCGACGCACTACGATTGGGGGAATGCTCTGGCTCAAGCCGGCAAGCTGGCGGATGCGATCGCGCAATACCAAGACGCCTTGCGGCTCAAACCTGATTACCTCGATGCCCACAACAATCTGGGGATTGCGCTGATGGCACTCGGCAAGCCCCAAGAGGCGATCGAACATTACGAGCGAGCGTTGCAGATCAATTCCGATTATCCGCAGGCGCACAACGGCCTTGGAAACGCGCTATTTCAACAGGGCCGGGCACAAGAGGCGATCCCCCACTACGAGCGGGCACTGCAGACCTGGCCGGATTCCGCGGACTTGCACTACAATCTGGGACTCGCCTTGGAAAAGACGGGGCGGATGCCCGAGGCGATCAAGCAATTCGAGCAGGTACTGAGGCTCAAGCCCGATTCGGCCGCCGCAAGAAACGCGCTAACGCGATTGCAAGCGGCTCCGTAAGTCCCGGTCGTCCGCCAGCGATTTGCTGTCGACGGCCGGCGGCGCCATGCGTTCGTTATCGGTCGGGGGGCGCTTGTGTCACGTCGGTGGCTTGGTGGTAGGCATGTCCATCGCGATACAGTTGCAACCGACCCTCAATCTTCTCCCCCAAGCTCGACTCATTGCTCGCACGAGCCACTGCGACGGCCTTCTCGGCAGTGGCCATGGCGTCGTTGAATCGGCCGGCGGCGGCGTATGCCGCCGCCAGGGTGTCCAGATACCTGGCCACTCGATTGTCCGAAAGTTTGCATACCCGTTCGGCCAACGCCACGGCCCGAACAGGGTTCGCGCCTTCGGCTGGCGGACGTGTTGCCAGCAACCACGCCAGGTTGTTTTGAGCCAGAGCGTCATCGGGATTGATTTGCAGCGCGAACTCATACTGTGCGATTGCTTCTGGAAACCTGCCGACTCGGGCCAATGCATTCGCCAGGTTGTAGTGGACCCGGGGGCGATCGGGGTTGAGCCGCATCACCTCTTCGTACTGCTCGATGGCCTCGCTTGCCCGCCCCGAGCGGAGCAGGGTGTCGCCCAGATCCTCGCGCACTTCGATGAAGCCGGGTTGGATGCGGAGCGCCTGCGCGTACTGCCCGACTGCCTCCTCGATTCTGCCCAGGTGCTCCAGAACGGTGGCCAGATCGTAATGCGCCATGCTTAGCTGCGGTGCAATTTCGACATCTCGTTGCGCGTACTCGAGAGCCTCCTTGGCCCTCCCCTGATCCAACAATGCACCCGCAAGCAGCCGATTGGCCAATTCCGAATCCGGGAATTCCATCAGGGTGGCCCGCCACCAAGTCTCGTCACTGTGCCAAATGGGTATCAGACTGCGAGTGCGCAATCCAAAGAACCAAAGTCCGCACCCAAGACAACTGATAAGCGCAATACGTCCGACTGTCCTCGAACGCCGCCACGCCCACACCGCCGCTCCGCCCACGACCAGCAACAATGGCAAAATCGCCACGTATGCATAACGCAACGCCACCGATTGCGTCCCCGTCTGCGCCAGGCCCGAGACCGGCAGAATGAATATCACGTACGCACCCCAGCTCGCCACCAGTGCGGGCGCGCGTCGCCTGTAGCGAACGCTCAATACTGTGACAAGGCACACACAGAGCGCCGATGCAAAGGCCAGCGGCTGCCCGAGCGCAATCCCCGAGCGCAATGGATAATACGGCGAGAAATGCTCCGGCCACACCAATTTCCACGGGTAGAACGCCAAGCTCTGGAACATCAACAGCGCGCGTTGCGACAGCGGGATCTTCTCCAACGGAATCATCAGACCGCCCTTGTGCGACTCGGTGATCATCGCCGCCGCTGCCGCTGCCGCCCCAAGCCCGATCAACACAGCCTTGTCGCGCAACAACCGGCCCCAACCCAACTGCTCATACCGCCGCAGCGGAAAGTAATCAATCGCCAGCATGACGAACGGTAGCGATACCGCCATCGGTTTACTCAACAGCGCTAACATGTACAGCCCCCACACCACCCACCACCCTGCGCCAGACGCGTACGCCCACACACTACCCACGCCGAACATCGTGCATAGCAGTTGTGTCCTTCCTGACATCCATGCCACCGATTCAACTTGCAACGGATGGATCGCGAAAACCACCGCGACACCCAAGCCCACCGTTAGCCGTTCGCCAGTCGTTAAGGATGTCGCGCCCAAGAGCGTCCATAGGAAGCCAAACACAAGCGCGGCGTTGAGTGCGTGCACGGCCACACTGGTCGCGTGGTGACCCGCCGCGTTCTTTCCCCAAATCTGGTAGTCCAGAAGATGGGACAAGCGGGGCAGCGGGTGATAGTACGGTGTCGTGGTTGTAAACGCCCACTTGAAGGCATCCCACGTCAAGCCGTGCAGCCGCTCTGCCTGTCGCAGGTACTCGGTATCGTCGCCGCGCAAGAACCCGCCGTGCGTGCTCGGCCAATACAGCCAGACCGTGACCGCAAAAATCACCACAGCGACTCCAACCAGCTTTGTCCGGCTGACGTTCATGGAAATCAGGAATGACTAGGCCCTTGCGAATCCAATCATAGGATTGATGTCGAGATAATCAAGAACGCTGTATGCGAAGATGAATTAGGGCGGGGCGGAAGGGCCTGTCCCAATTGCGCCAACGCATTGCTCGCCGCAGTAAAACCCCGGGTCGAAGCTTCAGTGCTTGCTCGTACTCTCTGATGGCCTCCAGAACATTGCCGTTCCCGGGATGCTGGCGTCAATCAAGGCGAATTCGTCACGGGTGAAGAGTTGCCCGGGGTGATGAAGACGGCAATCAAGGCCGCGATTATTATGCTGAGACCGCTAATGATGAGCGCCAACTTCAGGATCGGCGGCGAGAACACCACGGTGATCTCTCCCCGTCCCGCCTTGGGGATAACGATGCCCTGGAACGCACCGAACACCTCGACGATATTGACGCGGCCACCGTCGGCGATCCAGCCGGGATAGAGCGTCTGGGAGACAAAGACAACGCCTGGCTCGCTCACGTTATAGACAATGGAGTACGCTTCCGGTGTTCGAACAATCAGTTGGATGTCGTCGTTGGTTCCTGGCGAAACACTGTGCGTTGCTCCCCGGTCCACGACGGCGACATCCGGCCCCCATACCGCCGTCTCGTTGCGCCAGTCAATCTCGTTTCCGCCCAGCGCAGACAGCAACGCCGTGCGCGACTTGTAGTGGCGAATGTGCCCAAAAAACTTCGCCCGAGGCAGGCAATCGACGAAAAAAGCTGCGCCTGTTTCGTCCTGCGGTTTCCATTTGATGGCTACCGCGATGTTTTGAATTTCGACCTTTGCCTGCTCGTTGGTGATGTTCTGGAACTGCCAGATCGTGTCCAGGGGGTAGCTCGTGTACCCTTCCGGCACTTCGAGGGAATCGTAGAAATACGGCAGATTTCGGTGCCACGCCCGCTCTTCGATGAGTCGCCCGCCGCTCAATTGTCCGCAGCGGAACGGGCCGTGCTGCGCATGCCACGCTTCCAATCGTCCGGAGATGGCATTTTCAATTGTAAAATAACTGGCGGGGCTTTCCAGCCGGGTCGTGAAACCTCCGCAGGAGTGGTCCGCATCGGCAACGAAAACGGCCGTCAACGCCAGGAGGCCGACCACGCGCGTCGATTGCTTCATGCGGCATGTCACCCAAATGGCAGCGAGGGTGCAGGCTGTGATCGCCATGGCGTACCAGACTTCATCCAGCGCGAAACTCAGCCTCTTCCAGTCCTGCAATTCGGCCATGAACTGTTCCCCACCGAAATCCAGCGCCGCAAGAAACCCGGTGTAACCCACCAGGAGTAGCAGCGCGGGCCAAAGCCGCAACTTCGTCCCTCCGCCCCGGAGAAGCTCCACGAGGTACGCGACAACAACAGCCGCCGCGAACGTCGCGACACACGACATTTTCGCCGGCCCGCGAAAGGACGAAGCGCCCGGCAAAATCCGGTACAACAGGTTGAACAGGCCGCCATACTGCCCGAGCATGAACCACAGCGCCAACAGCCAGACGATCAAGAAGAACCCAACGGTCCGGCGGTTGGCGACGCGGCCCCAGTTGGACAGGATAAGAACCACCGCGAACCAGAAGATCTGGCCCGAGTAGGCGTTGCACTCCCAATACTGCCAAAAGCCAGTGCCGTTGAATCCGTGTTGCTCAATCCCGCGGGCATTGGTTGGGTTGCGGAAGACACTGGGGCTTTGCGGGTCGGCACCCCAGAATGTGTTACCAACAGGCTGCAGTCTCAAGTCTCCAAAAAAGTTGGGCACAAACAGACGCAGCAACCCGCGATACGGCAACGATGTGTCGGCAATATTCTGAAAGGATTGGTGGGGTCGTCCTGTGTGCCGCCAATTCTCCCCTCCCGGCAGCAGCATCACGGCAGCGATACCGAAGACGAGCACGAACGTTCCGATGAGCTTTGGTGCTTCCACCATGGCGCAACGTCCCAGCGCTGATCTCCAGCTCCGCGCCTCGTCCTTCTGGCATAAATAGCCGCGATACAACCAGTAGGCAATGACCAGGTACCAGCAATAGACTGTCGTCTGCGGATGACCTCCGAGCAACGACATTGTCATGGCCCCGACCAGCCCCAACCAGCGCCAGCGGCCTCCCTTGCCGAGGAACTGCTGAACGAAGAAGAGCTGCAGCGGCAGCCAGATGTAGACCTGGATCATCACGAAGTTCACGTTCATCCGCAGCGCGAAGAAGCCCGAGAAACAGAAGGCAAAGCCTCCAGCCAATGCCGAAATGGGACTCAGTTTCAGCCCCCGGAGAAAGGTGTAGGCGAACACGGCCCCGAGCAGGCAATGCAGGAAAATATACCGCTGGTAAACGATGAACGATAGTCGTCCGGCTTTCACGAACAACGGGAGGAACCACTCGAACGGATAAAACACCGCGATCTGCGTGTCAGAGTAAAATGGCGACCCGTCACGCACTCCGGGAAACCAGAGGGGGAATCTCCCGGTCGCGATCGATTTCGCAAAGTAATTCACACCGGGATAATACTCGGCGAGGGTGTCATCCGAGAAATAGCTCCGACCGGCGAGAAAGTCCCAATAAACGAACACCAGAACACAAGCGAGCAGTGCGAGGGCCCAGTAATCCCCAGTAGATCGTCTCACGGGTGGATCCATGGCCTGTGATCGCCGTATGTCATTTGAGGATGGCTTCGCCGTTCACGAAACATACCTGCCTTCGATCATCGACCTTAGCTCGCCCTCACCCCCATGACAAGCATCTGCGAACCTCAGACATCTGTGCTCCCTCAGACGGATACCTTAAATCGCACTTCGGCTGAGCTTTTGCCCGCGAACACAGGAACCGCTCTCACAACAAGTTTGAAGCCCGAACAAGGCGTCCTGCCGCAGTGTCTTACCAAAAAACAAACGGGTCGTCCCGAAGCCGGGACGACCCGTAAGGATAAAGAACAACCTCAACCGCGCGCTATGAGCGACGACGGCGAACGGCCAACAAGCTGAGGAGTCCGGCACCCACGAGCATCACTGTCGATGGCTCGGGAACAGCAATCGCTGTCACCGTCAACTCCGGAAGTCCGCCACCAGGCAGACCGCTGCTGGGGAATATCGATATAAACCCGTAGACATCCACCGGACCGGTCGGGACTGCGGTGCCACCCAATGCTCCGCAAGTCGAGTAGGACGTGACGTAGTCAAACATCGTCATGCTACCGGTATTGTCGCTGATCGTGTAGCTTTCATCGACGGTGTTGGCTTGGGCATAAGTGGGGAAGGTGCTCTGGAAGCTGCCGGTGCTGCCGGAGTACGTGACGTTCTGCAACTCGATATAGTAACCCACGACGGCCGAGTTATTGGTAGTCAACGCGACGGTATTGAGCTGATTAACCGTGAAGACCGGCGGCGCACCCACAGCTGCCAAATTCGCTGCGGTGGTCGTGGAGGTTATATTCAGGTAGTTGTTACTGGAAGCAACCGAGGAATAGCCCAGCTCCGGCTCGGCGTGAAACGGACTATACTGGCCAGCAGTGTTGACACCATCACCTGCGGCGAGCACTCCACCGGTATTATTGGAAACATGCGTCGCATTTGTCAAACTGGCTTGTGAAATGAAGATATCCAGTGACCCGGTTTGATCCTGGGCCAGAGCCGACCAGCCGGTGTACAAATGGCCGCCAACCGTGCCAGGCGCTGACGCGATGTCTGTGATGACGGGATAGTCATTGGCATCGTAACCCGTGCTGTAGGCGTTGTCGTACTGGACGTACGTGTTGTTGGCCACCCCTTCAATGTCAGCGGCGTCATCGGCATAAACTCTTACGCCCATCAGAGCCACTGCGGACACAATCGCGCCCGCCAGCAACCAACGGTTATTCGCCAACCCTGCGATAATTGTAGAACTGGTAACCCTATTCATCTCACCCTCCACGTTTATTTGTTGAACTCGCCTGCGTTTTTTTCAGTTTCTTTGAAACGACCGTACCAACCAGCAACTTTGTGACACACACATGACCACCAAGTAGCAAATTCGTTAGTTTTCGCTCCACGACCATGCCCTATAAAGAACAAGACCCATAGCAAACCCTCGAGGGCAGTACCATGGAGATTGATGGCGGCAAAACCACTCGCAACAACTCTCAGCCGCTCTCACCTGACTGAACTCGCGCACCGCCAGTTCAGTGCTCCACTTCGCAATCGCTACACACTCCGCTGAGTGCGGTGCCGATAGTACATCTCGCCACCTATAATGCAAGAAAAAAATGTAGCCAATGTAGATATTTATCCAAAGATATGCGCAAAGAGAAAGGCCGAAATTCTCCGAACTCGCTAGAAGCAAGGGTTTTTCACCGGATCCGGCTAGCGGAGCACACATTGTTGAGATTCTGAGATTGATTCCCGATCGGACAGCTTGGGCGCGGATGGCAATACTGAGCCGTGCCCGCTACCGCGCGCGGTTGATGCCGCAGGGTACGAGATTCTCGCATGGACATTGATCTGAACGTGGGTGGCTGACGCTGTCGACCGCGCCTGTACCGCCCCTGCTCGCTTCCGCAGCTCAAGATGACAGGAATCATATTGATTTGCCTTGGGCCGCGTCGGAGAATCGGAGGGAAAGCAGGGCCATCGCCGACGGGCACACAGAACATCAAACCATGGCAACTCGCAAATCGAACCAGAAACCCGCGAGTCGCGATTCGACTCCAGTAGCGCCTCCCTCCTCGACAAGCCAGCGTATGCCTCACGGCGTGTGGCTCCTGGCCCTGGCGTTGGTGGCTCTTACGTTTATCGCCTACCAGCCAGTCTGGCGCGCCGGCTTCATCTGGGATGATAATGATCACCTGACCGCGAATCCGGCGATGATCGCGCCGCACGGGTTGCGGATGATTTGGTCGTCATTGGCGGTGTCACGATACTACCCATTGACCCTCACGAGTTTTTGGGTCCAACGCCAATTATGGGGACTGAACCCCATGCCATATCATTTGGTCAATGTCGCGCTGCATGCGATCAACGGCATGCTCGTTTTCTTTTTACTGCGCAGGCTCCGGGTACCGGCGGCGTGGCTGGCGGCGATGCTGTGGGTGCTTCACCCGGTGAACGTGGAATCCGTGGCGTGGATCACCGAACTGAAAAATACCCAGTCAGGTTTTTTCTTTTTCCTGTCGCTGCTGTGTTTTTTACTTCCCGACGCAGACAAAAAACCTGGCTGGTATGCACTGGCCATCGTGTTCGGGCTGGCGGCCATGCTCAGCAAACCATCGACGGTGGTGCTGCCCTTGGTGTTGTTGCTGTGTGTCTGGTGGAAACGGGGCCATTGGAACCGCACGGACTTTGTCCGAACCGCCCCATTCTTTGGGCTTGCGGCCGGGATGTCCGCACTGACGATCATCGAGCAACGCGGTCACGTCCTGAGAGCTGGCGCGACCGACTGGCAGTTGGGACCTGCCGAGCGGTTGATTGTCGCGGGGAAAGCCATCTGGTTCTATGCAGCCAAGGTTTTGTGGCCCGTGCGCTTGACGTTCGTGTATCCCCGATGGGCGGTCGACTCTTGGTCCTTGTGGTCGTGGGTGCCGACAGTCGCGCTGGTGGCGGTCGCGGTAACGCTCTGGCGATGTCGGAGCCGCGCCTGGTGTCGGGCTGTGTTGTTTGGGGGTGGTTTCTTTGTTGCGGCGCTCTTACCGGTGCTCGGATTCTTTGACATCTTCTACTTTCGGTACTCGTTTGTCGCCGACCACTTTCAATACCTGGCCTGCGTCGGATTGATCGCTCTTGCCGCAAGCACAGGCACAGCCATCTGCGAACGAGGCGGTCGATGGGCCCGCGATTTGGGAATGCTCGCCGCCGCAATCGTGCTGCTGATATTGGGAGTGTCCACATGGAGGCAGGCGCGCATTTATGAAAACCTGGAAACGCTCTGGCTCGATACGCTGACGAAAAATCCCCGGTGTTGGTTGGCGCACAATAATCTGGGAAATGTCCTGTTGCAGCAGGGTAAGATCAGCGACGCTCTCGGGCATTATGAACAAGCGCTGCGGCTCGAGCCCGATCGCGCCGAGACGCAGATTAATCTGGGAAATGTCTCTTTCCAGCAGGGTAGGGTCAACGATGCTCTCGGGTATTATGAACAGGCCCTGCGTCTCAAGCCCGATTACGCCGAGGCGCACAACAACCTCGGGATCGCGTTGGCGCAAATGGGTAAGACCGCGGATGCCATCGCCCACTACGAGCAGGCCTTGCGGATCAAGCCTGATTACGCCGACGCGCACAACAGTCTGGGGATCGCTTTGGCGCGCACGGGCAAGATCGAAGACGCCATCGCCCACTACGAACAAGCCTTGCGGTTCAACCCCGATTACGCCGAGGCGCACTGCAATCTGGGAAATGTTTTTTGGCAGCAGGGTAAGGTCAGCGAGGCTGTCGGACATTATGAGCAGGCGTTGGCGCTCAAGCCCGATTACGCCGAGGCGCACAACAACCTCGGGATCGCGTTGGCGCGCACGGGTAGGATCAAGGAAGCCATCACCCACTATGAGCAAGCCCTGCGGATCAACTCCGATTATCCGGAGGCCTTGAACAATCTCGCGTGGTTGCTGGCGACGCGTCCGCCGGCGGAAAGTGGCAACGCCGCTCGCGCGGTGGCGCTGGCCGAGCAGGTGTGCCGGCTTACGGGCAATCAAGTGGCTACGGATCTTGATACCCTGGCCGCCGCGTATGCCGCCGCCGGGCGATTCGACGATGCCGTCACCACGGCACAGAAGGCCGTCGCACTGGCCCGGTCGGGCGACCAGCCAGGCTTGGCCGGGAAGATCGAGAGTCGGCTGCAACTGTATCGCAACGGACATGCCTACCGCCAGCCCGCCGACGCGACGAAACTTCCTCCCGTGAATTAGCCCGGCCCAAACCCGCACACAGATCCTTCAAGGTGTGACCGTTGGCAAATCGCACCAAGCTTTCGGGGGCGGGCCTATTGCCCGCCCCCGCGTTTGGCTGACGCCGTTGTCCCAACGGAGCATCACCCCTTTCGGTTATCTGTGGTGCGTCAGCCAGGTTGAGAGATTGAAGAAACGGTGGTGGCCGATCATTCGTCGCCCCGACATCCCACGGCTGAAGATATGCATCTGCGACCGGTGGGAACGGAACGTCGGCGACGAAAACCGGTGCGAGTCCCAGCGCCGGTGGCCGTCTATCAAAGGTTCTGACCGGAGCGCTCTCCGTAAGAATAGTGTCCGGACGGACCTCGGGATAAACGTCCAGTTTGCCTTGTCTGTCGCACCAACTCCGCGAGGTGTCATCTGCACAACGGCTGCCAGACTTCCGCGTCCGGTCGCCATCATCGTCCCTGCAGCAAGGGTAAAAACTAACAGCATTCGTTTCATGGTGGGGTTCCTCCTAGTCTTCAAATACCGATCACTCGTTGACCGGCCACAACACCAGCGCCGTGCCGGCGAGCGTGAGGGCTGTCAGGAAGCTGGCGGGATCAAGCAGTCTTTCATGCCATTCCGACGGTCCGCCCATGATCGGCAGACGGATTACGGCGAGCGTGGCGACCATGGCCAGGCAGCTTGGGATTCGGTTGATTCCTTTCATGGTTTTGCCTTTGCCAAGCTGCCTATGCGCATCCCGTGCCAAGGAAATTGACTATTCGCATCTACCTGAATCACAATGCTGTATGCAAACTATTGGCTAATGGCCCTTCATTTTGTTAGACGTTTACTGTATGTTGCATGTACATTAAATGTATGGCTACCAAAAGCCTCCCTCCTTCCAGTCGCGAATTCCTGCTGCTCGTCTCGCAGGCTTCGTTCATCAACCCGTTCAGTGACGAGTACGAGACACAGCAGCGGAGAATCGCCGGGACCGACACGATGTTGACGGAGGAAGAGTTGGTCACGCTGACAGTCGAGCGCTGGAACGATCAATTACACAAACTGCACGTCGCTGGGGTGACGAGTCTCAAACAGGTCGCCAGCGAGGACCGGGAGCTTCTCCAGTACGCGTTCCTCTACGAGATCTACCACCGGTTCATGTCGACGTTCGACCAACTCATCGCGGACCAGATCGCCGCCGGAGACCGGTCTGTGCCCGTGTCGTTCGCGAGCAAGGCGCTGGCGCTCTTCGCCCGACGCGGGTTCGAGATTGCCGAGGCGCGCCGCTACTTCGCCATCTTCTATCAGGTCCGCCGCGCGTACTATTTCATCGACCATGGACTCCTCGGAAGCAGTCCGAGCATGAGGCAATTGCGCCTCCATCTGTGGAACAACGTGTTCACGCACGATATTCGTTCGTACGAACTCCACTTGTGGAACCGGATGGAGGACTTCTCCACGATGTTGCTCGGTGAAACCGGCACCGGCAAGGGCGCTGCGGCGGCCGCCATCGGCCGGTCGGGGTTCATTCCGTTCGAGGAGAAGCGGGGGTGTTTCACCGAGAGCTTCATGCGCGGTTTCGTCTCGATCAATCTCTCGCAATTTTCCGAAACGCTGATCGAATCGGAATTGTTCGGCCACAAGAAAGGCGCATTCACCGGCGCGGTCGATGACCACCAGGGCGTGTTCGCGCGGTGCAGCCCGCATGGGGCCATCTTCCTCGACGAAATCGGCGACGTAGCCATTCCTGTCCAGATCAAATTGTTGCAAGTACTGCAGGAACGCACGTTTTCACCCGTCGGCAGCCACGAGAAACTGCGGTTTCGTGGACGCGTCATCGCCGCCACGAACAAACCGCTCGATCAACTTCGCGCCACCGGCCAGTTCCGCAACGATTTCTACTATCGCCTCTGCTCCGATGTCATCACCGTCCCGCCGCTCCGCCAGCGCCTCGCCGAAGACCCGCGGGAACTCGTCGATCTGGTCGCTCATCTGGTTCTGCGGCTCACTGGCGAGCCTTCGCCCGAGGCGGTCGCACTGGTGCGCGGCGTCATCGAGAACTCTCTCGGTAGGAACTATCCGTGGCCCGGCAACGTCCGCGAACTCGAACAAGCCGTCCGCCGTATTCTGCTCACCAAACACTACGCAGGTGATCACAAGGCCGTCGCACCGGATCTGCGGTCACAATTGGCGGCGGGAATCGATCACGGAACCCTGGACGCCGACACCCTGCTCTCCGGCTATTGCCGGTTGCTCTACGAACGCCACGGCACATACGAAGAAGTCGCCCGCCGCACGAAACTCGATCGCCGCACCGTCAAGGCGTACCTGGAAAAGCACATGGCGTCCGCCTGACCGCTGGTGCGACAACGCACTTAATTCAAAGTGCTGCTGGAGGGCGAGGCTCCTGCCGAGCCGCTTCGCTGCGCTCCCAACTACGGCTCGCCGGGAGGCTCGCCCTCCAAATAAACTATGTCGGCGCACTACCCAACCTTGTGCTTGAAACGCATGGCACACAATGAGAAGAGCACAGCGCTCATCACGGCGAGAACGAGCAGGTGGCGCCAGAATTCCAGAAAACCCGCGCCGCGCAGGATGATCGCCCGCATCAACTCGATAAAATACGTCGCCGGCAGCAGCGTGCTGATCGCGTAAAAGATCCACGGCATCGTCTCGCGCGGAAAGATGAATCCCGAGAAGAAAATCGACGGCAGCATGATCGTCATGCTCATCTGCATCGCCTCGTTCTGACTTTCCGCCTTGGTGGATATCAACAACCCCAGACTGATCAGCGCAAAGATGTAGAGAAACGCCGCGACAAAAAGCATGGCCACGCTGCCATGAATGGGGACGAAGAACACCCACCGTAAAATCGTGAACAGAAACGCAGCCATCACCATCAAGACGCACAGATAGGGCACGAGTTTGCCGAACATCAGCCCCCACCGCGTCATCGGGCTCACAAACAGGTTCTCCAACGTGCCGCGTTCCCGCTCCCGCACGATGGACATCGCCGCCGCGAACACCGCGGCGATTTGCAGGGCCGTGCCGATCACGCCCGGCACGAAGAAATTCGGCGCGCGCATCGACGGATTGTAGAGCACCTGCGGCCGCACCTCGACGGGCAGCTCGCGCCGGCCCGTTTCCCCGAGGAGGATGCCGATCGATTGCTGGAACGCCACGCCGAGCGCCGTATTCAATGCCTGTAAGGCCGTGGTCGAGTTCGAACCATCCACCAACACCTGCACGTCCGCCTTCTGCCCCGCGTGGAGCTTGCGGGTGAAATCCGGCGGAATCTCCAGGCCCACGTACGCCTTGCCGCGGCGCACCATCGCCTCCAGTTCCGCGACGCTGTTCACTTCCTTCACGACGCGGAACGTCTGGGTGTTGACGAACGCATCGACAAGCTGCCGGCTTTCGGTCGTGCGATCTTCGTTGTACACGGCCATGGCCATGTGCTTCACGTCGTTGTCGAGCGCGAACCCGAACGCGATGATTTGCAGCATGGGCGGGAAGAACATGAAAAATAGCGTCGTGCGGTCGCGAAACATGACGATGAATTCCTTGTACAGAATCGCGCGAAAGCCGCGGAGAAACTTCGGCATCTGGAAGGTCATGATTGTGCTCCCGCCTGTTGTCTCGTCAATACCACGAACACGTCTTCCAACGATGGCCCGATGGGACGAATGTCCACTTCGTGAATGCCTACAGCGTGGAGCGCGTCGCGGATTGATTGCTCCGGCATGGCTTCGTCCACCAACAGGTGCATCGACTGGCCGAAAACGGTGGACATCCGCACCTTCTCCAACTTGCGCACCGCCCGCAGGCCGACGGTCACGTGGTCGCAGTTGACGTCGAGCCGTTTCGTCCCCGCCGGATTCACCGCCGGCAACTGTTTCAGGTCATCCGGCGCGCCGCAGACGATGAGCTTGGACATATAGATATAGCCTACGTGCGTGCAGCGCTCGGCTTCATCCATATAATGTGTGGTGACAAACAGCGTCATCCCCGCGCTCGACAGCTCAAAGAGCAGGTCCCACAACTCCCGCCGCGCGACAGGGTCGATGCCCGCGGTCGGCTCGTCGAGAAACAGCACGCTGGGTTTGTGGACGAGCGCGCAGGCCATCGCCAGCCGCTGTTTCCAGCCGCCGGAAAGCAATCCAGCGCGCCGATCCATGTAGGGTTCCAAATGTGTGAGTTCCATCAGCTCATCCCGACGTTTCTGCATGGCTTCCCCGTGCAGGCCGTATAATCGCGCGTAAAACTGCAGGTTCTCATCTGCCGTGAGTTCGTCATACAGAGAGAACTTCTGCGACATGTACCCGAGCGAGCCTTTGATGGCCTCGGTCTCGCGCGACACATCATGACCGGCAATCCGCCCCACTCCTTCGGTCGGCTCGAGAATGCCGCACAACATGCGGATCACCGTGGATTTGCCGGAACCATTCGGGCCGAGGAACCCGAAGATGGATTGCTTGTCCACCGAGAAACTGACGCGATCGACCGCCGTGAAGTCACCAAACTTCTTCGTGAGGTTGTCGCATTGGATCATTACTTCGCCTGGCATGTAGCTCCGAAATTAACGATTGGTGAACCGTCCATTATTACGTATTCCACCGTCCATTTACTGGCCTGCCCGCAGCCGCGCGAGTTCATTCTGCGCCGGGGCGAACCCGGGATCAATCTGTAACGCTCGTTCATAGCACTCGATGGCCTGTTGGCGTTTGCCCATTTGTTCCAGGGCCAGGCCCAGATTGTATTGCAGCGCCGCCGAGTCGGGCTTGAGTCGCGCCGCGAGTTCGTAGTGCCGGATTGCCTCTTCGGTCCTGCCCGCCTGCGACAAGGCGACTCCCAGATTGCTGTGCGCATCGGTATACTCCGGTTGGATTCGCAGCGCCTCTTCAAAGTGATCGGTTGCCTCGGGGATCCTGCCCAATCGCAATAGGACCACTCCCAGATTGTTGTGCGCCGCCGCATACTGGGGATCGATCTGCACCGCTCGCTCGTAATGACTTACGGCGGCTTCAAGTTCCCCCGCGCGTCCCAGGAGGACTGCCAGATTGTTGTGCGCCTCTGCGTAATCGGGATCGATCCGCAGCGCGTCCTCATAATGGGCGGCGGCATCCCCGGTCCGTCCCGCCCGTTCCAGTAGAACAGCCAGATTGTAGTGCACCTCGACGTCGGTGGGGGTGATCTGCAGCGCCCGTTCGTACTGAACGATCGCCTCGTCAGTCCTGCCGGCCTGCACCAAGGCGATTCCCAGGTTGTAGTGCGCCTCGGCAAGATCGGGCTTGAGTTGCAGGGCATGCTCGCAATGCGCAATCGCTTCCGACGTCCTGCCCTCCCGCGACAGGGCCAACCCCAGATTGCTGTAGGCGTCGGCATAATCAGGCCGCAGTCGGAGCGCCTCCTCGTAGTGCCCGATCGCTTCCGCCACCTTCCCCAGGCTTTGTAACGCCGTCCCCAGGTTGTTGTGCGCCATCCAAACGTCCGGATTCCTGGTCACCGTGTCCTGCCAGAGCGTCACGTTCGTCTCGTACACATGGCACCGTTTCCACGTACCGATTCCCAACGCCAGCACCACGCCCACACCAGCCAACATTTCGGCAAGCCGGCCCCATCCCCCAATCCGGTGTCCAACCGCCATTCCCGCGCCCGCCACGAGGGCAATCGGGCCAACAATTGCGACATACTGCCAGTGGTCGGCCACGAACGAGTATTGTTGATAACTTTGATCGAAGAACCCCAGTACCGGGAAAAGTGTCACCACAAAGTAACCCATCGACCCCAACCATGGTCGCCCCCAGGTCTTGCGCTTCCACCAGAAAACAGCAAGACAACCCCCTACTGCCAACCCGGGCAGGTAGGAAGTCCAGAGCGCAGGGCTGAGCTTCCAATCCGGATACACCGCGCTCAGATTGACCGGCCAGAAAGCCTTGTATAGATAGAACCAGGGCGCCCATCCAGCCGTGACGAGACGGAAAGCGAAGCCTTCGGTTCGGGCAACCTGTCCTCCCATCGACCGGTGGTGTTGAAACCAAATGGTCACCAGGCCCAGGAACAGCGACACGACAAGGAATGGCGCGACACGCAGCCAGTCTTTCCGCTGCACCCGGCCGTGTACCCACCAAACGCAGCCCACCAACACAACCGGCAACATGACCACCGCCGTCTTGCTTAGCAGCGCCAGCACAAACGCCGCCAACGACAACCCGTACCACCGCCTGTCGCCTTCGTCGTCGAATCGCTCATATAACAGGATGGCAATCAGGTAGAAAAGCATCGACAGCGTGTTCTTCTGTTCGCTGATCCAGGCGACTGTCGCCACGTTCACCGGATGAACCGCAAACAAGGCCCCCGCGAGCCACGCTCCCGGAATCTTCAAGCGCCGCAGGACCATCCACACCAGCACGGCATTGACAGCGTGCAATCCCACATTGACCGCGTGGTACCCCATCGCGCTGCCGCCCCATAGCCACCACTCCAGCCACCACAAACTCCCGGTCAGCGGAAAGTAGTCCGGCGCTTCCGTCGTAAACCAGAAACGGTACAGTCCGTCGCCGGCCCGGACCATGGGGTTCTTGGCGATCAGCCAGGCATCGTCGAAGACAAACCCACCCCGCGTCGCGGGCAGATAGGCTGCCACCGTCAGCAACAGCAGGACAGCCACGCCCACGGCCCGGCACCCGCGCGTGTTCTCCATCGGATCACTCACTTCGGGAACGGCGGAACATTGGGAATGGAAACATCGACTGACATCCCGGCGCGCAGCCGGCCGGTGTCGCTGGGCAGGCGGACTTTGATGCCGAACACCTGGCGCACGCGGTCTTCGACTGTTTGGACGTTGCGCGGCGTGAACTCCGCGGCGCGGTTGACCTGCTCGATCGTGCCCGTGAATTCCTCGCTGGAGGAATCGGTGTGCACCTTGACCTGCTGACCGATTTGGACAAGCCCCAACCACGGCTCGGGAACGTACACCCGCACCCACAGGTGCTGGGTGTACAGCAGCGTTGCCACTTCATGATTGGCGGGCAGCACATCGCCCAATTTCACGCTTAACACTTCGAGCACGCTGTTATCCGGCGCGGCGATCCGCATCTCGTTCAATTGCGCGTCGACCTGGGCCAGTTGCGCCTTCGTCTGGGTGATGATCTCGGGCCGGGTGCCCTCCGCCAGCAGGTCGTAACGTCTTTTGGCGGCATCGGTGCTTTGCCGAAGGCTCTTGGCGCGGCTGTTGGCGTCATCCAGATCGCTGGAGGAATTCACATTCTTTTGGTACAATTCCGTCTGACGTTTCGCCTCGGTCTGGGCGAATTCCAATTGCGCGGCCAGTGATTCCCAATCGTGTTTGGCGGCATCGATTTCGGCGGGCCGCGGTCCATTCACGAGTTCTTCGAGCACCGCCGCCGTGTAGTCGCGTTGCGCGCGAAGTTCCGCGGCATCCAACTCCACGATGGGTTGCCCGTTGGTCAGCGCGTCACCCTCTTGGGCGTAAATCTCCTCGACCCGCCCCCCGTATCGCGAAGCAACGTGCACTTCGTCCACTTCCACGGTGCCGGATACAACGCGCGTTCCTGGCTGGCGTCGCACCAAGAGCCATGCCGCGGCGACGATCACCACCACGACCACAATGATAATCCGAATTCTTCTCTTTTGTCCTGCCACACGCGCCTCCATCCGTTGCGGCAAGGATAACAAACCGCCACGCGCAGTCCAGCCTTGACGGACATTGTCCGTCATGGCCTCGTTGATCTGGCCGAAACCGTCAGAGAAGTAACATGCAATCGCCGTAGCTGAAGAAGCGGTACCGCTCGCGAACGGCTTCGTCGTACGCCTCCAAGATCAACTCGCGCGACGCGAACGCGCTCACCAGCATCAGCAGCGTCGAGCGCGGCAGGTGAAAATTGGTCAACAGCACGTCCACGTGGCGAAACGTGTGCGGCGGGCGAATGAAGATATCGGTCGCGCCGTCCTGCGCCGTCAATTCATCGCACGACTCCAGCGTCCGCACGACCGTCGTGCCGACCGCAATCACCCGTTCCGCGCCCCGAATGGCCGCCGCGGTCTCCGCTGAAATGGAAAACTTCTCGGCGTGCATTTTATGCTCCTCGACATTCTCCACTTTGACGGGCCGAAATGTGCCGATGCCGACGTGCAAGGTGATGAATGTGTGGCTGACGCCAGACGCCTGCAATTGTTCGAGCATCGCTTTCGTGAAGTGCAGCCCGGCAGTCGGCGCCGCGACGGCGCCAGGCTCTCGCGCAAAAACCGTTTGGTATCGCTCCCGGTCACCGGATTGCAAGTCGTGAGCCCCGCGCTTGATGTAGGGCGGCAGCGGCGCCACGCCATGCGCCATCATGTAAGCGGCGATGTCCCCGGAAAGGCGGAGCACGCGTCCGCCGAAATCCGTCTCTCCTTCAATGACGGCGCTCACACCGTCTTCGAAGTGGAGCGTCGCGCCCACCTTGGCCCGCTTGCCGGGTTTCACCAACGCCGACCAGCGATTGGCATCCAGTTTCTCGACCAACAACAATTCAACTTGCGGCTCACGCGACCAGATGCGGGCGGGGATGACCTTCGTGTCATTCAGAACCAACAGATCGCCAGCCTGAAGATACTGGCCCAGGTTGCGAAACACGTCATGACGAATCTCGCCGGTCGCGCGGTTGACCACCATCATCCGCGAGGCCGCCCGGTCCTCAAGCGGTTGCTGCGCGATCAGTTCCGGCGGCAGATGATAGTCGAATTCCGACGTCTTCATGGGCGCGGCTACGCTTACCGCTTCCCGATCAGCCGGAAAAACAACGTGAGCAGGATGCTGATGAGCAGGCACGTCGTCAGCGGGACATACAACCTGAAGTGCTCGCGTTCGACGCGAATGTCGCCAGGCAACCGTCCGAACCACGGTAATTTACCGCCGAACCAGAGGACCGCCCCGAGCACGACCAATACGCATCCGAGGATGACCAACGCCTTGCCGAGTTCGTTCATAAGAAACTACCTGCTCGCCAACTGCCGCTATGATTGCGCGAAAACTCCTCACACGCAAGCGTGCTTTGCACTGCGTTCGTACCCCCGATCAAAAACTGCATTCCAGCTTCAGCGCATGTTCGAGGCGCCACAGATATTCGTGTCGAGGAATCTCGAACGTGCCGAACTGCTGCAAGTGCGGCGTGGTCCATTGTGTATCCAGGAGTACGAACCCGCGGGCGCGCAGCCGCTCCACCAGCGCCACCAGCGCAACCTTCGACGCATCCGTCGCGCGATGATACATGCTCTCGCCAAAAAAAGCGCCGCCCACCGCCACGCCGTACAATCCGCCGACGAGCTTACCGTCCAAGCGCGTCTCGACGCTGTGCGCATGGCCCAGCCGATGCAGCTTGCTGTAGCTCTCGATGATCCCGGTGGAAATCCACGTCCCCTCTTTCCGCTTGGCGCACTCGCGAATGACCGTATCAAAATCCGTGTCCGCCGTGATTTCAAATTTCCCCTGCTTCAGCACCCGCCGCAGTCCGTGCGGGACGTGGAACCGTTCGTCGAGAGGAATCACGGCGCGCGGATCGGGCGAAAACCAGCCGATGCGACCGCGCTTGTCCACCGCCATCGGAAATATGCCGCGCCGATATGCGGCCAGCACCATCTCAGGCTCGAGCATATTCGCATTCTAACACATCCCGCCACGAACCGATGACACGTGGCGCTACTACTTGGCCGCTTGCCTTTGGCTGCGCCATTTCGTAGCATCCCGCCGGTTTTGTTTCTCGAATAGAAAGGGAGAACTTATGACGACCACCGATAAATTTGCGGCGCTGAACGACGTTGCGACACGTCTGCGCATCCACTCCGTCCAGATGACCACCCAGGCCGGCTCGGGCCACCCCAGCACGTGTTGCTCGGCGGCCGATATCATGGCCGCGCTGTTCTTTGGTGGGATGAAGTTCGATCCGAAGAATCCCAAGAACCCCGGCGCGGATCGTTTCGTGCTCTCGAAGGGTCATGCCGCGCCGATCCTGTACGCCGCCTGGTCCGAAGTGGGCCACATTCCCGCCGATGATCTGCTGAAGCTGCGCACATTTGGCTCCAATCTCGAAGGTCATCCGACGCCGCGCCTCGATTTCGTGGACGTGGCGACCGGGTCGCTCGGTCAGGGACTGAGTTGCGGCGTGGGCATGGCGTTCGCCGCGCGCATCGACAAGCGCGACTACCACACCTGGGTGATGATGGGCGACGGCGAGTCCGCGGAGGGTTCCGTCTGGGAAGCCGCCGAGACCGCCGCCTACTACAAGCTCAACAATCTCACCGCCATCGTCGACATCAACCGTCTCGGCCAGTCGCAGCCCACGATGTTGCAGCATGACATGGACACGTACAAGAAACGCTGGGCGGCGTTCGGCTGGAAAGTTTTCGTGATCGACGGCCATGACATGGGGCAAATCGTTTCCGCGCTCCGCAAGGGCCGCCGCGGCAAGGACCAGCCGACTGCGATCCTCGCGAAGACGTTCAAAGGCCGCGGCATCTCGTTCGTCGAGGACAAGGAAGGCTGGCATGGTCGTCCGCTTAAGAAGGACGAGTGCGAGAAGGCGGTCGCGGAGTTGAAAGCCAAACTTACCGGCGCGACCGGCGCCAAAGTCAGGCGTGTCCCGCGCGAAAAAGCCCCCGCACCGCACGAGCCGGCGCGCATCGAGCCGCCGTCGTACAAACTCGGTGAGGCAATCGCCACGCGCGAAGCGTACGGCACGGCGCTCGTGAAGATCGGCGCGGTCGATCCGCGCACCGTGGCGCTGGATGGTGACACGAAGAATTCCACTTTTTCGGATAGATTCCTCAAAGCGTACCCTGACCGGTTTTTTGAAGGGTTCATCGCGGAGCAGAACATGGTCGGCGTTGCGGTCGGCATGGCGTCGCGCGGCAAGGTGCCGTTCGCCTCGACGTTCGCGTGTTTTCTGGAGCGCGCCGTCGACCAGGTCCGCATGGCGGCCATTTCGTTCTCCAATCTCAAACTGGTCGGCTCGCACGCCGGCGTGAGCATCGGCGAGGACGGTCCGTCACAGATGGCGTTGGAAGACATCGCGATCTTTCGCGCGATTTGCGATTGCGTGGTGCTGTACCCGACTGACGCGGTCGCCACGGAGCGCGCGATTGAACTGGCCGCCAATCATCCCGGTATGGTGTTCATCCGCACGTCGCGCCCAAAGACGCCGGTGATCTACGACAATCACCACGAGTTCAGCATGGGCAAAGCCAATGTCCTGCGTCACAGCGAGCATGACAGGGTCACGGTCGTCGGCGCGGGCGTGACGCTGACTGAAGCGCTCAAAGCCTACGACCTGCTCAAGGCGCAGGGCGTAATGATCCGCGTCATCGACATTTTCTGCGTCAAACCCATCGACAAAGCGCTGCTCATCGAATCGGGCAAACGCACGAACAACACCATCATCACCGTCGAAGACCACCACATCGAAGGCGGCATCGGCGACGCCGTGGCCGCCGCCGTCTCCCCCGAAGGCATCCGCGTTCACAAAGTCGGCGTCAACGCCATGCCCCGCTCCGGCAAACCGGAGGAATTGATGGAGCACTTCGGCCTGAGCGCCACGAAGATCGCCGAGAAGGTGCGGGCGCTGTAGGGATGCGTCTTCCGAAATGCCTTGTTGGTGCTAACCACTTGTGGCAGCATCTCGGAAACATTGCTCGCGTCTTTTGTTAACTATCATAGGGAGCGGACAGAGGAATATGCGATTTGTCGTAGCCGTGGCAGCGGTTACACTTGTGACGTCGGTAGCTCAGGCTCGTCTGGGCGAGACAAGGAAGCAGTGCGATGCGAGGTATGGGCAACCGGGACGAATTGAGGGACCAATTTGGCCCCGACCGGGGAGGCCCGAGCATACTTGGTGCGAGGAATTACGGTCGTTGCCGAGTTTATGTCCGCCAATGAAACCTCCACGGTGGCCGTCATCTACATTCAAAAACAGCAACGTGATGAGGCGGGAATCCACGAGGGCCTGAACGCTGAGCAGATTAAAACATTATTGGAGGCGAATTCGCAAAACCTCTCGTGGAAGCTCGTCAGGGATGTCCCAATGAAAATGTGGGAGAGGACAGACGGTGCGCACGCCGAATATAGGGAGAGCGGACCTGAGTTGATGATGCATGCACTGATAATCTGCACGCCCGAAGGTTGGGCGGCCGTAAGAGACAAGTACCATTCTGATAAGAAGAAAGAGATTGAAGGGTTCTGAGCTACATCGTCGGGGGCGGACAATATGAGTGGCACCCAAGCAGTGCGTATCCTGCCAATGGACTCCTTGGATGAGTTTGAGGAGTACGATGATTGGAAAGACGTGCAAAGAACTTTTTTTGTGATGAACTCAAGCAGAGAAAAGGCAAATACTACTTCAAGGAACGCCGACTCAACGCTGGGCGCGGAACTCCTGTCTTGTTCCAATTTGACGGCGCTATTATTGCCAGTGCTCTCTTAGACCATTCCGACGAGCGGCGTGAGCCCGATGACGACGGTTTCCGGGGGGCACTGTATTTCGACATGGGTTCATTGATAATTTTTAACCCTCCTCTTACCGCGAAAGACATTCATGGAGTATGGCCGGAATTCCCTCGCTTCAATCAGACGATGTGGAGATTACGCCGCTCGCGCTATTCACTTTTCCAATCGCGCTTTGAAGGTCGGAAGCCGCGTCATACTAAGCGGAAATGGGCTCGGGTCTAACCATTGGTACACTTGCCAGCGATAAATCGGCTCAACGCCTCCCAATTTACGAATAGCGGCAAGCCGCGCGTCGATTGCGCCGCCGGCACATACTCGGCGCCTCTCGTCGGACTAGGTTGCGCCGCAGGCACACACTCGGCGCGTCTCGCCTTCGGCTCGGTTGCGCCGCAGGCACACACTCGGCGCGTCTCGTCGGACTCGGCTTTGCGGTGGTGCATGGTTCTAACGGCGCTAACCAACGGGGCACCCGTCCGTTCACGAAAGCCCGCTTGCTGTGCGAGAGCTGGCGATGATATTGTAAGTGTTGTGAAAACACATCAGGAAATCGACCGCCGGAGTCTGGCTCTGGCCCAGGCGATTGTCGCGAGGATTGATGGTGACGCGTCGCGTCGTGGTCTCGCACATGCCCGGGAAACCTGCGCGCGCTGGTATCGGGACAATCCCACGCCGGCGCTGGCCGAGTGGCTTGAAATCCTGAAGCAAGACTGGCGGCACGTCCGGACGGTTCTGCTGGATGCAGGCGAAAACGGACAGCGTTTGCGTCAGAGCAGTCCTTTTTGTGGGGTGCTCTCGGTGTCCGAACGCTGGGCGATCTACCAACGATTTCGCGATGAACAGAAGGCAGCTTGAGCATGTGCTTCGCGCCAGCGGGAGCATCTCCGGCTGCCGTGAACTAATCGTGATCGGCAGCCAGGCAATCCTGGGCGCTTGCCCCGAGGCACCCGCCGAACTGCTCGTTTCACAGGAAGTGGATCTCTATCCCCTGCACGCTCCCGAAAAAGCCGACCTGATTGATGGAAGCATCGGCGAGCTTTCGCCGTTTCATGAGACGTTCGGCTACTATGCTCATGGCGTGGGACCGGAGACTGCCGTGCTGGCAAGAGAATGGAAGGCCCGTCTCGTGCGCGTGGAAAACGAGAACACGTCCGGCACGATCGGGTGGTGTCTTTCCCCATTGGACCTGGCGGTGAGCAAGCTGTCGGCGGGACGTGACAAAGATTTAGGGTTTGTGCGCGTGATGTTGCACGCCGGCTTGACGAGCGAGTCGGCAATCAAAACGGTGCTTCCCGAACTGGCACCTGAACAGGCCCGTCTCGTCGTTGACAGATTGGTTCGCTGCCATTGAAACAGTTATCTGTCGCAACATTCGCCGCTCGTGACTCTACGTCAGTAGCGGTGTGAGCCACTTGGGCGATGGTTTATTCACGGCCACTGGCCGGCCGTTTTCGAAAATTGCCACTTGCCGGAATGGGGTCCGCAAGTCGTCGTTGTCGAAAATCCACACGTGCGGGAGATCGCGAATGGCGGTTTTGAGGTTTGCCAGCGTGCGGGGGAATCGGGCGATCAACTTTTCGGGGGGCACATCGTGTCCGCCTTGCGAGACGCGCATCGCAACGCGCTCTTCGGAAACTTCGGGCCCCGAAATTCCGATAAAGCACAGAACGACGGTGTAACCGGACTCCACCGCTTGCTTCAGGAACGTCAGTTTGTCGCCGACCGGGTCGGAGAACACGGTTTCAAACACGAAACTTTCCCGCTGTTGCACCAGTTGCCGCCGGAGCGCATCAGCCACATGCGCGGCGGCGTAGGGATCGAGGTTCAATTCTCGCGCCAGCACGTCGGTGTTGACGAACCGCAGCGCCGCGGGCTGGAGATGGGCGTGATAGAACGTGGTCTTGCCCGCGCCATTCGGCCCCGCGAGCGCGACAATGACCGGGCGGCGGTCGAGCGGCAGATCCAGGTCGGACTTGCGACTTCTCCCGGGGCTCATCGCGGCGCGGTTTTCGCCTTGAGCGTTTGGAACTCACGGTTGACGAATCGTCCGACCGTGCGTTTCCCGTTCGCCTCAATGCGGACGAGCAGGCCGGCTTGCTGCGGGTGTGCTTCGTAATGCGGCCAGGGCTGGCCCTGGAGAAACTCGGTCACGCGGCGGCGACCCGCGGACGAATCCGCGGATTTCAAGCAATCGGACAACGGGCGCGCTGCCGCATTGCGGCACAGCGCAAGCACCTGTGTCCCCTGAAGCAACGGCTCGATGGCCCTGCCGATTCTGGCCCAGAATTCCACCTGTCCCGCAATGGAACGGTCGAGCGTTTCTCCGGCCAGACGGGCGTCCAGAACCAGGGCATCGGAGAGTTTCACAGGTTGGCTCATGCGATAAAGGTAGCATAATGCTACCCGACGTCAAGACGTATCGCCTTGATCGAGTATGAACGCCTGGCAATATCGTCTTCAGCTCGGAGCGCCACGCTTTGTCGTGGCCGAACTCACAACGGACGCGACGGAGCGCGTCCCTCCAGCGGATTCATCGGCTTTCGGGCTGATGGTACGGGCGGCCGAGGCGGTAGAGTTCCAACCGCGTCTCGATCCGGTTGACCAACTGCATTTGTCCGGCGGCACGGGCAAGTTCGAGCGCTTCCCCGGCCGTGGCGATGGCCTTGTCGAATTGGCCCGCAGCGGCGTACGCGGCGGCCAGCGTATCGAGATAGGTGGGCACACGATTCCCGGGGCGCGCGCAGGCCGCTTGCGCCAGCGTGAGTGCACGAACCGGATCACCACCTTCCATCGGGATGTGCGTCGCCAACGCCCACGCCAGATCGTTTTGCGCCGCGGCCAAATCCGGCTTGAGCCGCAGCGCTTCTTCGTACTGCGCGATCCCCTCGCGGACCTGGCCCGTCTTTTCCCGGCAGACTCCCAGGTTGTAGTGCGCCTCGGCGTAATCGGGCTTGAGCCGCACCACCTGCTCCCAATGTCCCGCCGCTTCCGGGAACCGGCCCGACCGCAACAGGGTCATCCCCAGGTTGATGTGCGCGTCGGCATAATCCGGCTGGAGCCGCAACGCCTGCTCCCAATGTTCCACCGCCTCCGGGAGGCGGCCCTGATAGGCCAGGGCGTTACCCAAGTTGTTGTGCGCCTCGACAAAATCAGGCTTAATCCGTAACGCGTGCTCGTATTCGACGATCGCGTCCGGCACCTGGCCCATCTGGAGCAGGGCGTTGCCGAGGTTGACGCGCGCCCCGATATAGTCCGGCAAGATCCGCAGCGCATCCCGGCATTGAACCGCCGCCTCCTGCGGTCGGCCCAATGCCAACAAGATACTCGCCAGGTCGAGGTGCGCATCGACGTAATCGGGATCGATCTGCAGCGCCTGCTCATACTGCCCGACGGCATCCTGCCAACGGCCGGCTTGCTGCAACGCAAACCCCAGGTTCGTGCGGGCGCGGGCGTTGCCAGGACATTTGGCCACGGTGTCCCGCCAGATGGAGAACCCCGAGTGATAATCGTTGTTGCGTTGAATGGTAAGGACCATCAGCACCAATGCAACCGTTGCACCCGCTCCACCGGCGACCAGTCTCCACGTCTTGTGTTGCACTCCGCAGATGTCCCGTATCAGCGTGAATCCGCCCATGGTCACGCCCGCGATTACCGCCGCCAACGGCAAATACATGCGGTGTTCGGCCACGGTCTGCGTCACGACCGGCACGACGCTGGAACTGGGCGCCAGAATCGCGAAGAACCAGCATCCAAGAAAGCCCAGGGCCGGCCAGCGCCGCACACTAATCGCCGTACCAATCATCAGCAAACCAACCACCAGTGCGCATTGCACCACCTGCCCAATGCCCGTGACCAGGTTGGTTCCATAATCGAAAACCAGCGGGCGCGGCCAAACCGAAAGCATGAGGTACCGCGTAATCGCGCAGGATTGGGTCAAGGCATATTGCCACCAGATGCTTTTTCCGGCAAAACCGGCGGTCCCACCTCGACCCGCCGCGCCAACCACCAGATAGGCCAGCACAATCCAGGAACCGGCCAACGCGAGGTACAGCGGTCGTCGCTGCCGCCATGCTTCTCGGAACGATCCGGAAATGAACGTGCGGTCATAGAGCATCACCATCAGCGGCGCCGAGACCATCACCTCTTTGCTCGACATCCCCAGCGCGCAAGCAGTCACACACAGGCTGTACCATAACCACGGTCGGACGGATCCAGCGCCGCGAATGAAACAGTACATCGTCAGCAGGTAACACAGCCCCATAATCGATTCCGCCCGCTGGATCACATACGTCACGGACTCCGTCTGCAGCGGATGAACCGTCCAGATGACCGCCGTGGTCAGGGCCAACCCGTTTGCCGATGCGCCGAACCGTTCCCGCAGGGACGGCTGCAACAGCGTTCGATGCACAACGCCCAACAGCGTCAATCCCGCCAGAACATGAACCGCCAGATTCAAGGCGTGGTAGCCCCACACCACGTAGCCGCCCAGCGCGTAGTTGATCGCCAGCGAGAGATTGATGAAGGGGCGGCCCTCCACGGGAAGCCCGTTCCCATGCGGCGGAGACAGCGCCTGCCACGGCGGCCAGAGATGACGAATGGTCGGATTCCTGATGATGGATACCACGTCATCGAAGACGAACGAACCCGTGAAACTGTTCTGGTAAGCCAGCAGCCCTGCGGCCACCACCAGCAATGGGATGAACTTCCGCGCTTTCAACAGGTCGATACTGTAGCGGATGTCGCCACGCACGACCAGCAGATACCCTTGCGCTGTACGACGCGGCTATGTGGCGCAGTCAGCATCTCACAATTTGCAGACCGCCGCGCGCCGCGTGTCGATTTTCGAGCGCTCTTACTTCTTCCGCGCTCCCAAGACCAGCCGCTGCCACCACCAGACGATTTTGCCGTCTTCCTCGCCGAGACGGAACAGATTCCGCGCTTCGGGCGGGGCGTTGCGGACCAGTTCCAGGACCTGCGCGCGATTTTCGGGCGTGGTGCCAGCGGTATCGAAGTACCAGGTCAAATCGGGTTGCTTGAAGGGCTGAAGCTCGGAGAAGACGACTGGCAGGCCGGCGGCTTCGCAGAGACGTTTCCAATTTCCCTCGCTCAGGAACCGATGATGGCTCGGGTCGCGGGTCTTTTCGATGTTGTGAATCCATTCTTCCGCCACCGGCTGGTTGTCCTCGATGGAGCCGTCGATCAACAGAAACGCGCCGCCGGGCCGGAGCACGCGGGCGGTCTCGCGCACGAACGCGGCGGGATCGCTGAAGTGGTGGGCGGCTACGCGACATGTGACGAGGTCGAACGTGGCATCCTTATATGGAAACGACTCGGCGGCGTGTTGCCGGGTTTCGACAGTAAGTCCACGCTCGCGAGCGGTGGCGGCGGCGCGTTCGAGCATGACCGTGGAGAGATCGGCCAGCGTGACCTGCCAACCAGCGCCAGCCAGGTAGAGTCCCGTATGCCCCGCCCCGGTGGCGACATCGAGCGCACATCCCGGCTTTAGCCAGTTCAATCTGGTCAATGCATTTCTCACATCTGAGACATCCGACAGGATGTGACCCCGGCCATAGCGGTCGCTCTGGCGGTCAAATTGTTGTTGGGACGCACGCTGAATGGGATTTAGCTCGCCCATGCACGCATTGTGCTCTGAGGAAGGGACTAATGCAACCCTGTATACATCAAACCATTGCAAACCGTGGGGCTTTTCGTTACATTCACGCCTCAATGAAGAAAACCCTCCTGTTCTGTCTGATGGTTGCGCTGTCTTGTGGCGGCGCGTCGCGGATTTTGGCGGCGGACGATCCTGGCGACAAGTTCCTCGAAGCGTACTTTCTGATTCAGGAGGGCGATGCCGCCGAGCGGCAAGGCGAATGGGCCAAGGCGGAACCGAAGTATCAGGGCGCGCTGGAGATTCTCAACCAGATCAAGGCGCAATCCCCTGACTGGAATCCGCACATCATCGAGTTTCGCACCCACTACATTACCGACCATCTGACCGACTTGAAGGCGAAACTGGCTCCCCCCACCCCGTCCACGCCTGAAGCACCAGCACCTCAGGTGGAAACGCCAACGCCCCCCATCGCACCCACTGCGCCAAGCACCCCCATAGTTGTGCCACCGGCCGCGCCCGCAGCTCCCACACCTGTGCCCGCGCCGACCGCTCCCGCGCCTTCAGCGCCTGTAGCCGTTGCGCCTGTTCCGGTACCGGTACCGGTGCCCGTGCCAGCGGTCGATAATGAACAGGTCAAGCAACTCACCGCGGAGTTGGAGCGCGCCAAGGACCAGGTCAAGCAGTTGGAGACGGCGCGCGATGACTTGAACGCCAAGCTTCAGGAACAATTGAGCAAGGTCGCGCCCACCCAGACGAATCAGCAGATTGAAGATCTTCTCAAAACAAACCAGTCTCTCGCCGCCAAGCTCGCCGCCGCGCAAACCCAGATCGAGGAAGCGCGCGCGCGCGCCGCAGCCGTTCCCCCGCGCCCTCCACCTGCGCCCGTCGTGCCGGTTGGCCCGACACCAGAGGTGGCACAGTTGCGCACGGAACTCGCCCAAACTCGCGGTGAATTGCAACACACGAAAGACGAACTCCAGCAGACGCGGGTCGAATTGGGTACGACCAAACAGGCCCTCGAGAAGTCGCAGGCGGACAATGCCGAATTGCGCCACTCGTACGAGTCCGTCATCGCCCAACTCACCGATGCGAACAAGAGACTGGCGTCGGCGAAGGCTTCCGGCGACAAGGACGATGAGATCATCCGCTCGCTGCGCAAGGAGAACGCGCTCCTGCGGATCATTGCCGAGCGCAAAGCTTCGACGTCCTTCAGCTCCGCGGAAAGTGAAGAGAGCTCGAAGGGTCCTTCGATACCTGAGCTTCGCGGTTGGCGTCCTCATGTGCGACCGCCCCCGGTGATCGTCAAAGAGGAGGCACCCAAGCCGCAACCTCCGCCGCCGGCACCGGCCCCCGCCGTGCAAGAATCTGGCAGCGGCAAACTGGTCGCCACATTGACCGCGCCAAAGAAGGCCGAACCGTTGCCCACGCCGGAACCCGCGAAAATACAAACCAACGCTGCGGTCAAACCCGTGGTGCCCGTGAAAAAGCCAGTTCCGCCACCGGAACCCGCGAAGACGCAGACCAACATTGTCGCAAAGACGGTGGCGCCCGTGGCCAAGCCACCACTGCCTCCGCCGCCGGCGCCGAAGATCACCGAGAAGCCCAAAGCCGCGCCGGCTCCGCCCCGTCCGCCGGACGAGCGGGAATTGCTCAACCAAGCCCGCGCGGCACTGGCCTTGAAGGATCTGGACACGGCCGGGACGAAGTACACCGCCGCTCTGGCCATGGATCCAACGAACGTCGTGGCCCTTTCCAGCCTCGGATCCATCCGTTACCAGCAAGGGCGGCTTGACGATGCCGAGCAGAATTTGCGCAAAGCCGTCGCTTCTGCTCCGAATGACGCCAATACGCGTTCGTTGCTCGGCGCGGTGTTTATCCGCAGGGGACTGACCGAGGACGCGTTCAATGAGTTGACCCGCGCCGTCGCCCTCGACCCGCACAATGCCGAAGCCCACAATTACCTGGGGATCGTTCTCAATGAGAAAGGTTGGGCAGCGGCGGGCGAACAGCAAATTCGAACCTCGCTCGATCTCAATCCTCAGTACGCCGACGCCCACTTCAATCTGGCCGTGCTCTACGCCAAACAGCGCACGCCAAACGTTGAACTCGCGCGCTACCACTATAAGAAGGCCCTCGACCTCGGCGCGCCATCAGACCCGGAATTGGAAGCGCTATTGAAGAAACTCTCTGAAAAACCGGCGGCTGACGGCACGGATAGCGCACCAAAACCGTGAGCCATATCCGGCTGAGCCGGTCGCTTCAGGTTGCGTTCGCGATTCTCGTCGCGGGCGCGGGCGGTGTGTTCGCGGAAACGAATGCGCCCTCCGCCGGGCACAGCAATTACGTTGTGATGATCACCCTGGACGGCATGCGTCCCGAGTTCTACCTGCCCAGCGACCTGTCCACCAGTAACGAAACATTGAAGAGCCTGCGCGACGCGGGCAGCTACGCCAAGGCGGTGTACCCAACCTATCCCTCGTACACGTATCCCGGACATACCGCGATGGTCACGGGAGATTTCCCCGCGCGAAGCGGTGTTACGGCCAACGAGGTTCTTGATCCGACGGTTACTGAACCCCGGTTGTTTTGTTACGCAAGCGATATTCGCGTGCCGGCGATTTGGGATGCGGCGCACAATGCGGGCCTGACCGTCGGCGCGGTCTCCTGGCCGGTATCGGCGGGCTCCAAGTCCATTGACTGGGAATTTCCCGAGTTTCCCGCCAGCAACGGTTTGGAACAAATACGCCAGTACACCTCGCCGGGATTACTGGCGGAGATCGAAGCGGTGGTCGGTCCGATCGACAAAGCAGGGCAGATCACCACGGCGCCCTGGGACAACTTGATTGCCGCCGCAGCCATCGACATCATTCGCCAGCACAAGCCGAACCTGTTGTTGGTCCACCTCATCGAATCCGACCATGCGCAACACCTCGCGGGACGGTCCGCGCCCAATCTGCCCGACGTGTTGCAACGGCTGGACAGGCACGTACGGGACATCATCGAGGCGACGAAGAAAGCGGGCACGTATGAGCGCACCACGTTTATCGTCCTCGGCGATCACGGGTTCGCCGACGAGAAGCACCGCGTCGCGCCCAATGTATTGCTGGCGCAGGACGGTTTGATCACGCTGAAAGACGGCAAGGTCAGGGACTGGAAAGCATTCACGCAACACACCGGTGGCTCCGCCGGCGTTTATGTCAAGGATCCGCAGGACACCGCGACGGTCAAACGAGTGCATGCCCTGTTGCAGGAGCACGCCGTGGATGCTTCGGGCACGCGCCTGTACCAGATCATTGAGAAGGACCAACTCGTCAAGCTGGGCGGTCCGCCCAATGCCGTGTTTTATCTCGAAGGTGAACTTGGCATCATGTTTTCTGGGGCGGTCACGGGCGGCTTTTTCCGTCCCGCGACGCTTCAGGGCAATCACGGCTATATGCCCACGAAACCCGGTCTTCAGACCGGCTTCATCGTGGCCGGTCGCGGCGTCAAGAAAGGCGTCGTCCTGGAGAGCATTCGCCTCGTGGACGTGGCGCCCACAGTCGCCCGATTTCTCGGCGTCGAGCTGAAAGACACGGACGGCCACGCCCTCAACGAAATTATTCAATAACTGCCAAGGTACCGTACCGTCACAGAAGTTTCTTCACAGCGCGGTGATCCCCCTCACCTTACTCTTGTCCCCTGTGCCGAGGATCGCTGAGCGACGTTGGCTGCCCGCTGGCACAAATGGCTGGAAGAGGCACGGGGATTGCCGTATAAAAGTGCTGAAGAATTATGAAGGCTGTCAAGAGTCACGCGTTGCCCTCTTCTCGCCGGAACAATTACCAGAACTGTCAAAAATCAATGACCCCTTTCTCAGCGGGTCAACGATGAATTGCATAATAAATAGACCCGACCCCATGTCGTCAGGAAATGTCGGTTCATGAAGAAGATTGCGCTGCTCGGTTGTTTGCTCACCCTGCTGGCACTCTGTCTTGATGTCGGTGTGATGGCCCAATTGGCCCGAATCCCATTCTCCCGAAGCGAGCCCGATTCCAACAGCCAGAAGATCGACGTGAAAGTGATCAAGGTGTTTTCCCTATCGGACGACCACGCGAATTTTCGCGCCTATATTGTGGATTGGAAAGGCCAGGAGGTTGTTGCCACCGATGTCTCCGCCCGGACTAAATACAAAGAGGGTGACATAATCACCGTGTTTCTTCGCCGACGGCAATTTGCCGATAACTACCAGACTATCGAATTCAATCTGACCAATGCCTATCCCCACATCGTCTCCGGAGACACGGAAGGTTTCGATGCAAAGATCCGTAAGGTGTTTTGGGTGCATCAGGATCATGACAATTTCCGCGCCTACATCGTCGAGTGGGAAAAACAGGAAGTTCCCGTGGTCGATGACGCCGCCAACACCAGGTACCAGATCGGAGAAATCCCCACCGTGTATGTCAATCGGAGAGAAATGTCGAAAGACGAACAGGTGCTTGAGTTCACGTTCCATCAGTGGCACGAACCGTACCATCGGCCGTGAAAACAAGCCGCGCCAGACCAAACTGTGAAACGACATGGGGTCAGGTCCATTTATTATGCAATTGGGCAAAGGGGTCAGTTGACTTTTGACAACTCCCGAAGTTGTCCCAAGCGTTTGACGAGGACTCGATCCGTTGCCGCGTGAGCTTCCAGACGTACGTATGGCCAACTGTCCCCTGTGGGGAGAGGAAGAGTGCGAGGTTCGTCTTCCCATCTCATTGCAACGGCCTGGTAAGGGACACCACACCAGCCACAACCGACGAAGTCGTCGTCACGTGGGGAGCAGAATCCGAAATGTCGTGCCGCGCTTCGGCGCGCTCTTGACCTCGATCTTCCCACGGTGGGCTTCGACGATCTTTTGCACAATGGCTAGACCCAGCCCGGTGCCATGAGCTTTCGTGGTGAGAAACGGCTCAAACAATTGCTTCTGCTTCTCCGGCGCCATGCCCGTCCCGGTGTCCGTGAACGTCAGCAGGACGTAGTCGCCGGGGGTCCGCCAGGATGACGAATGCAGCGCGGTCCCGACGGTGAGCGTCCCGCCGTCCGCCATGGCGTCGGTGGCGTTCAGGATGAGGTTCAAGCAGGCCTGCTCGATCTGGCCGCGGTCGGCGCGCACTTTCGGCAACCCGACCCCCAGTTTCCGGATCAAGTCGATTTTCTGATGACGGAGCTTTTGTCGCGTCAGCAATAACACGTCATCGAGCAACTCGTTCACGTCCACGAAATCGAACGTCGGCTCGGTGGACCGGGCGTAGCCGAGAAGCTGGTCCACGATCTTGTTCAAGTGATCCATTTTCTCGGACATGATCTCCGCGTCGCGGGTCCGGGGGTCTTCCGGCGGGAACTTTAAATCCATCGAATGGAACAACATTTTCATCACGGTGAGCGGATTGCGAATCTCGTGGGCGACCTCGGCGGCGAGCAGGCCGAGCGTGCTGAGCCGCTCGTTGCGGCGCAGTTGTTCTTCGACATCGACGATCTTCTCGTGCAGCCGCGCGTTTTCGATCGCGACCGCGGCCAGACTCGCGAGCGCGGACAGGGTCCGGACATCCTGGTTGGAATAATGGTAAGGCTCGGCCGTATATACGCTGAGGGCGCCGATGGCGATCTCATCCACGACCAATGGCACGGACAACAGCGAGACCAGGCCCTCTTTGCGCGCCATTTCGGTATTCCGATACTCGTCGTGCTCCTGCACGTTGTCAACCCGGAGCGGTTTGCGGCGGCGAACCACGAAGCCGACGAGGCTGTCGGCCACCAGTAGCGGCGGTTTGCTCAAGTACTCGTCCCCCGCGCCGTGGCAGGCGAGCAACTCCAACAGGTCGCGCGCCGGGTTGAGCAGCATGAGCGAGCACACTTTCGTGTCCAGCAACTGGCACGCGTCGCGCGTGACGTGCTGGAGGACTTCCTGCAGGTTGAGGGAGGAGATCACGGATTGCGCCACGGACAGGAGCGACTCGAGCTGTCGCGCGTTGTGGGCGACGGCCTGATACAGCCACGAGTTTTGGATGACCTGGGCGGATTGATTGGCGATGGCGACGAGCAGTTCTTCGTCTTCCATGCTGAAGGAGTTGCGGCGCGTGGAGTCCACGTTCAGCACGCCGATCAGCGTGCCTTCGACGAGCAGCGGCACGGCCAGTTCGCTGCGGATGTCCGTGCGCACGGAGACGTAGCGTGGATCGGCAGTGACATCCGGGACGCGTAGTGGCACCCCCATCTTGGCCACCCAACCCGTGACCCCACGCCCGATGGCCAACTGGATCTGCCGCGCCCGCTTGCTCAACCCGATGGCGACTTCGATCTGGAGCATTTGCGTGTGCGGATCGATAAAGACCAGCGACCCGCTGGTCGCCTGCATCACCCGCACCGCCTCGGCCAGCACGCGATTGAGAACCTCCTTGGGTTCCAGCGTGGAATTGATGACACTGCTCACCCGCGCCAGCACTTCAAACTGGCGCAGCCTGCGTTCCTGCGGCGTCGCGCCGCGAGGCTTGGTCACCCGGCTCATCGACGGGATTCTAATCGAACCCGCCGGCGGAAACACGCGGTTTTTGCATTGCCAGTCTGACCTCGTTCACGCTGGGGATTTCAGGATGGGGGGGGTACCCGCCTCTGGCGGCGCCAAAGGCGACCAAGGTCCATCCTGGTGAATTTAGGACATTCCTGCCGCTTTTTCTTGACGTATTATCGAAAATCGATGATAGTAGCTGCGGTTCTTTGACATAAGGGATCAGTGGGCAGTGCGGCGGTTTACATCACCGGTAAGTTCTTCGGCTCCGCAGCTACCTCGCTGCCCGGGTTTGTCAGGAAGCGAGAGCAAGGTAGAATAAAGTAGGTATTTCTGCGAAACGAACCCAATTGCTTCCCATGCAGTTGCGTGTCGATCTGGTTGTGTGATAGAGATTTAGGGCGCGCAAGGTTTTGACCTGGCTTGGGTTTGTTTTTTGACCGGACTCAAACACCAGAGGCGGGCGGGACGCCCGCCCCACTAGCTCGCCTCACTTAGCTCGCCAGGAGGTTGATGGCGGTTTCTAGTTTGGCGCGGGCGGCTCCGAGGCGAGCGGGATCGGTGATTTTGTTGCCGAGCTGGTCCTGCACGTAGAACGTGTCGATGGCGGCGCCTTTCTCGGTGGAAATCTTGGCGAAGCTAATGTCGAGGCTGAGTTCGCTCAGGGTATTGGTGATCGCGTACAGCAGGCCGAGGCGGTCTTCGGTCTGAATCTCCACGATGGTGCGACCTTTGCTGGTCTCGTTGTCGAAGTCGATCACCGTAGGGATATGCACTTCGCGAATTTTCGGGGTCTCGCCGCGCAGTGTGCGCAAGCGCTTGAGCACGTCGTGCAATTCAATGTCCTCGCGGTTGGTCAACATGCGCTCCAGCATGCCCTCCGCTGCCTGGATGGAACGCTGGTCGGTCACCGCGCCGAGGTTTTTATTGGACACGTCGAACATATCGAGGACGACATGATCGCTCCGCGTGTAGATGTTGGCGCGCAGGATGTTCAACTCGGCAGATGCGAACGACCCGCAGATCTTCGAGAACAGGCCGAGGCGGTCCCAGGTGCAGATCGATACCTGCGAGTAACTCTGCGCGGGGAACGACTGCCAATCCACGACCGGCACGAGCGCGTCTTCGGCCACTTCGACTTCGAGCTGCCGCGTCAGGAAGCGGTGGATGACCATCAGGTGCCGGCAGATCTCCGCGGCGCTCGTGTTGATGTAGTAGCTGGCCGGCATCAACTCGAAATGCGAATAGATTTCCTCCAATGGCAACTGGTCCTTGAGTTCGGCGCTGACCTCCCCGTAGAGCTGCTCGATGCGGCGGGAGAGGATGTCGCGGGCCCGCTCCGCGCCGGCGAACGACTGCGTGGTGCGCCGATACAGCTCCCAGAGCAGGGCCTCTTTCCATTCCGTCCACGTCTTGATGCTGGTGCCGGCGGCGTCCGCGAACGTGAGCAACAGCAACATGTTGAGGTTCACTTCATTTTTCACGATGCGCGCCGCCGCTTCGATGGTCGACTGGTCGTCGATGTCGCGGCGTTGGGAGAGCATCGAGAGTTTGAGATGATCGCGCACGAGGAGCAGCAACTGCGCTGTTTCGTCGACGCCCAGGCGCAGCCGTTGGGCGACCTTGCGGGCCATCTCGAAACTGGCTTCCGCATGGTGGTCAACATTGGCAGCCTTGCCCACGTCGTGCAGCAGCAGCGCGAGATAAAGCACGTGCGGGTGCTCGAGCTGCTGGAAGATTTTTTTGTAATTGGCGTGCGGCGGTTCGGTCGCGTCGATAATGCGATCAAGATGTTCGATCACTTGCAACGTATGCTCGTCGGCGGTGTAGCGATGAAAGAACTCGTGTTGCACCAGACAGGTGAGGCGGCCGAATTCCGGAATGTATTTACCGAGAAACTCCGCCTCGTGCATCCGGCGCAGGACACGGGCGACCTGTCCCTTGTGTTGCATGATGCCGAGAAACGTGTCGCGGGCTTCCTCAGAACATTGAAACGAGCGGTCGACGAGCTTCAGGTTCTGCCGAACCTGGGACCGCAACTCGGGGCTGAGCTCGACGTCACGCTGTTGCGCATGGCGGAACAGGCGAATCAAGCGCAGTGGATCCCGCCTGAAAATGGCCGGCTCGCTGGCGGAAATCATGCCGTCGCGAATCAAGAAGCCGTCAATCTCCTCCGCCTTGCGCGTGCGGCGGAGCAAGGCGTTCAGGCGCGAGGGTCGCGATGGCTTCAGCGCCATGCGGTCGGCCAGGGCGTTGGTGAGCAGGAAGATATTGCGCGAGTGCATGTAGTAATCGCGCATGAACGCTTCGGTGCGCCGCAGCAGATCGTGGTGGCGATACCCGAATTCCGTGGCGATCTGCGGCTGCAACCCGATGCCGATGGCGTCGCAGGCGCGGTTGGTCATGTAATGCATCGAGTTGCGGACGCGGAGGATGAAATCGTACGCGGAATCGAGTTGCCGCTGTTCCGTCGGTTCGAGAAAACCGCGTTGCCGCAATTCGGAAAGCGTGCGGCAGCCGTATTTGAAAAACGCCATCCAAATCAAATTCTGAAAATCGCGCAGCCCGCCGCAGCCGCCCTTCACGTTCGGCTCCTGAAGATAGACGGAGTCGCCGTATTTCTCGTGGCGGGCCTTCTGGTCCTCCATACGAGCCGCGATGTACTCGTCTTCGTGGCCTTTGACGCATTCTTTCAAAAGCGTCTGGCGAAAAGATTCGTGGATTTTCTCGGTGCCGATGAGCAGCCGCGATTCAATCATCGAGGTTTTCGACTGCATGTCCTTGTTGGCCTGTATGACGGCCTCGGCAATCGAGCGGGTCGAGTGGCCGACCTTGAGGCCGACATCCCAGAGCATGTAGAGGACTTGCTCCACCATCTCCTTGAGGTACGGATGGGCCGACGAGGAGCGGGTCGGGGAATTATGCAAGAACATGATGTCGATATCGGAGTACGGGCTAAGCTCGCCGCGTCCATAGCCGCCGATCGCCACCAGGGCCACCGGCACGATATCGTTGGAATTCGTCTGGCGGTAATTCTGATCGGCCGCCGTGAAGACGTGGCGCAGCACCACGTCCAGGACATGGGCCCGACCTTGAGCGATTTCGCGCCCCCCTTCACCCGCGCGATGCAACATGCGCAGCCGATGCTCCTCGACCTTGAGGAACTTCTTGTAGACGTTGAGAATCTCCGCTGGACGGGCCCCCGACTTCAAGACCAGCCTCTCTTCGGCGTGTCGCAACACCTTTTCGAGGTAGCCCTGTTGACTCATGGCGCACACAATAGGGGACAATGTAGGAGCGGGCAAGTTGAAACACCCATACCGCAAGTCGTTTGGCCGCAGGCATCTGTATCGTTTCTAATTTGTCTCAGGCGGTCGGTTGACAGCGCCGCTTTTTGGGGTATGGTACACGGACTTTCCAAGCCCTCAAGGAGGGGGGTAAAAATGACGTTACGACATCGAAAATCAGACCCTCTCGCTGACGTTTTTCGGTCCCAGCAAGAGGAAATTAAAAAGTATAAGTGGATCGAAAGCGAGAAGATCGGCAAAGACATCGGCTGGGAACGCGCCGCGCAGGAGTGGATGCAGAATCACTTTCCTGACTGGAAGCGCGACCGGTGGAACCGGTTCGTCCAAGAAGCGGTTACCACCCAGCAAAGCCTGAACTGACTTCGCGTCCTTCCTTTGGGAACGCAGTGAAGCCTCGCTTCGTCTGAGCGGTGCAGCATTGCGGACAGGCACTGAAGCCTGTACCCTGTCCGCATGCTCAAGCTCGGGGTCAACATCGATCATGTCGCCACACTGCGACAGGCACGCTATCGCTCTGCCCATGAGTTATCCGGCGCGATTCCCGAACCGGATCCCTTGTGGGCGGCGATTGAAGCGGAACTGGCCGGCGCGCATGGCATCACTGTGCATCTCCGTGAAGACCGGCGCCACATCCAGGACCGCGATGTGCGGTTGATTCGGCAGGCCATCCGCACGCGGCTGAATCTGGAAATGGCGGACGTGCCGGAGATCGTCGCGTTCGCGGAGGAAGTGCGGCCGGATGAAGTCTGCCTGGTGCCGGAGAAACGGCAAGAAGTCACGACCGAAGGCGGCCTGAATGTGGCCGGCGCTCCGAAATCACTCGTCCGCACCATCACGCGGTTGAAGAAAGCCGGGATTGCTGTCAGTCTATTTGTGGACCCCGATTCGCGACAAATTCGCGCCACGGCGGACGCGGGAGCGGACTTTGTTGAGTTGCATACCGGCGCTTACGCGGACGCCCGTAGCGAGACCGCGCAAGCCGCGGAGGCCAAGAAGTTGATGACCGCAGCAACGCTGGCCCACAAGCTGGGGCTGCGCGTGAACGCGGGGCATGGATTGAACTACCAGAATACGCGCGGCATTCTCGCGGTCCCGCATCTGGAAACGCTCAACACAGGTCATGCGATCATTTCCCGCGCGGTCTTTGTCGGATTGCGGCAGGCTGTCGGCGAAATGCTGGCGTTGCTGGCGCCATCCCCGAAATGATGATCGACGGCGCGAACATTCTCGGCACGGGCGTCGACATCGTCGAGACGGCCCGCATCCGGGATTCGCTCGACAAATTTGGCGAGCGGTTCTTGAATCGCTGCTTCTGGCCCGATGAGGTCGCCTATTGCAACGGCATGAAATTTCCCGCGCTGCATTTCGCCGCCCGGTTTGCCGCGAAAGAAGCCATTTCCAAGGCATTTGGCACGGGCATCGGGCATCATCTTGGATGGAAAGACATGGAAATCCGCAAGCGCGACAGCGGTGAACCGTATGCTGTGCTGCATGGTAAAGGAACGGAGCTGGCCGCTACGCGGGGAGTGACGGATGTTTTTGTCTCCCTGTCCCACTGCAAGGACTACGCCGCCGCACATGCGGTGATCGTCGGTCACACGCCGTTACCGCGCCCGAACCAGTAATACCGTGGCCACGCCGGCGAAAATGGCGTTGGTCATCCAGGCCGCGATCGCCGGTGGAATGCGGCCGCCATTTCCAAACGCCAAGGTGATGTAGTTGAGGAAATAAAAGGACACGACCAGTGTGAGGGCCGTGCTCACGCCGAGCAACGGACCGCTGCGGCTCACACGCATTCCGAGGGGGATGCCAATCAACACCACGATCAGACAGGTCGTGGGGAATGCGTAGCGGGTCTGGAGTTCGACTTCGTATTTCGCCAGGCCTGCCAGGTGGTTGGCGCGCCGTTGGGTGCGGATATAGCGGCGTAACTCGGTGCTTGTCAACTGGCTGGGCTTCTTGCCTTCAACCGCCAGACGTTTTGGTGATTCCTTCAATGCGGGAAAGTTCGTTTCCGCCACGCTCACCACCAGTGGCGGGTCACGGCGGTAGTCATACACGGTCGCATTAAGGAAGTGCCACTGGCCGTCCCTCCAACGCGCGCTTTCCGCGTACACATCGACTTTCGCGGCGCCATCTTCCTTTCGGTCGTGGACTTCCACATTGTCCATCTCGAATTCCCGCGTATCGAAGCGGCGCGCGAACCAATCGCGGTGTTCCATGGTGTTATCGAAGAAGAAGTTTTCCAGCAGCCAGTCCCGTCCGTTCCTGCCTTTCACCGCGGCCCGTAACGCATCGGCTTGCTCCCGGCCATGCGGCACGAACAGCTCGTTGACGGCGAATACGACAATGCTGGCCGCCAGGCCAACAGCCAGCAGCGGCACGGCGAGCCGGCCGAGGCTGATCCCGCTGGCGCGCATGGCAATCAATTCGTTGTGCTTGCTGAGGTTCGCGAGGCAGAACAACAGCGCCAAGAGCAGCGCCATGGGCATGATGTGCACGAACATCTCCGGGAAGAGAATCAGGTAGTAGTGAACGACCGTGGTGAACCGGGCGTGGTTCTCGATAAATTCGTCCAGTGTGCTGAACAAATCGATGACAATCATCAGCATGGCGAACGCATCGAAGCAATACAGCAGCGGCCAACCGAATTCGCGCAGCAGATATTTGTCGAGAATCCGCACGCGCCGGAGAGTAGGGAAACGATTCCGCCTCCGCGAGAAAAAAGCGCGGACGGCTCAGTCCTTCAACTGGTAGACGGCGCGGGAAACGCGCTGGGCTTCGGGCATGAGGTTCAGCACCCGCAGGATGTAGCCCGTACCCTTGCGGCTGTGGGGCTGCATGCGTTCGTTGTACAGGCGCGTCAACTCGTGGAAGTGGACGGGTTCCTGGCGCGTGCGCAGAATGTCCACAATCACGCGCGGTGCTCCGACCATCGGGAGGAAATAACGGCGATCCACCGTGCCACTGATCTCCGGGTGATGATCCAACAGCACCGTCACCAATCGCGGGCGCTGACCGTTCAGGAAATTGAGTTCATCCGACACGCTGGCGAGAATCCTCTCGAAGGGGATGGGTTCCCGGGCCGGCTGCAGGAGTTGCAGGATTTGCTTTTCGACCTGGTTCAGCACATGCCACGGCAAGACCGAGAAATAGTCGTAGCGGAACGCGATCCGCTCCTGCGTCTCGCTCAACAACAACAGCGCACCCCATGGCAAGTATCCACCCAGTAGCGGATCATCAGCCCATTCGTTCAATTCGGCCGTGGTCACGACGCAACCACCGGCCAGGATGCGGTTGGCCCAGTAGATTTCCTGGGTTTCCCCCACGGCACGGGCGAGATGCGAACGCAGGGTCGCGATGGCCGATTCCTCGATTTGCCGCACGCGCTCGCGGGTAACGCGGATGCGCATTCGGGCAATCTCCTGCAATGTGCGCCGTTTCATGTGTGGCCGAAACAACGGGTCCGTCAACCCGTATCGCTGCTCGATGACGAAAACTTCTTGGGTGTTGAGAAACTCCCGCAGCAGCGCCCGGAAGCCGGAAACGTGGCCGTTGCCCGCTTCCAAGCGGCGGGTCCAATTAAAGAACCAGCGAACATTTTCGAGGGAAGTTGCTCCGAAATTGGCGAGATTGAGAAGTTGCGGATCGTTCCAACCGCGGAGTTCTCCGATGTTCTTCACGCCCGTCTGCTGCAAGCAGTGGACAACGCGCGCACTCAAGCCTGATTTGGCTATCGGCCAGTCGTCAATCGCCTGACGCGCAAGTTGATGTGGCTTAAATCGCTGCATAATCCCGGTTTCGTAGCTTAGACCGCAGTACACCAGCAAACATCTATACGTTGTAGCTCAAGCGATCCGTCGACGCTACTGGTGGTATGAAAGCCAATAGCCACATAGAATTCAAGAAGAATCTTCGTTACATCTGATGCGCCCAACGGAGCATGTAGGGTGGCTGCTATGGAAGATTTTTTCCTTCGCCGGCGCAAATTATGCGCTAAAATACACGTATGGAATCTGTTCTGTCGAAAATCACGGAAGACGCTTGCCGTACGCTGCAGGCGCTAGTCGGCCAGGAAGATGTGTTTCAGCGAATCGCCAAGGCCGCCATTGCCTCGCTAAAATCTGGTGGCAAAATCCTCGCGTGCGGCAACGGGGGCAGCGCCGCCGATGCCATGCACCTCACCCAGGAACTGGTTGGCCGGTTTCGGAGCAACCGCCCTTCTCTCCCTGCCGTGAGCCTGGCGGCCGACCCCACCGCGCTGACCTGCATCGGCAACGATTTCGGTTTTGAAAATGTCTTTTCGCGACAAGTGGAAGGACTGGCCGACAAGAACGATTTGTTGGTGTGCTTCTCGACCAGCGGGAATTCTCCCAACATACTCCGCGCGCTCGAAGCCGCGCGATCCAAAGGCGTAAAGTCGGTGGCGCTCCTTGGCAAGGGCGGCGGGAAAGCCAGGGGGAAAGCCGATTTCGAGATTATTGTCGCCAACGCCGACAGCGGACGGGTTCAAGAGGCGCACACATTGATTCTCCACGCGTTGCTGGAAGTGATCGAGCGCGAGCTTGCGGTTTGAAGCAGCCCCGAAAGACTTCGGGGCAACCGGTCGCGGTTACAGACTGCCCTTACTGCGTGGATGCCGCAGGGGCCTGAGGCGGGGCGGTTTCCTCGCTCATCCGCGTTCCACCCGGCGTAATGTCCATCACACGAGTGTTAGGGGGTGGATGATACACAAAGATGGTGTCGGGTACATCCTGGTTGAACTTCAGGTTTTTGAATTCCATCGCCATCACCAGATTGGTCTGGGATTTGTCGTATTGCTCCAGGCGATGGACAAATCCATCTGTCTGGCCAATGAAGACGCGCGTCTTGCCAACCAACGCGGCCTCCGCGGCCATCTGCTGGTTGGTGAGCACCGCCGCTTTCCACGTGCCGTCAAGCTCGTACATTGGCTGGCCGTCCAGTTCTTTTCCCCCGACCAGATTGAAATCGCACATCTCACGGGTGGTCTCCAATTGTTTCCCTGGATCGAATTGGTCGACAGGGTTGCCCTTCAAACCCGCGGCGGCCAAGGCCTTGCTGTCGAGCTTGTTCACGTCCATTTTCATAACCTGCTGTTGCGAGCCCATTTTGACAGCTTGCCAGATAACGCCGTCTTGTCCCATGACCATGGTCATCTGCGTCTGTTGTCCCATGACGGGCATGCCGACCTGCATCCACACCCGGTGCGGCGGCTTCTGCACCACCTGACCATTCATGGCTACCTTGTTGCCCATCACGTTCATGTCCTGGCTGTAATCCGCCGACCACGTCTTATACGTGGGCATCTTCGACGCGGCAAAATCCAGGACCTCCTGCGGCGTCTTCAGACCTTCCGCAGCGGCAAGTGTAGCGGACGTGACCATGAACAAACTGGCGGCCAGTGCTGTAATGGTTTTGTGAAGGCAGGTCATGAGTGTCTCCTCGGTTGCGAGTAGTAGGCGGGCATCCCGGCCGCCCGATTCTTCCTTATCGTCCGTACGAAAATAACACGCGACTACAGCCAGCGCAAGCGCCGTCGTTCGACGGGTCGCTGGGTCAAACAACCAAAGAATTGCCGTCGTCGCAGCCAGATGATAGCTTCAGCGATGTGGAACCAGCCGTCATTATCATCAGCCTGTTCACCCTCGTCGCCGTCGCGGCGCTTATCGTTGTTGTCGTGCGAGAGCGCAGCAAGCCGCGGCAAGCCGATCAGTCGCTCCTGCTCCTCCAGCAGCAGATGAGCGCGTTTCAGGAGCGGCTCGACAAATTCGGGCAGACGGTCGCGGAGAACCTCCAGCAATCCAGCGCGCAAATGAACAGCCGTCTCGACAACGCAGCCAAGGTCGTTGGGGATCTCCGTGAAAAGGTCGGGCAAATCCACGAAGTCGGCAAGGCCGCCGCCGAATTGGTGAACATCTTACGCTCGCCGAAACTGCGCGGTGGAATGGGCGAACTGTTCCTTGGCGATTTGCTCGCGCAGATCCTGCCGCCGGAACATTTCAAGCTGCAACATCGCTTCCGCAGCGGCGAGGCGGTAGACGCGGTGATCCAGATTGGCAATAAGTTCGTCCCCGTGGACTCCAAATTCCCGCTCGAAAACTTTCGCCGCATCATCGATGCCCAAAGCGACTCCGAGCGGATCGCGGCGCGCAAACAGTTTTTGCGCGATGTGAAGAAACACGTCGATGCGGTCTCTACCAAATACATTTTACCTGACGAAGGCACCTACAATTTTGCGCTCATGTACGTCCCCGCCGAAAACGTGTACTACGAGACCATCATCAAGGAAGAAGCCAGCGCCTCGGGCGAAGATCGCCCGCTGTTCAGCTACGCGCTGGAGAAGCGTGTCGTGCCCGTGTCGCCGAACAGCTTTTACGCGTACCTGCAAACCATCCTGCTCGGCCTGCGTGGGATGCAGGTCGAAGAACGCGCCCAGGAAATCCTCAACACCCTTGCCCGTCTCCGCGGCGACTTCGAGCGTGTGCAGGAAAGCTTCCGCGTCCTGGGCAAGCATCTCACCAATGCCCAGGGCAGTTATTCCGAAGGCGAGAAAGCTCTCGCCAAGTTCGACGCGAAACTTGGCCAGATCGAGCAACCCGTCATTACCTCGGGCGACCAACCCAAACTCACCTGAGCGCTCTACCGTAGGTGACGATTCCACGCGTCGGTCGCGTACTTTTCTTGGGCCAGCTTTTCTGCGAGCATTCGCTCGGCCTCGGTGAGTGTGTATTCCTCGAAGTCAATGCCCAGCACTTCTTGAAAGCCGTGCCGGAGTTGCTCGGCAGAAAGCTTCGCGGCGATGGAACCTTGATGAAGCATTCCCGATTTGGCGCGGCGTTGCGCACCGCCCGCGAGTTTGCGCCCGTCTAGCACGACATCGCCGTGCACCGGTTTTTGGAAGCATTCGTACTGACCCTGCGGCGAATGAATCCGGGCTTCATGCAATTCGGTCTGCGATTCAAGTGCGGCGGCGATGGCTTTGTGCAGCGCGCAGTAGGCGTTCGAAGTCTTCATCGCATACAACGCGTTTACTGGTGACACGACAACCGTGTAGGTCGTGTCCTCGCCATGATAAACCACGCCGCCGCCCGTCGGACGGCGAACCATTTCATAGCGGTCCGCCAGTTGCGCCGGGAACTTCTGGAAGTAACCGAACGACGCCGCTGGTTTCTCCCATGAATACACGCGCAACAACGGACGCCCGCGCTGTGCCGCTGTGCGTAACAATGCTTCGTCCAGCGCCATGTTGAACGCCGCGCCGCCCGCTGGAGAGTGTAGAAAATCCCACGTTTCCATCAGGCAGGGAGTGTACCGTCGATGTTGCGCGGGAGCAATGGCTCGTGTATCCTATGAGGCCTCGGATTGGAGTTCAGATCACATGACACTTACAGAAAAAATCATGGCCCGCGCGGCGGGCAAGAAATCGGTGCAGCCCGGCGACAACGTCTGGGTGAACGTGGATGTCCTCATGACGCACGACGTGTGCGGGCCGGGGACCATCGGCGTATTCAAGCGCGAGTTCGGCGCCAACGCCAAGGTCTGGGACCGTGACAAGATCGTCATCATCCCCGACCACTACATTTTCACCGCCGACTCGAAGTCGAACCGCAACGTGGACATCTTGCGCGACTTCGTGAGAGAGCAGGGCCTGAAGTATTTCTATGACGTGATCGACGACCCGAACGGCCACTGGGCGTTCGACGCGAGCAAGGGGCAACTCAAGCGCCAGTACGGCAGCAGTTTTGCCGGCGTCTGTCACACGGCGTTGCCTGCGAAAGGCCACACGCGGCCCGGTGAAATCCTGCTCGGCACGGACTCGCACACCTGCATGGCGGGCGCGTTTGGCGAATTCGCCACGGGCATCGGCAATACCGATGCGGGCTTTGTCTTCGGCACGGGCAAACTGCTGCTCAAAATTCCGGAAACGATGCGCTTCTGGCTCGAAGGTTCATTGCAGAAGGGCGTGATGGCGAAGGATGTCATTCTCGATTGCATCGGCGACATCGGGTTCGACGGCGCGACGTATCGCGCCATGCAGTTCCAAGGGCCCGGCGCGAAGGCCCTCAACATGGACGACCGCATGACCATCGCGAATATGGCCATCGAAGCGGGTGGCAAGAACGGCATTTTCGAGCCTGATCAAACGACGTTCACCTACGTGGACGCGCGCACCAAAGCCAACGGCACGAAGGCGAAATACGAACCGCTCTTCTGCGATGCCGATGACAAACAGAAATTCGTGTACGACAAGAAGTTCGATCTTTCGAAACTCGAGCCGACCGTGGCGTGTCATCCGAATCCCGGCAATCGCAAGCTCGCCAAGGAACTCGCCGGCATTCAACTCGATCGCGCTTACATTGGTTCGTGCACGGGCGGCAAAACCAGTGATTTCCTCGCGTTCGCCGAGGTCATTAAGGGGCACAAGGTCAAGATCGACACATTCGGTGTCCCCGCCACACCGGACACGGTTCACGAGTTGCAGGCCGCGAAAATGAACGGCAAGACCGTCTGGCAGGTTCTCGAAGAGGCCGGCGTGCAGATGACCGAGAATGCCAGTTGCGCGGCGTGCCTCGGTGGGCCGACCGATACGTTCGGACGCTTGAACAAGCCGATGAAATGCATCAGCGCGACGAACCGTAATTTCCCAGGAAGAATGGGCCATCTCGAGTCGCAAGTGTTCCTCGCGTCGCCCTACACTGTCGCGGCCAGCGCCATTACGGGCCACATCACGGACCCGCGAGAAATCCTGAGCTGATGAAGCTCTATCTGCTTCGCCATGCCACGGCCTCCGATGTCGCCGCGAGCGACGCGGAGCGGGAACTGACCCGCGAAGGCCGGGACGAAGCGCGGATCGTTGGAAAAGCTCTCGGCAAACTTGGCGTCAAACCCGCCCGCATCCTTAGCAGCCCGCTGGTGCGCGCGCGTCAGACGGCGGAGATCACCGCGAAAGCGCTGGAGTTCTCGGGAAAAGTGGACTTACTTGACGAACTGGCGAACAGCACATCCACGCCGTCACTGCTCAAAGCGTTGAAATCCCACGCCGCAGACGGTGAAATCCTACTGGTGGGCCACATGCCCTCTCTGTCCGAGCATCTGGCGGCGCTCGTCGGAGCGGGAACCGCGCAAAGCTTTCCCTTGGGCAAAGCCAGCGTGGCGTGCATTGAGTTGGAACAGTTGCGCACAGGCACCGGCCAACTCCGCTGGCTCATGCGCCAGAAACAACTCCGTGAAATTGTCGAATGTTAGCGTACGCATGTCGCGCAAGCTGAATGACAAAGGGAACTTTGGGACATTGTTGCGCATCATAACGACGAGGCTATGAGCAAGGATTCCAAAGTGCATTCGTCATTGTTGCCCCGCCAGTTCGAGGCGCCGAAGCTTAATGGCGTGGTCGAGACGGCGTTGTACGTCGGCGACCTGCCACAGGCCAGGCAATTCTATGAAGCCGTGCTGGGATTGAAGGCCATCACGGGAGATGAACGTTTCTGCGCGTTTGATGTGGCCGGAGATCACGTGCTGCTGTTGTTCCAGCGCGGTGCGTCGGCGCAACCGATTTCGATGCCGGGCGGCACCATTCCGCCCCACGATGGTCACGGGACGGAGCATCTCGGATTTCAAATTGCCACCGACCAGCTCCGCGCATGGGAAGACTGGCTGGCGCGGCGCCGCGTGGCCATCGAAAGTCGCGTCACCTGGGAACGCGGCGGCACGAGCCTTTACTTCCGCGATCCGGACGGCCATCTGCTGGAGTTGCTCACGCCCGGCGTGTGGGAAACGTATTGATTTGACGTTGCGCGCGCTGAATTCGTCCGCTACAGTCCCGCAGTCATGGCTCGCAAAACTACAAAGCATAAGGGCGCAAAGGCGACGGTTTCCGCAGTGAAAAACTCAGCCCTGCGGCCGGCGTGGTACAATCCCTTTCACATCCTGACGCCCGGTGACAACGCTCCTGTGGAATGCAGCGCGTTCATCGAATGCCCGATGCGCAGCAAGATCAAATATGAATTGGACAAGCGCAACGGCATCCTCCACATCAGCCGCACCCTGCACAGTGCCGTGCATTACCCGAGCAACTACGGCTTCATCCCGCAGACCTATTGCCGCGACCACGACCCGCTGGATGTCCTGGTGCTCTCGCAGGAACCTGTCATACCCGGCTGCGTGATGCGGGCTCGCCCCATCGGCATGTTACGGATGATCGACCAGGACCTGGAGGACATCAAGATCATCGCCATCCACGTCAACGATCCGATGTTTGAGAGTTACACGGACATCTCGCAATTGCCGCCGCACGTGCTGCGCGAGATGCAGCATTTCTTCGAGATTTACAAGGAATTGGAAAATGCCAAGCTGCCGGTGGTGGAGGATTTCCGTGGCCGGATCGATGCCCATACGGTCATCCGCGAATCCATCGCCGCGTACAAGCGCTTTCGCCCGCGACTTCTCAACTGTGAGTTCCCGGATTACTGAGACGCGTCCTGCCTTTGCACCGGAAGGAACCGGCAATGGACAGCGCAATACCCTTGTGCTACATAACCGAGGTTGTCGCGCGGTCAAAAAGGAAACGGGGATACGTGCGGTGCTGACGCCGGGGCAAGTCATTCAGTCGTGTCCGCCACGATGCGGGAGAGGACGGGTCGCATCCCCTCTTTCGGTGATGTTCCTTCTCGTTGTCTTCCTCGTTGCTCCCCCTTCGGCTCACGCGCACAAAGTGAAAGTCTGGGACTCTGCGACGGCGAAGGCTATCGCGGACGATGGTGGCCTACTCATCGCGGATTACGGGAGTTACCAACTATATGAAGTCGAGCATCTCCGGCCCGATCTGGTGACTGGAGACAAGGCGGAGGTACGCGACGATTACAATCATATCCGCCTCAACGTCGCGACCATTGATACTTCCACTGCGGCAGTCAATTCCGTCCGCCAGCCAGCCGCGACCTTTAGCGGCAAGCGGATGCATTTAATTCAGTTCGTTGGCCCAATGCAACCCGCCTGGCACGAGGCGCTGAGAAAAACCGGGGCGCAAATCATCGGTTACATTCCCGAGAATACCTATTTGGTGTACGGGGACGCTCCATCTCTCGCCAGGCTCCAGGGTTTGGCTGGCTCCATGTCGTCCGTGCAATGGCATGGCGAGTTCGCGGACAACTACAAGATTCAGCCGAACGCCTGGCTCCGGGACGACAAGGGCAATCTGAGACAATTCCGAACCGACGAGTTTGCGATCCAACTGGTGAACGACCCGGACGCCAACGCTGCAACCCTCGCCCTGATTGATCGCCTCAAGTTGGAGCCGATTCGGCGCCGCTACCATCTACTCCAGTACGTGAACCTGTTCGTGCGCCTCCATCCGCAGGATGTCAGCACGATTGCCAGCCAGCCGGATGTGGTTTCGATTCGCGCCTATTCGGAACCCAGGAAACAGGATGAGCGGCAGGATCAGATTATAGCCGGCGCCCTTTCAGGAAATACGCCGACCGGGCCGGGGTATCTGGAGTGGCTGGCCAGCATCGGTTTCACACAAGCCCAATTTGACGCTTCCGGGTTCGTGGTGGACATCAGCGATAGTGGCATTGACGACGGCACGACCATGCCGGGGCATTTCGCCCTCTACATGCTCGGCGACACCAACAACGCCAGCCGCGTCGTCTACAACCGACTGGAAGGTTCCCCCAATCGGCACAGCACGATCGCCGGCTGCGATGGCCATGGGAATATCAATGCGCACATCGTATGCGCCTATGACGGTCAGCCCGCCGCGTTTCCGCACACGGACAGCGCCGGGTTTTACTACGATCTGGGGGTGTGTCCCTTCGTCAGCGTCGGATCCTCCGTGATTTTCGATCCGGCGAATTTTACGAATCCAGACTACCCGACGTTGATATCCGAGGCCTACAACGACGGTGCCCGCATCAGCAATAACAGTTGGGGAGACACTGAGGGGGATGGATCGTACGATTCCGATTCGCAGGCGTACGACGCTCTGGTGCGCGACGCACAGCCCGACGGTTCGCCGTTCCCCACCAGCGGCAACCAGGAGATGGTGATTGTTTTCTCAGACGGTGATGGCGGCCCTGGCTCTCAAACCGTCACTCCGCCGGGCACCGGGAAGAACGTCATCGCCGTCGGGGCCGCGAAAAATGTCCGGTCCATGTCCACGGCCAATGGTGGCAATAATTCAGCCGGTCAAGATGGTTGCACCACGTTCGATACTGATGCGAACAGCGCGAACGACATCGTCAGCTTCTCCGGTCGTGGCCCGTGTTCTGACGGCCGGAGCAAGCCGGATCTCGTCGCGCCTGGCTCACATATTACCGGAGGCGCGCCACAGAGTTTCCCGCCGCCCGCGCCCGATGGCACCGGGTCCGCGCTGCCGTGCTTTCTTACCATCAATGCCAATGATATCGGCATTTGCGGAGAACCGGGCAGCGGGATGATTGGCGCCAGCAACTTTTTCCCTGTCGGCCAGGAATTCTTCACCGAGTCCTCCGGGACGAGCCATTCTGCCCCCGCCGTCGCCGGCGCCTGCGCGCTGTTACGACAATACTTCATTAACCAGTCACTCCAGCCGCCGAGTCCGGCGATGACCAAGGCATACCTGATGAACTCCACCCGCTATATGACCGGCGTCGACGCCGATGACGACCTTTGGTCGAACAACCAGGGCATGGGAGAACTGGATCTCGGGACCGCCTTCGACGGTGTGGTGCGCACATTGCGGGACGAAGTCCCCGCCGATATATTCACCGCCAGCGGCCAAACGCGGACGTTCCTGGGAACAATCAACGATCCGTCCCAACCATTCCGGATCACGCTGGCCTGGACCGACGCACCCGGCAGCACGATTGGCGCGGCGCTCAACAACGATCTCGACCTGACGGTGTCGGTCGGTGGAAGTATCTACAAGGGCAATGTCTTTCGCGGCAGCCATTCTGTTACCGGTGGGTCGGCGGATCATCTGAACAACGTCGAGAGCGTCTTCCTGCCCGCCGGCGTGACCGGCGATTTCATCGTCACGATCACCGCCGACAACATCAACTCCGACGCCATGGGCAATGGAGATACAGTGGACCAGGATTTTGCCCTCGTCATCTACAACGGCATCGCGACGATCAACAACTGCATCTTTTCGCTCGGCTCGACGAGTGCCAGTTTTGCCTCGGCGGGTGGCTCCAGCAACGTGCAGGTGGCGGCCATCGGCACCAATTGCATCTGGTTCGCCGCCAGTAATAGTGGCTTCATCACCATCACCTCCGGCAGCGGCGGCTCTAACAGTAGCCCCGTCAGTTACGCGGTCGCCTCGAACACAGTCACCACCGCCCGCAGCGGCACCATGACCATTGCTGGCCAGACGTTCACGGTCGACCAGTCCGGTGTGTGCCTTTACTCGTTGGCCCCGGCAATTGTGAATCTCCCTGCGGCAGGCAGCACCTCCAAGAGCGTGACGGTAAAGGCTGGCCGCGACTGTGCGTGGACCGCCGTCAGCAACGATTCCTTCATCACCATCACCGCAGGACCTAATGGCGTGGGCAATGGCACGGTCCGGTACGCCGTTCCCGGCAATACCAACACCGTACCTCTCAGCGGCACGATGACCATTGCGGGGCAAACGGTCACCATTCATCAGGCGGCCGGTGGATGCGTGTATGGACTCAGCCCAACGAAGGCCAAATTCAGTGCGGCAGGCGGTTCCAAGACCGTGAATGTCAAACCGCGATTCGCCGACTGTGTGTGGACCGCCGTCAGCAATGATCCATTTATCACCATCGTCACAGGAACGAACGGTGTCGGCAAGGGCATTGTTGGCTACGCCGTCGCCGCGAACACAAACCTGGCAACGCGCATTGGGACGATGACCATCGCCGGGCAAGCGTACATCGTCACACAGTCAGCCGCACCTTGATCCGACCAGCACCGGCCCACTAGGACATTCGGGGCCGCGTCCGTCACCATTCATTCTCCACGCGCACGACCCATTGGGGGTGCATGTTGTGGGCGGTCAGAAACGCGATGACTGTCTCCTTATCGGGCGCTTCGAACTCACACAGGAGCTTCCCCTCCAATGAATCGGAAACACAGCGGATGGTCTTCACGGTTTCATCGCGCTTCAATTCACCGATGAGCGCCTGCAACGCCTGACGCGTCAGGCACGCCACCGTATGCTGACTGATATACCGCGACATGGCGTTGTTATGGCGGGCGATTGGACATGGCGCAACGCTTTTTTAGCTGGATTGCCTCGGGGAGTCTTCAGCGATAAGATGCGGACGAGGAGAGCAACATGAAGAGTTTTTTCATCGGGCTGATCGTGGGGGCGCTTCTGACGGCGGGAACCGGCTGGTATTTCGTCGTTGGTCGAAATGATCCCCGCGTAGCGCATGCGTGGTATATGGTCGATGCCGAGTTGGCGGTCTGGCATTTGCACGGTGACGATATACGCGACGAACTCAATCGCACCGGCAAGGTGCTGCGCCGACAGGCCGTCGAATTCGGCGCCGCCATGGCCAGCGCTTCCTCGGATGCGGCGATCACCGGCAAAATCAAAGCCAAGTATGCGATCGACCACGACCTGTCCACCTTCAGCATTTCGGTCAACACCACAGATGGCCGCGTCACGCTGGCCGGCAACGTCCGGTCGCACCAGCAGATCGGCAAAGCCATGCTCATCGCGCTCGAAACCGACGGCGTGCGCGAGGTGAATTCCACACTTCAAGTGAAGAAAGCCCAGTCATGAATAAAAAGGAAATTGCCGAAGTTTTCGAGGAGATTGGCGCGTTGCTCGAATTAAAGGGCGACAACCCGTTTCGCGTCCGCGCCTATTACAACGCGGCGCGGATGGTCGACGGCCTGCAAGAAGACATCGGCACATTGATCAAGGAAGAGCGCCTCACCGACATCAAAGGTATCGGCAAAGACCTCGCGGCCAAAATCACCGAGTTGTATACGACGAACAAGCTGCAGTTTTACGACGAACTGAAATCGTCAATGCCGCAGGGGCTGCTCGAGATGCTCAAGATCCCGGGTTTCGGCCCGAAACGCGCGAAGATTCTGTACGACAAGCTCAAGATCGATTCCATCGAGAAACTTGAGGCGGCCTGCAAGGCCGGCAAAATTGCCGCGCTCGATGGTTTCGGCGAGAAATCGCAACAGAAAATCCTCGAAGGCATCGTGCTCGTACGGCAGTTCGGCGGTCGGCACCGTTACGACAAGGCCTACGCGGTCGCTCAGCCGATCATTGAAGCGTTGCGGTCGCATGACGGCGTTATCCGCTGCAGTATTGCCGGTAGTTTGCTCCGTCGCCGTGAGACCATTGGCGATATCGATTTTCTCGTCAGCGCCAAACCGAAGGACGCGCAGGGCATCATCGAGGACTTTGTTCAGATCCCCGGCATCATCACCGTCAGCGCCAAGGGCGAGACGAAAGCCAGCGTGGTGCTGAAAGGGGGCATTCAAGCGGACTTGCGCGTCGTCACTGACGACCAATATGCCTTCGCGCTGAATTATTTCACGGGCGGCAAAGAACACAACGTGGCGTTGCGTGCTCGCGCGTTGAAACTCAAGAAGCTTTCGTTGAATGAATACGGCTTCTCGCCCGCTGCTGAAAAAGAAAAGAGCGCCAAGGAACTCGGCAGTTCTATCAAATGCAAGACCGAGGAGGAATTGTACGAGGCGCTCAAGCTGGACTACGTTCCGCCTGAGTTGCGCGAGGATATGGGCGAGATCGAAGCCGCCGAAAATGGCACGCTACCGAAATTGATCGAGTTGGAGAACCTGCGCGGCACGTTCCACTGCCATTCCACGTGGAGCGACGGCATTGCAACCGTCGAGGCGATGGCCGAAGGCGCGATGGACCTGGGCCTCCAGTATCTCGGCATGGCCGACCACAGCAAGTCCGAGCATCAGGCGAACGGTCTCGACGAAAAACGTGTCCGCCAGCAGGGCGAGGAAATCAAGAAACTCAATGCGAAGTTCGCCAAAGAGGGTTTCCGGATATTCTTCGGCACCGAATGCGACATTCTCAGCGATGGCTCACTCGATTTCGACGACAAGACGCTCGCGCTCTTCGATTACGTCGTCGCCAGCGTCCACCAGGGCTTCAACATGGACGCCGACAAGATGACCAAACGCATCTGCAAGGCGCTCGCGCATCCCAAGGTCACAATGCTGGGCCACCCCACGGGCCGCTTGTTGCTGGAGCGCGAAGGGTACGCGGTCAACATGCCCGAGGTCATCGCCACCGCCGCCAAACACAACAAGATCATCGAGATCAACGCCCACCCCTACCGCCTCGACATGGATTGGCGTCTCTGGAAACACGCCAAGGAACTCGGCGTGAAATGCTCCATCAACCCCGACGCCCACAACATCCCCGACCTTCAATACATCGCCGTCGGCATCGGCATCGCCCGCAAAGGTTGGTTGGAGAAAAAGGATGTGATCAATTGTTTGCCATTGAAGGACGTGGAGAAGGCGTTGGAGAAAATGAGATCTGGCTGAGAGACGCCTTCAATGATAGCGTGGCTGGTGAGTCATGGACTCATCGGAAGTATTCTTTGCAGCCGGTGCCATTGCGCTTGCTCTCCTGCCAGCGTTTTTGTTTGGGCTTGCTGGAGGACTTTGGTGCTGGCGAGTTCGCACGTCAATCCTCATCGGCCTTACGATCGGACTATTCGCCACAGTAGTCCCGATCATGTATCAGAGCAGAAATCCAATGGTTCTTTGGGGAGAAACGGCCTACAAGCTTTTCCTTTTCTTTGTGGTGCCTGCGGTGCTGGGAGGTTTGGTTGGTCCGAAAGTGAGATCGCGATCTCTTCAGCGCTACCCCGTGGTCCTTACCATGTTTGCTTGCCTGCTTGGTGCACTTGGCTACATGTTTCTCTTGCTAGCGTGGTCGCCAGCTCGTGCAATAGCACTACAGGAGATTTGCAGTGGCCATCTCAAGAAAATCGGTTGGGCTCTTTCCATGTATGCCGATGCGCACCAGGGACATTTGCCGCCAGAAGACGGTGCCAAAGGTCTGGATTATTTGCTCCGCGAGAACTTTCTCAATGCGACGAATGATGTAGCGGTGTTCCTCTGTCCTTACGACCAGATTCGCCACAAGGCCGGGGTGGGTGAACCACTGACAGAAGACTCCGTTTCCTACGTTTACAAGGGGAGCCTCTGGCAACCCGGGAGCCCCGCAAATGCAGTCCCTATCTGCTGGGATAAAATCGAAAACCATCGCAGTATAGGTCTCAATGTGTTGTTCAAAGATGGGCACGTGGAATGGGTGCGGCTCAAACGATGGGAAAAGATCAAGCCTGCTCAATAGCACGTCGTGTGGAGGGCGAGCCTCCCGGCGAGCCGCTCCCCCGTATCATTCGGCAGGAGCTTCGCCTAGGCAATGGGTAGTGCCCGAACAGAATATTGAACTCTGTGATCTGCGCAATTCGGCTCGCCGGGAGGCTCGCCCTCCAAAAGAAGAGAATGGAGACGCAGACAGATGCTCAAAGCCAGCGTAGTTCGTTTAGTTCACCTTGGTATGGCCACTCGTTGGGTTCCCTGACAAGCCCGTGCCGTACAGGATTCATGCGCACGTAGTTCCACTTCTGACTATAGCTTTCGTCGTTGCGCAATTGCCTGTCCCAGAAATCGGACTGCCAAATCGGTCTTTCTTCTGGCCCCGGCCAACGACGCGTAGCCAGCGATTTCCAATAACGCACCCAATTACCGACGGGCAGTGGATCCAGCCGGGCTGGGCCGCAAAACAAGTGAATATGATCTGGCATAACTACGAACCGGCCCACGAGCCAATCATTAGAATCGCTCCACACAGCTTGCAGAACAGCCAGCACTTCCGTCCGCGCAAGAATTGGTCTCCGCCCGCGTGTGCACAGCGTTACAAATATGATGGGCGGACTGTCCCAAGATTGCACGACGGGAGGATGGACTGGACGGCGGCGTTTCCGGAGCATCTCGTGAGAATAGGACATCGTTTGCGTGAATCAAGTCCGCACGCACGGCTCGGCGGGAGCCTCGCCCTCCAAAAACGGCTGCAGAAAAACTTCGCCCTGCGCTGCCAGAAAATTCTTGTGATGCGTGTCCGCGTGCCGGAAAAGTTTTGACGAGATTGAATCGTTGCGTATAGTGCGCATCAGTCGTCACCCCACCGCGACTACGCAAGGAGGATTGGGAATCCGAGCTTCCACTGGACGGAAGTTGTGTCGCTGCGATTCCCGCAAACCAGCTCGTCATCAGGAGTGTCGTGTTCATGGAACTGCTTCAGCAACTCATCTCGCTCGCCCAGGATTTTCTCAATCGTGAACCTACCCTCGCGCTTGTGCTCGGTGGATCATTCGTCGCGGCGTTTTTCACTGCGGTGCTACGCACGCATCGCCCTGAAAAGCCAAGAAATCCCCTACAGGCCGTCGGTCTCCAACTCCTCCAGACCGGCTGGGCGCTGATCCTCGTCGGATTCCTCATGTGTGCTGTGGTCGTGATGAAACGTTGCTTGAACGAGGCGCTTTCGGACTTCCGTCAAACCCATGGTCGCGTCAGCGAGGCCAATTACGAAGCGGTCCAGACCATTTGGGGACCGGAACAGAGCCAGCAGGAGTTGGCTGTTCAATTCGGCTATGACGAGGAAGTGACCGAACGGGTTGAATTCGATGACCCGACCAAGCCTGCACTCATCAAGAAACATACGGAACACCGCACGGTGGCGGGGAACGCTTTCGAGAGTGCTCGGCACGACGTCACCTTGCGCCAGAATCCTCGCCAGAAAGGCTCAGCCATCTACCCCGGGTACGAAACGGAGGCCGCCTTCACCTACAAACTGCGCTATCCGGGCGATCGTGACGCCACGGCTTCGCTCCGATTTCCGATGCCGTCAGCTTCGATGGTTGCCAATGATCTGGTGGTAAACCTGAACGGCGCGAGTGCCCTCAGCCAGATGGAAATCAAGAACGGCGCGCTGGTGCTGGAACTGGATGTGCAAAAAGGCTGGACCGCCGACCTGGAGATCAAGTTCAAGAGCCGCGGCGTGTCGTACTGGTATTTTCAAATCAGCGAACCACGCGTCATCCGTGACTTCACGTTGACCCTGCACCTGCCCGATCTGCCCAAGGACAAACTCAATTATCCCGAAGGCTGCATGACCCCGACGGAAATCACTCCCACGGCGGACAAGCGTGGTTGCGACCTGATCTATCGCCTCGGGGATGCCGTGTCCACGAAGGGCATGGGAATCGCGCTCTCCCGGCCCGAACAGCCGGGCAAGATCATGGACGCCGTTCTGGCGGAAACACCGACCGCGTGGACACTTTTGTTCTCGGCGACGATCTTCGGCTTGAGTCTGGCGGGAATCCGCTCGGCAGTGCTATTCGACATCCTCGTCGGCGCCGCCGCCGTCTTTGCCTATGGCCTGCTCGGCAACTTCCACGACATTGTGTTCGGCTTTTGGGGATCGGCGGTGGTCGTTCTCGTCCCGCTGTTCGCGCTGCTGGCCTGGATGCTTACCCGCGCCGTCGCGGGATCGGCGGGCAAGCTGCTCGCGGCCGAACTGGTGCTGTTCGGCATTCTCTATCCGTCCCTTGCCGGCTTGGACGCCCGCCGCCAAACGCTGTATCTGAACCTATGCGCCGTCATTCTGTTGGTGATTACCACCTGGCAGATTGTACACTGGACAGGCAACCCCATCGCGTCTGCCGTTACTGATGGGAATCGCGCCACAGCGACCTGACAGACACAATTTTGATTTTGGCGTTGGAAAGCGGCCAACTCTTGGCTACGTTGGTCGTGCAGAGGAGGTGGCAGATGGCTGGTCGCGCACAAAAAGCGGCGTCGTTGGGATCGTTCTTGATGGAATTGGTCGTGTACGCGGTCTTCGTCTTCGCCTACTTCTTTCTGGTCCTCCACTTTCTAGGCAACTGGGTCGACCGCATCTTCAACCAAAACAGGACACTGTACGCCGGTGTGGCGCTCGCGTTGATCGTGCTGCAAGGCGTCGCGTTGGAAATGTTGACCACCGCCCTGTTGCGGGTGATTCGACGCAAGGTGGAGTGAGCCATGGATTTCCTGATCTCCGGCACCCACATCAGCCCCGTCTATCTGATCGTCGTGGGGTTCATCATCGGAATCTGCGGCGGTTTCTTCGGAGTCGGCGGAAGTTTTCTGGCCGGCCCGGCGTTGTTTGCCGTGGGAGTGCCGATGAACTTTGTGATCGGCACGGATCTCGCGCACATTGTCGGGAAATCCATCGTGGCGGCCAAGAAACATCGGGCGCTGGGCAACGTGGACATCAAGCTGGGCCTGATCATGGTGATCGGCACCATCGCCGGCGTGGAGACCGGCGCGCAAATCATCCAGCAGTTGAAACGGCATGCGAACGTGGATTTGGTGGTCGCGATTGCGTTCGTGATCGTCCTCGTGTCGATTTCTGCCTTCATCGGCTGGGAGAGCTGGCAGACGCTGAAGATGCGAAGACCCAGGCGCAAGGGCAAGGCGCGGGGAAATCGGGGCATTAAACAGGATGAGTCGGCCATTGCGTACGTCGCCAAACGGCTGCATCGCTTCCACCTGCCACCGATGATTTCGCTGCCGAATTCGGGCATCGAGCAAATCTCGTTGTGGATGATCCTGACGATAGCGTACATCGGCGGCGTATTCAGCGGATTTCTGGGCGGGGGTGCCGGGTACATCCGCATGCCGGCGATGGTCTACTTGCTGGGCGTTCCCACTCACGTGGCCGTGGGAACCGATTTGTTCGAAGTGGTGATCTCGGCCAGCTACGGCACGTTCACGCACGCCCTCAAGGGCAACGTCGATATTTTGATCGCGCTGGTCATGCACACGGGCGCGGCGATCGGCGCGCAAATCGGCGCGACCTTGACCCAATACTTTCAAGGCACGCGCATTCGGCTGGCGTTCGTGCCCCTGCCGTTGATCGGCGCGGGGCTGATTATTTACAGCCTCTTGACGGGCCATCACCTGAAATGAAGCGAGCGAACCCATGAAAATCCTCTTTTGCAGCGACGGTTCGGCCCAAGCGGAGAACGCCGTGCGGTTCGGCGCGTTGATCGCCGCCGCGTGCCGAGCGGAAACCTCGATCCTGGGAATCGTCGAAAAAAGCGGGCAGGAAGACGCGCTTCTGCAATCGCTTCGTCGCGCACAAGACATATTGAAAGAATTCCAACTTGATGCCGAGTTGATCACCAAAGCGGGCCGCCCCGTGCCCGAGATTGTCAAACGCACGCGGGAGACCCCGTACGATCTCGTGGTGATTGGCACCGTGCGCAAAGGCGCTCGCGGGCCACTATCGATGTCCGCGCGCGCCTACAAGATCATTGAGTCAGTTGCGCCACCCGTGCTGGCGGTCACCGGAGAACGCGCCATGCTACGAAACATTCTTCTGTGCACCGGGGGCACGCCGCAAGCCGATGCGACCGTGCAATTCACAGGCGACATCGCCCGCCAGATGGGGGCGACGATCCGCCTCTTGCACGTTGTGGCCGAACCACCCGCGATGTACGCCAATTTGATCAAATCGGAAGAGGACACCGGCCAACTGTTACAGTCCAACTCCATACTCGGCCGCAGCCTGCGTCACCAAAAGCAGCTTCTCGAAACAATGGGGGTCCCCTGTGAAATTCTCGTACGCCACGGTCTCGTCCTGAACGAACTGCTGGCAGAACTGCGGCAATCCGACTACGACCTGGTCGTCTCTGGTTCCTCTCCCGCCGGCGACAAGCTGCGTACTTATGTGATGGGCAATGTCACCCGCGAGATCGTCAACCGTGCCGAATTGCCCGTGCTCGTTGTGCGAAGCGAAACGCAACGCCGCCGCGGCGTCGGCAATTTGGTAACGCATCTGCTGCATGGTCCGAAGGGAACATCCAAGCCACGGGCTTCCTGACGGGCGGCGTTTCTGTCCGCAGTTGCCAAGTGACCTATTCGCTGGCATCTTGTCCTACGATCATGGTGACCAATGGATCCTGACCTCAAGGCGTTTCTCGAATCGTGGCCGTACGATCCGGATGAGCCCGTGCGCGTGGTGACCCTCGCTGACGGACGTAGCGTCATGCAGGTGCGCCTGCCGCTTGGCATCGAGCAATATGAACTCGATGGTCGTCCCGACGGCGAACGCCCGCTCGATACGGAATCCGTGCTGGACCACCATCTCGCGCAGCTCGAAAAAGCCAAGGCTGACGGCAAGGAGTCCGTCTTCCGCCTCAACCCAGACGAGTGTGTCGAGTTATTCAATGAAGGCGTGCTGTACTACTATCGCTATTTGCATTTGTTCCAACTCAAGGACTGGCCGCGCACCGTCCGCGACACGGTGCGGAACCTGCGGCTCTTCGATTTGATCCACCGCTACGCCGCGCGCGAGGAAGACAAGCGCTATCTTGAGCAATGGCGCCCGTACGTCCTCCGTGTCCACGCCATCGCCGCCGCGATGATCGAACTGGAAGAAAACGATCACCAGAAGGCCCTCGCCATTGTGAAAGCTACCGCCGAAACCATCGGGTCCCTGCCGGAAATCGATGAGGACACGTTCAAGTTCGAACGCCATCGCTCCCTGGAAGCCCTGCATGAACTGGCCGACCAGATCGAGAAGAGCAAACCGTTGACCGAACTCGAGAACCTCGAGCGTCAGCTAGATGCCGCCGTCACTACCGAGCACTACGAGCGCGCCGCCAAACTGCGCGACCGCATCCGCGGGTTGCGTCAGGACGACAGGAAAGCGTAGCTGCGAGGGCCAGCCTGATCCAATAATGAGGGGCGAGAGGTGCATTGTTGTGTCCGTCTGTGAATCCGGACATTGGTGAACGGGCTGTTTCCGTTTGCCGTTACCGGGCTCGACTTTCGGTTCACCAACGCTCCTCGTGACCACCTCGGCGAACATTTCCAGAGACCCCGACGGGAATTCTTTGGTTTTGGTCATGCTCGCGTTAACATCTTTTTAACGCGGTGGCGCGGGCTTTTAATTATCGCTCCTCCCCGAACGCTGTCATGCTTCAGTCATGAAAGCGAACGAGATTATCCAACTGGTGTTGTACTTCGGCCTGTTGATCGGCCTGACGCCGGTGCTGGGCGGATTCATGGCGCGAGTGTTTGGCGGGGGGAAGACCTTCTTGCAGCCCGTGCTCCAGCCGATCGAACATTGGATTTATCGTCTCGGCGGTGTGAAGCCCGACGAGGAAATGTCGTGGAAGCGGTATTTCGCGGCGGTGCTCATCTTCAACGTCACCGGAATCATCAGTCTGATGGCGCTGGAAATGACGCAGGCATGGTTGCCCTTGAACCCACAGAAGTTTCCGAATGTCCCGTGGGCCTTGGCGCTGAACACGGCGATCAGTTTTATTACCAACACCAACTGGCAGGCATACTCGGGCGAAAACACCATGAGTTACCTGACACAAATGGCCGGGTTGGCCGTGCACAACTTCCTTAGCGCGGCGACCGGCATCGCGATCCTTGTGGCCTTTGCACGCGGTCTGAAACGCGCCTCGTCGAATTTTCTCGGTAGTTTCTGGGTGGACGTTACGCGGACGACGCTCTACGTGCTGCTACCGTTTTCAGCGATTGTCACCATCGTACTGGTTAGCCAGGGTGTGGTACAGAATTTCAAGCCGTACACGGACGCGAGGCTGGTCGAAGCGTACACGACGCAGGTACCGAAGACGGATGACAAGGGCCAGCCGGTCAATGGCCCCGACGGCAAACCGGTGATGGTGGACCAACGGGTGGAGACGCAGAGCATTCCGGTGGGACCGGCGGCGTCGCAGATCGCCATCAAGCAGCTCGGCACCAACGGCGGCGGGTTCTACGGCCAGAACAGCGCCCACCCGTTTGAGAACCCAACCCCGTTCAGCAATTTCGTGGAAATGTTCGGGCTAATCATCCTGGCGGCGGCACTCGTCTATGCATTTGGCGTCCTGGTTGGGGACCGCCGGCATGCTTGGGTGTTGTTTGGAGTGATGCTGGTATTACTGGTTGGCGCCTTTACGTTGGCGTGGTGGGCGGAGACGCGACCCAACCCGGTCGTTGGCAACGTGCTACCATTGCTCGAAGGAAAAGAACAGCGGTTCGGTGTGATGAACAGCGTGTTGTTCGGCGTGGCTACGACCGGGACGTCCTGTGGCGCGGTCAACGCCATGCACGACAGTTTCATGCCGCTTGCGGGCCTGGCGCCGCTGTGGAATCTCATGCTCGGTTGCATTGTGTTCGGCGGGGTGGGAGCGGGTTTGTACGGCATCCTGCTGCACGTGTTGCTCGCGGTGTTCATCGCCGGACTGATGGTGGGACGCACACCGGAGTATTTGGGCAAGAAGGTCCAGGCGTGGGAAGCGACCTGGGCAGTGGTGGGAATCCTCATCCCGAACTTCCTGATTCTGATCGGCTCGGCGGTCGCCTGCAGTGTACCGACGGGGCTTTCGAGCCTGGGCAATGCCGGGCCGCACGGTCTCAGCGAAATCTTTTACGCGTATGCCTCGTCTGCGAACAATAACGGCAGCGCGTTCGCTGGATTGAGTGCCAACACGAACTTTTACAATCTGACTCTCGGCGCGGCCATGTTCCTCGGCCGGTTCAGCGTCGCGTTCTCCGCGCTGGCGATTGCGGGCGGCTTCGCGGCGAAGAAGACCGTATCCGCTTCGCCGGGAACGCTTCCGACAAGCGGGCTGACTTTCGGGTGTGTATTGTTCGGCATCATCCTGATCGTGGCGGCGCTGACGTTTTTTCCGGCACTGTGTTTGGGGCCAATCATCGAACACGGTCTAATGTTGGCTGGTCGCGTTTTCTAAGAGGAAATTCATGAGCACAAAAGTTGAAATCAAATACTCGGAACTGGTGCAGCAGGCGGTCATCGACGCGTTCAAGAAACTGAACCCGCGCGATGAAATCAAGAACCTGGTCATGTTCGTCGTCTGGGTGGGGTCGATCATGACGACCGTCTTCCTGTTTCTGCCGCACCAGTTCACCAGCTTCAACATCCAGATCTGCCTCTGGCTGTGGTTCACGTGCCTGTTCGCCAACTTCGCCGAAGCGATGGCCGAGGGACGCGGCAAGGCCCACGCCGATGCGTTGCGCCGAATGCGGACAAAGACGATGGCCCGCAAATTCGTCAAGGGCAAGGAAGTCTCCGTGGCCAGCGCCGAGTTGAAGATCGGCGAACTGTTTGTCTGCGAGACTGGAGATACGATTCCCGCCGACGGCGAAATCGTCGAAGGCATCGCGACGGTGGACGAATCCGCAATCACGGGTGAGTCCGCGCCGGTCATCCGCGAAAGCGGCGGTGACCGGAGTGCGGTGACCGGTGGAACAAAGGTCATTAGCGACAAGATCATCGTCCGGGTGACTGCCGAACAGGGCAATTCGTTCCTGGACCGGATGATTGCGATGATCGAAGGCGCACGGCGCCAAAAAACACCAAATGAAATTGCGTTGAACATCGTGCTGGTCAGCCTGACGGCGCTATTCATCCTCGTCGTCGTCACCTTGCCACCGTATGCCCATTACAACGAAGCCGCCGCCGGTCAGAAGGGCGTGGTGCTGACGTCGATTCCCGTGCTGCTGGCGCTCATCGTGTGTTTGATTCCTACGACCATCGGTGGACTCCTCAGCGCCATCGGTATCGCGGGCATTGACCGGTTGATGCGCCGCAACGTGTTGGCCACCAGTGGCCGCGCGGTCGAGGCGGCCGGTGACGTCGACGTGCTGTTGCTCGACAAGACAGGCACGATCACGCTGGGCAACCGGATGGCCACTGAGTTCCTTCCCGCGCCGGGCGTGCCGGTAGAGGAACTGGCTGACTCCGCGCAACTCGCGTCGCTCGCCGACGAAACTCCGGAAGGCCGGTCCATCGTCGTGCTGGCGAAAGAAAAATACAACCTGCGCGGGCGCGAAGTGGCTGAGCCGCAGGCGAAGTTTGTGAAGTTCACCGCGCAAACACGGATGAGCGGCCTCGATTTGATCGATCCCGACGGCAAAGGCGTGCGCGTAATTCGCAAAGGCGCGGCTGACTCCATCCGCCGTCACGTCGAACAGCGGGGCGGCCTCTACCCGAAGGCGGTCGAACAGGTCGTATTCGACATCTCAACCCAGGGCGGCACGCCGTTGGTGGTCACGGATGGCTCGCGCGTGATGGGAGTGATTCGCTTGAAGGACGTGGTGAAGGGAGGCATCAAGGAGCGCTTCGCGCAGTTGCGCAAGATGGGCGTGCGCACCGTGATGATCACGGGCGACAATCCGCAGACGGCAGCCGCCATCGCCGCGGAAGCCGGTGTGGACGATTTCATCGCCCAGGCCAAGCCGGAAGACAAGCTCGCCCGCATCCGCAAGGAGCAGGAAGGCGGCAAATTGATCGCCATGATCGGCGACGGCACGAACGATGCGCCCGCGCTGGCACAAGCGGATGTGGGCGTGGCGATGAACACGGGCACGCAGGCCGCGCGCGAGGCCGGCAACATGGTGGACCTTGATAGCAATCCGACGAAACTCATCGAGGTCGTCGAAATCGGGAAGCAACTGCTGATGACACGCGGCGCATTAACTACGTTCAGCATCGCCAACGACGTGTCGAAGTATTTCGCGATCCTGCCGGCGATGTTTGGCGCCTTGTACGCCACCACCGCGGGCGGCCACGGGCCGCTCAACAAGTTGAACATCATGGCGCTGCATTCGCCCGAAAGCGCAATCCTTAGCGCGGTGATTTTCAATGCGCTGATCATTGTGGCGCTGATTCCACTCGCGTTGAAAGGCGTGAAGTATGAACCACTTGGCGCGGCGGTCATTCTGCGCAAGAACATGCTGATCTACGGCGTGGGCGGGATCATTATCCCGTTCATCTTCATCAAACTGATTGATGTACTGCTCGTCGCGACGCATCTGGCGTCGTAAATCGGGAAAGGAACAACCATGAAACTTCTCATTCAATCGATATTGCTTACCATCGTGTTCACCGTGTTGACGGGTGTGATGTACCCGCTCGTCATGACGGGAATCGCACAGGTTGCCTTCCACGACAAAGCCAACGGCAGCCTGATTGAGCGCAACGGGCAGGTCATCGGATCCGAGTTGCTGGCGCAGCAGTTTACAGGTGACAAGTATTTCTGGCCGCGACCCTCGGCGGGCAGTTACGCCACGGTGCCCTCGGGTGCCAGCAACCTCGGTCCGACCAGTCAGGCGTTGCAATCCAATGTGACCGCCAACGCCGTCGCCTTCCGTACCGGCAACAAGCTGGCGGCGGACGCGCCGGTACCGGCCGACATGGTGTTTACCTCCGCCAGTGGACTGGATCCACACATCAGCCCCGAAGCGGCGCGACTACAGGTCGCCCGCGTCGCGGCGGCGCGCAGTCTCAGCGTGGATCAGGTCAAGGAGTTGGTGGAGAAGTTTGTGGAGTCGCCGCAGTGGGGCATCTTCGGCGAATCGCGGGTGAACGTTCTGCGGCTGAACGTGGCGCTGGATGAGATGGACGCCAAGAAGACGGAAGGAAAAGCCAATGTGAACGGCTAGGCGGTCGAAGATGGAACTCCCTCCATTTCGAAAGCCCGTGCGGCAATCCACCAACTCGGCCCGATCCGGCCTGCAGATTCGCCGGATTCTCGTGCCCGTGGATTTTTTGGATGCCACGGCATCGGCGCTGCGGTACGCGGCGGCATTCGCGCGGGAATATCACGCCATGATCACGCTGCTGCATGTCGTTCAGCCCGATGGTTCACACAGGCGGCGGAACGTCTCGCGGGAGCGCCTGATTGACGAGATGATAGAAATCGGCGAGTGTCAGCTCCGCAAGCTGGTGGACGTGATCTGGGGAGACGAGATTGCGACCGACATTGTGGTGGCTTCGGGAAAACCGTATCTCCAGATTGCCAACGAAGCGAAAGAAACCAACGCGGACATGATTATCATGGCCAGCCATGGAGTGGTCGGTTCGTGGGGATTTTTCCGACGTAGTACGGTGGCGAAGGTCATTCGGCATGCCCCCTGCCCTGTATTGGTTGTGCCGCTGTTTGAACGGGGCATCGTGGCGAACTCTCCATTGGAAGTGAATTCCGACCGCTAACGGCCTGAGCAGGATATTTACCATGCGACTCGGCTTCCAACCGACACCCAGAGAGTCCGCGCTGCTCGAACGCGCTGCGCGTGCTCGCGAAGCAGCCGGAAACGGCGCCGTCAGTCAGGCGCACTTTACGTTGGGGCTGGGTCCGGGGGACATCCTGGACGACCGGTTCCTGCTGACTGAAGTCATCAGCGAAGGAGGGATGGCGACGGTTTTCAAGGCGCAGGATCTGCCCAACGAGAATCAGGCCGTGGCGGTAAAAGTGCCGCACCTCGGAATCGAGAGCAACCCGGCCTCCTATGCGCGATTTCAACGCGAAGAAAGAATCGGCTGCCGGCTGAACCATCCGTTTGTCCTGAAGTTTGTGCCACTGAACGGCAGCCGGTCCCGGCCGTACATCGTCACCGAATACCTGCGGGGCTGCACGTTGTCGCATCTATTGAGCCGGATCAGTCCGCTGCCGGAAAAGGACGCCCTCAAGTTCGGCAGCCTGATCTGCGAGGCGCTACAGTATATGCACGGGCAGGGGGTGGTTCATCGGGACCTGAAACCGAGCAACGTGATGTTCTGTCTCGACGGCACAATCCGCATCATGGACTTCGGGATTTCCCAGGCGAACGAAGGGCGGCGCATGACGTTTGTCGGGTTCACCCCGGCGATGGGCACGCCGGACTACATTGCGCCGGAGCAGATCAAAGGCCGGCGCGGGGACCAGCGCACCGACATCTACAGCCTGGGCGCAATGCTGTACGAGATGCTGACGGGGACAACCCCGTTCGACGGCGACGATCCCTTCATCATCATGAACACGCGGACATCGGGCGACCCGACGGCTCCGCGGACGGTGAATCCCCAGCTTTCACCGCAGGCCGAAGAGATAGTTTTGCGCGCCCTCCAACGCGATCCCTCCCGGCGCTATCCAACGGCAGCCGCGATGAAGGCGGACCTGGATGCGCCGGATAAAGTCCGCGTCACGGGACTCTGCAATTCGTTGCAAGAGTCCACGCGTTGGAGGCGATTTTTATTGTTGGCTCGCTGGATCTCGATTACCTGCATCCTGCCGTTGGCGGTCCAGGTCCTTTTGTTCCTGTGGCTCTGGCATCATTATGCAAAAAAGCATTGACAGAAAAATGTGCCTGGATCACCGCTGGTGAGCGCCTTGTGGTAGCATGATGAGATGAATGTTATAGCGTGGCTCATCTTCATTGCGGCGGCGATTCTTGAGGTTGGGGGCGACGCGGTAGTGCGTCGCGGATTACGGGGCGGCGGCGCGGCTTTCATCGTCGGAGGATTTGTCATGTTGGGCTGCTATGGCCTCGTCGTGAACTCCGTCAAATGGGATTTTTCCAGACTCATTGGCGTGTACGTCGCCTTTTTCGCCCTGGTCAGCGTGCTGGTGGGACGGTTTGTGTTCAAGGAGAGCATTCCGTTGTCGACCTGGGCCGGCTTGGTCTTGATTCTCGCCGGTGGCATGGTCATTCAGTTCGGACGGCAATGATGGTTTTTTATCATGGAGAAATGCCTCGCAAGAGATAAGATGATCGCATGACCGAGGAGCCCCAGCGGCCCAATCCGGATGCGTTGCTCGCGGAAATCCAGCGCGAGGAACAGGCGGCGAAGCGCGGGCAACTGAAGATTTTTTTTGGCATGTGCCCCGGCGTGGGCAAGACCTATGCCATGCTGGAGGCGGCCCAGGCGCGGCTGCGGGAGGGAATCGACGTGGTCGTCGGCGTCGTCGAGACGCACGGGCGCAAGGAGACCTATGAATTGCTCGCCGGGCTGCCAATCATTTCCCGCAAGAAGATCGACTACCGCGGCGTGACGTTGCAGGAGATGGACATCGACGCCATTCTGACGCGGCGTCCGCAACTGGTCATTGTGGATGAACTGGCCCACACCAATGCGCCGGGCAGCCGCCATCCGAAACGCTACCAGGATGCGCTTGAGTTGGTGGATGCCGGCATCGACGTGTACAGCACGCTCAACGTCCAGCATTTGGAAAGCCGCGTGGACGTGGTGCAGCAAATCTCGGGCGTGGTGGTGCGCGAGGCCGTGCCCGATTCGGTGCTGGATCAAGCCGACGAGATCGAACTCATCGATCTCACCCCCGACCAGCTTCGCAAACGACTGGGTGAAGGCAAAGTGTACATGGGCGAGCGCGCGGCGACGGCGTCGGAGAATTTCTTCCGCGAGGAAAACCTGACCGCGTTGCGCGAGATGGCGTTGCGCGCGACCGCGGAGCACGTGGACCAGGAATTACGGGGCGTGATGCGCGCCAAACACGTTGGCACGCCCTGGAAATCGGGGCAGCGGCTGGGTGTCGGCGTCGGGCCGAGTCCGTTTTCCGGTCAATTGATTCGCTGGACGCGGCGGATTGCGGCGGCGATGGATGCGCCCTGGGTGGCTGTATATGTCGAGACCTCGGCGGCGCTCAGCGAAGACGAGAAGCGCCGCCTGACGAAGAACCTCTCGCTGGCGCGGCAATTGGGCGCGGAAGTCGTGATGACGACAGGTGACGATATCGCGGGAGCACTACTGGCAGCCTCGCGTGAGCAAGGTGTGACGCAAATTGTCGTCGGCAAGCCTCTGGGCAATCGCTTCCGCGAAATGATTCAGGGCGGTTCGCTGGCGAGCCGCCTGATCCGGCGTGCCGGCGACATCGACGTGCATGTGGTCAGCGGAGTGCAGGGTGGCGGTCGCACGGCGGCACCACGACCATGGTCAAACTGGGTGGGGACGAATCTCGTGCGCGATTGCATGGTGGGCATCGGCGCGGTGATGGCGGCGACGGCTGTCTCGTGGCTATTGCAAGGATTGCTCGGGTACGTGGCGGTGTCGCTGGTGTATTTGCTGGGAGTTGTGTTACTGGCGATGGTGCTGAATCGCTGGGCGGTACTGTTGATGGCAGCATTGAGCGCGCTGGCGTGGAATTATCTCTTCATCCCGCCGATTTTTACGTTCCGCATCACGTCGGCGCACGATGCGATGATGTTTACGATGTTCTTTATCGTCGCGCTGGCGATGGGACACACGACACACAAACTCCGCGCCCGCGAGGCCGCCGAGCGACGGCGGGAGCGACGCGCCTCGGCATTGAATCGGCTGCTGGAGAGCGTGACCGCCAGTGCCTCGTTGGAAGACGGGCTGGCGCGGGCGGTGAAGGAAGTGGATGCGCTGTTCCGGTCGCGGACAGCGGTGCTACTCGCCACGGAGGGGGAACGGCTGGACGAAGCGCCGCACTCGGCGAGCACGTATTCGCCCGACGCCAAGGAGCGCGCGGTGGCGGCGTGGGCGTTCGAGCGGGGCCAGGCGGCGGGGCGGTTTACCGATACGCTGCCCGACGCGCAAGGATTGTACCTGCCGTTGCAGACGTCGCAGCACCACCTGGGAGCGCTGGGCGTTCATTTCGAAGAGCGCGATACCTGGACGCTCGACGAGCACGATCTGTTGGAAACGTTCGCGAGCCAGATCGCCGTCATGATCGAAAGTTATCGGACAATTGAAACCACGCAGCAGGCGCGTGTGGCGGAGGAGTCCGAACGATTGCATCGGACGTTACTGGATTCGGTCTCGCATGAGTTGAAGACACCGCTGGCGGTGATCGGCGCGGCGACCGAGGGATTGGACACGCAATTGAAGGACGCCGGACTGCCCCTGAGCGAAACGTTTCTGGATGAGATCAAAGCCGCGAACCGGCGGTTGGATCGCATCGTGACGAATCTCCTCGATATGACGCGCATCGATTCGGGTCGGCTACCGCTGAACCTGGAATGGGGCGAAGTCCGCGAACTGCTGGAATCGGCGGTCAGTCAGGTCGAAAATGAAGTCTCACGCGCCCGCGTCCGCGTCAGCGTGCCCGATGGGTTGCCGCTCGTGCGGCTGGATTTCGGCTTGATGGAACAGGCGTTGTGCAATCTGCTCGTGAACGCCGCGGAACACAGTCCCGCCGGGGCGCCGATTGAATTGTCGGCGCAGCTTGATAACGGTACACTGCAGTTGCGCATCCAGGACCACGGCGTTGGCTTGACAACGGGTGAAGAAAAGAAAGTGTTCGAGAAATTCTATCGCGGATCGGATGCGCGGCCCGGCGGAACGGGACTTGGTTTGTCCATCGTGCAAGGGATTGCGCGGGCACACCGTGGTGAAATCGCGGCGGAGAACCATCCGAGCGGCGGGGCGATGTTCACGATTCGTATTCCCGTGGAAACGGGTAAGGGACCGTCATGAGCGCGGAGCGTACGATACTGGTCATCGACGACGAGCCGCCGATCCGGCGGCTGCTGCGGTTGACGCTGGAACCGCATGGCTACCACATTCATGAGGCGGCGAATGGGCAACTCGGTTTGCAGGAAGCCGCGGCGCGCCGGCCCGATGTGATTATTCTCGACCTGGGCCTGCCCGACATGGACGGTGTGGCGGTGCTGAAGCGTCTGCGGGAATGGAGCCAGACACCCGTGCTGGTGTTGTCCGTGCGCGACCGTGAAGCGGACAAGGTGGCGGCGCTGGACAATGGCGCGGACGATTATCTGACGAAGCCGTTCGGCACGGAGGAACTGCTGGCGCGGCTGCGGGCCGTGCAACGGCGCGCGCCCGAAGCGCAGGAACAGCCCGTGTTCGTCAGCGGCGATCTGACGGTGGATCTCGCGTCGCGGCTGGTGACGGTGAAGAAAAAGGAAGTACATCTGACCGCGACGGAGTACGCGTTGTTGCACGAGTTGATCCGTCACGCCGGCAAGGTCGTCATGCACGCGCAATTGCTACGGTCTGTGTGGGGTCCGAACTCCGAAAGCCAGTCGCAGTATCTCCGCGTGTACATCACCCACCTGCGCAAGAAGCTGGAAACGCCCGGCAGCGGGAAGTTGATCCAGACCGAGCCGGGCATCGGGTATCGGCTGCTGGTGAGCGAATAGGCGAGTACCCGAGCAGGCAAGTGACGTCCCGAATTCAGTAGAACGGGCCTTGGTCGCCTTTGGCGCCGCTTGAGGGGGGGAACTTCCAGCTCCGAACCGTCATCTTCGTTCGGAGCCAGCCCGTTCATAAGATCGCGGAAAGCCCACCACACGTAATCTGGGCGTCACCGCCAAGCGCGTCGCCGAAGATTTAGCAGCCTGTTAGAAAAACATCCACGACACGCCGCGTGAGGGTTGCGCTACACGCGTGACGATAGCGCGTCTCGTCGGACTCGGCTTGCGGCCTGCAACTTCCTTCGATTTCGGCAGCCTGCTGTAGGCCCGCTGCCCCCCAGCGGGCGCTTTTTCAACTAACCCACCGGCGCAGAATCTGTCCCCGTAGGAGCGGTTTGTAACCGCGACCGGTCGCGATTGAAAATCGCTCCTACGACGGATTTTAGGATTTCGTACAATGCCCGCGGAAACGACGGCAGCCAAGACTCGCCCGCATGATGCAGGAAAACCTATCTGCAACCAACCCCTCAGAAAGATTCGGGCGTTCAACCGGCCCGACAACAACCTTGCCCAAACGTGCGAAATTCGGCTATAAGGCGGTGGATGAGTACGCGCAGTATCGCGCTGGCCAATCAGAAGGGGGGCGTTGGCAAGACCACCACAGCCGTCAGTCTCGCCGCGTGTCTGGCGGAACGGGGGAAACGGACGCTGCTGGTCGATCTCGATCCGCAGGCGAACGCCACGAGCGCGTTGGGGCTGGAGAAACTGGCGGGCGGCAGCGTATACAAGGCGTTGCTCGGCGGGGCGCAACTGGCGGAGACGATCCGGCCGAGCGGATTGGCGAATCTGGATTTCATTCCGAGCGAGGTGGACCTGGCGGTGGCGGAAGTGGACGTGGCGCGGGCGGAGAATTATTTGCAGCGGCTGCAGTTTGCGTTGACGCCGATTCAGGAGACGGGAGGATACGAGTTCCTCCTGGTGGACTGCCCGCCGTCGCTGGGGATTTTGACGATGAACGCGTTGGCGGCGGTGGACAGCGTGCTGGTGCCGATGCAGGCCGAGTATTTCGCGCTGGAAGGGCTGGCGGTGATCACGCGCGTCTTGCAGCAGATCCGCGACAGCGGCGCCAATCCCTCACTGGAACTGCAGGGCATCGTGTTGACGATGTATGATGGGCGCACGAACCTGGCGCAGCAGGTCGCGGCGGAGGTGCGCAAACATTTTCCCGGCAAAGTGTACAAGACCGTGATCCCGCGCACAGTGCGGCTCGCGGAAGCGCCAAGTTTTGGCAAACCAATCACGACGTACGACACGGGTTCGTATGCCGCGCAGTGCTACCGCTCGCTCACGGATGAGTTGCTGGCACCGCCGACGGATTCGATCGCGGTGCCTTCAGCCGACGAAGCGAAAGCGGGAACGCCTGCACCGACGGCGGGCTGAGGGTTGTGCTACCAACCATTCGTGGGTCGCCCCACGATCGGTAGAGGAATTGTAGGGCGCGATGCCTTTCGTGTAGGTATCGCGCCGTATCGTTGTGGCGCCGCAGTTAATCTGTCCCCTTACCGGCGTCGTCGACCATCCTGAGTTCGAGCCGATAGATCTCGTTGGGAGAAGAGACTCCATAGGCGATGGCCAGGCGGGTCTTGTCGGCGGTCCGCTTGGTGTACGCGCCGGGAGTGGCAAGGGGGTGCCACTCATCGGTCCATGTCGAATTGCCCTTGTCGTTGTCGAGGATCGCATTGATGGCCGACGGCGAAAAAGGCACGAGATGACCGACCTGGTCGCCGTTCTTGTTTTTCTGCCAGACGACGCGGGCCTTCACGACCTCGCGGGCGGATTTGCCGGCGAAATCGACACCGTTGTAGGTTTCGTTCGCATTGCCGAGATAGACGAGCCTGCTGACGCCGTCCTTCTCGAACGTGTAGCGTGTGCGAGTCTCGACGAGGTCCATGCCGTAGCCGATGTCGTTGTAGTCCTTGTCGGTGGATGCGATGAGGCTCACGTTGGTGCCGAAGTTTTCTTTCAACTCCGCGTAATAGCCCTTTTGCATCGGGATGTCCCCGGTGGTCAACTCGACCAACCTGGGCTTTCCGTAGCGTTGGACCAGCGCGTTCTCGGTGTCGCCGAGCCGGGCATGGGCAGTGGAGATCGCGGTCAGCAACGCGGCGATGGTCAGGGCAATGGAACTCGATTTCATTCGTCCTCCCGCATAGGTAACACTCTACCGAAAATCCGCGCTCGCGCAAGGAGAGTAATTCATCCGCCTTCGCTCTATGGCAAGCTCCGAGCGAAGGCTGGTACGCCCGGCGGGATTTGAACCCACAACCTTTGGCTCCGGAGGCCAACGCTCTATCCAGTTGAGCTACGGGCGCACGAACAGCAAGCCCCAGTTTAGTGTCGGCAGGCCTGCTCTGCAATCCGAAATGAAGGCTGAGACAGGAGCCGGTGTGCGGTGTTGATTCTAATTGGGTTGCGGGGCGGCAGGCAGAATTCTCTTTTCGCGGGCCTGCCGAGCGGGTAAACTCCGTCCGTTTGGACGCGCTGCCGCAAGCGAGATGCAGCATGAAAACAACGTTCGATCAGTCTGTCTGCCAGAATCTTAAGACGGCGCTGGGCAAGGAATGGTTGGAGACCAACGGCCTGGGGAGCTTCGCGTCGTCGACGATCATCGGCGCGAACACGCGACGGCAACACGGCCTACTGATCGCGTCGCTGCGTCCGCCGGTGGAGCGGAACGTGTTGCTCTCGAAAATGGAAGAGCGCGTGGCCATTGACGGGCACGAGTCGGCGATTTCCACGAACCTGTATCCTGGGACGGTCTTCCCGCATGGGTTCAATATCCAGATGGAGTTTCGGCTGCGTCCGTGGCCAACGTTTCGGTTCGCGAACCACGATTTTGAAATCGAGAAGAGCGTGTTCCTGGTGTCCGGCGAGAACACGGCCGTAATCAGCTATCGCAACCTGCATTCCTCCGGGCCGATTGAGTTGAAGGTGAGGCCGCTGTTGGCGTTCCGCGATTACAATGCGCTGGCGAAGCGCGCTGACGACGTGGATCTGGCGGTGGAGCGCGGGAACGGTGTCTTGTCGGTCCAGCCGTTCGACAATCTGCCGCGGTTGTACTTTCATACAAAAGCCGATGCCGTGGATCCCAAGGCGGATTGGTATCTGAAGTTCACGTATCCGGTCGAGGAAGAGCGCGGGTTGGATTTCGAGGAGGATTTGTTTACGCCGTTCGAGTTGACCTACCGGCTTGCGCAAGGACAGACCGTGTACGTGGTGGCGACGACCGAGAAGAAGGGCGCCGTCAACCCGGAAGAACTCGTCGCCCGCGAGCGGGCGCGGCGGAAGGAGTTCGAGCGCGTGGGTGATCCAGCGCGGCAGGCACTACTGATCGCGGCGAATGCGTTCGTAGCACGGCGCGGGAAGGATAGTCTGACGGTGTTGGCGGGATTTCCGTGGTTTACGGATTGGGGTCGCGACACGATGATCGCGTTGCCCGGGCTGGCATTGTCCTCGGAGCGGCTCGATGTGGCGCGGAAGATTTTGCTGACGTTCGCGCAGTACTGTGACAAGGGGATGATCCCGAACGTGTTTCCCGACGTGGGGGAGACGCCGGAATACAACACGGTGGACGCATCGCTGTGGTTTGTGGTCTCGGCGTGGAAGTATTGGAAGGCCAGCGGTGACGATGCGGGGGCGAAGCAACTGTTGCCGGCGCTGGGCGATGTGATCAAGTTTTACAAGGAAGGCACGCGCTACGATATTCACGCCGACAATGACTGTCTGATCACCGCGGGGACGCCGGGGACGCAGTTGACATGGATGGATGTGAAGGTGGACGGGTATGTACCGACGCCGCGACATGGGAAGCCGGTGGAGATCAATGCGCTGTGGTTGAATGCGTTGATCATGCTCGCGGAGATGGAGGAGAACCTGGCTCAGGACGTTCATTCGGCAGTGATCCTGCGGAAGCTGGCGGACCAGGTGGCGGGGAGTTTCGTGAAGGCATTTTGGAATCGCGATGGCGGCTATCTCTACGATGTAATTCAGGGCGACACGCGCGACGCGAGCGTGCGACCGAACCAGATTTTTGCGGTGAGCCTGCCGTACTCGCCGCTGGACAAGACGCAGCAGAAAGCCGTGCTCGACGTGGTGACGGAGCATTTGTTGACGCCGTACGGATTGCGGACGTTATCGCCGAAGGACGAACGGTATTGCGCGAAATATACGGGTAATCGGTGGCAGCGCGATTGCGCGTATCATCAGGGGACGGTGTGGCCGTGGCTGATCGGGCCGTATTGCGACGCATACGCAAAGGTCAACGGTGCGGGCAAAACCCAGCGCAAAGAAATCGCGAAGATCATCCAGCCGCTGCTCCGTCATATGGAAGAGGCCGGGCTGGGCAGCGTGGCGGAGATTTTCGACGGCAACGCGCCGCATCGCCCGGTCGGCTGTTTCGCACAGGCGTGGAGCGTGGGCGAATTGCTTCGTGTGTACGATACGTACGTGCATTAGCGCTCAGATTGGGACGTCATCAGCGTGAAACTGCACGATGTCAGCGTGTTGGTCCACAATGGGATACCGACGTGGCCCGGTGATCCAAAACTGTCGATACAATTGGCCAGCAGCATCGCATGGGGAGATGTGGCGAATGTCACCCGCATCGAAATGGGCGCGCACACAGGGACACACATGGATGCGCCGTTTCACTTCGTCGCCAACGGGAACGGAGTCGATCGGCTTCCACTCGATATCCTCATCGGCCCGTGCCGGGTTTTCGATTTGAGCAAGGAAACAGGGCACATTACGCGAGCGGTGCTGGAGAAATGCGACTTCGCGGGTGTGACACGGGCGTTGTTCAAGACGCGGAACTCGCGGCATTGGGCGAACGATCATCACGAGTTCGACAAACAGTTCGCGGCGATGAAGGCGGACGCGGCGAAGTTTCTCGTGGCGCGTGGCGCGAAACTGGTCGGCGTGGATTATCTTTCCGTGGAAGCCTTCGGCAGCCAGGAGTTTCCGGTTCATGACACGTTGCTCGGGGCAGGCGTGGTAATTATCGAAGCGTTGAATCTTTCCGGAGTGGCGGCGGCCGACTACGAATTGATTGCCTTGCCGCTGAAGTTGAAGGACGCGGATGGCGCGCCAGCGCGAGTCGTGCTGCGGACGCTGACGTGATGTTCTGGCGCAAGGGCGCAACGAGGAACGACGGCCCCGGAAGTGATCGCTTTCAGTCAACGCGGTCCGAATGGGTACATCCGCTGCCAAGAGTCCGCCATCAGTCAGCACAGTACGGTGAGGTACTCCTTGCAGGTCGCAAGAAACGACCCGGGCAGGAATGCCACTGCGAACCAGACTCTGCTATCGCACAGCGGATGTACCCCTTCGGCCCACATCAACGGGCCACCCCGTTACATTAACATTCTTAAGAACAGGGCAGCAGCGACGGCAATGACCGCCAACATGACCCACAGCAACCATAAATTCGTGCCGGCTCTCACAGGTTTTGCATGCGCTTCGTCGTGCTCCCGTATTCTCCATGACTCAACCCATGGTGCTCATGTTACTGAAAACCGTCATGGGACGACAATCAGGGTTTCCCTGATTTTCTTGTAGGGTTTTTCCTTACAAGCTTGAGGCCCATAAAGCGGGCTTGTTCGGGATGGTTCGACGAATCCGAGAGCTACAAAGCGCGGGAAGTCAGCGGCGCCCCGTCAACCTCCGCCGAAGTTTTGCGTCCACTGAACGGCGTACTGCAGTAGCGCCGTCGCGCTCCCGAGATGGAGTTTGTCCTTGATGCGCATGCGATACGTCTCCACGGTTTTGACATCGACGCGCAGTTGTTTCGCGATCTCACGCGTCGTCAAGCCGTGACCGGTCAACTGAAATACTTGAAGTTCGCGATCCGTCAATTGACTGAGCGAGGAAGCGGGGTTTTTTCCCTCCCCCTCCACCGCACGATGTAGAATCATCCTGGCCATCTGATCGCTTACGTAGATGTCACCTTCGAGCACCTTGCGGATCGCAATCATGATTCGGGAGGTGGCTTCCTGTTTGGTGATATACCCGCGCGCGCCGAGCGCCAACACGCGGTCGGCGAACAACAGCTCATCATGCATCGACAAAACCAGCACGGGCACCTCGGGATGGTGGCGGGTCAGATCCTTGATCAGATCCAGACCATGCGTCTCCTGCAACGAAAGATCCACGATGGCCAGGTCCGGCGATTCAGCCGCGACGACTTTCATCGCCTCGGCAGCATCGGACACGCTGGCGCAAATCTTGAGGTCCTTTTGCTGCTCGATGAGCGACTTGAGGTGCTCGCGAACGATGGGATGATCGTCCACGATCAAGATCCTGGCAACTTTCCGTTTGTCTTCTGGCTGCTTCCGGTTCGTCATCATAACTGATCCGCTCCATTCCCGTGACGGTGAACGCCTTCCACCGAACACGTGACGATCGTGCCCCGTGCCGCCTGGCGCTGTATGTCCAGCAACCCGCCAATCATCCGCGCCCGATAAGCCATGATATGAAGCCCCATGCCCTCGCCGTCTTCCCGCACCTCGGGAATTCCCACTCCATCGTCCTCTACGGTCAGGTTTACACGGTCATTCACCGACGTTAATGCCACCCAGATGTGTTTCGGTTTCCCGTGTTTGATCGCGTTGTTCACACCCTCGCGCGCAATGCGATACAGTTCCATCGCGACAGCATTGTCCCGCACGGGCACGGCCCGTTGGCAACTGAACGTGCAATTCACGTCGAACAAGCGGCTGACATTTGCCGCGAGTTGTTCCAGCGCCGCCATCAATCCCTGGGGATCAAGCTCCACAGGGCTGAGGCCCTGGGCGATGTGACGAGCCTCGGTGATTGCTTGATCCATCAATTGGGCAATCTTTCGGACCTCCGTCACTTGAGACGAATGCACGGCCGCCAGTGTTTGTTCGAGCGACGTCACGGCGAATGCCGTGCCGGCGAGGTGCTGGCACAGCCCGTCATGAATATCCTGGCCGATCCGGTGCCGTTCGCGATCGCTAATGTCGAGGATCTCTTTCTCCAAGCGTTTCCGCTCCGTAATGTCCTCGGCAATACCCACAATGCGATAGACCTGCCCGGTCGTATCCTGAACGGGGTACGCGCGGTCGCGGATCCAACGCGCCTCCCCGGTTGGACGGACGATGCGATACTGTTCGTCATACTCACCGGCCGTCTGCTTCGTCAATGCCGCCACGCGGACACGCTCGCGATCGTCCGGATGGATGGCCTCCATCCACGATTGTGGCGCGGCATACAGACTCTCGCGCGTGCGTCCCCAGATTGTCTCATAACCGGGGCTGACATACATCATCTGGCGCTTCCCGATGTCCGTCATCCAGAAGACTTCGTTGATATTCTCGGCCAATTGGCGGAATCGTTCTTCGCTGGCGCGCAATTCCTCGTCCCGCGACTGTACCTGCCCCAACATTTGGTTGAAACCATCCACCAGCACGCCGATCTCGTCCTCACTTTGCTTGCGGGCCCGCAGTGAATAGTCCTTGCGCTCCTGCACCTCCCGCGCCACGCGGGCCAATGCCAGAATCGGCGCGGAAATCAGCCGCTGCAAGTACGTCGACAACATGAGGACCACCAACCACGAGATTAAAATCAGGACGCCGACGATCAAGACCAACGTTCGGAGCCGGGCCCAGCGCTGTTGCAGATCGGCCTGAAGATGGACGCGGCCAATGATCTCGCCATCAAGGTAGATCGGGCGGACGATCTGTACGCAGCGGTCCGTGTCAGCATTCGCAATGATGTTCCCACTCGATTGACCGGCCGGGGTTCCGGTCGCGTTCCGATCGAATCGGCCGAGCAGTTTGCCACCCCGGTCGTAGATCTGCGCCGAGACGATCTCCGTGCGCGTTTTCAGCGATGCCAGCGTCTCGGCAACGGTCTTGGGGTCATGGAACGCTATGGCCGCCGTCGAGTTTGCGCCGACAATGTCCGCCACCGCCTCGAGATCGTTCACCAGCGCGCCATGAACTGTTTTCCAGCAGAACGTCGCCACGGCCACCGTCGCCACCAGCAGGGCCGTAGTGCTGGTCAACATGATGACCAGCATCAGCTTCCGTTGGATCGGAATGTCATGAAAGCGCGCCATAATCGCGTTACTTGCCGTCGGTCTGCGGCGGCGGTATGACCTTTGTCGCCAACCGCAGGAGTTTGGAGTTGATTTCCAAGCCGGCACGGCGGGACGCGGCCGTATTCACCTCAAAGCGCACGCGTCCCTCCTCGTTTGTGAAATTGATGGCGCCCCCGGCCTCTAGGAAACCCGGTGACTCGCCAACGACCAGGATGTTCGCCTTGCCAATCGTCGTCAGAGCCGGCGCAAACTGCCCCATTCCGGATTGGGTGACGAACAGGATCTGGCACGGCCCGACCCGCGCCACGTCCGTGATTTGTCGCGCCTGGATGGAGCGATCTCCAACCGATTTTCCTTTGACGGTTTGCTCCAGTACCTTCGTCATCGATTCGTCACCAAGGACGGCGATTACGAACGGCGCATCCGCGCTCGCAAAGGCATTCGTGGGCCAGTCAACGAATTTCGCGAAATTGTACAGGAAGGCCGCTTCGACACGGTTCTCCAGCGTTGGGTCTGGCTCCGCCCGCAACGCCAGCCCACAGGCGAGAATGACCCCCACCTCCGCAACGCTCAACAGAAAGCGCCGTGCTGCTGATCGTCTATGCCCCAGCTTATGCATGTAACGCGATAGCCCGCGCCACGGTCGACACCCGTCTTTCGCACCAAGCATGACTGGCATGGTGGTCTGATCCGCCGCCGCGCAGGCTCGAACCTATCGCAACGCGCGGTCACTTACAATTCCTGTCTGTTATCCCGGCGGCGATTCGGCGTTCTGTTTCGTCAGCCAACGCGCCGAGACAGCCAGGGCATCCCGAAGAGTGGCCGGGGTGATGACCTCCTTGTTCAGAAACGCGGCCCCCCATGCCTCCAGATCGTCGGCGATTTCCTCGCGATCGAGTCCCGAGACGACAATTACGGGTATGCCCACGCCGCTGGCTCGCAGCCGCTGCAACACATCTGCGCCGTGCAACTTTGGCAGTCGCCAGTCCAGCACGATCATTGCGAAAGAGGTCTGGGCCAATTTCGTCAGGGCTTCGTCTCCATCGGCGGCGCTCTCCCATGCCAGGTCATACTCGTATGGCCATGCATGACGGATGTGATGAACGATAATCTCCTGATCGATCTCATTGTCATCAATGACCAAAACGCGGAACGGCTGGTTTCCGTGTCGCCGCTCAACCTCTGCGCCTTCTGATGACTGAGTGTCCATGATATGGATACAACCTGAGATCGTTACGAGAGTCGCTTGTTTTTCATCATACCGCGAATGGCTGCGGTCAGCAATCAGGGTTTCCCTGATTCTCTTGTAAGGTTTTCCCTTACGTGATTTCCCGTATGCTTGCCCGCACAATCTGCTTGAGCGCCCGCGCAATCCTGCTCTACACTAAAATGATAGTCATCAAGGTGAGGCAGCGGAAACAACCACCCAACCACAGGAGGTCAGCCATGAGCCGAAGTTGCAAGCAATTCATCTGGGCCACCATCATCGTACTGGCGGGAGCAGCGGTCGTTACCTTGTGCCGAGCGCAAGGCGGGGGTGCTCCGCCGCCGACGCTCTTACCAGACTTGCAGGTGTATTCCATTTCTGCACCGAGCACGGCCCAACGCGGCGCGACGATTTCGGTCAGCGACACCACCACCAACACCGGCACAGCCAACGCAGTTCAATCCATCAGCGGCATTTATATTTGCACGAGTCTCAGCAGTGTCTCGTCGAGTTGCTGGGTCACCAACCACAACACGGCGGGCGTTAAAATCAATGGGAGTACAACTTGGGGGCCAATCCCAGTAACTGTGCCTACTACGACAGCGCTTGGCACGAATTATTATATCGTAGTGGCCAATAGCAACCGCCAAGTCGGCGAATCCAATTATTTCAATAACACCAATTACGTGATGATCGTCATCACTCCGTAGGGATGAGGCGGCAGGCGGCATCCATTGTCGCGGGCGCGGTGCTGCTGGCAGCCGCGGCGGCTCATGCGGGCCAGGTTGTGCTGGACAACTCGTTCGGCCCGGGTGGTGCGCTGTCGGGACCGAACTACTCGATCCCTGACACCGTCGGCAAAACCGTCGGCAACAACCTGTTTCATAGTTTCGGGCAGTTCAGCCTCAATGCCGGTGACGTGGCGACGTTTACGGGGCCAGCCAACATCCAGAATGTAATTTCACGCGTCACGGGCGGGACCGCCTCGTCGATCGACGGCACCATCCAGTGCACCATCCCCGGCGCGAATTTCTTTTTGATCAACCCGTTCGGGGTGATGTTCGGGCCGAGCGCCAGCGTAAATGTCAGCGGTTCGTTCGCCGTCACAACAGCGGACTATGTAAAGCTGGCAGACGGCGGCCGGTTCGACGCGCGCACTCCAGTCAACGACGTGTTGACCGCCGCACCGGTCAGCGCGTTTGGCTTTCTCGGCCCAACGGCAGCACCTATCAGCCTGCAAGGCCCAAGCGCCACTGCGGGCAACCCGGTGCTGGCACAACTGGCGGATGACAAATCGTTCCTGATTATTGGCGGAGACGTTCACATCGATAATTTTCAGATCACTGTGCCGTCGGGCCGGATCGCGCTGATCGGCATCGCATCGGCCGGTACGGTGGGCACCGATGTGAACAACGTACAATCGTCAATCGATACGAGTACATTTTCACAACTGGGCAATATCGCCCTGACAACGCTCTCTACATTGGACGTGAGCGGCAACCCCGGCGGGCGCATCGACATTCAATCGGAGAATCTCTTGCTCCGCGACTCGTTTCTGGGAGCTTCCTCGCTCGGGATACAAGACGGACTGGGAATCAGTTTGGTGGCACGCGACGCAATCACATTACAGGGGGTCACATCCGTATCCACCGACTCTTCGGATACTGGCGCGGCCGGCGAGATTTCGATGACGGCAAAATCCATTCTGATGTTGGGCGAGCCGGTCACAGGAATGGGGGCTGTGAATGTTTCGACCGACACGTTCGGGCCGGGTCGGGCCGGGGACATCGACATCCATACGGACATTCTGGTCATCGAAAATGGGGTGGTCGTGTCTGCAAGCACCGAGGATACGGGCGACGGCGGCAATATCAGCATCAATGCCAAATCGGTTCTCATGGCAGGCGAGCAGTCCACTGCGGTGCTGTCGACGACTTCATTCGGAGGTACCCCGGGAAATATCCGCATCCAAACGGACGCGCTCACTCTCAAGGCGGACGCTCAGATTACCGCCGAAGCTTTCGGTTCCAGCCCGGCGGGCGCCATCCAGATAACAGCCAGGCAAATGTCCATTGACGACTCCGGGGGAGTGGCGGCCGGCTTTGCGGGTATTTCGGCCAGCAGCGCAGACTATGGGTCAACTTCAGGGCTGCGTGCCGGCGACATTACCATCAATCTCAACAACCTGGACATGCGCGATGGCGCCCAGATCAGTTCCTCCTCCGGCACCGGCAGTCCGGGAGGTAACATCATTGTTACTGCCACCGACCAAATACGGCTGGCCGATAGCCAAATCACGACTCATGCCGGCGGTGACGGCGGCAACGTGCAACTGAACGCCCCGTCTTTTGTCTATGCGCTGGGCAGCGATATCACCGCGCAGTCAGTCAACGGCAATGGCGGCAATATCACGATTGACGCCCCGGGGGTAGCCCTCAAAGGCACTACTCTTGACGCCGATGCCGTTCAGGGCAACGGTGGCAATGTCGACATCACGTCCAGGTTCTTTCTGCAATCCAGCGGCACGATTGAGGTGTCTTCGGAATTTGGCCTCCAGGGAACCGTTACGGTCCCCGCACCGGACACAGAAATCGCTGGCAGCCTGGTAGAACTGACAGCGGAACTGCTCGGAGCGGACACATTGCTGAGTCCTGATTGTGCGGCGCGGCTACCGGGCGGCGTCAGCAGCTTCACCGTACTTGGGCGCGGTGGGGTGCCGGTTGAGCCGGATGCGTTATTGCCCGCAGTTCAGCGCGCCAGTGACAGCGAGGCCCCGTAGGTGGCGCGAGACCGAACCTGCTTGCATGGCATAGTGTCAATTTGACCGGCCTTCACGGTGGAATCCACAATTATTATGGCACAGGGACGACTGGCATGACCTCCCTGCTTCGAGCAGGGTTGGCCCCGCTCGGGGCCGCGCTGGCAGGCTGTCTGATTGGGAGCCTGGCCGTTCATGCGGAGTCGGACAAGCCGGCGCCACCACCGTTGTCCACGTTGACGCATGTGGTTGTGAGCAAATTCATCTTCGAGGGCAACACAGTCTTTTCCGGCGAAGAGCTATCCCGTGTGGCGGCGTCGTACGTCGGGCGTGAAATCACCAGTGCGGAACTCCAGGAGGCACGGCGGGCCATCACGCTGTACTATGTCAATCACGGCTATATCAATTCCGGCGCAGTGATTCCCGACCAGCAGGCTAGCAATGGCGCCGTTACCATGCGTGTTATCGAGGGCCGGCTCTCGGAGATCGATGTGACAGGCAATCGTTGGCTGCGCGAATCGTACATCCAGCCGCGACTCAAGCTCTGGGCGGGTCCTCCACTCAATGTGAATTCGTTGCAAGAGGGACTGCAACTGTTACGGCAAAACCCCAACGTCCAACAGGTCAACGCCCAATTACAGCCGGGCCCGCTGCCCGGAGATTCCCACCTGTCGGTTCACGTGCTTGATGAACAACCGTTCCGATTCGGTATTCAGGTGGACAACGAGCGTCCACCCAGCGTGGGCGCGGAGGAGATCGTGTTGCTGGCCGGTGACCGCAATCTGACCGGGCACGGTGATCCGTTGGACCTGAGTTACGGAATCGCACACAACGGATCCGATGGGTTTGTGTTTAGCGGACTGAATAACGTCAGCGCGCAATATGCCCTGCCCATCACAGCCTGCGACACCACGTTGCGCGTGTACGGCAGAAAGGACGATTTTGCCGTCATCCAAGAGCCCCTCGATGCGTTGGGCGTTACCAGTACCTCGGAGAGTTTCGGCGTCAACCTCCGCCAACCGCTGTACCGCACGGCCAATCGCGAATTGGCTGTGGGATTGACCTTCGAACGTCGCGAAAGTGAGACATTTTTATCGGGCAGCCCCTTCCCGATCGAACCGGGCTCCGTCAACGGCAAAATGGACATCGACGTCCTCCGCTTGGTACAAGAATGGACGGATCGCAACCAAAACCAGGTGCTGGCCGCGCGCTCCACATTCAGCTACGGCGTGGATGTATTCGGCACTACAAATGATGGCGGTGAGCCTGGACCAAAGTTCTGGGCCTGGCTGGGCCAGTTCCAGTACGTGCGACGGCTGTTCAACACATCGAACCAACTCATTCTCCGCACGGATGTGCAATGGACGACCGATCCGCTGCTGTCGCTGGAGCAATTCACACTGGGCGGCTCCAGCAATGTTCGGGGTTACCCCGAAAACTTCTTACTGCGAGACCGCGGGGTGTACAGCGGCATTGAACTGCGCGTGCCGCTGTTGCTCAACCGCGCGGGCGCGCCCATCGTGCAACTCGCTCCGTTCTATGATTTCGGCGGCGGTTGGGACATCCACGAGGAAACGCCGGACCCAACCACAATTTCAAGCGCGGGCCTGGGCGTACTGGTGTCACCCAACGAACATCTGCACGCGCAATTATATTGGGGCTACCGGTTCCGCGAGATTACGTCCCCCGGCAATACCTTGCAGGATTCGGGGATATACTTTCAGGTCAATTTCGAAGCGCTTTAGGGGCTGTGCTCCGCGCCCGTAATGGGCGTCCCGGCGGTTTGGCCGGCAAACCGCATTTCGTGCAGGGCGGCGTCATGCAGGCCCACCTGCATAAAATACACCGCTCGGATTTGGTGCAGCTTCACATCTTGAGGACGGGTGGCGACCAACTGTGACAGGGTCTCCAGAGAATCGTACCAGATCCCTTCATCCGCGTAGATATACGGAAGTTCGGACGCCGGCGCATCCTTCAATCGCGCCAGCAACTTCTCGGTGGGTTTCACGCGCATAATGGCGCCGCTGGCCACCACGTCACTCGACCGATTTTCGGCGTCTACCACCATCGCCACCGACCACCGGTACTCGACACCTTCGACGAGCGTGATTTGATAATCCGACAATCGCAACCGCTGGATGCCATCTGCCATCCCCTCGAACTTCGCGTCAAGCAAAGGTTGGACCACGCCATTCTGGGTGATGGTCAACTCGCATTGGTTGCTGACGGACTTGGACTGAAACCAGTATAGGCAAGGCTGCGCTTTCGTCGTCCGGCCGATATCTTCCGGTGCCAAAACGGTCAAAGTGAGAATTGCATCGTCAGTCCCGCGCACGTGACCGTCGACGCGTTTTTTCAGGCCGTTCGGCTCCAACGGTCGATAAATCGGGGCTTTGGGCATCGACTCGTCTGTCGCCAATGCCGCCTGCACGGCCAAACCGATGCAGATACTCACGCCCGCGATGACCGCGCAATTCAGTCGCTTGATTCCTACAGCCATGGCTACGGCACTCCCTACGATCGAGATACTATCCCCTTCCAAGGCTTGTTACAAGTTGATTTCCAGCCAGCCAGCCAGTTTGAGGGCTCGTCTCAGAGCCAGTTGCCAATGATCAGATAGGGCGCCCAGTAACAGGGGTGGTCAAAAGCGGGATCACGGAGTAACGCGGTCTGGGCAAGCTGGAGCGCTCGCGCCTTGGTGATGCCGGGATCGTTTCGCAAATGCGAGTAAAACTGGCCCATCAACCGCGCCGCGGACTCGTCATGGACGGACCAGAGGGTGGCCAGCACGCTGCGAGCACCGGCTTTTACCGCGACGCCCGCCAGCCCCAACGCCGCGCGATCGTCACCCGCCGCCGTCTGGCAGGCGCTGAGAGTCAACAGTTCCACGGGGTGACCGTGGTACTGGCTGGGGCGCAGCATCTCTTCCAGTTGATCAAGCGTTACTTCGCCATCGTATGCCAGGATATAACTCTTGCTCGCGTCGCGGTCGATCTCCCCGTGTGTCGCGAGATGCACGAGCTGATACTGTTCCTGCGCAAAACTTCGCTGCAACGCACTCAACACGAACTCGCCGTCCACCAAATTCCGACCGCCAAAAAGCGCCGATACAGATTTCAATTCGGTGGCCACATATGGCAGCGGCGCGTGCTGTTGTACAGCCTGCGTCAGTCCGGCGGTGAGCGCTTGCACGCGCCGCCATTCCACCGGCTGAGGCTTGAGCAGTGTCAACCCCGGGCTGACCGTGACCGAGTATTGTTCGATCAAAAACCGTTGGCCATCCTGCAACGCTCCCATCGGGATAGTTCGCAGCGCGCCATCGGGCACGAAAACAAGCGTCTGGACATTGGCGGCCTCCAGCAAATCGTGTATGGGCGCGATCAGCCATTGGTACAATTCTCGCGCCTCCGTCAGATACTCGTTCGTCGTTCTTTTTTCCAGGTGCGACCGAAACGCGTGCACCTCCCTGGCCAACTGCTCGGAGTCGATGTCGACCTTGACCCGGCTCAATTTCGGGCCAATACCCACCAGTAACTCCGTGCGATGCGCCAGGGGAATGATGTAAACCACCGCCGTTCTCTCCCCGATGCTCTCCACGCGGGCCGCGTGCGCCCGCGCCAGATTAAGACACTCATCCTGGAAGTAGTCTTCGATTTCCGCCGACTGCAATTGTTCCACGGTGTCACACGCTTCGCGCAGAACCCGTTGCCGTGTTGACGGATTATCGGTCGCGTCGGCCTGTTCCAGCAGCAGGTCCGTCAGTTCGAAAAATACCGGGCCGACGGCCTCGCGAAAGGTCGTGCCTGACGGCCCCTGGCCAAAGAGCAGATCGGCGCGAATGGGCTGCAGCGTCTGGAGTGCCCGATGGTATGCCGCAATCGCGGCGATGTGGTCCCCCTGCGCTCGATACAGCCGCCCGGTCTGCCATTCCCACCGGTACAATGCGTCCGGCGATTGGATTTCCTGGGCGATGAATATCGCCTGTCCCGTCAATTTCAGGGCGGTCGTAATGTCACCCTTGGCCTCCTGCACCTGGCCCAGATAACCGAGCGCGTAGGTCATCGCGCGCTTGTCCCCAAGTTTTTTGGCCATGCCCAATGCTTGTTGGTAGGATTGTTCAGCCCGACGGAGTAGCGACCCGTCTGTGTCGCCGTTTCGTTGGCGACTCTGCCAGTCTGTCTGGCCGCAGCGCATGTACAGCAATGCCAGATCGTGGGTCGGCGGCTGGTTGGCCAGTCGTTCCAATGCGGCCTGGTTGAACCGTTCCCCATCGGAATCGCGGCCCGCATGAACGGCCACTGCGGCCGCGTTCGCATACGCTCTTGCCGCCAGCAGATTGTTGGTCATCTGTTGCGCCAGCCTGACTGACTCGGCCAGCGCTGCCAGTGCATCATCAATTTTGTCCTGCGCGGCCAGCAGATTGCCCAGATTGTTTCCAATGACCGCCGCCATGGCCTCGTCATGCTGGTCACGCGCCGCAGCCAGCGCATCGCGCAACGTCCGTTCGGCGCGCTGGAATTGACTCAGGCACCCACAAGAAATGCCAAATTCATTTTGGGCCATGAGCTGCGCGGGACGGTCCGTTGAATTCTCGGCGAATTGTCCGGCGCTCTCCAATGCTTGAAACGCCAGACGATGTTGCCCGAGTGCCTGATAGGCTGCCGCCAGATCGACGAGCGCGCGGACTCGCCCCACGCCGTTGCTCTGCGCCGCGTACCACTGCTCGGCATGCTGCCATTGCGTCAGGGCCTCTTCAAAGCCACCTCGGTCGTACGCGGCCTGTCCCAGCTTCATTCGCTCTTCGGCAGTCACGGCTGGTTCGCCGCCAAAGCTCAAGCTGTGCGCCCAGGCCATGCTGAGTACCGGCCATAAACACCGGAGACATTTCACCGCACGACAACTTCGAATACAGATCCTCACGCGCTGATTATAGAACTGCCGGCTCGCCCGAGGGAATGTTCTTTTTTTCTGACGTGTCAGCGCATCGGCTCGTTGGATCGCGTAGTCGAGTCTGGCGACGGTGGTGAAGTCGCGAACGCGGCATTCCCGTTCAGGCCCAGGCGTGTGAGCGATTGTTTGACGGATTGCAGCAAGACATCACGTTGACCGGCCGGTCAGCCCGATAGCCCCCGCCAAGAAAATCCCATCACAGCTTAGTCAGCAAGCCTCCGGCTATTGCTGCAGACGCACCCGGAAGAACAGGCTCGAGGAATTCGTCATCGCGCCGGCGTCCAGATAGTTGGTTCTCGTATCGCCGCTGCCCTGGATGACGATCAATGGGCTGACATCAAGGAAGTTGGTGGCATACGAGCCACCCGGTAGCCCCGCCGTTGACTGCACCACATTGGTTATGCCGCCGGCGGTCGCCCACGTGATCAACAGGTCGCTACCCTGTGGCACCGCGTTGATGACCTCGAACACGGAAGCCGGATTGGTCGGATTCAACCCCAGCAGGAACTGGTTGGTGTTGCTGATGCCTTTGCCGTACGGATCCGCCCCTGGCTGCGCCTGCGGGCGGATCGTGCAGCCGAGGTACTGCAACTGCCATCCTTGGAACACCGACGCGACGTTGATGAGATTATTTGACACAAGGGTGCTGGAACCAACGATGTTGCTGGCGGTGAGCGTGACGGTGTAGGTACCAGCGGCATAGTTATGGGCGAAGACGGCGCCCCCCGCGGTGTTTGTCGTCGTGCTGTCGCCCAGATTCCACAACAGGCCAAGTGGCGCGGTCCCGGTAGATGTATCCGTGAAAGTCACCGCCAATGGTTCCGTGCCACTGGCAGGACTTGCGGTGAAGCTGGCTACCGGCACCACCGCGCCGGTTCCCGTGACTGTGTTCGTGGAAGTCCCGCCATTGGTCGTTGCGGCGATGACGCTGTTGGTGAACCCGCCAGCGGCAAGCGGCGCAAATTGCACCACCACGTTGGTCGACGCTCCCGCCGTCAGCGTAAACGTGCTGCCCGAAACGATGGTGGATGGGCCTCCGTTGACCGTCGCCGTCCCGCCGGTCGCGGCAGTACCACCGATGTTGGTGACGACGAACGTGCTTTGTGACGAACTGCCCGTGGCGACTGTGCCGAAATTCAAACTGGCCTGGCTGACACTGATTTGGGCAGATGTCACGCCCACGCCGATCACCGTGTTGGTCGAACTGCCGCCGTTACTGACAAAGACCACGGCGTTGGTGAACGCGCCGGTTGATGGCAGCATGAAGCTCACCGTCACGGTCTGGGTCTGGCCCACGCCGACGTCGTACGGAGTGCCAGCCGTCACGGCAAACGGACCGGCAACTGTTGCCGTGCCCGCCAGAGATTGATAACCGGTGTTGATCACGGAAAATGTCAGACTGTTCGTCTGGCCAATGGTTACCGAGCCGAAATTGAGGCTGGTAGGGCTGACGAGAATATTCGCCGGAGCCCCCAGGTCAGCCCAGGTGTTGAGCCAATATTGTCCAAACCACCATCAGTCGGTATCGTAGCTGGCGTATCCGTCGTCGCCGGCGCCATCGCTTTGTAGGAATACCGCGACCCCCTGAAAGTAATTCGTCGAAAAATCCGCGCGCGCTTGCAGATTGGTGAGGCCGGCATGGACCCCGGGAGCCGCAAAGGAAATGTTTTCCGCAACCAGTCCCCGCAGCGGACCCTCATGAAACGGCTGCTACGAAAACCCGGTTATGGGGCATACAGCCAGCCCCGAGGGTCTGTTAGCCACGACCCGCAACAGGGGCCACTACGGCGCAATGACTTCGATGCGGTAATACCGAGCCGGCCGATTGGTAGCGCCGCCGCTATCGACCATATTGGTCACCACGCCGAGACCGGTTCCGCCGCTGAGGATGTTCGTCTGGCCGGTACTCACGAAGCTGTTCGAGTAGCTCCCATTGGCCGTTCCGGTCGTGTACTCCAGCACATTCGTGCGCGATGCGACGCTCGGCGACCGTGTACTGTCACCATTGGCCCCCAGATAGATTACGTTAATGTCCGTGGTATTCGTGCGAGCGATGCTGATGACACGCAGGTTCGCTGCGCTATTGGTAGGATTGAAGCCCGCCAAGAACTGGTTGGTATTGCTCATACCCTTGCCCAGTGGATCGGCATTACCCGCAGCTTGGGGACAAACCGCGAGATTGGTGCAGCCGAAATATTGGAACTGCCACGCGGTGAACGGATCCGGCGGTGCGACGATGCCAACAATCAGGTTCACTTGTCCGACCGTGCTCGTGGAAATCGCGTAGGTAAGACCGGCGCTGGGCGTCGTACCGATGGCCACACCGTTGTACGTCAACGCGCCGCCGTAGGTGAACAGCGTGTACGTGGCAGTGTTGAATCCGCCGGCATCGGTGACGTTGAGCGTCCCGCCCAGCGTCAGGTTGCCATTGACCACTGTCAGATCGCCCGTGGGATTGCCCCCGGTGATACCCAGGTCATAATTGATCATTGCGCCGCCGAGCACCATATTATTGCTGGCAACGATCGTGCCGATCGTCGAGAAGCCGGGCGACAATGTGCCCAGGATGGTCAAATTGCCAAGGATAGCGCCGTTGCCGCGCAGGGTCGCGTTGTTGGTGATGACCAAGCCGTCCGCGAACTGGTGATAGCCGAGACCGCCCGCGGCGAGTTCCAAGGAGGCCGCGTCGGTGCCGTCACCGACGACAACACCCGCCCCGCCGTTGACGCCACTCTCGACGGTCGTGTCCTGGACGTTGAGGGTGCCGGTGCTAAAGGTAATGTCGTTGCCGGCCACGATATTCAGGTTGCTGACGATCACCCCGCCACCGCCGACGGTCAGTTCATTGTCAACGCCCCCGGTATTGCTTGTGATGATGAGCCGGCCCACGTTGGTGACCATGCCGCCATAATAGACGTTCACCCCGTTGGTGCTCGCCCCCACGCCATTGCCCACAGTGATGTTGGAACCGCCCGAGTTCCACAAACCACCCGCAAAGATGTTGGCCAAGTTGTCGGCACTGATAACACCGTTGCCGATATTGGCGCTGCTAGCAGTCAACAGCGTGCCGTTGGTGACCACGAGCAAGTTGAAGCCCGCATTGGTGCCGTTGCCGACACTAACACTGGTGCCGAGAGAGGCCGTAGCGGTGTTCCCTGCGCCGCCGACCTGGAAGAGGTTGTTGCTCGTGTCCTGCCCATCGCCGACCACGACATTCGTGCTGACAAAAAGCTGGCCGCCATCCTCGACGATCAAGTAGTTGTTGGATCCCTGATCCCCGGGGGCGGTGGCATTGTTGGGATTGGCGGCCGCGAGAATGAACACCGCAACATTCGTGATCAAGCCGCCGCCGCTGACCAGCACACCGTTACCGTTCGCAGTGGGGTTGTTATTGCCACTGGGCTCCCCGGTCGTAATCGTATCGTTGTCGCCGATGGTCACGGTTTGGGCGCCGACGTTCCACGTCGACCCAATACCCGCGACGCTCACCGTGGCAGTGGACGCGAAGTCCTTGCCGATGATCGACGCCGACCCAAGGTTGCTCAGGAAAGTCAGCACGCCACCATTGGTGACGACGATCGAACTCCCTACGCTGGTCAGCGTGGCATTGCCCATCGTTACCTGGGTGAAGTTGGCAGCGCCACCGTTGATTGTGAGGAAATCGTTGGTGCCGGACATAAAGTCAGCCCGGACACCGGCAATCAACGTTCCGCCGTTGTTTACGGTGATACCGTTGCCCGCCGTTGAGAGGCTGGTAGCGCCCATCGTCAAACTCAAGCAATTGACGAGGCCGTTGCTGTTCACGGTGACCGCACCGTAGCTGCCGGCGGTCATGCGGAACTGCGCGCTGGTGATGACACCACCGGAGAACACATTGACAAAATTCGACAACGAGCCGGCCTTGTTGCTCGCGTCGAATGTGCCGGCGTCCCTGATGACACCGTTACTCACTATGACGCCGTCGCCAACCGATAGCGTGCCGCTGCTGCCGACGTAGAAATTGCCCGCAGTGGTCTGCGTGCTGATGTTGGAGCCGATGCCGATGACGCTGATCGTGTTGTTGCTGCCGCCCACATTGACGCTGCCGCCATTGCTAAACCGCGCCCCATTGGAAATGATGATCGAGTTGCCGATGCCGCTGATCGTGGTGGCGACAGTATTGGTCCAAGACGAGCCGACACCCGTAACAGTGACGGTGTTGCTGGCGGCGTTAACGGAGTTGGAAGTGTCATACAAGAAGCCGCCGTTGGCAACGATCAACGCGCCGCCGTTGCCGTTCATCAACATCAGGCCGCTGGCGGCGGAGCTACTGGAGGCGACGTTGCTGTAGACTGTCCCGACACCGCTGATCTGCAGCGTGCCGGACGCATTGCCGGTGACCCCGATGGTCGTGTTGCTGGCAATTACCACGCCGGCATTGACGAGAAAGGTGCCGGCACTGTTGGTGTCGCCGATAAGAATCAGGCCTTGACCGGGGTTGTTGCCCTTACTGCCCATTTGAAGCGTGCCCCCGCTCCAGACAACTGTA